>Ga0209536_100003399_pt1 | contig 25591 bp, 19 predicted proteins | sample DeeMarSeWOR28_12_FD_187461 | JGI IMG/M metagenome (GOLD analysis project Ga0209536, IMG submission 187461) | Marine sediment microbial communities from White Oak River estuary, North Carolina - WOR-2-8_12 (SPAdes) (version 2) | ecosystem: Environmental > Aquatic > Marine > Intertidal zone >...
AAAACTACTCGACGGACAGGTACTGCGCCCGTGCTGTATTAATTGTATAAGGCCCCGTTGATGACTGCGAGATTTTTTATATTTGTATCTTATTTGATGGGGGCAGTAAATGTAACAGTGGTATCTATTCCGGGACGACTTACAATGTTAATTTTACCTCCCAGAATCCTGACCCGCTCTGACATAGCCGCAAGCCCCATACCTCTTTCAGTATCTTTTTTGTCTAAAGTTTTCTGAACATTAAAGCCTCGACCGTCATCTTTTACTGTAAATCGGACAGCGCGGTCCTCTTCCTCAATGAAAAGTGAAACATGTTTTGCCTGGGCATGTTTGCCGATATTGGTCAATGCTTCTTGAAGAATCCGGTAAATGATGCGCTGCGAATCTTCATTGAATAAGTGATTTATATCTGCCTGCTGATATTTTATTTCAACATTATAAATTTTTGCGAAATTATTCACAAGGTATTCAATTGCCGCCTGCAAACCAAGGTCATCCAGCACTACCGGGCTGAGATCCCTGGCCAATCTGCGAACATTTTCAATTATCTGGTTTATGTTGCCCCGCATTTCATCACAAACCAGACGTAATTCTTCAGGATCGGCGTCGCCCAGTTTTCTGGCAATGGACCCAACCTGCAGTTTCAATGCTGCCATTGATTGCCCCAATTCATCGTGCAGCTCAAAAGATATCCTCTTTCTTTCGTTTTCCTGCACGGAAAAAAGATCTGAGGAAAGGCGGTGTAACCTCTCTTCCGATTTTTTCAGCTCATCGGCCATTTCTTCCAGTTCAATATTGGAATCCTCTATGGCTTTAATCTGATGCCTGGCAGCCATGATAATTTCATAGACCAGCATTGCATAGATCAAACTGGTGACAATCCAGATGATCACCATGGTCCGCCATGTCTGTCCCAGTATTTTTTCAACTTTTAAAACTTCCTGTTGGGTTATAGCATTCGTCCTGCCTGTAACATCGTGCAACGTCGTTCCAAGCCTGTCATATATCCGATTGGCTTCAGACTGAAGGCTTGCTTTCTCAGCCTCCATTTTCAGCCGGTCAAGGATAAGGCCGTATTCCCCATCATAGCCCAGGACGATTGTCTGGTGATCATTATCAATTGAATATCCCTGGCCGAACATCGCTGTTTCGTAATCATCAAGCAAGCTGTACAGTTGATTTTTTTCAGAGGATTTCTCTCCTTCTGATAGCTGGGTATTTTTTCTGACCCTTGCCAGCAGTGTCCGTATTCTATTATCTTTGAGATCAGCGAGGTTGTCTGCCTCGGAAACAGCGTGCAGACGTTCACTCAATTGCACCAGATCAGTAATATCGCGGCGTATGATGGAGAAAACGTTTGGCTCTGCAAGTTCACTGATTATGTCTGTATCAACCTGTTTTATACCTTGAGACGTATTTCCTTTTATGGCACGTATTTTAACAGCCCGTTCAAGACGCTGCTGACCCTCAGCCTTGTCCACTGTCTCCAAAATCCTGGAAAGAATGGATTCCACCTCTTTTCTGGCTGGAGCGATTCTGGGAACAGTTCTGCTGTATGCACTTGCCCACCAGGTTAATTTATTTTTTATAATGAGAAGAGAATTTATACTGCTCTCAAGCTCATCAAAGGCGGGAATCAGATCCGGATCTGAAACTGCCCGACGGTAATCCTGTATCAGGTTAATAAGAAGGTAATCTTCCACCTGGTTTTTATTGTTGACCTTGGACTCCAGCAGATCAGCCAATTCAGATTTTTGTTCGGCTAAACTGTTTTCCAGTTTTGTTTGAATGGAGATTATGTTTTCCTTGAATTCAAATAAGTCCTCCCTTTCAGTTCGGATGCCTGTGAGGGTTGACCAGACGAGATAGACCATGAATACGCCGACTGAGAAACTGAGCAGTGTAATGAGCCAGACAAGTTTTATGGGGTTCCCTTCTCTGATTTTAGCTGCTGGTTGCGTTTTCATGGTATTTGTTTTAGCTGTTTCCAGTCAAAGGGTTGCACTTCCCCATTGCGAATAATGGTCGGCCAGACCTGGTGGCTGGCCTGGTGTTCGTACTTGGAGAGTTTAAGCGGAGCATCAAACCCCAGGTCAAACTGGCCCAGGTTTTCAAGTGCCGCAATAATGGATTCCCGGGTAATTTCACCAGTCAGGGTTTTTAAGGCTTGTAGGAAAATGCGGGTTGTTATGTAGCCTTCCAGGGCTCCGAATGTGGGAGCTATTGCTGGATTAAAGCGATGGAGTGCTTTGTGGAAATCCTGCACAATCGGCAGTGGTGAGTCCAGGTGTGGTACTACCTGGGTCACTATAACTCCATCTTCCGCAATACCAAGCGCTTGGGCTAAGGGGGCAGCTCCGACAAATGAAACATTAAGGAACAGGGATTTGAGACCATAGTTTCTGGCCAGCCTGATGAACTTTGCCGAGGGTGCATAGGTCCCAACCATAATGACAGCCTTGGGTTCAGGATCGGCCAGGAGTATATCTGCTAAAGCGTTTTCAACAGCCAGACTGTTTCGTTCATAACGGCCATGGGTGATCTGCGTTTCATCTTTCAGGCCGTTTTTTTTCAGTGCCGCTATGCCGCCGACAAAACCTGAATCACCGTATGCATCCCTTTGGGTGAAAAAGGCAATTTCATTTGGCTGCAGGTTTCCGTATGTTATGAGAGCCTGCACCATGGCCGCGGTTTCCTCTGCATAACTGGCACGGTAGTTTACCACGTAATGATCAGGCGGGATCCGGCGTAGAATACCGGCCCCGGTGAAGGCGCCAAAAAAAGGAAGATGGTTGCGGTTGGCAATTGGAACTGCGGCAATTGCAGTCGGTGTGCCGACATTGCCGATGACAGCCAGGACATTTTCCTCCTCGATAAGCCTGTGCATATTGGGTACGGTCCTTTCAGGGTCATAGCCGTCATCAAGAACAATAAGACAAAGGCTTTTTCCCTGGATCCCTCCTTGCATGTTGATTTCTTTCAATGCCGCCAAGACACCGTTTCGCATGTTTGTGCCAAGGTGGGCAACAGGACCTGAGAGAACAGTGGACATGCCGAGGACATAAGAATTGTGTAGGCAGGGAATTTCCTGTCCCATTGCATTGGGGGCAAGGTTTGACAGAGAGAGGAACAAACTGATAAGTGCAAGGCTCAGCCGGGGACTAAATCTATTTTTTAGTATTTTTCTGTATAATTTCACTCTCAAACTCTTCCCGCTGAAAAAAGAAATTGGCAAATGATCGGATCAAGTTTGTTGCTTATAATGATACAGTCTGTTTTGTCAAGCGTAATGGCGCAGAAAGAGAGAACGCTGGCAAGTTGAGCCATGGAATTCGGGAGCATTGTATACACGAGAAGAATTCATATCAGTAAGGTTAAAAAGGTCGGCAGCAGCAGTAAGGAAGTTTACTACTATGAGGAATTATTCATTGTTATGTGTAATCCTCTTGTAATTATAGTTGGATAATGTAATTTATACGCCGCGCACGATAATTTTAAAGAAAGCACAAAAGTAAAACTTTTCAACAGAGCTTCAATTCTCCACAGGAACAGTAATTGAAGGAGTCGAAATGAAAGTAGGCAAGATGTTGTTAGTTTTTTTCACCTTAGTTCTCCTGTGCACGATTCCTCTTGCTAAAGTTCAGGCGGCCTCTTTTTCAGGCAGGTCCAGTACGGTCATCGAATGGTTTGATGACCCCAGCGATGAAACGGCATTGCCGATTTATGAGTATATCCTGTTAAATGTTCGGGACCTTGGCAATGGTGGTATGAATTTCAAAGGCTACGGCAGACTGGCCTCTGATACCCAGGATGTGGTTGATGTGGACAGTAGGTTATATTATGCCTTTTTGGAAAAACAAGGTGTTTTCGACAGCAGGGTTGATTTCCGATTTGGCAGGCAGTTTGTGGTTACGACTGCTGGTGCCTCAGTCATGGATGGCCTGGATATTACATTTAATAATGTGGGTCCTTTGAATTTCCGGTTTTTCGGCGGTGGCGATGCAACTTACTATGAGAGTTATGACAAGGATGATCTGCTGTGGGGCGCTGAAGTGTATGGTCTCTTTCTGCAAAACAGGCTGAATCTCGGTCTTTCCTATATGCAGAAATGGGATGAATCCGAATTGGCAAAGGAATTGATCGGAATTGATCTTGATTATGATAGAGAAAACCTCATCAACATTTATTCCGAGTTTCAGTTTAATTATTTAAATAACGCTGTCAGCTATTTCCTTGCTGGTGCCAAATATTATAAGAGCTCCAAGTGGAACCTGCGGACCGAGTATTTGTATTCTCTGCCGGTTTTTACCTCCACTTCAATCTATTCCGTATTTGCAGTTGATAAATACCAGGAATTCATGGCTGAATACGCCTACAATATTGCGGTAGGATTGCGGGCTTTTGGCCGCTACAGCCATGAATTCTATGAAGAATTTTCTGACGCGGATGTTTTTGAAGCGGGGATTGAGAAAATAAGGAGGAGGAATTTTTCCGGCTATCTCACGGTGGTATACCGCAATGATGATGACGGCCAGAACCTCAGGGGGGTCAAGGCCCGGGCCGCCTGGATGTTCAGCAAGAAACTCCAGGCAGGCGTGGGTGCTAATGTGGATGTCCTTGACCGCCGCATTGATTTTGAAAACAACGAAGATGAAACAACCAGCGACCTTTTCTGGTTGTATGGCACATATTTTTTTACCAACAGGGTGAATGTGCAGCTGAAAGTGGAACGGGCCTCCAGTGACCTCTGGGATGAATATTACCGTGGTCGGGTCCGCTTCAACATAAGTTTTTAACAGGAGACCAGCTATGAAACGCAGCTTAATCCTTGGGACAATTGTTTGGCTACATATCTTCTTGGGGTCTGCCCTGGCAGTCCAATTCAATCATGGTGAACACCAGGCATTTCTCGATGAAGAACCGACATGCTTCTACTGCCACAAGCAGGATGACAAGCTCATAATTCCAGCAAAAGAGGCATGCCTGGAATGCCACGAGGAAGATTTTTATCCTGAGATTGTCTTTCCGGGCATCAAGACCCATGGCCCTGTATGGGCTATGAACCACAGGGCTCCTGCCAAAAGCGGCAGTATCGACTGTTCAGTCTGTCATGAGCAGTCATACTGCATGGAATGTCACAAGTCCGGATTTGCCGACGAAATGGGAGAGATCGGGAACAACATGGTCAATGTCCACCGTTCTGACTTTCATGTCACACATCCCATTGCAGCGCGTACTGACCCACAGCTCTGTTCCTCCTGTCATGAAAACAAGTTTTGCGTTGACTGCCATGCCCGTTTTGCCCCGGAAGACCTTGCTATCGCATCACACCGTAAGGGCTGGAGCATGCTTGAGGTTGTCGGCACCCCCCATGAAACCTTTACAGAAGATATGTGCCAGCAGTGCCATCCCAATTCCGTGCTGCCGGCCCATCAATGGTCTTCCAGCCATGCCCGGGAGGCGAGAAAGAACCTGGTCACCTGCCAGGCCTGCCACCCTGAAGGTGATATATGTCTGACCTGTCATAGCGCCCGAACAGGTCTCCGTGTGAACCCGCATCCCAAGGACTGGGGTGATATGAAAGACAGATTACAGGATGCCAGTGACAACAGAACCTGCAGAAAATGTCATTAATGCTACTGTATATGCATACATATTGAGGAGAGTACAATGGTTTCAAAGAGACTGATCCTGCTGGCTGCAACACTTTTTTTGATACCATTATGGGGCTGCAGCAGCACGGATTCCGGAGGAAGTGATACCTATGGAAGTGATCTGCAGGAGGAAATTTTTGCTGCAGGATATGTCGGGGCAGCGTTATGTGTCAATTGTCATCTGGAATTTCCCTGGAGTCAGGAGCTTACGCAGGGATATCTTCAGGGGGGCCATGTTATCCACAGTGATCATATCAATGCAGCGTCAGAAGCCAATTGTCTGGGCTGCCATGACCCCATAGGTGACGGTTCCCTTCTTGAGCCCTATGTAAACCCGGCTGACGTGCCGGCTGAAGGCCTGGCGGCTGTAACCTGCGAGGTCTGCCATGGAACGGGCGCGGAAACCGATGATGAGATCGGACATTGGGGCATTGGCCCCATGCCCGATTCTACCCCCAATTATGAGGTCTGCGGTCAATGCCACAATGATGAACTGCCGGAAAACCATTTGCCATATCATCCTGAGGCTAAGGGAATTTTCGAGGATTACCTGGCCTCACCCCATGCTGAATCAGGGAATGGTAATGTAACCATCTGTGTAAAATGCCATAATGATGAAGGCGGCCGCCTCTACAGGAATGTCCATACAGTAGACGAACTCTACAATCAAACCTTCCCGATTCCTGGTGATGTGTCCCCCATCCAGTGCCGTACCTGCCATGATCCCCATGAGGCCGGGGAACTGCTGCTGGGTGAAGGTGCGATAGAGCTGGAATTTTCCGGAGGTGTATTTGACGCCTCGGCGGAGTATGCAACCTGTACCACCTGTCATCAGCCCCACAACGCAGTTGTATTCAGCGACCCGGATAATCTTGCTGATCCTGATTCTACGGATGGTTTTAACGGAGACCTTATTTATCATGGCAAAAGGTGGAACCAGGTGATTGCCACCACACATTACGATGATCCGACAACCGCTGCTTTTATTGAAGGCTATACCATGGATCCGGAGCGGGAGCGGCCCTGTCGTGACTGTCATAATGTCCATGCTGCTGATATTACCATAAACCTGCAGTGGGCTGAATCGGGACATGGAGGTCAGATCATCATCCAAAAAGAGAGTGCTGCGGCTGTCATTGGTGATCCTCTGCATGGCACATTTCAGGATATCTATAATGTCAAAAAAGCAGGTGTTGGTGGTGAGGATTATTCATGGCCAGATTATGACTGGGACAATACTGCAGACCGCGGGCACTGCCAGAGATGCCATTCTGCCACCGGCCTTAAAAACTATTTGACAGATCCCCATAATTATGACTTAAGCGGTGCGGCAAACGACTTTTCACACCTGGAAGGCTGGACAGCTGCGACCGGCTCAGGGCAGAATGAGTTGCTTTATTGCTGGGGTTGTCATGAAAATAATACAGGGGCCTTGCGTAACGGTGGCAATGCTCTGCCATTGTATGATCGCAATGACGAATTATTCAGCACCATCCCGGATATTGGTAAATCAACGGTTTGCGTTGCCTGTCACGGGGGGCTCGGAAATACTGATACTATTATCAACTCCGAGCGTTCTTCCAGTTTTCAGGGACATGGCCCTACAAGAGGTGCTTTAATATTTACCGATATCACCCACATCGGCTATGAATTCGCAGGTCTGGACTACAGCTCCCTATATTTTCATAATAAAATAGGGCTTAGCAATGATTCACCGGAATCCGGGGCAGGTCCCTGTGTGAGCTGCCATATGCCAGATGAGAACCACACCTTTGCGGCTGCAGAATATGACGATGGAGGAATCCTTACGGCTGTTACTAACCAAGCATTGTGCGATACATGTCACAACGCAATTACCGAAAATCTTGTTTCATTGAAGCAAGGCCAGGATGATTCGGTTGCATTACTTGGCAAGTATGTAACGAATACTGTCACGAATTATCTCGACACTGATGTGAACGCAAACTATGAGACCGTTCCGCTTGATGCCTACGGTGCCTTGCAGAACTGGAAGTACTTTTCGGAGGGAGATCCCTGCGGTTATCTGCATAACCCAATCTATGCCAGGCGCATGGTCTTTGATGCCATTGACTGGCTGGATAATGGCATTCTGGATGGATCAATTTTCATCCCGGCAGAGCATCCGGGAGCGAGAATGTGGATGTATGCCAACAGCAGCGGTGTGGCCATCAGGCGGTAGAAATTCAATTAAAAAAAAATACAAAAAAAAGCCTCCTGCCATTGCGGGAGGCTTTTTTGTTGGTTTTTCAATGCCCTGTTTGCAAAGTGAATAGGAAGCACAGACCGGGAATCAGTTGTCTTTCCTACTGGTCCCTTTTGTGACAGAAGAGACAGCGGTACTTGGGCGGGTGGTCTTCGGGCAGCGGGGCCACACCATCAGGGGAGTGGCATTCTTCGCAGAATTTTTCCGCTTCTTTTTTGTCCATCTTCATGAATTTTGCATGATCGTCATCATTGGGCAGATGTTTGGTGGTTTCCTCCGGCGCATTCCAGAGAAATATGAAAAGACCCGCGCAGATGACAACAAATATCAGGTTGTAAATGAGGATGTTTTTTCGTTTCGTTCTTTGTTCTTCACTGTTCATTGAATGTTCCTTGTTCAGTCAGCCATCTCCAGCATGCTGAAGGGTATAAAACCCATCCGCAGTGCCAGGATAAGTATCTCCATCGTTGCAATGTTAACAAACCTGTTTTTTGCAGAAAATTCAACAATGCGTCGGTGTTTTTGCTGTTTTTTTATAAGACGCTGCAGTTCGGTGCATTTGTAATCCGGGTTTATGATAACCCGGGCCGCAGTTTCACCGGACACCAGGGCCGGATACATACCTTCACCGGTCAGCCCGGATGCTAGTCCTGCTGCATCACCTATAAGCATTATATTGTTGAAATGCCAGCCACGGTAATCAAAATTAATGAGCCCGGCCTTTGGCTTTAACCCTGCTAAAGGGATTTCCTGAGTATCTGCCCAGTTTCTGAGGCTGTAAAGCATTTGGCCGGGATTATTATAAGGTCTTGCACCATAAATGCCCACGGAGGCGTCACACCTGTAAGGGAAAATCCAGCTGTAACCATTTTTGAACAGGGTGTCATTAAGGTGCCATTCCATGTTTTTGAAATTCCCCGGGACCTGGAAGTGAATGCCTGTACCGATACTGACCGTCGCAAGCTTCAGATACCTGCGCACCAATGAGCCGGAGCCGTCAGCCCCTATTAAATAACGGTAACCGAAAACTCCCTGACTGGTTTCAACAGTGTCAGGGGTTATCTTGCGGACCAGGCAGGAGGTTTTTATTACTGCCCCTGCTTCCCGGGCCTGGCGACACATCCAATTGCCCAGAACTTCCCTCCGGACAGTGGCAACAATCGGGTCAGCAGCCCGTATGATGGTTTGCTGATAATTGGATTTGATGAATTGCCGAGGAAATGCGCCTTCAATTAGATGTTCGGGAACACGTTTGATAAGGCCGGCCCAGGTAATACCGCCGCCGCACACCTTGGGACCTGCAACCGGTTTTCTTTCCAGCACCAGAACATCAATGTTGTGTTCGGCCAACAGCTTGGCGCAGGTGAGTCCGCCCGGTCCGGCGCCGACAATTATAACTGAAAATGACTGCATTATTTATTGTCTGATCAAGAGGAATATGTGTTCCTTAAAAAGAAAAATTGATTTCTGAGAATTATTAATACTGGGTAATTATTGAGTTTTCTGGTAATATATCTTATTTGCAATCAACTGTTGGGCGTAACGAAAGGGACATGATTTCAGGCAACTTAACAATTTTCATGCAATCATAAAATCCTGCAGCAGCAACAGGGCCTAATAATATCAGTGGGATACCCCCGCAGTGCCTGATGCGGAGATTTTTTTTGCGAGACCGACAATTATCGAGTAAATGAGTGTTGAGTCCGGCCTTTGAGGATACTCGCATGCGGGATAGAATATAATGTTTTTTTGAGTTTGACCAGTCCGGTGTGTTTTATGAAAGAAGTAACATTTAAAAGAGAGATGATCGGCAATGAAGGGATGGTCCTTCTGGATACTGTCCGGCGTTTGAATCGCCGTGGTGCCGTGGCTCATCTTTTAAAATTGCTGCTCAAAACGCATCCGGCTGATATGGCGTGGGTATTCAGGCACCTGAGTCCTGCTGAGCGCAAAAAAGTTTTTAGCCTCATAGCGCAGACGGAAATGGTGGGCGAATTCCTGAGCGAGGTTGACCAGGCCATCCTGCTGGAAATTGTCCAGGACTTAACCCCCAAGTACATGGTGGCGGTTATTTCCGAGATGGCCTCGGATGATGTTGCTGATTTGCTGGAAGCACTTCCCGAGGAAATGGCCAATGAGATCAGGCAGCTCATGGTCAAGGAGGACAGGGAAGAAGTAGATGAACTTATGCAGTACCATCCGGAGACTGCGGGCGGTCTCATGTCCCCGGATTTTCTCGCCCTTGACGGTGAACTCAGTGCCGGTGATGCCATTAAGATTGTCCAGGAACGCTCTGAAGAAATGGAAATGTCATTTTATCTCTATATCACTCATGGCGACGGACAGTTGGCAGGTGTGATTTCGCTGCGGGAGCTGCTATTACACCCGCCCTACCGGCAGCTGAAAAATATAATGAACAGCAATGTCACGTCGGTCACCACTGATACAAACCAGGATGAAGTTGCCCATGTAATCTCGCAGTACAATATCCTGGCTGTGCCTGTTGTGGACAGCAATTATAATCTTGTCGGTATAGTGACAGTGGATGACATCATTGATGTTATCAGGGAGGAGGCCACTGAAGACTTTCTGCGCATGGCCGGTGCAGGAAAAGACTCGGAGATCCTTTTGAAATCAACCATGGATAATGCCATAACCCGGGCTCCATGGCTCTTCGCCAGCTGGGTGGGGGGTGTCATGGCCATGTTCATCATAACTTTTTTTCATGATGAACTGCAGAAAGTCCTGGCCCTCGCCGCCTTTATTCCCATTGTTATTGGTATGGGGGGCAACATTGCAACGCAGTCAAGCACCATTATTATTCGCGGTATAGCAACGGGCAGGGTTAATATGCAGGAGCTTTCCAGGGTGATTTTCAAGGAAATGCGTGTCGGCCTGATCCTGGGAGCAGTGTATGGTCTGTTTTTGGGGCTTCTGGCATTTTTCGGCTATGCTGAAACCAATTATCTGGGTTTGGTAGTTGGTCTTTCAGTCCTCTTTGTTATGACCATGGCGGCAACGGTTGGCACCTTTGTGCCTCTTATTTTAAAACGCTTGAATTTTGATGCCGCAATTGCCACCGGGCCTTTTGTGACCACATCCATTGATATACTGGGCGTCCTAGCCTACTTCCTTATAGCGAAATCCTTGTTAAACCTTTAATGAATCACGCACTATTTGTTTTATCGCAGATATTTTCTGTTTCATCGGAAATAATGCCTTGCGTGTTCAGCCAACAGGCACAATTGTAGACAGAAAATGTTAATCAAGCTTATATAAAAAATTTGGCGGAACCGGATAAGATGAAACATGGATCAGTATAATTACCAGAAGAGACGTTTCCCCTCCTGGTTTATCCTGGCCCTTGTCCTTTTTGGACTCTGGTGGTTGACTGACAGGGGAGAACGGCCGAAATATGACAGGAATGCCGTTCCGCGCGTCGTGGCTGCCCGTGGTGATCTGGCAGAAGATGAAAAAAATACCATTGCGGTTTTTGAGGAGATAGCTCCCTCGGTTGTCTATATAACCAGCATAGAAGTGAGACGTTCCATTTTCAGTCTCAATGTCTATGAGATCCCGCAAGGTACCGGTTCCGGATTTGTCTGGGACAAAGAAGGCAGGATCGTCACAAATTACCATGTTGTAGGTGATGCCAGCCGGGTCGAGGTCACCCTTGGTGACAATACTGTTTACAAGGGTATCATGGTGGGTGCTGCGCCTGACAAGGATATTGCGGTGCTGCAGATATCAGCCCCGGCCGATGAGCTGAAGCCGATCCCGTTAGGAGATTCTGAGACGCTTCAGGTGGGGCAGAAAGTATTTGCCATCGGCAATCCTTTCGGCCTTGACCACACCCTCACATCAGGCATTGTCAGTGCCCTGGAGCGCGAGATAACAGCGGTCACCGGCAGGACCATCCAGGGTGTGATACAGACTGATGCTGCCATTAATCCCGGGAATTCAGGCGGTCCTTTGCTGGACAGCGCTGGACGTCTGATCGGGGTAAATACGGCCATATACAGCCCATCAGGAGCAAATGCAGGCATTGGTTTTGCTGTTCCTGTAGATGTTATCAACAAGGTGGTGCCGGAGTTAATACGAAATGGCAGGGTGATTCAACCAGGGATCGGGGTGACGCTTGCAAGTGAGAGAATTGCCAGGCGTCTGGATATCAAAGGGTTGCTGGTTGTCAATGTACAGCCTGGGAGTTCTGCTGAAAAGGCGGGTATTCGAGAAACCCGTGAGGTCAGGGGCAAAATTATTCTAGGGGATATAATTTTAGCTGTAAACGGTGTGCCAGTAGAGTCATACGATGACCTGCGTAACGAATTTGACCGCTATCAGATAGGCGATGAAGTGACTTTGATTCTTTTGCGCGGTGAAGAGCATATCGAGGCCAAAGTCCGGCTGGAAGGGATGGAATAGTTATTGCTGTGTTTTCTGCAGCAGCTTTTTCCTGTGGCGCGCATACTCCCTCAGATTGCTGGCCTTGTCAGACTCGTCAATGATTTCCCTGCCGACAATTTCCTCAATAATATCTTCAAGGCTGATCACTCCTGTAACGCTGCCGTATTCATCCACAACCACGAAGAGATGGATGCGCTGCTCAAAGAATTCCATTAAGATCTTGTTGAGCGGGGCTGCTTCAGGCACGAAGTGGACAGGCTGCATGAGAGCGGAAAGTTTTTGTTTTTTATTGCCCTCGGACAAGCTGAGCAAAACATTCCGGCTTAATACCACCCCGACAACATCGTCCTGATCCTTGTCAAAGACCGGGACCCTGCTGTGCCGGCTCCATTGCTCCTTCATTTTCAAAGCTTCATTAATTGTGAGGTGCTCGCTGAGGCTGAAGACCACTGTTCTCGGGGTCATGACCTGGCGTACGGTTTTATCCTGCAGCTTGAGTATATTGGCTATGACCTTTTCCTGCTGGGGTTCAATCTCCCCCGATTTTCTGCCCATGACTGCCACAGCCTGGATTTCTTCGATCGAAACCAGTGCTGCTTTTTCCTGTTTGGGAATAAGATGGGTAACCGCCTGGCAGAGCCAGATAAGCGGGCTCATGATTTTTATGAGGCTATTTAAAGGTATGGCGATCCAGGTGGCCAGGTTCCTGGAATATGCAACCCCTGCTGTTTTTGGGAGTATTTCTGAGAAAAGCAGAATTGACAGGGTAAAGAAAACTGAAAACCAGACAAGGTTTTCTTCCCCAAAGACAGCTGCGGCAGAGGCCCCGGCAACAGCAGCTCCCATAGTATTGGCAATGGTGTTCAGGGTCAGGATGGCAGTAATAGGCTGCTGGATGTTTTTTTTAAGCTTTTTCAGGATCAACCCTGATTTTTTACCTGAGCGGGCCATGACTTCCACCTGGCTTTGTGGAACAGAGTAGAGCACCGCCTCAATGATACTGCAAAGAGCTGAGACAATGATAGCAATTCCTGTTGCCAGAATCAGTTGCGTAACCAATGGATTCCTCCTTGTGTTGATATCCCTGTTCCAGGAAAAAGGACAGAGAGCGGGAACTGTGATTTGGGGGTCTAAACTCGCATTAAGCAGAACCGTGTTGTAAAAAGCAGCATATCGCTTACGAAAAAAAGCTGGCAGCATTAAAGCCCGATGGGGAAAAATATCCCGCCACCAAACATATAATTCTAACAGGTGGAACTATGGGTGTCTGAACTTTTACAGCTACATCAATGTTGGAGTTCATCAGCAACTGTGGTAAATAGGGTTGGTTTCTAACATTGTGCCAGGAATCTTTTTATCAGAAAACTTCTTATAATAGTATACAATGGGCGTCAAAGTAGAAAGAGAAAAAGGCTTGAGCCGTCAAATAAATATAAGCTATACGGATTTAAAATACTAACAACTGTGATCACTATTGGAGAAGCGCATGAAAATATCACACACAACTCAGGATGCGACAAAATATAAAGGAGACATGATCACATATTTTGTGCATCAGCAGGACAAAACCTCCCCGCTTTGCGACAATAAGTACGTCCAGGACACTATCAAACTTGCTTTCAGCGCAGGTGATTTCTCCGGCAAAGAAGGAGAAACCTTGTTGTTCTATCCTTCCGGCACGAAAAAAATTCCGGCAAAAAGGGTATTGGTGATTGGCCTTGGCAAAGCGGAGGAGGGTAAAACGACTCATGATACGGTACCATCCGATGTCTGGCGTGATAATTACCGTAGGGCAGGCGGTACGGTCTCAGGGACCGCTTTGAAGACTAGGGCTGAAAAAATTCTGGTCGTTCTGCCTGCCTCATTTATTCTGGATAAACAGGAAACTATTGAATGCATCAGCGAAGGTCTCATACTGGGGGCATACCAGTTTAGAAAATACAAGAAAACCAAGGAGGAAGATGAGATTACAGGCGCAATCAAAGAGATTTTGATTTTTACAGAAAAAGCGGGAAAGGATGTCCTGCAGGGGTTGAACAGGGGCAGGATTGCAGCCCTTGCCGGCTGTAGCGCACGTGATATGGCAAATGAACCCGGCAATGTCTGGACCCCGACCAAGTTTGCCGATTTCGGGCGCAAACTTGCCAAGAAATATAATTTCACCTGCAGGGTTTTGTCCAAAACAGATATGCTCCGTTTGAAAATGGGTGGCATCCTTGGTGTAAACAGCGGTTCGGCCCAGCCGCCGAAGATGGTGATTCTTGAATATAAGACTGCTCCACAAAATCCCACCCTCCTGATGGTGGGTAAGGGGTTGACCTTTGATTCTGGGGGCATAAGCCTGAAACCGCCAAAAGGCATGGAGGAAATGAAATTTGACATGTGCGGCGGGGCCGCAGTCCTCGGTGCCATGCAGGCTGTCGGCGAGGAGAAACCAAAAGGCATAAATATTGTCGCCATCGTGCCGGCAACGGAAAATCTGCCCGGGCCCAGCGCCTTGAAGCCGGGGGATATCATAACAATTTACGGGGGCAAAACCATTGAGGTGATCAACACCGATGCCGAGGGCCGCCTGATCCTGGCAGATGCCTTGGCCTACGGAATCAAACAGTATAAGCCCAGGGCAGTGGTGGATCTGGCAACATTAACAGGTGCAGTGGTCATCGGCCTTGGGCACCACCGCACCGGCCTGTTGAGCAACGATGATGAACTGGCCCGCAAGGTGTTGGCAGCAGGTGACAGGTGCGGAGAGCCTCTGTGGCGTTTACCACTGGGTCCTGAATATTCCAAGCAGATCAAATCAAAGGTTGCCGACATCAAGAATGTCGGCAACCGGGCAGCCGGGACCATCACCGCGGCCGCATTTCTCCAGGAGTTTGTCGGGGAGACAGCCTGGGCGCATCTTGATATTGCCGGAACAGCATACAATTTTACCGATAAGCCCTACGCGCCCCAAAATGGCCCGTCAGGGATAGGCGTTCGGACTCTGCTTGAACTGGTGCGCAACTGGAAATAAAAAGGATTCAAGGATTCAAGGGGTTGTGGGTCCAAGGGTTCAAGTGAAAAAACTTTTTAGTATTCAGCTGAAAGCAGTTATCTTTTCACTCCTCACTCTTAACTTTTTACTTCCTCCTTGAGCCTTCAACCTATCTTTATCCAGTTCGTGCTTTTAATTCAAAGGCTGCTGCAAACAGGCTTTTGGTATAAGGATGTTGCGGGTTATTGAATACATGTGGAGCAGGTCCTGCCTCCACAATTTTTCCGTTCTGCATTACCGCCACTTCATCGGCCATGGCCCTGATAACCCGCAGGTCATGGGAGACAAAAAGATAGGTTATTCCATACCGCTGCTGCAGGTCTTGCAGCAATTTAATAATCTGGGCCTGGATTGTCATGTCCAGGGCACTGGTCGGTTCATCCAGCATGATGAATTTAGGTTTTAAGGCAATGGCCCGGGCAATTGCGATTCTCTGCCGCTGTCCCCCTGAAAATTCATGGGGATAGCGGCCTGCCATCTCCTCATCCAGACCCACTTCCTGCAAGGTTTTAAAAACCATGCGCTGCCGGTCCTTTTTATCTTTGCCTATATTATGCACCTTGAGACCCTCACTTATGATCTGTTCGATGTTCAGGCGCGGCGAAAGAGAGGAAAAAGGATCCTGAAAAACAACCTGCAGTTCTTTACGCAGGGGCCTGAGTGCTGCCCTGGATCGGTGCACCAGGTCTTGGGGGTTTTCATTTTCCCCATTGTAGAGAATCTTTCCCTGGCATTCTGTCAGACGCAGGATGCACATGCCAAGCGTACTTTTGCCGGATCCTGATTCCCCGACAACACCATAGGTGGTACCCTCGCGGATAGTCAGGCTCACCCCGTCTACAGCTTTGATCTTGCCAATGGTGCGTTTGAAGAAACCAGCCTTGATGGGAAAATGGCACTGCAGATCAGAGATTGTAAGAAGCTTTTTCCGGTCCGGTTTCGGTGCCGGTTCTCCTTTGGGAACGCTGTTGAGCAGGTGGATGGTGTAGGCGTCCTGCGGTTTGGTGAATATGGATGATGTGGTGCCTTTTTCCACAATGCTGCCGTCATGCATGATGTGTACATAGTCTGATATTTTCTTCACCATGTTCAGATCGTGGGTGATCAACAGAATCGCCATGTCGAGCTCTTTCTGGATATCTTCCAGCAGTTCAAGGATCTGGGCCTGAATGGTGACATCAAGGGCGGTTGTCGGTTCATCTGCAATGAGCAGCGCCGGTCTGCAGGCGAGGGCCATGGCAATCATGGCGCGCTGCCTCTGTCCGCCTGAGAGCTGATGCGGGAAGCTTGCCAGCCGCTGCCTTGGATCAGGGATGCCGCATCTGTCCAGCAGATCTATAGCCTTTGCCCGGGCCTCCTGATTGGTAAGATCCTGGTGCAGCATTAATGGTTCTATCAACTGGCTGCCGATGGAATAGACCGGGTTCAGGGAAGTCATTGGTTCCTGGAAGATCATGGCAATCCGGTTGCCGCGAATATGGCGCATTTTGGATTCAGGCAGAGCGAGAATGTTCTGGTCGGAAAAATTGATGGTGCCGGTGGTAGTGACTGTTGCGGTTTTTTCTAAAAGGCGCAGAATAGACAGGGCGGTAACTGATTTACCGGATCCTGATTCACCCACCAGTGCCACGGTTTGTCCGCTTTGTACATTAAAGGATATGTTGTGCAGCACTTTGCTGTCACCATCCTCGGTATGAAACGTTAATGATAGGTTTTGTATGTCCAGAAGCATTTTTTAATAAGCCTGCGGCTTGCAGTTCTTAGTTTTAAGTTCTTAGTTTTGGTTTTTCTATTGTCTGTCATTTGCCATCTGGCAAGTATTTTCCATTCTTCATTATTATTTTTAATTTTTACTTTTTCTTCTGCTTCACAAGCTGCCGCGGATCAAAGGTTTCCCTGAGAGCCTCACCAATGAAAATCAATAGAATCAGTGTTCCGACAAGAACTGCAAAGGTGGATAATGAGAGCCACCAGGCCTCAATATTACTTTTGCCCTGGGCCAGGAGTTCACCGAGGCTGGGCGTTGAGGGGGGCACACCTAAACCGAGAAAATCGAGACTGGTCAATGCAAGAATAGCACCGGAGAGTCTGAAGGGCAGGAAGGTAATGACCGGGGTCATGCCATTAGGTAAAAGGTGCCGGAACATGATGACAATGTTCGATACCCCTAACGCCTTGGCAGCAGTGACATAATCCATATTCCTGCCTTTGAGGAATTCTGCCCGCACATAATCAGATAAACCCATCCAGCCGAAGATGGAAAGAAGGATCAGGAGCAGCATAACACTGGGTTTGAAAATGGAGGCAAAAATAATGAGCAGATACAATTCCGGCATGGCTCCCCATATTTCAATAAAGCGCTGCATGAAAAGGTCCGTTTTGCCGCCAAAATATCCCTGAACCGACCCGGCAAGAATGCCGACTGTAGTGCCTATGAATGTCAGGGCAAAACCAAAGAGCACGGATAATCTGAAACCATAGATCAGGCGGGCCAGAACGTCCCGTCCCCGGTCGTCGGTGCCGAGAAGATTATCCCCTGTCGGGGGAGAGGGGACAGGCCTGTCCAGATTGAGATTGATGGTGTCATAACTGAAATGGTTCAGGGGGAAGAGGGCGAAATTATCACCGGCTTCAATTTTATCAAGAATATAGGGATCACGGTAATCTGTCTCGGTTTCAAAATCACCACCGAAAGTTGTTTCCGGGTAGGCTCTGAAGATGGGCCAGTACAACCCCCCTTCGTAATAAATGAGAAACGGCTTGTCATTGCTTATCATTTCAGCACCAAGGCTGATGATAAAAAGAATGGTGAAAACAATCAGGCTGTAATAACCGCGCCGGTTTGATTTAAAACGCTTCCAGCGGCGAACTCCGAGTCTTTGGCGTGATCCGGCCTTCTTCATTATTCAACGCTCTCAAAAGTTATGCGCGGATCAACCAGGACATAGCTTAAGTCGGAAAGCAGCCTGGAGATGAGCCCGATGATGGTGAAAAAGTACAAGGTTGCCAGTACAACGGGATAGTCTCGGTTCATAACCGATTCGTATGCCAGAAGTCCCATGCCGTCCAATGAAAAGATCGTTTCAATGAGAAGGCTCCCGGTAAAAAATGCGGTGATAAATGAACCCGGAAATCCTGTGATGATGGGGATAATTGCATTTCTGAAAACATGCTTGTAAAGCACCTGGTTTTCATTGAGTCCTTTAGCCCTGGCAGTCGTAACATACTGTTTTCTGATCTCTTCGATAAAACTGTTCTTGGTCAGCAAGGTCATGACGGCCAGGGAGCCGACAGCGCTCGAAGTAATCGGCAGTACCATGTGCCAGAGGTAATCGAGAATTTTGCTGATCAGACTGAGTTCGGACCAGTTGTCCGATACCAGGCCGCGCAGGGGAAAGATGTTCCAGAAGCTGCCGCCACCGAAGAGAACAATGAGCAGAATGGCTAGCACAAAGCCCGGAATAGCGTAGCCTATTAGTATAAAAGTACTTGAAATGACATCAACGCGTGAACCATCGTGCACCGCCTTGTATATGCCCAGGGGAATACAGGTGAGATAGACAATCAAAAAAGTCCAGAGCCCGAGCGACATGGAAACAGGCAGTTTGGAAATGACAAGGCTGACAACGCTTTTATGATGGTAATAGCTGGTGCCAAAATCAAAGACCAGAAAGTTCTTCATCATGGTCAGGAAACGCTCTGCAGGCGGCTTGTCAAAACCATAGAGGGTGCGCAGCTTGTTAAGCCGTTCCTCGTCCAATCCCTGAGCTCCCTGGTACAGATCACTTTTGACAACGGTTCTGACTTCTCCTTTGCCGCCGGAAAGTCCTGTAGTGGAATGCCCTTCAATTTCTGCCAGGAGACGTTCAACCGGACCACCGGGAACAAACTGGGTGACAACAAAGGTCACCAGCATGATCCCGAAAAGGGTGGGGATCATGAGCAGAATTCGTCGTGCTATGTAAGCGGCCATTGTATAGTCAGGAGTTAGGAGTTTTGAATTATAAGTAATTTATAAAGTAAGCAGACGTCAGTTTGCAGTTGTCAGAGTAATAGAGAAAGAATAATATTTAGTTCTTAGTTCTTAGTTCTTAGTTCTTAGTTCTTAGTTATTCGTTATGAGTTTTGCGATATGAGTGTAAATTTGAGTATTTTTGACAATTGAAAATGCGTAAGCCCTCTCTCGAACCTTAGTTTATTTTTCAATATCTTCCATGAACTCATAATTTATAACTCAACTTAAAACTGTCTTTCAATCTTCTACAACCCTCACCGATCCTCCCCGTCTCGGGTCGCCGCCGCCAGCAATATCGGGGATAACGGTATGGACACCGCCGAAATATACATCTATGGTTGACCAGATATTTACTGGCCAATGTTTATTTAAGGCATCGATTGCTTCCTGCGGCAGGCCGGGTTCAACCTGCATAACCTTGCCATCCCAGTGAATGCGGGGCGCCTCGACAGCCTGCTGCACTGGGATGGAAAAATCAACTATGGCGCTGAGCACCTGCGTGATAGCAGTCCGAATGCGTTTACTGCCGCCGCTGCCAATGACCATTGCCACCGCATTATTTTTAAGGAGCAGGGAAGGGGACATCATGGAAGAGACACGCTGGCCCGGCGGACTGGCGTGAAATCCTTCAGGGTGCAGGTCATCCTCGCCCATCATGTTGTTGAGCATTATACCGGTGCCTGGGACAAAGTAGCCTGAGCCTTCCCCGTTGGAACAGGTCATGCTCGCGACATTGCCCTCGGAATCTGCAACACTGATATGGGTTGTGCCGCGTGAAAACTGACGGATCCTGTTGCCGGATTCCTGCAAAGAAGTTGTATTGAGGCCATTTTCACGCAGGTTTTCCACCTCTGTCATCAATTTTGCTGTCTGCAGGACATGGGCGGCGGAATGGTAGCTGATGCCCGACATGTCCTGGGTTTCCAGGAGCGACAGGGCTAATCCGATAAGAGAGCCACCCATCGAGGGCTGTGGGTTGGTCAGGAACGTATAATCACGATAGCCAATGGCAAGAGGGGCGCGTTCCATGACCTTGTAAGCAGCAAGATCTGCCGCTGTGAGCAGCCCCTTGCCCTTGCGCATATCATAGTCAATTGCCTGTGCCAGGGTTCCACTATAAAAGCTTTCACCGCCGTCAAGCGGGAGTTGAAGCAAAAAGTCGGCAATTTCCGGGTTTGTTATATGGTCACCCTGTCTGGCGCAGGAGCCGTTGATGGTATAAAGTTTCCGGCCCACAGGAGAATGGGTCACAATGGGTTCTAAAAGGTTTAAGAAATATCCCTGCCAGTCATTGAGCTCCAGGCCGTCCCGGGCCAGACGGATCGCGGGCTGCAGGATTTGGTCAAGGTCCAGTCTGCCAAGGCGTTGATGGACATGGAGGAAACCTTTGAGATTGCCGGGTACTGCCACTGATCCGAGACCTATATTGAAATCCTGATCAGAGCCCGGAAAATGGATGGTCACCGGGAAAAAATGAGGTTCAAGATCAGTGTTGTCAAGGCCTCTGCCTGGTGTGTCAGTAAAGAAATCAAAGAGTATTTCTTCTCCCTGCTGCGTCCGTGCCAGTAAAAAGCCGCCGCCGCCAAGGCTGGTGAGGGTCTGCTCCGCAACCGCACCGGCAAACCCTGCGCCGACAGCGGCGTCAAAAGCGTTGCCGCCTTTGCGCAGGATTTCCACGGCCGCGTCACTTACCAGGGGATGGCCGGTTGCAACTATTGCTTTACCAGATTTTTTCATTGCCAGAATTTAGGATGCAGTTCAGTGATTATTGCAGAGAAATCCTTCTGTGCCGTAAATATTTTACGCTGATGGTCTGCACTGGTGCCGGAGTTAATGATCTGCTGCAGGTCGGCCAGGTAATGGCTGGTTCCCAGTTTTTTCATTGCCGGCGTAACTTTGGCAAATATCTCACCTGCAGCCTCCTGCATGGATATCTTTTTCTGGAGCAGGGGATAGACGAATGTGCCGGCCAGTCCGTAGCGTGCTGCCTGCCACTTATTGCTTTTCAATACCTGCATGTTTGGATTGAGATGTTTGTCCGATTCAGCCATTTCGGCGACCAGCCCTTGGATGAGAGCCACGATAGCCAGGATCTCCTTAAAGGTGGAGGGCAGATCGCAGATACGAATTTCAATGGTACCGAAATCCGGATGTGGCCGTACATCCCACCACAGATCGCGTACTCCGGTGATTATGCCTGTGTTGGTAAGCAGTCTGACCATTTCAAGGTACTTTCCCCAGCTTTCAAGCTGGTCGGGCATGCCTGCCAGGGGGAGAGCTTCGAAGAGTTTGGCCCGGTATGAATGAAGTCCCGTGTCGATCCCTTCATAATACGGGGATGAGCAGGTCAGGGCCAGCAGTATGGGCAGAAAAAGGCGGATACTGTCACAGACCCTTATGGTAGTATCACGGTCGCACATACCTACATGGACATGAAGACCCTGGGTGATAAACCTTCTGCCCACAAGCTGCAGATCATCCATGATGCGCATGTAGCGGGGATGATCGAAAAGTTGCTGGTCATTGTGCCGGGCAAAGGGGTGGAGGCTGGCTGCAAAAAGAATACAGTTATGTTGACGGGCAAATTCTTCAGCTTTCCTGATGAGCTGAGCCAAACTATGTTTGACCTCAGTTATATTGTTGCAGACTTCCGTATTGACTTCCAGCATGGATCGTATGAATTCAGGTTTTATCCTTTCCTTTAAATTATCCGGGACCATGCCCAGAATTTCAGGTGCCCTGGGAACCAGATTCAAACTTTGCCTGTCAATAATCTGCAATTCTATTTCAACGCCGAGGGTAAAGGGTTTGCTGGTTTTGAATTCAATTGCTTTCTCTGCCATTATTTCTTCCCCTCTGTACTGAGCGGATCGGGCTGGTTGAGAAAAGGAGAATAGCCACCAACAGGAGTCGCGAAAATATCCTGTTGTTGTAGTGTTTGCCAGGCAACCTGGGCCAGAAAAGCGGCACCGATAGGTAAAACTCCCTCATCAAAATCAAAATAGGGACTGTGGGCCGGAATGTTTGGCAGTTCAGGATGACCGGCACCGAAACGCACAAGGCAGCCGGGGACCTTTTGCAGAAAGTAGGCAAAATCTTCGCCGCCAAGGCTCGGATGGCGCTGTTTGATAACACCCTGGGTGCCGACGATTTTTTTTGCGGCCTTACGGGCCAGCCTGGCCGCAAGGGGGTGGTTGATGACAGGAGGCAATCCGTCTCGGAAACGTATGGTTGTCTTGGCATTATACAGGCCGTCCATGGCACGGACCATGCGCTCCAGACCATCAATAATCTGCGATCTTATCTCAGGATGGGTTGCACGTATGGTGCCCTCAAGCACAGCTTCCTCCGCAATAACGTTGTAGGCGGATCCGCCGCTGAAACGCCCGACACTGACAACGGTCGGGTAGGATGGGTTTATTTCCCGGGAAACCAGGGTCTGGATGGACATGACAAGAAGACTGGCCACCACGATAGCGTCAATGGTTTCATGGGGCCGGGCCGCATGGCCGCCGCGGCCGCAGACCTTTATTTCGAACTTGTCAGTATAGGAACAGATCAGGCCGGGCTCTGCTGCAATCTGGCCTACTTTGAAATGGCGGTCTATATGCCCGGCATAGATCGCCTGGACACCCGCAAAGGCACCGTCTTCAATCATGGCCAGGGCGCCTTCACCGGATTCTTCCGCAGGCTGAAACAGAAGAATAACCCGGCCGGGAAGTTCTACATGCTGGAGCATTGCCGCCGCTCCCAGGAGCATGGCCACATGGCCGTCATGGCCGCAGGCATGCATACGGCCCGGGACTTTTGAAGCAAAGTTCAGGCCTGTTTTTTCGTCCACCGGCAGGGCGTCCAGGTCAGCCCGCAGGGCCACGCAATTAGGGCTTTGTTCTTCAGAAGCAAATGGCCCTAAGGTTGCGACGATACCGGTGTGCAGACCATCCGTGCGGAAAGGGATGCCCAGTTCCTGCAGCTTTTTACAGATATAGCGCTGGGTATGGTGTTCTTCGTTGGCAAGTTCAGGATGCTGATGGATAGTGCGGCGGATATCCCGCATCCACTCAATCAGTTTTTCGTCTGCCTGAAACAGTGTTTCTTCTTGATTTGTCGTGGGCATGGAGTATTAATGATTAGCTTACAGTTATATATTTTCAGATAGTATATTATTTATTGTTGGCCAGTTTATACAATGAAAAGGGGTGACATAGTGCTGTATTTCATTGTAACGGCTTATGCTTTCAGTAAAAATCAAAATCAACCATCCAGGGCAAAAAAGTATCAGCATGACCGCGACAATGAGCCAGCTCATGTTTTAGGGTTTTCTCATCCCCTGCCATTATACGGACAATACACTTATCATTTGCATCATACGGTACCAGTGAACATCCAGAATACTGCCAATTCGCTTTCTTGTGCTGCTTGATGCAATCCTCCTGAAGTTTTGCATAATCATCATACTCGATAATTTCCACATTGGGATTCTCACGGTATTCAATGCCCGGCAGCATTTCCTTTGATACCATTGTACATGACGATAAAGCAGTAGCCACAACTACAGCGATCATGAACACACGGGTATTACTAAGAAAATCCTTGCCCTGGGGGATGAAGTCGTTCCAGGCAGTTTGACGATGAGGACCTAATCGTTCAGAACTGACCGGCTGTGATGGATTGTTAGCTGACCACCGAACGTGTTGAGGCCTGTGCTCAGATCTCACGGATGAAAGTTTAGAAAACATTATAATTTTATCATCTTATAATACGATTTGAATAGTATAAATAAAAAAGAGTTCGCAAATGAGGACACGATCAAAAAATTGCAAAGGAAAAATAGGTTCAACAGGAATTCACAGCATGTCTGCCAAGGGATTACACAGTCTGTAAGCAGGATTGCAGACAGGAGAATGCCAAAGAACCTTTACTCATGAACTGTTCATTTCATTCGCTGGCCTATTGTAAAATACACCCTAATTTTGCCCAATATAGGGTTTTCCCTCCATTTATTTAAGAGTATGAACTGAGTACATAAAATTCAGTTTTTAAGTAACTACAATTTACAGGATCGCCTCAACAGTATAATCACTGATCTTTACAGGCTCTCATGAAACAAATTGCCACGACATGCAAGAAGAAAAACTCATGAACAGAATACTTCTCTGCGAAAAAAACGAGTTTTTCAGGGCTGCGTTGCTCCGGATTATACAGTGCCGATTTCCCCATGTCGATATTAAATGGGTTGTTAGCGGCGAAGAATGTCTTTCCGAAACAAGGGACTATAAGCCTGATATCCTGTTCCTGGGGGTTACTATTTACGAAGGCAGTGAGTTGGAACTGCTTGAGCTGCTGCGCGAGAACCATCCTGATGTCAATATTATACTTTTTACAGATTACAGTATTGAAGAATACAGAAAGGAAGCGGTTCTGCGGGGAGCCAACCATACCATTTCCAAAGAATTATGGACCGGCAATGAAATACTGGCCCTGATACAGACCATACTGGCTACAAAGAGGACACAGGCAGACAAAGGGGCCAGCAGCTCAGCTACCGAAGAAAATTTACTGAAGCGACCCCTTGAACGCAGAAGAAAAGACCTCAGGGGAAAAGCTCTTGAACGGAAATATCTTGCCCGGTACAACAATAGACGAAGGAAGGGGATCAGGTCTTTAAAGGCAGTAAATACATAGTTTCCCCCATATATAAAAAGAAGAGACATGAGTAGAAAATTATAGTAGTAAAATAACCCGCATTTAATGGTACTGAAATATTTCATTCTTAAATATGCCACGAGATAATACAGCCTATTACACAAGCCTTCACTTAAATAGCATTCATTTATTTGGACTTTCAGGAACAGTAAGGGGATTGACACTTCTGATTTGGCATTCAAAGCTCTGGCTTTGTCGTTCATAACCGGTCTAAGTGGTACCAAGGAGGAAAGAGCATGAGAGTAGAGTTAGGGAGAAAAGTTGGAACACCGTTCAGGATAAGTCTGTTGCTGGCATTTATGCTTGTAACCGTTTTTTCTGTCCGGCTTCATGCAGCAAATCTGCCAGGTCTGACAGTCGTGGGGGTTGATGCTGCCGGTAATACTGCACCTATTACAGCATACCGCTGGCTCGTAGAGGAGGATAAGACCTATCACGTCCAGACCACCGTACCTGGTGGGCCTGCCGATCCTACCACCTTCGATCCTAACTGGGATCAGGCAAATGATGGTATTCCCGGCGGCGAAACCCTGTCTGTCGGCTTTCAC
>Ga0209536_100003400_pt1 | contig 25590 bp, 19 predicted proteins | sample DeeMarSeWOR28_12_FD_187461 | JGI IMG/M metagenome (GOLD analysis project Ga0209536, IMG submission 187461) | Marine sediment microbial communities from White Oak River estuary, North Carolina - WOR-2-8_12 (SPAdes) (version 2) | ecosystem: Environmental > Aquatic > Marine > Intertidal zone >...
AGCGCATAATCCGCGATATCCAGCATGGTCTGTCTGGTGGGCGAAGGATTAAAAATTGACAGCGCCGCTTTGGCTGTTTCGATATAGGTCGTCGCCCTTTTTTGCGTGTATTCGATACCGCCGTATTTCTCTAAATATCCAATCAGGGTTTTAAAATCTTCGGTTGCAAATTCATTGTCCTGTATAATCTTGATCATCAGCTGCCGATCATCCGACCGCGCTTGTTTCAACGCGTAGATCACCGGCAGCGTGAGTTTTCCCTCTCTCAGATCGGCGCCTACCTCCTTGCCGAAATCGGCTGTCTGCAGCGTATAGTCGAACAGATCATCGGCCATTTGGAAGGCGATGCCCAGGTTGTAGCCATATTCTGCCAATGCCTTTTCTTTTTCTTCCGGTGCATCGGAAATGATGGCGCTCACCTGGCAGGCAGCTTCGAACAGCATGGCGGTCTTGCGGCGGATAACCTCCATGTATTCGTCTTCGGACAGCTTGACATCGCCTTTGCGCATCAGCTGATGGACTTCACCCTGGGACATATTTTCGGTAAGTTTTGCCAGGACCTGAACAACCCTGAGGCTGCCGGTACCGGCCGAGATAGACAGCGCTCTGGCCAACAGGTAATCGCCAACCAGAACGGTGATGGAATTGCCCCAGGTCGCGTGGGCCACCTTTTTCCCCCGGCGCATGGCGGCTTCGTCCACCAGATCGTCATGCAGCAGGGTGGCCGTATGCAGGTATTCCAGGGCGGTTGAAAAGGTCTTCTCGTAATCGCCGGAATAGCCGCATAGCCTGGCGGCAAGGACCATTAACAGCGGCCGCAGCCGTTTGCCGCCGCTAAACAGAAGGTGGCCGGCCACTGCGGATACCAGATCCAGGTAAGGATTCAAATTGTCGGAAAGGGCTTTCTCGATGTCATGCAGGTCAGTTTCAACGGCAGAAAGGATCTTCCGCTTGAGGTCATTCATATCGGCTCTCCCATCAGGTCATACTCCATCGTGTCCGTCACTCGCATATCAACAAACCCGCCGATTTTCAATCCAAAAGGCATCTTGGCCGTGTTGATGTAGGTCAAGCCGTCCACTTCCGGTGCCTGGAAGTTCGTACGTCCGGCAAAAAGATGCTTGTCCAGGGACTCCTCGACCAGGACCTGGACGGCTTTGCCGATATATTTGCGGTTGTTTTCGGTGGAGATGCCTGACTGGGTGGACATGAGCTCGTGATAACGGTCGGTAGCCAGGGCCTTGGGAATATGGTTCGGCAGTTGGTGGGAAGCCAGATCATCGGAATCCGAGTAAATAAATACACCTAAATGATCAAAGCGCACATCCTCGACAAATTGCAAAAGCTCCTGGAAATCTTCATCGGTTTCACCCGGGAAGCCGACAATAATGGTCGTTCTCAGAACGGCATCGGGTACCCGTTTACGGATGCGATTAAACAGGCGGTAAAGGTCGTCTTTGGCGTATCGACGCCCCATGTGCTTAAGAATACCGGAACTGACATGCTGAACGGGAATGTCAAAATAAGAGCAAAGCTGCCCGTGGGAAGCCAGGGCTTCAATAAACGAGTTTTCGATGCTTTCGGGGTGTCCGTACAGCACCCTGAACCAGGGCGGGGTCTTGCGGTTGAGATCATCAACTCGGATATCGACCAGGCTTTCCATAAGCCGACTGAGATTTGTACGGGTCGGCAAATCATTGCCATAAGCAGTTGTATCCTGGGCAACCAGCACCAGTTCATTTACACCGCCGGCAATCAGCCGGGTGGCTTCGGCAACGATATCTTCCGGCTGGCGGCTTTTCTGTTTGCCGCGCAGCTTCGGAATGATGCAATACGTGCATGATTTGCTGCAGCCCTCGGCAATCTTCAAATAGGCCACGTGCGGCACGGTTAAATCACGGGGAGCATCCTGGGGTTGCAACTCGGTCAGGTCCGGATCCGGCAACACACACATGTTGGCATACTCGGGTTCCCGGACGGCTTTGGCAATCTGTTCAAAAGCGCCGGTCCCCAGAATAACATCAACTTCCGGAAGTGAGCTCAGGATTTCTTCGCGATAGCGCTCCGGCAAACAACCGGTCACCACCAGACGCTTGCATCTGCCCTCTTTTTTATATTCTGCCAGTTCCAGAATGACATCGATGGACTCCTGCGCCGCCTCCTCGATAAAGCTGCAGGTGTTTACGACGATGGTCTCGGCCTCCTCGGGATCTTGGGTAAACGTCCAGCCGGCCTTTTTCAACCGGCCGGTCATAATTTCGCTGTCAACTTGATTCCTGGCACAGCCCAGGCTTTCCAGATAAAGTTTCATGATTCGGCACTTCGTCGTCCGAGCCCCTGATAATAAACCAATCTTCCTGTATCCCTATCGTCCATCATTCCAGCTTTTTGCATGCAGGTGCCACAGGCATAATGATGGGATCAGCTCGGTGATCTCGGGTATACCGAGCCAAGAATGGTTTGATAAGTTTTAATTGCTCATGGAAAAAATAAGGAAGGTGCCGGTTAATGTCAATGCGATCAGATAATCAAATTGGCTAATCGGCTAAGAATGGTTTGCATTTTGTAAAAAGTCGATGGCCCTGTCAATCAGATCCGAACCCTTTTCCTCTTTATCAAGGGCCAGCTCTGCCAGACCAAAGGCTATTTGCAAACGGCTATTCCCAGCTTGAGTCCTATATCCTTCTGAAATTATTTGAAATCGATCACAGAGACGTTGGGCCTCATCGAGTGCCAGCTGCGGCAAAAGGAGGGCAAATGTCTTTCTCCCGTAACGGCTCAGCGTATCCCAGCTGCGGAGTTCCCGCGCAAAAGACTTGCCCAAATGGCTGATAATCTGCTCAACTGCTGGATTGCCCGAAGGGGCGTTTGCAAAGTTCAACTTCATCAAACAAAGTGACAGACTGGTATGCTGGTTTTGCGAACGGCTGATTTCCTTGTCCAGGATTTTTAAAAAATTGCCTTTGCTGCACAAATCCTTGACGTCATCCTGCATTTTTATCTCGGCAAAACATTCGGTCAGGGATTCGAGCCGGTCACATACAATTCCCATAAGGTTTAAAAAAAATTTTTGAGCCGTGAGCGGATACAGCCACTGCAATCGTTTTATCATCTTCCAGTTAATTTTCAAAAGCTCGACAGGAGAGGTGCCGACGACCGTCGCCGACCGCGGCACGGAACGCAGAAAGCCCATCTCGCCCAGTACATCGCCTGTTTTCAACTGATTCACCAGTATGCGACTTTCGGATTGGTATTCCAGTTCATCGTCTCTGACCGGATCAAATACGTCTACAGTGCCGGAGATGATGGTGTACATCGAGTCGCTGGCATCCCCCTTATGAAACAGAATCTCATCGGTATCAATTTTAATAAGGGATCCGGCCATCAGAATGTAATGGATTTGGGTCCGAGATAAATCCTTAAAGAGCGGAATACCCCTCCGCGGCTCTTCGCCAAGCTTTAACCGCACCAGGTCCCACAGGGTCACCAGCTCGACGTGCCGCACTAACGACGGCAGCAGAATCAGGTCCCCGACCAGCGCCGACAGCGATGTGATCACCATCATAACGCCGAAGATGGCCGTTGGTTTGAAGCTTGAAAACAATAGAACGGAAAACCCCACGCAGATCGTAATCGTTGTAAAGGTAATCGGTCGCCCCACATGATGCAGGGTGTCCCGGATCGCCCGCTCGTCATCCAGATCTTTTCTGAATTCCTGGTTGTAGCGCGCTAAATAATGAATGGTGTCGTCCACCGCCAACCCGATAGCGATACTGGCGATTAGACTTGTTACCAGAGAAAGCTCGATCCCGAGCCAACCCATAATTCCAAAATTGATAATAATTGGAAACAGATTGGGAATGATAGCGATGAGACCCACTTTGCTCGACAGGAACAGGATAAACATGGTCCCGAATACAAGAATCATGGTGATGGATAGGCTTTTAATTTGTCCGATAGTCACCTGATGACTGCTGGCAGCGATGGCGATGCCAAGCCCGGTCACCTCCCAGCTCAAATCCTTGGAGAAATTCTGCTCGGCATAAGCGAGTGTGCTTTCTCTAATTTGAAGAAACTCCCGTGAACTTGAAATGTGGGTCAGCAATACAATGTTGGCTTTTGAAAAATCGGAATTCATGAAGCGCGTGAGCATGTCTTCACCGAGGATAGTGGCATAATTGTTCATCAGCATTCGCAGTTCAAAACCTTCCTCGGGTAAGCTGTAGTACTTTGGATCGTAATGGTTGAGAACATAGTTGACCAGCTTTAGATAATCGGCAAATGACAGTGATTTATCCACACCGGGCAGCTGAACCAGAAATTCCTGAATCCGCGCGATATCTGCCAGGTGTTTGGGATCTTCGAAATAATCGGCTTCGGGCTGTCCCATGACAATGTTGATGGGAAAGCTTCCGGACAATGTCTGGTAAATATCGTTAAAGTTTTCTTTTACCTGGGTGCCTTCTTTTAAATAGCCGACCGGATTGGTTTCAACGCGAATACGAAAGATGCCGATCAGACAGATCAGAACCACCGCCCCGATGACCGGCAAAACGATTTTCTGGTGATCCAGGTTCAGATCAATAATTTTTTCGATAAAGCGATAGAAAAAAGAAGTGGTCTTAATCTTCTCTTGCGATTCGCTGGCGGGCAGGGGAATAAAACTCATGGCCGCCGGCAGAAAGGTCATCACAACAATCAGGATGCTGAAAATACCGAAACAAGAGAAAATTGCAAATTCCTGGATGGCAGAAATCCGGTTCACCAGTAGAGACCCCAAGCCGATGGCGGTGGTCAAAACCGCCAGGCTGGTGGGCAGGGCGATGTTGGCATATGTCCTGGTGAGGGCTTCGGCGGTCGATTTTGCTTCTTGCTGGCTGTTGATATACTCTGAAACAATATGCAGGCAGTAGGCTGTTCCCACCGCCACCAGAAAAACGGGGACAATCATCGTCAGCATCGACAGGGGTATGGCTAGATATGCCATGAAACCGAGGGTCCAAACCAGCGCCAATCCCATGGATGCTAGCGGGAGCAAAACATACTGCGCCTTGCGAAACAAATAGAAAAGAATAATGGCAATAAGCAAAAAGGTGAAAGGGGGTAGGCGAAAAAAGTCATTTTGGGTAAATTTGACCAGCGCCTCCGAGACGAGGGGCATGCCGATCTGATAAAGCTTTAGCTCTTGGGGGCTATCGGCAAGCAGTTTCCGAACCTCCCGGATTACCTGATCAGGATCAACATCATTTTTCAAGACCAGTGTCAACGCAGTGGTTTTGCGGTCGGTGGAAATAAGATTTTTCTGAAATAGATCTACCGGTTGCACCAGGGCTGAAAATTTTTCCATATCCCATTTACCGGAAACATCAATGGCCTTTTTGATTCCCGGAAGGCTGATGACACGCCTGACGCCCTCTATGTCGGCGGCATTTTCAGCCAGCTGCCCAATTTTGCGGAAGGTAACGGCATCGAATACATTGTTGCATTTAATGACAACCCGGATGATCTCGTCGGAACCAAATACTTTTTTGAAAGCGTTGTACTGAGCAGTTTCGGAAAGGTCTTCTATCTGAAGGTCATAGATGGAAGTTTTAAATGAGAGATCCGGCAACCGCCACGCGAATAATATCGTAATCGCAGCGATGATAAGCATGACGATTAAGGGCCGGTTGAGTATCCATCCGAAGATTTCTCTTAATAGGAATCGCATGGAAGCCTCGCATTTTTATTAGAGAAATAGGATCAGAAAGCGACGTAAAAGTGAAATCAGATGTGCAGCGAGTCTAATAAACCAATTTTTTAAAATGAATTCAATGTGATGTCAAATATAATCTACCGTTGAATCATTTCTTTGAAGCCTTTTGAACGGTAATCAGCCAGCCTGCCGTTGTGTTGCTCAACCACAATGAGACCTTCAACGCCATCGAGCCGGTTAATCATTTCCAGACCTTTATTCACCCCCATTACCATCACCGCTGTTGCAATCCCGTCGGCCATCGTGCAAGTTGAGCATACAATCGAAGCACTCACAACCCTGTTTGACACCGGGAAACCGGTGCGCGGATCAATTACGTGGGAATAACGTATCCCGTTGACTTCAAAAAAATTACGGTAATCACCGCTGGTTGCAAACCCCTGGTTGCTCAATGCAACGACCGCATATATGGCGTCAAAAGCGGCATCCGCACGGGGCCGGTTGATTCCGATGCGCCATGGCGTGGTTTCTCTAGTGCGCCCGGCAGCAAATATTTCACCGCCAATTTCAACCAGATAATTCCGGTAACCCAGGTTGTTCAGCAAAGCGGCAACCTGATCGACGCCATATCCTTTGGCGATCGACGACAGGTCAACGGTGACAGCAGCCTGATTTTTTACCAGAAAACCGGATTCCAGGACATCAATATTTGTAAAACCGATCGCCGGTAAAAGGGCGCCAATCTCACCTTTGGGTGGAATCTTACCCCTGGTGCCGCTGCTCCCAAAGCCCCAGAGGTCCACCAGGGGGTTTACGGTACCGTCCCAGGCCCCATCGGAAAGCCGGTGAATCTCTTGGCCGGCTTTCATGACCTTCAAGAAATCATTGGAAATTTTAAACTTCTGCCCCACCTTTTTAAAGCGGTTAAAACGGCTGATCTCGCTGTCCCGTCGGTAGGTGGACATGCTCTGGTTGATCTCTTCCAGCCGGCTGTCAATTTTTTCTTTGACGCTTTCAAGTTCCCGTACATCGTCGCCAACCACCTTGACCATATAGGTTGTCCCCATCGTCTGCCCGCGGATCACATATTCCTGCTTGGCCTCGCTTAAAGCGGCTGCCGACAAAATGATCAATATGTAAATTAGTTTTCTCATTTTACTGCGTTGCTTTTTTGAGCAGATACTCGATTCTTGATACTGGACACTCGATAAGAGCAATTCAGTATGTTCCGATAAGGCTGGTTATCATCGGGTATCGAGCATCGAATAGCAAGTAGGGTCGGCCACCGTGCCGACCGGTTGCTTCTCTATCCACTGTGACACGCCGGCGGGCACCGTGGCCCACCCTGCTGGTTGGTCCCGTGTGCCCAGTGAATTTTTGGTAAATATTACAATCGCGGCTGGAAAGCCGCTCCCACAAGCTATGTTCACTCAGATCTCTTAGCGCCGGCTTTAAAGCCCCCGATTTTGCATTCTTCTTTTCTGAATGAGAGATTTTTTCGATGGGCAAATAAAGCGAAGCGTGCCTTTGTTACTAGCTTTATCTATAGCATGTTAAACCGGGTTTTAGAATCCCAGATTATGTTCGAGGGTAAGGCGTCAAAACGGTTCAAAAGCGGAGCGTACACGAAGTACGTGAGCATTTTGAACCGTTTTGCAACGCAGCCATCGGACATAAGATGGGGTTATAAAACCCGGTTTTAGCAGATGCGGGGAAGCTGCTCTCCAGCAAGCATATCCACAATCCTGCTGCCGCCGATGCGGGTCTCCATAATTACCTGACCGTGGTGATCGTCAACCACCTCCCCTATTACGGCAGCATCTTTACCAAAGGGGTTTTCCTGAATGGCGGCCAATACCGCTTCGGTGTCAGCTGCCGTAACGAAGGCCAGCAGCTTGCCCTCATTGGCCAGATACAATGGATCAAACCCCAGCAACTCGCAGGTTGCCGCCACTTCATTTTTCAGTGGAATTTGGGCCTCAACAATTCTGATACCCATGTTTGACTTTGCGGCAATCTCATTTAAAGCCGTGCCGACTCCACCCCGGGTGGGATCCCGCAGCACATGGATACCGTTGCTGACAGAAAACATGCTGCTGACCATGTGGTTCAACGCCGCTGTATCACTGGTGAGGCTGGTTTCAAAGCTCAGGCCTTCACGCTGGGTTAAGATGGTAATGCCGTGATCGGCAATGGTGCCGCTTAAAATGATTCGATCACCGGGTCTGGCCTTGTGACTGGCGATGTCGACATCCGGCGGTATCAAACCAAGCCCGGAGGTGTTGATAAAAATTTTGTCCACCGCACCCCTGGGCACCACCTTGGTATCACCGGTTACCACGGTAACCCCGGCCATTTCAGCAGCTCTGCCCATTTCGCCCACAATCGTTTCAAGATCCCGGGAGGAAAAGCCCTCCTCTATTATCAGACCGACACTCAGATAAACCGGTTGTCCGCCGCACATGGCCACATCGTTGACGGTCCCGTTAATGGCCAGATCGCCGATATTGCCGCCGGGGAAAAAGATCGGATCGACCGTATAGGAGTCCGTCGAAAATGCAATCCGCCTCCCGTCAAGTTCCAGGATGGCGCCATCATTTAGCTGGGCCAGAATCGGATTGTTAAAAACAGGCAACATCATATCGGTGGTTAATTGGTGGGAAATCTTACCCCCGCTGCCGTGGTCGAGCAGTATCTTGTCGTTTTTCATATTCGTCACACGCTTTTTGGGTCCTTGGTTTTTAGTGGCCAACAACTAAATGGTTTAAGGTATAGGGTAGAAGGTAAATGATTGAATGGCTCAAGGCGCAGGGCGCAGGGCTTAAGGCCAAATGCAGCCAAAAGGGATTTCCCGGTTTTAACCTTGCGCCTTGCGCCCTGAGCCTTCAGCCTTTTACCTTATACCTTACACCGTATACCTTCCACCACTTGGTTTTTGCTCCGGTATTGGATGCTTTCACCGCATTCTGGTATCCCCAAAATTAGATATGGTACTTATAATACGCCGCGCAGGTCCCCTCAGTCGACACCATGCAGGGCCCCACCGGATCAACCGGGGTGCACACCGTCTTGTACAAGGGGCATTCCGGTGGTGTTTTGGCGCCGGTTAAAATTTCGCCGCAGGCACAGCCCTTGGGATCCAGGGAGCCGGTGACCTTGATATCAAAAATCTTGCCCGCGTCATGACGTTCATATTTTGGCCGAATCCCCAGACCGCTTCGGGGAATTACGCCGATGGCACGCCAGCGGGCATCGATCGTTTCGAAAACATCATCCAGCATTTCCTGGGCTTTGGTGTTCCCCTCGAAGGTAACGGCGCGCTTATAGGCATTTCCAAGACTCGGATGCCGGCTTTCAATCTGTTCGACCAGCATACTGATGGCCTGCAGGATATCCGCCGGTTCGAATCCGGCGATGACACAGGGAATTTGATGTCGTTTGCTAAACGGCAGATAGGCCTTTTCACCGATAATCACCGAGACGTGCCCGGGTAAAATAAAACCGTCGATGTTGACATGATCTGCGGCCATTAAAGCCTCCAGCGCCGGCGGCACCAGTTTATGGGCGCAAATGACCGAGAAGTTGCCCACCTGCATCTGGTCTGCGGAATAAATGGCCGCTGCGATGGTGGGGGCGGTGGTCTCAAAACCGACCCCGAGAAACACCACGCGCTTGTCCGGATTCTTTTGGGCAATTTCCAGGGCATCAACGGTCGAATAAACCACCCGGATATCCCTTCCCTCGGCCCGTTGCTTTTGCAGGGATGATGTCGTGCCCGGAACCCGCATCAAATCCCCGAAGGTCGCAATGATGACGTCTTCAACCCGGGCGAGTTCGATGAAAGCATCGATTTCGGTTTGATCGGTCACACAAACCGGACAGCCGGGACCGGACAGCAGGGAAATGCTGGACGGCAAAACGGTACGGATGCCGCTGCGAAAAATAGAAACCGTGTGGGTTCCGCAAACCTCCATCAAACGAATGTCGCGGGAGCTCGTATTTTTAATTTTTTTGATCAGGCTCTGAGAAATCTCTGAATCCCTGAACTCATCTATGTATTTTAAAACCATCGTCGTAATCCTTTAGAAAAATTAAAAATGATCGCTACCGCTTTCGGAGCGGCCCTGCGGGCCTTAAGGATCGTTCCTGCGAAACTTGAGGTGGGAGGAATTTTTTGCCTCTGGTGAAGCGATCCTCAATCCGCCGCAGGCGGAGATCCTAACGCGTGGCGGCTTTGAATTTAAACAACTGCATCGTATCGAATACGAAACAAATTAATATCAGCACTATCGCTTTGCCTGGGCGGCCGCCACCACCGCCTGCCCCAGGGCGATGCCGCCGTCATTGGTGGGCACCTGCTGGTGGCTGAAAACGTCTAGTCCCCTGTCTTCAAGTGCCCGGGTGAGGCCGGCCAGCAGAATCGAATTCTGAAAGACCCCGCCGCTTAACACCACCCGATTCAATTCCTGCTCCTTTGCGATGACGACACACAAATCGGTAAACAGCTGGATCAGGGTTCGGTGAAAGCGGGCGCTGATTTCGCCGACCGGTCTGCCGGCAGCTGCATCATCGACCACTGCCCGAATGATGGGGGCCGGCAATACCCGATAGGCGCCGTCCTTGTCCCAGGCATACTCGTAAAGGGCGCCCGCATCCTCCACGGCCGCCATCTCCAGCTCCATGGCAGCCTGTCCCTCAAAATTAACCCGCTGGCGAATACCGCAAATGGCCGCCACACCATCAAATAACCGTCCCAAACTGGAGGTCAGTGGTGAATTGATCCTTTTGGTTATCATTTCACTGATAACGGTCAGATTGTCCGTATCCATTGCCGTCAGCGCCGGAAGGTTCAGGCCCTGAAAATTTAGGCCGTAGGCGTCCTGCAGATAGCTCACTGCCATGCGCCACGGCTCTTTGATGGCGGCAACACTGCCAGGCATGGGCACGTATGCCAGGTGGCCGGCACGCTCAAAATCGTGCTCGCTGGCCACCAGAATTTCACCGCCCCAGACAGCCCCGTCGGTACCATAGCCCGTGCCGTCGAAAGACAATCCGATCACCCTGCCTTCCAGTTTATGCTCGGCCATGCAGCTGACCGTATGCGCATGGTGATGCTGCACCTGGATTTTATGGTCCGCAGCCAGCTCCAGCGCGTAGCGGGTGCTCAAGTAATCCGGATGCATGTCATAGGCAATAATTTCGGGGTCGATGTCAAGAATGCGTTCCAAATGCCCAACGGTCAGTTTTAAGAATTCATAGGTCGGCAAATTTTCGAGATCGCCGATGTGCTGGCTTAAAAAGGCTTTATCCTCTTTCGTCACACAGATCGTATTTTTTAGTTCGGCGCCGCAGGCCAGAATCGGCGGGACTTTATCCTTTAAAAAAACAGGGATGGGCACAAAGCCGCGCGAACGCCTCAAAAAGCGTTTGGCCCCGGCAGCATGCCGCACGATGGAGTCGTCGCTGCGCAAATAAATATCGCGGTTGTGGATTAAAAAATAGTCGGCGATATCCCCCAGCCGGTTGAAGGCGTCATCATTGTCGATGGCGATGGGCTCCTCGCTCAAATTGCCGCTGGTCATCACCAGGGCATCAAAACCCTGTGCCAGCAGCAGGTAATGCAAGGGGGTGTAAGGCAGCATCACGCCGAAATACCGGTTGCGGGGCGCGACTTCCTCTGAAATGGCGTTGGGCTTCTTTTTTTCCAGCAGCACGATCGGGCGCTGAATGGCGGTCAGCAATTTTTCTTCTTCCGGCCCCACCCGGGCATATTGACGGATGTGCTTCAGGTCATGGGACATGATGGCAAACGGTTTTTCCTCGCGCAGCTTGCGGCGCCGCAGTTGTTTAACCGCAGCGGTATTGGCGGCATCGGCCGCCAGATGATACCCCCCCAACCCTTTGATTGCCAGAATGTTGCCGGCTTTGAGCAAACGGGCGGCCGCTTCTATCGCTTGCGCATGTCGGCTGATTTCCTTTTTCTGGCTGTCATACAGCTCGACATGGGGGCCGCAATCCGCACAGGCATTGGGTTGGGCATGGAATCTGCGGTTGACGGGATCGTCATATTCGGCCTGGCACCGGGGACACATTTTAAAATGTCGCATGGAGGTTTTGGGTCGATCATAGGGGATGTCATCAATGATGGTGTAACGAGGTCCGCAGTTGGTGCAATTGATAAATGGATAGTGATAGCGGCGATCTGTGGGGGCCAACATCTCACCCAGGCAGTCGTCACATACCGATACATCCGGCGATATCAAGGTGGTCATTTTTGCCCGGGCCTTGCTTTTGACGATCGCAAAGCCAGTGTGGTTCCGGGGGGATTCTGTTTTACTGTTTATGTCAACGATGAAGGCCAGGGGCGGATTCTTTTCGGCCAGATCCCTTTCAAAAGCGGCTACATTGTCCGGCGGGCCTTCGATGTGAATGGATACACCGGAAGAGGTGTTGGCCACCTCTCCCTTGAGGTTGTATTTTTCGGCGAGTTGAAAAACAAAAGGTCGAAAGCCGACGCCCTGAACAATGCCGTTAACTTTCAACCGTTTGGCAACACAAGAATCTGTCATGACAAAATGTTTATCCTGTCTCACAAATCGGGTGTATCGCTCCAAATGGAATGATGGAATATTGGAATACTGGAATAATGGGTATTACCTCCGGCTATTGAAGCTTGCGGATCGAAGAGAATTTTACCGGGATGCGTCAAAGGTAAAATTGGGATACAGGATAAAAATTTAAATGGATAATATCCTTCATTTTAACCCACCATTCCATCATTCCACTATTCCATTATTCCAAAAGTGGGATCTGAATCCAGACCCCAATTATTACCTTACAATTTAATGAAAAATAAATCATCAGAGGACTAGGAGCCTCCTCCACCTTCGACCAATGCGGCCGCCTCCTTTAGAAATTGCAAGGTTTCCAGTGCAGCCGCCTCATCAATCTTCTGAATGGCGAATCCAGCATGCACAATGACGTAATCACCGACCCCGGCACCCTCCAGCAACAAAAGGCTGGCTTCCCGTTGAACGCCGTCTACATCAATGGTCGCCATATTATTTTCAATGCGGGTTATTTTGGATGGGATTGCAAGACACATTATCAGATTTTCCTTTCTTGTAGGATACCCCCAAACGCTCGAGCTCGGCCAATACCATTTTAATAACCGGATCAACCTGGGCCTGGATAGGCGGGGTTAAATCCAGACTCTGGGTTTCGATATCCAGCGGTTCAACCCCGACGATCACGGTTTGGGGCACATGATCAAGGGCCTGGCACAGCGTCAATGCTTCAAGAAAATCAACCTGATGCAAAGAATTCTTGGCCCGGATCCGCTCAGGTATCGCGTCGCCTTCCAGCCGGTACAAATCGCCGGGTTTGCCCCTGTTGCGGATCGCATCCACCACAATCAAATGCTTGGGTTTTGAGATCACTCCCAACAAGTTGACTCCCAGAACACCCCCATCGACGAGCAACACATTTTCCGGGAATTCATACTGTCTTTCCAATTTTTCCACCACCCGCACCCCGAAGCCTTCATCGCTATAAAGAATGCAGCCGATGCCCAGAACCATGATGTCGGAGGCATACACTTCATCAAAAGGATTTTGATCGTTTGAACTCATAATTTACCATAAAAAACGTCAGTCGTCCGTTGTCCATTGTCCGTTGCAGCAACCGACCACTGACATGGGTTAATATCAACCGGCAAATGTCCGGTAGAAAGCGCGAGGGAGAAATTTACACTAGGCGGGCGTAATCGTCAAGGGCCTTGAAAATAAAACAGCCCCCCCAAAATTGAGGAGGCTGTCTTTTTTACCGGATATTACAGTGCTTTGATTTTGTAGACCCGGTTGGAATCCGGGTCTATCACGTGAACGCCGCAGGCGATGCAGGGATCAAAGGAATGAACCGTGCGCAAAATCTCCAGCGGCTTTTTGGGATCGGCTACCGGGGTCCCGATCAGGGCTTCTTCCACCGGTCCCATGTTGCCAGCACCATCCCGCGGCCCTAAATTCCAGGTCGAGGGCACCACATACTGGTAGTTTTTGATCTTCTTGTTTTCGATCTGGACCCAGTGGCCCAAAGAGCCCCGGGGGACGTCATTGAGCCCGACGCCCATGCCGCTGTCCGGCATCTCGTATGGCTGATAGGTTTTGGTATCACCGGCTTTGATATTGGCAACCAATTCGTTAACCCAGACCGGAATGCGCTTGCCGATCGCCAGGGTCTCGATCCCTCTGGCAGCTGTTCGGCCCAGGGTTGAGAACAATGCGGCCGGCGGAACATCCAGGGTCTTCAGAACGCTGTCGACGATCGGTTTGATGTCTTCGTGCCCTTTGGCATAAGCCACCAGCACCCGCGTCAATGGTCCAACCTCACAGGGTTGTCCCTCATAGCGTGGTGCCTTAAACCATGAGTACTTGCCGTCGCCGGGTTTATACTGCGGATTTTCCTTCAGCGGCTTGGTCTGACCCTCATAAGGATGCAGGGCTTTGCCTTTTTCATACCAGGCCCGCGTAACGTCTTCGGTTACTTTGTCCTGATGGGCCATTTTCACCCCGCCCAGATTGCGTTTCATGATAACGCCGCGGGGCATGTACAGGCTTTCGGGTTCATTTTCAGTTTCGGGAAATTCACCCCAGGCCAGGAAATTGCTGGTCCCGCCGATCGCGCCCCAATCTTTGTAGAATGAGGCCACTGCCAGCAGATCCGGGATGTAAACGTTTTCAATAAATTCCTGGGTTTCCTTGGTGATGTACAAAAATTCGGCAATACGACCCGCCGTCAGGTCCCTAACACAGGTAACACCACCGACCACCAGGGATTGGGGATGGGGATTCTTGCCGCCGAAAATAGCATGCATTCTGGCGGCCTTGGCCTGCAGGCGCAACGCTTCGATATAGTGGGCACACGCCATCAGGTTGGCTTCCGGTGGCAGTTTGTAGGCTGGATGGCCCCAGTAGGCATTGGAAAACGGTCCTAGCTGACCGCTGTCCACAAAGGTCTGCAGTCGCTGCTGGACATTTTTGAAATAAACCGCGCCGCCCCAGGGGGCATTGCTGACGCTGTCTGCCAGGGCAGCAGTTTTCTTGGGATCCGCTTTGAGGGCACTGACGATATCCACCCAGTCCAGCGCATGCAGATGATAGAAATGGACGATGTGATCATGCTGGAACTGCGCTCCCATTAATAGATTTCGAATGAGTCTTGCATTTTTAGGTATTTTAACGCCCACCGCATCGTCGACTGCCCTCACCGAGGACAGAGCATGGGTGTACGTTCAGACCCCGCAGGAACGTTGAACAAAATGATGGGCGTCCCGGGGATCGCGGCCCTGTAGAATCAACTCAATGCCCCGGAACATCTGGCCGGAGCTCCAGGCATTGACGACTTTGCCTCCTGACACCTCGACTTCAATCCTGAGGTGTCCCTCAATTCTGGTGATCGGATCTATCGTAATTCTCGTAGCCATATGGTCTCCTCCCTTTTATCAGCAAAAGGATATTTATTTCATTTTGGTTAAATCCTAAAGTTCCTCATAAAACGGGGTAAATTTATCCCAGAACCCTGGTTCACTGCACCCGATGCAGGGGTGACCGGCTTGAATCGGCCAGCTGGTACCCTGGTTGAATTTGGCAATCGGGCAATTGTTGTAGGTTTCCGGGCCCCGGCAACCGACCTTATAGAGGCAGTAGCCTGCGGCTGCTTCTTCGGAACCGAATTCTTCCACAAATTCATCATTTTCGAAATGGGCTCTTCGCGGACATTGATCATGGATTGTTTTTCCATAGGCAAACAGGGGGCGACCCAGGTTGTCCAGGGCCGGCAGTTTGCCAAGGAGGAGATAGTTGACGAGGGTTCCCACAAAGTTGACGGGGTTCGGAGGGCACCCGGCAATGTTTACGGTCTTGATGCCCAGGGCCTCACCGACACTTTTGTATCCGCCCGGATTGGGGGCGGCGGACTGAATATTGCCGAATGATGAGCAGGAACCGATGCAGATGACACCGGCAGCTTTAGTGCAAACCTCTTGGCCGATTTCCAGAAAGGTGCGGCCGCCGATTTTTCCATAACCACCGTCAAACTTGGTGGCGATGGCGCCCTCTACGACGCAAATAAACTTACCTTCGTATTTTTTCAGGGCAATGTGAAGTTGATCCTCAGCCTGCTGACCAGCAGCTGCCATAATGGTTTCGTGATATTCAACTGAGAGAATGTCGAGAACCAATTCATCGACAAAAGGATACTGTGATCTCAAAACAGCCTCAGAGCAACCTGTGCACTCAGCAAAATGCAACCAGATGACCGGCGGACGCTGGGCAGGCGCGGCAAACACCTCCGCTACCTTGGGAACAAATGAAGATGAGAGTCCCATGGTCGCCGTGAGGAACGTACAGAACTTCATAAAGTCCCGGCGGGAGACTCCTTTGCTCTCCATCCTCTCGTAAAAAGCCTTTTCTTTGTCCATTTGCACCTCCTTTGAGCAATTAAACATCAATACCCCTGACCTCTACTAGAGTTCATCCGTAACAGGCTTCTACCAACAGCAAACCCTATCCATTTGTTACAGCAGTCCTCTGCTGCTGAAAGCTGCCGACATTTTAGATAAGCTTTCAATAAGTTATATAAAAATTAGTAATTTAAAGGAGAGTATATAAAGGGGCGATTCCCCTGCAAAAAATGCAACACCCCAAAAAAACTAAATGGCATTTATCTTTTAAAATAAGCTTTCGGATAAGTCAACCCCATTTTGGGGATGCCTTCCAGTCGAACCCTGTTACTTGTCGTCATCATCGTCACTGAAATCATCACCGGCGACTTTAAGGGGGGAATCGATCTTTTTGAGATCGTCTTTATCTTCGAAGTCGTCTTCATAGCCATCCTCGATCATTTCATCCATATCCGGATCGTCATCCTCGAGCTGCTCGGTTACTTCGGCAACCGCACGATTTTTGGCCAGCAGGTTGATATCGTCAAAAAACAGCTCCAGGGACTCCTGGTCTTTTGATTTGTAAAGTTCGGCGACAGCGGATGCAATTTTCTCGGCATAGATGCCGGGAGGATATAAATTATTGGTTCTCAAGGAAGCAATCAGGGCCTCGGGTCCGGCGGATATGGCTGACTTTATGGTTTTGTAATCGTACGCTTCTTCACACAGCAGTGACAGCATTTCCTTGTTCAGCTCGGCATATTCCTGAATTTTGATCTGTTTTTTTTCTTTGTCTTTAATGATGAGATATTTTTGTTTCATGGCGATGGTTCCTTTATATTCAAATTATAATGAAAAAATTTTGGTTTTTTGAAACCACAAAAATAAAGCTCTGTCAATGTGAAAAAGGATAAATTGCGCCAAAAAACTTATCTATGTTAAGTTCCTGATTTAAAACTGGTAGTTGACTTAAATGAAAGAAGGCCTAAAATCCTCTAAAATGCCTAAATTGCCTAAAATATAGGCATTCCACCGATTTTAGGTCAATAAAACCATTGACCAAGTTAGGGTGAAATGTTAGATATTCATGTTACGACCGGAGGGATGGCTGAGTGGTCGAAAGCGGCGGTCTTGAAAACCGTTGAGGGTAACACCTCCGTGGGTTCGAATCCTACTCCCTCCGCCAATTTAGTCGAATAGTTGATTAGAAAAATCGTTGAACAGTCGGATAGTCAGAGAATTCGTACCTTATTGAACTATTTCTCTATTTGACTATTTAGCCAACACAAAGGAGAGATGGCCGAGCTGGCTGAAGGCGCTCGCCTGCTAAGCGAGTGTGGGGGGAAACTTCCACCGAGGGTTCGAATCCCTCTCTCTCCGCCATTATCAAGAATTGAGCCGGTTTTCGCTTTGCGGAAATCGGCTTTTTTTGAATGGCGCGCCGGTATTCTTCCATACACATGGGTGTTTTCCTCCCATATTTGAAATCCAAGTACAAAATTGCAGGGATATAAATCGTAAGAGGCAACCACATACGGATTTCAGTACCGGCGGAATAACGCTTGACACCCAATTTGCAAAATCTTATTTTACAAACTGTAATGAGATCCCTTAAACTATTATCAGTGATTCTGGCAGGTTTTTGGATCGTGGCCTGTGTCACCACCAGTTCTACCCGGTCGACGAAACCCCAGCAGCCGACATCCCAACAACCCCAGACAGAATCTTCACAGACCCGGCAGGCACCCGACCAGTCGCCGTCCAGCCAGTCGTCGGCGCAGGAGGCGGCTCAGGACAAACAAAAGCCGTCTTCGGAACAGTCGCCGTCGAGTCCGTCGGCCTCCCAGGAAACTTCCAGTGACGAACAAGAACAGGCCGCTGAAATGACCTCATCGGGTCAAGCCGCGTCACAGGAGCCTTCAAGGGATCAACCGCAACAAGCCGCCGAAAAAACGCAATCCGGCCAGACAGCCGCGGAACAGGCTGCCAAAGACCAACCGCAACCGGCATCTGAGAACTCCCAATCCGGCCAGACGGCCTCGCGGGAAGCTTCGGCCGGCGCCGCCGGGACCCAATCCAAAATATCCGAAAAAAGAGCAGGCAGCACCCGGCCTGCTGCGGGTAGCGCCGATTCAAAATTGGAAGAAGCCCGTCGGAATCTGCAAATCAGCGAGGCCACCGAAAAACGGATTGCCGCCGAGCTCGAGCAACTCAAAAAGTCAGGAACCGCATCGGCCGAAACCATTAAAAATTATGAGACCTACCATGAAAGCGTCAAGGAGATGGTGGCCGAAAACCGTAAAATAGTGGAACAAATGGAGGCGGCCAAAGCCAGGTACTCGTCGGCGGCATCGTCCTCCGAATCCGGCGGCGGTAAACCCGGCGATGTGCTCGACCCCCAAATACCCGAGGAACAAACCACCGACCGGGTGGCGGCCCTGGATCGTGAGCTGAACGCGTCGCTGAGCCAGTTCGACGCCAAACTGCTAAAAGAAATGGACGCTATCCGGGATGAGTCGGCCGAAAAAATGCGGGATCTGGCCCAGGAAGCCGCCGAAGCCGCCAAGCGGTTGCGGGACAGCGGGGTGGCGGTGAACACGACCGGGTCGGAATCATCGGAAAGTTCCGAGGAAACAACTGCCGAGGGCCAAACGGAAAAACAATCCGAAAAGGGCGACGCCAGCGCTGAAACAGCCTCCACAGACTCGTCACGCCCGGGCGGTGAAGGGGGCGGCGGGGCCCAACAGGAGCAGGGCCGCTATGAAGACGATGACATCGTGGCGCGCCAGCTGCGGGAAGCAGCTGAAAACGAAACCGATCCGGAACTCAAAGAAAAGCTCTGGAAAGAGTACTACGAATACAAAAAGAACCAGCGCGTGGAATAACAAATGAAATTCCGATTCAATCGACTTGGCTGTGTCGCTCTTTTTATAATGCTCCTGGCGAGCTGCGCAACTTACCAGGAAAATGTAGCCCCTACCCGGATCATGCGCGCCCAACAGGAAATCCCCGAAGATCAGCTCATGGATGTGGGTATTCTGCCTTTCGAAAGCGAGAAATTAACCGAAAAAGAGGCCGAGGCGGAAGGCACCAGCAACGAGATCAGAAAAGCGGAAGGCCATTTCATTCCCAACCACCTCAAGCACACCTTACAGCAAAGCGGCCACTGGGGTGCCGTGCGGGTCATACCATCCCAAACCGACAGCACCGATTTATTCGTAAAGGGCCAAATTGAAGAATCCAATGGTGAGCACCTGACGCTGGAAATCGACGTCGTCGATGCCACCGGCAGGCATTGGTTCACCAAAGAATATAAAAAGGAAGCGAGCCAGTTTGCGTACGCCGGCAATCGACCCGGGGAAAAAGACGCTTACCAGGACCTTTATAACGCGATTGCCAATGACATGGCTGAGTTTAAAAAGAAGCTGACCGCCGACGACATTAAAAAAATACGGTCGACCTCGAGATTAAAGTTTGCCAAGGATTTCGCCCCGGACGCCTTTGCCGGCTACCTGGCAACCGGCAAAAAAAACCGAACTGAAATAAAGCGTCTGCCGGCCGATGATGACCCTATGATGGCACGCCTGCTCAAAATAAGGGAGCGGGAATACATGTTCATTGACACGCTCAACGAGCATTACGATGCGTTTTACCGTGAAATGTGGCCGTCATATGAAAACTGGCGCCAGCTCAATATGACCGAACGCAGGGCCATGCGGGAAATTAAACACAAAGCTATCAAACAGCAACTGATCGGGGCTTTGCTGATAGCGGGGGCCATTGCCGCCGGCTCCGCCGACTCGAGCGCCATGGCCGCCGTGCAGACCAGTATGATTATTATCGGTTCCCAGGTTATCATCGACGGGTGGAATGTTTCCAAAGAAGCCGAAATCCACGAAGCCGCCATCCAGGAACTCAGTGAGTCGTTCAGCAGCGAAATGACACCGGTGGTCATGGAGTTTGAAGGCAGGCAATACCGGCTCACCGGTACGGCCGAGGAGCAGTTTGAACAATGGCGCGCAATTCTGCGAAACATCTATTTTGCCGAAACCGGTTTCGGCCCGCAGCCTGCCCAGGAACCCGTTGACTCCGATCAGCCCGAAAGTCAGTAAACATGGGGTTGCTTCAAAATTCGTATGATGTTTTGGAAATTGTCTGTTTTCTCCCCAAAAGATCCGTGCGTTAAATCTGAATATCGCAATCCGAAATTCGAAACCATGTCCAACACAGATGAATCCAAGCGCGCCACCATCGAAACCATCACCCCGCTGTCGGCCGCCGCATTTAAACGCAACGAAGGCGCAACCGCGGCTCGCCGCCGGCGCCAGTGGATGACAATACTGGTGCTGTTGGGTTCGCTCGCGCTGCTCGTCATCGGCGGCGGCTGGCTGTTGTACTACCTTTCGCGGAATCCACTCCAAACAAAAGATATCACCAAAATCGCTCCGCCGCTGCCTGCACAAGTGAAGCAAAAAGCGGTCCAGAGGCAGCCGGAGCAACCCGCGGCTGCGGTAGCGCCGGAGAAGCTCTCGGCCCAAAAAGAAGCTGCCGAGCAGAAGCTAGCCGACTATCTGGCGGTCAAGAATAAACTGGACAACCTGGGCGCTGTCGATTGGGGCGAGGCGGCCTATGCTGAAATGCTTCAATTGGGCGAAGCGGCCGATGCTGCTTTCATGAAAAAAGAATATGAAACCGCCGCCGAGCAATATGGCCGTGCAACACTAACGGCAAACGAGCTGATTGGCCGCCGTTCAGAGGTACTGGCCCGGCTGCTCGATGAGGGGCTGGCCGCCCTGGACGCCGGGGACGGCGTCCTGGCCCAACAAAAATTTTCCGCCGCATTAGCGGTTGATCCAACCAACCCGGTGGCCCGACGCGGACAGGCGAGAGCCAAAACCATCGATGCCGTCACCGCGCTGATCGCCTCGGGCCGACAGCATGAAGCCGACGGCAAATTGGCCCTTGCGTCTGATGATTATCGCCAGGCCGTTGAGCTGGATGCCCATTCGCAAACAGCGCGCCGGGCGCTTGAAAACGTCAATGGGCGGATAAGAGATGACCGGTTTAAACAGCTGGTATCCGAAGGCCTGGCAGCTTTTCATCGCCAAGAATACCCGCTTGCCCGCAACAAGCTCATCCAGGCCGGGCGCCTGAAGCCGGACTCGCGTGAAGTGGCCGATGCCCTGGCGCAGGTTGACCAGGCCGCCCATCTGGCCCGCATGGCTGAACTTCAGAATAAGGCGCTGGTCGCCGAGCAAGCGGAAGACTGGCAGGTCGCCTTGGAATCATACCAGGCTGTCCTCGCTATCGACCCCAGCGTTCAATTTGCCAGACAGGGTAAAAGCCGGGCCGCGGAGCAAATCCGGATCGCCAAGCGCCTTGATTTTTTCCTGAACAAACCCGAAACCCTGGAATCCGACAACCAGCTTAAAAATGCAAGCCTGTTAATCGCCGAAGCCGGGGAAATCGAATCCCAGGGAGCGCAGCTGAAAGCCCGGATTAAAAAACTGGAACGGCTGGTCGCCATCGCGAAGACACCGGTAAAAATCACCCTGGAGTCGGATAATCTCACCCAGGTTGCGGTCTACCGGGTGGGAAAGCTGGGCCGCTTTGAAGTGCACGAGCTTGAACTTAGACCGGGAACCTACACCGTCGTCGGCTCGCGCGAGGGCTTCCAGGACGTCCGGCAAAAAATTGTGGTCAAGCCCGGTCCACAGCCCATCCGGATAACGATCAAATGCAAGGTTAAAATTTGAAAACCACTGATGACAACAAGGAACCCATCGGGACCCCGGTGCAGATTAAACCGGTGGCTTTTCGACCCGGCCGCGGTCGGCGCGGCCCGCAAGCCGCCGCCCGCTCCCGGTGGATTATCAGCAGTGCACTGGCACTGTTGCTAATCCTGCTGTGCGCATCGGCCTGGTTTGTCTTCACGGCCCGGAAGGTGGTCATTCGGATAGATCCTGAGCCGAACATTATGTCCATCCGGGGCGCAATAGCCGCTCCTAAATTCGGCCAGCATTTCCTGCTGCGCCCGGGGGAGTACCGGCTGAAAGCCGAACGGCAATGCTTCCGGCCGCTCGATGCAGACTTTACGGTGACCGCTGCCAAAAGCCAGAATTTCGTATTTTCGATGACAAAACTGCCGGGGCTTTTGACGGTAAGAACTCACCGTGCGGATGATCCCGCGGCGCCTCTGGAGGGCGCCAGCATCATTATAGACGGACAGGAAGTTGGACAAACCCCGGCTGCCGATCTGGAGGTAAATTCCGGGCGGCGGGCCGTGACGATCCGTGCTGACAAATATCAGGAACTGGCAACCGCAATCGAAGTGACGGGCTGCGGCGGCCGTCAGGCCCTGGACCTGGCCCTGGTTCCCGGTTGGTCGAACATTGACGTGAATTCCGTCCCCGCGGGTGCCCTTGTCACGGTCAATGGCCAAGCGGCCGGCGCCACCCCCCTGACCCTCGAGCTGGCACCCGGTGAGCATGAGCTGGTGCTGACGGCCGCAAGGTTTAAACCCTGGCGTGAGGTAATCGCTGTAAAGCCCAATGAGCCCCGCAGTCTGGAGACTGTCCATCTGCAGCCGGCGGACGGCACTCTGACTGTGCAGACCAACCCGGCGGGGGCCAATATAATGATCGGCGGCAAATTCGTCGGTCAAACACCGCTGAAGGTGAACCTCTCACCGGAGACCCGGCATGTCATCCATATCTACAAGACCGGCTATGAAAAAGCCAGCCGCGCGATAACGTTAACCAGCGCGGACTCCCGAACCCTCACCATCGCCTTGACACCGAAACTGGGTGTCGTCAACTTCACCGTACAACCGCCCGATGCCGAGATTGTGGTGGATGGAAAATCTATGGGAAGGGTTCCCAAGCAGATGCAATTGCTGGCCGTTGAACACCAGCTGGAGATAAAGAAAGAGGGATACCAACCCTATCGTACCCGGATCACTCCCCGACCTGGGTTTGCCCAGCAGATCAATATCAGGTTGACCGCTGCATCATCGGGCAAAACCGAAGTCAGCCGCCCCCTCGCCTTGATCAAAGCTAAAAACGGCTATGAAATGAAACTGATTCGTCCCCGCGGGTATACCATGGGCGCCTCACGCCGCGAACAGGGACGCCGTTCAAACGAAACCCTGCGCCGCATCGATTTGCAGCAGCCCTTTTATATGGGAATCAGGGAAGTCACCAATAAGGAATTCCGGCAATATTCAAGCCGCCACAGTAGCGGCAATTTCAAATCCCACAGCTTGAACGGCCCTGATTTACCGGTGGCAGGGGTCACCTGGGAACAGGCGGCTCTATTTTGCAACTGGCTGGGCGCCAAAGAGGGGTTGCCGCCCGTTTACGTTCTAAAGGGCGGCAAACTGGTGTCCGCCGACCCGGTGGGAACCGGTTATCGCCTTCCCACCGAAGCCGAATGGGAATATTGCGCCCGCTTCTTTAAGGACAGGGCCGATTTGAAATACCCCTGGGGCAATCGATTCCCGCCGGGACCGAAGTCCGGTAATTTCGCAGACGAAGCCGCCAGGGATTTGCTCTCTTTATATATGATGGGATACAATGACGGCTATCCGGTGATCGCTCCACCGGCAAAATTCAAAGCCAACCCGCTGGGGCTGTACGACCTGGGCGGCAACGCGGCCGAATGGTGCCATGATTTGTATTCGATCTATCCCTATGACACAGCCAAGGTGTACAAGGACCCCGCGGGACCGAATGAGGGCAAACACCACGTCATTCGCGGATCGAGCTGGCAGCAATCCAGCATCAGTGAGTTGAGATCATCTTTCCGGGATTACAGCGACGGCAAGCGGTTGGATGTGGGATTCAGGGTGGCAAGATATTTGAAATAAAGATCAGAGGACAGATGACAGAGGTCAGAAAAAAGAAGGGTTCGATAGGGAACTGCGGCATCGAGTTTTGCTGACCCGTGCGACGTGCTTTTGTGGGAGCGGCTTTCCACCAACAAGTGCAATTGACACCATTGCGCTGAAACGGCAGTTTGAAAGATAATCAAAGGATCAGTAAAAAGAATGTCTGGTAAAATACGCATAGCTGCGCTGGCAGCGCTGATATGGATACCGGGTGCGACCATGGCTGGTGAGAAGCCTTTTGATTCAATCGCGCCGAACAATATATTCGCCAACGACCCGGTTTTCGATGTCAAACCGCAGGCATCGACGCTTCTGGCTCAAAGCGATAAAAGCACGCCGGAAGACAGCGAAAAAGCGGAATCGGAATCTGCAACCCGCGAATCTGAAGCGGTGGAAGCGGAGAATAAAAAATTATCGGAGGGCGAGTCAAAACCCCTGAAGCCGTTTGTGCCATCCGAACAGATAGCAGGGGATCAGGCAGTGGATTTCCCTGCTGATATTTAAAAAATTAGTCAAATAGTTGATTCGGAAACAAGTAAAATAGGTAAAGAGGATTTTAATTTAACTGACTATCTCGATATCAGGCTACCTGAATTGCAGACTATTTGACTATTCGACTATTTAACTATTTAACTCAACCCAACCGATCAAAACGATAACGGATAGAGCCATGAAAAAAAACTTCCCGGTTTCCATCGAGTTTATCTATCAGATTTTTGCGTTAATCGTGATTGTCATCATCGTGCACGCTGCTTATGTGGCGATTATCCGGCCGAATGCCGATGCGATCCTGGCCCGGCAAGCCGCCTTGATCGAGGAGGACAAATCCCAGGTAACCGACCGCTCCGTCTTTGTCTTGATTCGTGACTATGAGCAGGAAGCCTGTTTCATCCTCATGTTTTGGGCCATGGCCATTATGGCCTATAAAGGCGTGATGACGATTCGCCACCGTGCCCTTCTCAGTCAGGACTTGATCCCGCTGGCAGAAGGTATGCGTGTTCTGCCGGAGGACACCCGGGATTTATCGCGACAGATCCAGGCCCTGCCTCCCTACCAGCGCAATGCCCTGCTGCCCAGAGCGCTGCTGGCGGCCTTGCACCGGTTCAGCACCACCCGAAACATCCAGGATGCCGCCGGCGCCACCAATGCTTACTGTACGGCGGAAGCCGAAAGGCTGGAGTCGGAATTATCCATGATCCGGTACATCGCCTGGGCCATCCCCTCAGTGGGCTTTATCGGCACCGTTCGCGGAATCGGTCAGGCCCTGGGGCAGGCGCACAAAGCCATTGAAGGCGATATTTTCGATGTTACCACCAGCTTGGGCGTGGCCTTTAATTCGACCCTGATTGCCCTTTTAATCAGTATCGTGCTGATGTTTCTCCTGCACCAGCTGCAGTCACTGCAGGAGCACTATGTCCTGGATACCGAGGCGTACTGCGAAGAGAAGCTGACACGGCATCTGCACACTCAATAGATGGGTTCAAAGGTTCAGGGTTCAGCGTTCAGGGTTCAAAGGTTGAGGAACTTCTGCTGTTCGGTGCTTGCGGCAAGCAATCCTGAACGCTGAAC
>Ga0209536_100003401_pt1 | contig 25585 bp, 20 predicted proteins | sample DeeMarSeWOR28_12_FD_187461 | JGI IMG/M metagenome (GOLD analysis project Ga0209536, IMG submission 187461) | Marine sediment microbial communities from White Oak River estuary, North Carolina - WOR-2-8_12 (SPAdes) (version 2) | ecosystem: Environmental > Aquatic > Marine > Intertidal zone >...
GTACGCACCTCCGAGGGCTGAAATGCAAATGAAAGAGCTTACCGGTACGGGTATGGTTGAGGTTTATAACCATCAGCATCTTTGGGATAACCGGCAAGCCCAACGGGTATATGATGCTTTTGTGGATGTTTGGGGAACTGAAAAACTCTGGGTCACGATTGACAGAGCCAACTTAAATTTCCCACAAAGACCTGGATTTGAAAAGAAAGGCTTTATACATTGGGATTATGATCCGGAAACCCGCCCACAGAACGTGCAGGGTGTTTTGGCACTGGTTGATCAGACGGACGAGAATATGGGTGGCTTTCAATGTATTCCATGGTTGTACAGGAATTATGATAGCTGGAAACTTACCCAGCCTGAAGACAGAGATCACTTTCAGCCAGATACAACCGGTTTAGAGGAAAAGATCGTAAAAGTAAAAATGGAGGCAGGGGATCTCCTGATATTTAACAGCACTCAACCTCATGGTATAAGACCCAACAGGTCTAAGGATAAAGTAAGAATAGCTCAGTATATTTCTATGATGCCTGCAGAGGAAGAAAATGAAGAATTAAGACAATGGCGCATTAATTCCTGGAAGAACAGGGTAGCTCCGGAAGGATATGCATTTCCAGGTGATCCAAGAAATTGGGAGCAGGACAGATACGATACTGCTAAATTATCTGAACTTGGAAAGAAATTACTTGGGCTGCAAAGGTGGTAATTTATGAATTCCATAAATCTTATCAATTAAGGCTTTAAACTACTAATAAGTACTATTTTTGCCACCTTAAAATATACAGGCTTTGAAGAAGTACTTAAATCTATTTGATTTTTCTCAAAAAGTAAATTATAAAACTGAAGTCCTGTCCGGATTAACGGTAGCACTGGCTTTAGTGCCTGAGGCAATAGCTTTTGCACTTATTGCAGGGCTATCCCCATTAACCGGTTTATATGCTGCTTTTGTGATGGGGTTGGTTACTTCTATTCTCGGAGGAAGACCGGGCATGATTTCGGGAGCAACCGGTGCTGTAGCAGTGGTTATAGTTTCACTGGCCGTGGATTATGGTGTGGAATACGTATTTGCTGCCGTAGTGCTGGCAGGAATTTTACAGATTGCTGCCGGAGTTCTTCGATTAGGCAAATTAATGCGGCTCGTGCCCCATCCGGTAATATTTGGATTCGTAAATGGGTTGGCAATTATTATTTTTATTTCTCAGCTAGACCAGTTCAAGGCGAATGATGGCTCTTGGTTATCCGGGACCACTTTATTTATCTTTTTGGGATTAGTTGTCTTCACAATGCTTGTAATATGGGGGTTGCCAAAATTAAGCAAGGCGGTTCCTGCATCTTTAATTGCAATCCTGGCTGTTTTTGGGCTGGTACTCACATTTGATATAGACACAAGAACAATTGGAGATATTGCTTCTATTCAGGGCGGATTTCCTCCTTTTCATATCCCACAACTGCCTTTTAATTTGGAAACCCTTCAGATCATTTTTCCCTATGCGGCAATAGTGGCAGGCGTAGGTTTAATAGAGAGTTTGTTAACGCTGAATATTATAGATGAAATTACAGAAACACGCGGGCGCGGCAATAAAGAAGCTGTTGCCCAGGGGACAGCGAATATTCTTTCCGGTCTCTTTTCCGGAATGGGGGGTTGTGCCATGATTGGCCAGAGTTTAATTAATACATCAAATGGTGCAAGGGCCAGATTATCTGGCATTGTTGCCGCAGTAATGCTTCTTGTCTTTATTATGTTTGGAGCCGACCTTATTGAAAAAGTTCCTATGGCTGCACTTACAGGGTTAATGATTATGGTGGCACTCGGAACATTTGAATGGGCCAGTCTCCGAACGTTTCGGAGAATGCCAAAATCTGACGTCCTGGTTATGATACTGGTGACCCTTGTTACTGTTTTTCTGCATAATCTTGCCCTGGCTGTCCTGGTTGGGGTAATTATTTCCGCCCTCGTCTTTGCCTGGGATAATGCCAAAAGAATTCGTGCAAGAAAGTATATAGACGAGAATGGAATAAAGCATTATGAGATCTATGGGCCATTATTTTTTGGATCTGTGACCTTATTTAATGAGAAGTTTGAAGTGCTGGAAGATCCGGATGAGGTAATCATTGACTTCAGAGAAAGCAGGGTGGTAGATATGTCTGCTATAGAAGCCTTGAACAAAATTACAGAACGCTATCACAAGGTGGGTAAGAAGGTGCATTTAAGGCATTTAAGTAGTGATTGCAGGCGTTTGTTGGCAAATGCCGATGCTATCATAGAAGTAAATGTCCTTGAAGATCCTACCTATAAGCTGGTTGTTGATAAAGTAACCTAATTATTGAATTGAGAATTTAACATTCACAGTACTTTCTACTTCTATCTTTTCAAATTCAATTTCAACGGGCTGATCCTTATCTCCATCTTTAAAAACTTTTACTTCAGCCACCCTTCCCTGATATCTGTTAAGTATCCCGGTGTTCAGATCAGAAATAAAAAGGGCAGATCCTAATTGTTGGTCTAAAGGAAGAACCATTGCCTCTGCTTGTTTTTTCGCTTCTTTTACAGCAAGCTGTCTAAGAATTATTTTAAGGTTTTCCAGTTTTGAATATTCTGTTTTTGTGAGGTTCACATTTGAGATTCCAATTGATTCAAGACCAAGGATAACTTTACCTGCCGTTACGGCGTCATAAACCAATAATGAATATTCCTTGTCTTTTTGAACGTCTACTTTTCTTAGGAAATACTTTTTAAAATTACTTGCCAGATCAGAAAGCATAAGTTGTTTTTCCGTATCAATGCCAAGTGTTTCCAATTTGTCGGCCATTTTATTTTCGAGTTTTTCAACCGAAGTCTTTCCTTTGGTGTCCGCTTCAGTAATTAGAATTGATAAATATATACGGTCGGGTGTAACTAGGGTGTCTACTCGTGCCGTGGTCTCTAAATATGGTTGATCAATAAAGTTTTTATTTTGTCCGTAATTCTTAAGGCTTGTGATCAGAAGAAATAATACGAGATATCTCAAAACTAATTTTTGCTGTACAATATTTTTCATAATGCTAGTTTGCTTATACGAAACTAAAAATTTCTCGATTCTTTAAAAATATAAAATGAGGGAAGTCATTTGACCAGTGAGGGAATAATACAAATATAGAGGTATAGCCATCCATATTGAATTAATTTTTCCAAAAATAAAAGTGCTGAACCCTTAGTATTAATTCCGGAGAACAGCACTTAAATAAGTAATTCTAAACTTTATAATGTACGCAAATACTCGGCAACAGCCCGGGCATCTTCTTCACTTAAATTCTGATTAAGCATGATGGCATTGTTGTATTCCTCTAATAATGCCTGTGCAATAGGGTCTTCTTTGAGCATAACATCCGGGTTAAGGATCATGTTCATTACCCATTCCGGGCTTCTGCGATCATAAACACCAGCTAAAGCAGGCCCTATCATACGTTGGTTTGCCATATGGCAAGCTGTGCAAATAGCGCTGTACTTTGCTTCACCCACTGCAGCCAGTTCAGTATCAATTTCTTCTGCAAACTCAACAGAAGTAATTGGCCCTACCCCTTTGTTGTTTAAATCAACCGGGACGGCTTCAGATTTAGTTTCTGTTTTCACCTCCTTCTTTGCACGGTTCATTTCAAAACCACCTTCTTTTTTCTCTTCTTTTTTTTCTCCGCAGCTTACAGCCAGGGCACAAATAAAAATTATGGCAAATATTTTTCGCATGTCGTTTAAATTAGAGGCACTAAGATAAGAAATAGCATGGATCAAAAAAGGCCCTTAATAAATTTTAAACCAACTTTTTCTGAATAAGAGATGTTTTGAGAATCAAAAAATCCCACATGCCCTCCATATTTAGGCATATCAAGAAAAAGCATAGGGTTATTCTCGGCTTCTTTAACAGGGTAGCAGTCCTGACCTAAAAATGAGTCATCACGTGCATTAATTATCAAGGCAGGAATTTTTATCCGTGGCAAAAACTGAAGACTGCTGCACTTTTTATAATAATCAAGGGCATCTTTAAACCCATGAGCTCTGCTTGTATACAGATCATCAAAATCTTTGAGGGTTTTTATATTCTCTATTTCTTTGACGGATAGTAATTCCGGGAATTTTTGCTGTTTTATGTACAGTTTCTCAACCAGGTGTTTTTTAAATCTTTTTGCATATAGTACATTTTTAAATTTAAGCAATTGTATTAGTGAATCGTGCAGACTGCAAGGCACGGATACGGCTACAGCTCCTTTTATTTCATTTGCCACATCACCTTCTCCAAGGTACTTCAGTGTTAGATTACCGCCAAGACTAAACCCTTTTATATAAATGCTGCTATATTTTCTGGCAGACAGGATATGCTCTATTACGGCTTTAAGGTCTTCTGTGGCCCCAGAATGATAAGATCTGAATAAACGATTGGTTTCTCCGCTACAGCCTCTGAAATTAACTGCGCAACTATCCAGGCCGTTGGAATTAAAATGCCTGGCACTACCTGTTATGTATGGACGTTGTCCATGTCCTTCAAGACCATGCAGGAGAATAACAACGGCATTGCTATGGGTTTCAGAAAAGCTCCAGTCCAGATCTATAAAATCGCCATCCCTAAGTTCCAGACGCTCCCTTTGCTGGGTAACGTTCCTGACCTTTCTGATCAGGCCGGAATAAATAGTAGCTAAATGACCGTTTTTAAACGGAAGTGGAGGATTATATTGAGATTCAACCAGTGGCATTAATATAGAACATGATCCTTAGGTGCAACAGGCTCTGGAAGGTTTTCCTCATCCAGCATATCTCTTAAATCTATTTCAATTGTGCGGCATAAGGCTGTCATAGGCACATCATTAATACGTCCTTCAAAAGGATCTTCACTATTATCACCTACTTTCTCCATAGTAATGAAGATCCATGATATGAGAACAGAAAATGGAATCATCAAAAATACGTACCACGCTTGCATAGAGTCGATTGACATTAAAGTATCATCTTCAAAAACATCGATCAGACCAAAAGGTAAAATCAAAATAAATATCCAGGTAAAAACCCTGGAAAAATAGCCATATTGTCTGGGAAAAGGAGTGTTCTTTATTCGTTCACTTTTACCCTGAAGATTATAAAACTCCTCTAAAACAGATTGCATCTGATCTTCCTGAAAACCATCAATGATTTCTTTTTCTTTTAACATTACAATATCCATCGCCTGGTTTTTAATTAAATGGGTAGCCGGATTAACTCTTTTTTTGAGATCAGTAAATTCTCTTTTATCCACGTACTTAAAAGCCTCGTTACAGGACGGATTTCGTTCTCCATGTTTCTCATACATTCTTTCTACGGATCTGTCTTCTTTTAAGGACCAGGGTTTTGGTTGTCTGAGTTGTACCCTAAGGGCATTTATCCACCCGATATGCCTGTAAATCAATTGCGCCTGTATCTTTTTGTTGTATGCTATGTCCTCGGTACGCACAAAACTTAACACCTGAATACCCCAGGTTCTGCTGTAATTTACTATGCCACCCCAAATTTTTCGACCTTCCCAAAAACGATCATAGCTTTGAGAGTTCTTGAAACCAATATAAAAAGCAACCGCAATACCAATGACACTTATAGGCTGAAAGGGGATATCAATAAAATCCCATCCCAGGAAATGATATGCATAAAATATTAAACTTGCATAAAGGCTAAAAAAGATGAGGTTTTTCCATGCGTATCTAAGGATCACTCCCCAGCCAATGTTCCTTTTTACGTACATATATCAGATGATTACTTTAATTATTATTTTGGATAAATTTCCAACAAGGTAATTTGCTCTTCTATTGCTGCCTTAAATTCAGATTTAAGTTTTGCAACCAGCTCGGCCACAGAAAGTACATTATCTATTGTAGCCGATCCCTGACCGGCAGACCAAATTGTCTTCCAGGCCTTGGCTTCCGTATCCAATTCTTTCCCAAAGTCAATTTTAACATCCTTTTTCAGGTCTTCTTCTGTAATCCCGGCAGCGGCAAGACTTGCTCCCAGAAAATTGGCATGTACTCCGGAAATGGCTGCAGTATAGGTTATATCACTGGCACCTGCCTTTATTATCATCTTCCGGTATTCTTCCGGCGCTTTACTTTCCAGGGTGTTAATAAACCGAGTACCCATATAAGCCAAATCTGCGCCCATTTGCAGGGCAGATGCAATGTCTCTGCCGGTACTAATACATCCTGAAAGGATAATAGTTTTGTCATAGAACTTTTTAACTTCTGCCACAAGGGTCATAGGGTTAATCGTTCCTGCATGACCACCAGCTCCTGCAGCAACCAATATTAATCCATCTACGCCAGCCTCTGCTGCTTTTTCTGCATGTCTTTTTTTAATTATATCGTGAAAAACGAGTCCGCCATAGCTGTGTACAGCATCAACTACCTGTGATACTGCTCCCAAAGAGGTTATAATCACAGGGACTTTATGTTTAATGCACAATTTCAGATCTGCTTCCAGCCTTGGATTTGTGGGATGAACAATTAAATTCACCCCAAATGGTGCTGCTTTTGTCCCGGTTTGTTCTTCAAAAATATCCAACTCGGATTTTATTTGAACAAGCCAATCTTCAAACCCTTCACTTGTTCTTTGGTTAAGTGCAGGAAAAGTTCCTACAATACCATTTTTACAACATTCAATAACCAATTCAGGACCGGAGATTAGAAACATGGGTGCTGCGATGACAGGCAAAGAAAGTTCTTTGATAAATGACGGTTTGTTGGACATAGTTGTTTTTTGTGAGTTTAAAAATAGGGATAAATTTTGTTTGTAAAAATATCAGGTGACATATGAAGTTATAATATTCTATTGCCGGGATATTGGAGGCGCAAAAGATTACTGAAAGTAATGGTTTTATAGTTAAATCCCTATACAGAGTTATTTAGTCTGCTAATTTACCCGGTTTTGGTTTTTTGCTGACAAGATAAACTCCCAGCATCACCAGGCAGGCAGCTGCTATTTTAACGGTTGTGAGGTTATCTCTTCCACTAATGACAGCAAAAAGAATCCCAATTACCGGCTGAACATAAACAAAGGCACTAACGGTAGATGCTTTTAATTGGGTTAAAGCAAAAACATTAAACAAATAAGCACAAAAAGTGGTCCCTATAACCACAAATGCCATTTTCCAAATAGCGTCAAAGGGCAGCGAAAACCACGACACCTCTAAAAATTCAGTAAGTGCAACCGGCAAATTAAACAGAATGCCAATCAGGAACATCCACTTTAAAAGAGTTAAAGGGTGGTATTTTTCAAGAAGTTTTTTTACAAGAATAAGATAGAGACCAAAGAACAGGGAATTCAATAGGAAGAGAGAATTGCCCAAAGGGATATTTGATGCATCCTGTCTGATTTCATTACCGTAAAGCACAAGAATAAGGGCCCCTGTAAGGCCAATCAGTATACCGGCAATTTTAAGCATCCTGATTTTTTCTTTAATTAAAAAAAAAGACAAAATCACTACAATGATAGGAGTGGTTGTTACAAGAACAGCACTGTTTATCGGTGTTGACAAATCCAGGCCTTTAAAAAAAGCGAGCATATTAATTGCCATGCCAAAAAGTGAGCACAGCAATACCCGTCCCCAGTCCTTAGATTCAATCTTTTCTTTCGGCCCCATAAAGGAAATACTCCAAAACAAAATAGAAGCCCCCAAGACTCTAAGCATTATAAAACCAAAAGGTTTAATGTACAAAGGCATCACACCTTTTGCAATGGTATGGTTTAATCCATAAATTGTTGTAGCGCCCAGGGCGGATAATATGGCAAGAGTTCGCTTACTCAAGAATGAATGATTTCTTTGGCAGAAGCAACTACTTTTTTGCTATTCCCTATGAATATTTGATCGTTTACCAAAATAACAGGTCTTTTCAAGAATGTGTAATGCTCCAATAGCAGTGTCTCATAATCCTTTTCTTCAAGTCGTTGGTCTTTTAACTTACGCTCATTATACAGGCGCGCCCTTTTACTGAACAAGGCTTCATAACTACCTGCCAGATTTCTCATTTCCTCTAATTGTTCAACAGTAATTGGTTCAGATTTAATATCCTGAATTTCAATATTATTAAGAGGCTTTAATTCATTTAAAATACGCTTACAGGTATCGCAAGTACTCAAATAATAAATTTTTTTCATGACAAGTTTTTATCGAAATTAAATTATAATAACCACCCTTAACTATTTCGAGATGTTTGTGTTATTTTTATTCATGGTAAAAGCATTATTAATAATCGGAAAATTAGAAGGCATTGGAAAAAATATTTGACATCACAATTCAAAACAGGAAGATACTGTACAAAATATTAAAGCGAACTCCTCATAATCTTCTATTTGAAATTCCGGAAGGCTATCGCAATAATATTTGGTGGAATATTGCCCATGTTGTTGTTACCCAGCAAATACTTGTTTACAAATTTAGTAATCTAACTCCGCGTATTGATGATTCTTTGATCCAAAAATTTAAAAAAGGAACCTTGCCCGATATACCGCCAACAGATGAGGAGATAGATCATATTGGTGGTTTTTTGCTTTCTACAGCGGAATGGGCACAGGAAGATTATGAGAATGGAGTTTTCAGGGCGTATAATGAATATACCACCAGCACAAGGGTCATATTGCGAAATGTTGAAGACGCCTTAGCTTTCAATCTGTATCATGAAGGATTACATCTTGGAGTAATACTTTCACTGGATAAAATACTATTAAAGGAAGAGGCGTTCTAGTTTTTTATTTTCCAGATAAAAATTTTTGGATATCCTTATAAGGCAGAGTCAGTTCTATGGGGCCATCTGCATACGACGCCACTTCATATTGATTATACAAAAGTTTGAGCCCTTTCTCCGTAAATCCGATATTTTCGGGCAGATAAAAATGGTCTTTCTCAAACATAAATCCTGTGCTGTTTATAGACTTATTTACGGGGATATTTTGCTGTAACCTAAATTGCGTTTCTGCATACTCCTGAAATCCCTCCCTGTCTTCAAACAACTCCCAGGGGTCAATTTCCCTGCCTCTTTTTTTATTAAAATTTAAATAGTTTGTCGATCCGTAGCCATGGGCGCCACCAGTAAATAAATAAGACCGAAGTTCAATTGTTATAAGGTTATTATCTTCATAGGTTACGGTTCCATTTATGGCGGCCTTCCATCCGATTGTTTCATCGGGATAGATTTTTTTTAATTCAAAATAACCATTTGTGAATGATTCAATGGCCTGCTGCATGGTTTCAGCTTTTATTTCATCATCAAAAGTTAATTTGGAAATAACTTCTTCCTGCAGAGTCAGGTTAATAGATTTGGCAAGTTTATTTTTGCCCAATGCTTTTGGAATAGCAATGGAAACCTCCGGGCATTCTTTACATTTAGTATTCTCAAGACTTAGAGCTTCAAATGTGACATTACGATTGTCCTGGCAGCTGGTAATTAAGAACAGTAGAAAAAGACAGGGGACAAGTTGTTTCATTGAGTAGAATTTGGATCTTTTGCAAAACTAAGGATTCATTGGTTTCTCCAAAAGATAACAATACATTTGTGAACATAAATTTGTAACATGAGTGAAAAGGAATTAAGATTTAACAGCAAGGTTATTCATGGGGGTCAAAAGCCTGACAAGGCTTACGGTGCCGTAATGCCTCCAATTTATCAGACATCTACCTATGCCCAAACCAGTCCGGGGGAGCATATGGGGTTTGAATATTCTCGTAGCGCCAACCCAACAAGGACCGCCTTGGAAAATGCACTTGCCAGTATTGAAAATGGAAATTTCGGATTGGCATTTGCCAGCGGATTAGCAGCAATGGACGCCGTTATTAAACTTTTAGAGCCAGGTGATGAAGTAATTTCAACTAATGATCTTTATGGTGGGAGTTATCGTCTTTTCCGACAGGTTTTTGAAAAATACGGAATCAAATTTCACTTTGTAGGTATGCAGGAAGTATCGAAGATCGCTGCATTGATTAATTCAAATACGAAATTAATTTGGGTTGAAACTCCAACGAATCCGATGATGAATGTAATTGACCTTAAAGCAGTTTCAGAGCTGGCCAAAAGCAATAAAATTCTTATGGCGGTTGATAATACTTTTGCAACTCCTTATTTGCAACAACCTTTGGATTTGGGAGCCGACATAGTGATGCATTCTGCGACTAAATATCTTGGTGGTCACAGCGATGTGGTCGTTGGTGCTTTAGTATTGAAGGATGCGGCATTAGCAGAGAAATTATATTTCATTCAAAACGCCAGTGGTGCCGTATGCGGACCAATGGATAGTTTTTTAGTACTGAGAGGAATTAAAACATTACATGTAAGAATGCAGCGGCATTGTGAAAATGGAAAACGAATAGCCGAATATTTAATGGCACATCCAAAAATTGAAAAGGTGTATTGGCCTGGTTTAAAAAACCATCCCAATCATGACGTTGCCACAAAACAAATGAAAGCATATGGCGGAATGATATCCTTTGTGCCCAAAGGGAGTAATTTTAAAGATGCTATTGCAATAGTAGAAAAGCTAAAGGTTTTTACATTGGCTGAATCATTAGGAGGAGTGGAAAGTTTGGCGGGCCATCCGGCAAGTATGACCCATGCAAGTATTCCTAAAGAGGAACGGGAAAAAAGTGGTGTAGTTGATTCACTCATCAGGTTAAGTGTTGGAATTGAAGATGTTCAGGACCTTATTTCTGATCTGGAACAGGCAATCGGATAAATTTTATCATATTTTTAAAAAAAGCGGGTTTAAATTGCATAAAAGATATAATTTTGCCCTTGAATTTTTAATTCAATAAAAACCTTAGCTAATTATATTTAATATGAACACAACAATTGATGCGTTTATGGACGAGGTGAGGACCCGTAATGGGCATGAACCGGAGTTCATTCAAGCCGTGCAGGAAGTTGCCGATACGGTAATTCCTTACATAGTCCAACATGAAATCTATTATGGCAAGAACATCCTGTTAAGAATGGTGGAACCAGAGCGGTTGATTTCCTTTAGAGTTTCCTGGGTAGATGATGATGGCGAGATACATGTAAACCGGGGGTATCGCATTCAAATGAATTCGGCAATAGGGCCTTATAAGGGAGGATTGCGTTTTCACCCATCTGTCAATGCAAGCATTCTTAAATTCCTTGCTTTTGAACAGGTGTTTAAAAATAGTCTTACTACCCTTCCAATGGGAGGGGGCAAAGGAGGTTCAGATTTTGATCCTAAAGGAAAATCAGACGATGAGGTTATGAGGTTCTGTCATGCCTTTATGGCCGAGTTATGCAGGCATATAGGGCCTAATACAGATGTGCCGGCAGGGGACATAGGAGTAGGAGCCAGGGAAATAGGGTTCCTTTTTGGGATGTACAAAAAGATTCGAAATGAGTTTACCGGTGTTCTTACAGGAAAGGGATTGTCATGGGGCGGTTCAAAGATTCGTCCTGAGGCAACCGGCTATGGTACTGTATATTTTGCTCAGAGTATGTTAAAAACAAAGAATGAGAAAATTGAAGGAAAAACGGTTGTTGTATCAGGATCTGGAAATGTCGCTCAATATGCTGCTGAAAAGATTTTGCAGTTGGGGGGAAAAGTACTGACATTATCGGATTCAGGCGGATATATTTATGATAAGGATGGGATTGATAATGAAAAATTGAACTTTGTTATGGATCTCAAGAATAATAAGCGCGGCAGAATATCTGAATATGTGAAAAAATATGAATCGGCTACGTATCATGAAGGGAAACGTCCATGGGGAGTTAAATGCGATATTGCGCTGCCATGTGCTACCCAAAATGAACTTGATGGAAATGATGCTAAAGATTTGGTTGCCAACGGATGTATATGCATTGCTGAAGGCGCTAATATGCCTTCAACTCCTGAAGCAATTCATGCATTTCATGACGCCAGAATCTTATTTGCACCCGGTAAAGCTTCTAATGCCGGGGGTGTGGCTACTTCAGGTCTGGAGATGTCCCAGAACTCCTTAAGGATAAGTTGGACAAGGGAAGAAGTAGATGAAAGACTACGCGGAATTATGGAAGATATTCATGATTCCTGTATTGAATATGGCATAGAAGATGATGGATATTGCAATTATGTGAAAGGGGCTAATATTGCCGGATTTGTCAAGGTAGCAGATGCCATGCTTGCCCAAGGGGTTATTTAGTTCTAATCAGATTATGGGTGGTTTCAGGGAATGAACTTCAATTTTTTGAAAGCTTTCAATTTCTGAAACCGCCCTTCTGATTTTTTGTTAAATCAACCTATCTTTGCATTATTCTAAGGGCAATAAATGCAAATTTCCACGAAAGCTATAGTGCTGTCTTCTATAAAGTATGGAGATACAAGTTTAATTGTTAAAGCCTTTACGTATTCGGATGGCTTAAAATCATATCTTCTAAAGGGAATTTTAGCCTCAAAAAGGGGAAAATTAAAAACCGCTTACTTTCAACCCCTAATGCAACTGGAAATAGTTGTGAATCACAAAAACAAAGGTACTTTAGAACGACTCATAGATGCTAAAGTAAATTATCCTTACCACAGTGTTCATACAGATATCGCTAAAAATGCAATGATCTTATTTTTGTCCGAAATTCTGGTCAACAGCATTTTTGAAGAAGAGCAAAATAAGGAGCTGTTCCACTTTATGGAAGCATCACTTCAATGGATGGATACACACCATAATATAAATAACTTTCATTTGTTTTTTATGTTGGGTTTATCAAAATATCTCGGTTTTTATCCGGCTAAAGCGAATATGAATTATCCGTATTTTGATTTGGTTGAAGGTGCATTCATTGAGATGCCGGGGATTAATCCGGTTCTAAAAGGAGAAGCCCTTGAAAACTTCAAAGCATTTTTAGGCATAAAATTTGATGCTATCCACAAAGTCAGGATGGGCAAAAAAACCAGGCAAGAATTATTAAAATCCCTCGTACTCTATTTTGAAGTACATTTGCACGGATTTAAAAAACCCAGATCGCTCGCTATTTTGAACGAAGTCTTTAGCTAAAATGCAAAGGGGAATTTTTCTTATTTTACTTCTGCTTACTAACCTAATTTCTGGTCAGGATATAATAATCCTTGATGCAGAAACAAAGGAGCCCGTAATTAATGTAGCTCTTTTCAATAATGATAAATCAAAAACCGCCCTTTCTGATTTTGACGGAAAATGTGATATATCTGTTTTTAACCCCAACGAACGTATTACAATTAGGCACCTTAGTTATCAAACTAAAAAAACCACCAGGCAACTGCTGATAAGAAGAGGTGGCAAGGTTTATCTTAGTTTAAAGAGGGAACAGTTAGATGAAGTGGTAATGTCCGTTTCCAAGTGGGAACAACAAAAGAAAGATATACCACAAAAAATAGTTTCCATAAACGCACAGGCAATAGCATTTTCAAATCCACAGACTTCAGCAGACCTCCTGCAAAACAGCGGGAAAATATTTGTACAGAAAAGTCAGTTAGGCGGCGGAAGTCCCATGATAAGAGGTTTTGCAACAAACAGATTGGTGTTGTCCGTGGATGGAGTGCGTATGAATAATGCCATTTTTAGGGGAGGTAATATTCAGAATATTATATCCATAGACCCTTTTACAGTTAAGAATACCGAAGTGATTTTTGGACCCGGGTCTGTAATATATGGAAGTGATGCTATAGGTGGAGTAATGAATTTCATTACCAATGACCCGCAATTTTCAACTGTTGATAGTTTGGACATATCCGGGGGCATGAATTACAGATATGCTTCCGGGAATGATGAGAATACAGGGCATTTTAACATAAATATTGGGTTAAAAAAATGGGCTTTCTTTACCAGTGCTTCGTACAATAATTTTAATGACCTGAAAATGGGCCGGCATGGTCCTGATTCTTATCTTCGGGAACAATATGTAAAACGAATAAATGGGGAGGATGTATTAATCGAAAATGAAAATCCGCGTATCCAGATCCCAACAGGTTATGATCAGATTAACCTCATGCAAAAAATAGCCTACCGACCAAATAATAATTGGAATTATGATTTGGGATTGTTTTTGTCAGGCACTTCAGATTATTCCCGATACGATAGACTTATAAGACCAGACAGCAGTGGAAACGGATTGCGTTCAGCAGAATGGTTTTATGGACCACAGAAGTGGTTTATGGGAAACATTCAGGTTTCCAATAAAGGCAGGGGTAGATTTTACGATGGGTTGCGAATTACCGGAGCATTCCAGAATTTTAAAGAAAGCAGGAATGAAAGGCAATTTCAGGACCCTATTCGCAGTACTACAAAAGAAAATATAAATGCCTATTCCTTAAATGTTGACTTTGAAAACAGGAAAATTGGAAATTTAAGATTGTATTACGGTGCGGAATATATTTTTAATAAAGTAGGTTCGGTTGGGAGCCAAACCAATATTGAAACAGGATTTGTGGAACCCGCCCAATCCAGATATCCGGATGGCTCTGACTGGCAGTCCCTTGCAGCTTATTTGAATAGTGAATTCAAGGCTAAACCAAATTTCACATGGTTGGCCGGCGTTCGATATAGCCATGTATGGATTAATGCGGATTTTGATACAACTTTCTATCCCTTTCCTTTTGACAATGCAGATCTGAATAATGGGGCTTTTACAGGAAATATAGGGTTTAGCTGGTTTCCTAAAGCCAACTTGCAGTTCACACTTAACGGTGGTACGGGTTTTAGGGCCCCAAATATAGATGATATAGGCAAGGTGTTTGATTCTGAGCCAGGTTCAGTAGTAGTGCCAAATCCCGATCTAAAACCGGAATACGCCTATAACGCAGAATTTGGAGTACAAAAGAATTTTAAGGATAAGGTAGTGCTTAAAACCGCAGCATATTACACTTATCTGGTAGACGCTCTGGTTAGAAGGGATTATCTGTTTAACGGCGAAGATGAAATTATTTACAATGGGGAATTAAGTAATGTTCAGGCCATTCAAAATGCTTCTAATACATATGTTTATGGTCTGGAGATTGGTTTACAGGCGTTTCTTTCTGAAAATTTCTCAATCCTGTCTAATTTAACTTTCACTGAGGGAACCGAAGAGGATGCAAATGGCAATGATACTCCCGCCAGACATACTCCCCCAACTTTTGGTGATTTTCATCTTATTTGGAGAAACCAAAAGTTGAAAGCCGACCTTTTTGTGAATTACAATGGCGAAATTTCTTTTGAGAACCTGGCGATTTCTGAGATAAGCAAAAGTTATATCTATGCTAAAGACGCAAATGGAAACCCTTATTCACCCTCTTGGTATACCTTAAATTTTAGGTCTCAATATCAGGTTGCCGATCCCTTTAAATTGACATTCGCCGTTGAGAATTTAACCAATCAAAGGTATCGTCCTTATTCATCCGGAATTACAGCTGCAGGAATTAATTTTATTCTAGGAGCAAGTTTTCGGTTTTGAGATTGGAATAGGACCAATAATTTCATTCTAATTCCTTAATTTTGCAGCCTTAATTTACACCAAAGGAGACTATTTGTATGAAGTTTGCGGAATATAAGGGGTTAGATTTATCTGAGATTGGAGAAGAAGTACTCCAATTTTGGAAAGCCCGGGATATTTTTGAAAAAAGTATTTCCTCAAGAGATGGACAGGCAAGCTATGTTTTTTATGAAGGACCGCCCTCTGCAAATGGAATGCCAGGGATTCACCATGTAATTTCCCGGACCATCAAGGATATATTCCCCAGGTATAAGACCATGAAGGGATTTCAGGTTAAGCGAAAAGCAGGCTGGGATACACATGGTCTGCCAATAGAACTGGGTGTAGAAAAAGAACTCGGAATTACAAAAGAGGATATAGGCGTAAAGATATCCGTTGAAGAATACAATGAGGCATGTAAAAAAGCAGTAATGCGCTATACAGATGCCTGGAACGACCTTACAGAAAAAATGGGATATTGGGTAGATATGGATGATCCATACATCACCTATAAGCCCAAATACATGGAAACTGTTTGGTGGTTGTTAAAACAAATTTACGACAAAGGACTTATCTATAAAGGTTATACCATTCAGCCCTATTCACCAAAAGCAGGGACAGGTTTAAGTTCTCATGAATTGAATATGCCGGGGACCTATCAGGATATAACAGATACAACAGTAACTGCTCAATTCAAAATTATAACTAGTTCACTGCCTGAATTCCTGGAGCCATTTAAAAATGAACTCTATTTCCTGGCATGGACAACAACCCCCTGGACACTTCCTTCAAATACTGCGCTGACCGTTGGGCCAAAAATTGAATACGCCTGGGCAAAAACATACAATCAATATACGTTTAAGCCAATTACTGTTATTCTGGCCAAAAACCTGATTAGCCAGCAGTTTGCCGGCAAATTTATTGAGGTTGAAAATGAAAGCGAACTGTTGTCTTTTTCCAAGGAGGATAAAAAAATACCTTACCTGGTATGTGGATCCTGTAAAGGTGCAGATCTGACCGGAATAAAATATGAACAGCTAATTGATTATGCAAAACCTTACGCGAATCCTGAAAACGCGTTCAGAGTTATAGAAGGAGATTTTGTTACGACGGAGGAAGGTACCGGAATAGTTCATACTGCACCCACTTTTGGTGCAGACGATATGCAGGTGGCCCAAAAGGCAGATCCGCCTGTACCTCCCTTGTTGGTGTTGGATGAAAACGGTAATACAGTCCCATTGGTTGACTTGCAAGGCAAATTCCGCAGAGAAATGGGTGATTTGGCGGGTAAGTATGTCAAAAATGAGTACTACAAAGACGGGGAAGCTCCGGAACGTTCTGTTGATGTTGAAATTGCCATACGGTTAAAAGAAGAAAACAAAGCTTTTAAAGTTGAAAAATATGTGCACAGTTATCCCAATTGCTGGCGCACCGATAAACCAATACTATACTACCCCCTGGATTCTTGGTTCATAAAAATAACCGATGTCCGGGAACGCATGTATGAACTTAATAAAACCATTAATTGGAAACCCAAGGCTACCGGGGAAAGGAGATTTGGAAATTGGCTTTCGAGTGCAAACGATTGGAACCTTTCAAGATCTAGATTTTGGGGAATACCATTACCAATTTGGAGGACGGAAGATGGCAATGAAGAAATTATTATTGGTTCCGTAGAACAATTGAAAGATGAAATGGCCAGATCTGTCAAGGCCGGTTTTATGAAATCTGAAGCCTTCGAGGATTTTGAAGTAGGAAACATGAGTGAAGCCAATTATGATAAGATAGATCTTCACAAAAATATTGTTGATAAGATTATCCTGGTTTCAGAATCAGGCAAACCAATGAAGCGCGAGAATGACCTTATTGACGTATGGTTTGACAGCGGTTCCATGCCCTATGCGCAATGGCATTATCCTTTTGAAAATAAAGAGCGTATTGATAGGCGTGAGACTTTTCCGGCAGATTTCATAGCAGAAGGGGTTGACCAGACCAGAGGCTGGTTCTATACCTTGCACGCTATTGCAACAATGGTTTTTGATTCCGTGGCTTATAAAAATGTGGTCTCCAATGGATTGGTGCTTGACAAGGAAGGCAAAAAAATGTCTAAACGACTCGGAAATGCTGCAGATCCATGGATGACTATAAAGGAATATGGCCCCGATGCAACGAGGTGGTACCTTATTTCCAATGCCAACCCATGGGATAACCTCAAATTTGACAAGGAGGGTATTGCCGAAGTAAAAAGGAAGTTTTTCGGAACACTTTACAACACCTATTCTTTCTTTTCTCTTTATGCCAATATTGACGAATTCACTTATTCAGAAGCAGAAATACCGTTGGTAAACCGTCCGGAGATTGACCAATGGATTTTATCAGAATTACATACCTTAATCAAAAGGGTGGATGAGGCTTATGACAGTTATGAACCTACCAGAGCAGCAAGGGCCATTTCTGATTATGTGCAGGAAAACCTAAGTAATTGGTATGTTCGTTTAAGTAGGAGAAGATTTTGGAAAGGAGATTACCAGGAAGACAAAGTTTCTGCATATCAGACACTCTACACCTGTTTAGTTACTATTGCCAAGCTCTCAGCACCAATTGCACCATTCTTTATGGACAGGTTGTTTACAGATTTAACCAGAGCCACCGGGAAAGATCTTTTTGAAAGTGTTCATTTGGCTAACTTTCCAGAATTTAAGGCTGAATTTGTAAATAAGGAATTGGAAAGTAAAATGCAAAAGGCGCAAACCATATCTTCCCTTGTATTATCTATTCGACAGAAAGAAAAAATCAAAGTGCGCCAACCCCTGCAGAAAATTATGATCCCCGTTTTGGATGAAATACAGCGTTCGGAAATAGAAGCTGTGGCAGATTTGATAAAAACGGAGGTTAATGTAAAAGAAATAAAACTTCTGGATGACGCCTCAGGAATATTGGTAAAACGTATAAAGCCTAATTTCAAAGTGCTTGGCCCAAGGTTCGGTAAAGATATGAAGCTGATTAGTGCCGCAGTGAACAAACTGGATCAAAAAGATATTCAGGAAATTGAACGTGAAGGTAAAATTTCACTTCAAATAGAAAATAAAAGTATTATATTAGAGTTAGAAGATGTAGAGATATCTTCTCAGGATATAGAAGGCTGGCTGGTGGCCAGTGCAGGTTCTCTTACGGTTGCTCTGGATATAACCATTGATGAGGAACTAAAACAGGAGGGAATCGCCAGAGAGCTTGTAAATAGAATTCAAAACCTTAGAAAAGATTCTGGTTTTGAAGTAACTGATAAAATAGATATTAGAATTTTAAAAGACGGTTTAGTCGAAAGAGCGGTTAAGAGCAATATGAATTATATTAAAAACGAAACCTTAGCCTCTGAACTTAATTTTGAAGAACAAATGGAAGATGGCCTGGCCATTACCTTTGATGATGTAAACACAAAATTGTCTATCCAAAAACACTAAAATTATGGGACAAGATTTAAAAGTAAGGTATACCGATAAAGAATTAGAAGAATTTAGGGCACTGATAGAAGAAAAGATTGAGAAAGCAAAAAGTCATCTGGAACTCCTCCGGAGCTCATATATGAATGATGGGAATAATGGCACCGATGATACCTCTCCAACTTTTAAGGCTTTCGAAGAGGGTTCAGAGACAATGAGTAAAGAAGCGAATACGCAATTGGCAATACGCCAGGAAAAGTTCATTCGGGATCTTAAAAATGCATTGCTCAGAATAGAAAATAAGACCTATGGTATTTGCCGGGTAACGGGCAAGCTTATTAATAAAGAGCGTCTGAAGCTGGTGCCGCATGCTACACTGAGCATTGAGGCCAAAAATATGCAAAAATAAAAGGCATATCCTTATTTATCTTTTTATAGTTATTCTTTAGAGAATTTAGGTTTTCAGCATGCGCATGGCCGGAGGTTTATGAAGCCTCCTCTGCCTGCTGCATTAGTATACCCTGTGGTCAGTTGCTGTCAAATTTTCCCTATGTTTATTTAAAATGGAACACCCTTACCTTTTGTTGGTGGAATAATCCCTATTTTAGCCGAATCTATTTTGAAAAAGAATGAAAATAAAGAGGTCCCTGCTTATTATAGCAATTGTTTTACTAATAGATCAGATCAGTAAGATATACATTAAAACAAATTTTGAACTTGGAGAATCCATGGAAGTTTTTTCCTGGTTTAGAATTCTTTTTATTGAGAATGAAGGTGCGGCCTGGGGTGCAAAATTGAGTGATATATTACCGGTATCTGATAAAATTGGTAAACTGGTGCTCACGGTTTTTCGCCTTTTTGCAATAGTCGGAATTGGATATTGGTTATATGACATTATAAGGAAGAAAGGAACAGCAACACTAATTGCTGCAGTATCGCTAATTTTTGCAGGTGCGCTTGGGAATATTCTGGATTCCTTATTTTATGGAATACTTTTTAATGACAGCTATAATCAGGTAGCAAGCTTGTTTTCAGAAGAGCCTTATGGCAGTTTATTCTATGGTAAAGTGGTGGACATGCTTTATTTTCCGCTAATTGACACAAATTGGCCCGAATGGGTTCCCTTGGTTGGCGGGGATAATTTTCGCTTTTTTGAGCCGGTATTTAATGTAGCAGATACAGCTATCAGCACCGGAGTAGGAATATTAATAGTATTCAACAAAAAGGCTTTTGGTAAAAAAGAGCCTTAAAAAGTATAGACTTTCTTAGGGGTAATGCAGTAATCCATTGAAATATCATGCTTCTCTATATCACTTATTTTATCTACCGGTTCAAATAAGGAGAGGCCAATTTTTACAACGTCTTCACGACATTCCTTTAAAAACTTATCGTAGAATCCTTTGCCATAACCCACCCGGTAGCCTTGTTTATCAAATGCTAAAAGAGGAATAAATACAACTTCTATTTTAAGAGGGGATACCTCTAGCCCCTCCGTAGGTTCCGGAATATTCCATTTGTTTTTCCTTAAGACTGTACTGTCCGTAAGAAAATAATGAATCAGTCCGGTTTTCTCAAGTACTTTCGGGACTACAATATTTTTGTCTTTTCCCTGTAGAATAGATAAAATGAAACTAGTGTCAATTTCATTATTTTCAGTAATTGATAAAAAAAGGTGGTAATAATTATAAGTCCAAACAGGTAAATCCAACAAACTGTTTGCAATTTCTAAACTATAGTTAGAAATTGTTTCTGAAGACAATTCATATCTTAATTGAAGGTAGCTTAATCGAAGCTCTTTTTTTAGCATAAGTACCGATTAAACCTGTAGCCAGTTTGGGGAACTATTTTAATAAAACTAATCTCTTGCTGCAACAGCAAAATATATTTTAAAAAATAGCATCAAAATAAGGTACATACCTAAAGTGATGACATAATTTTCCATGTAGTATAAGTGTTTAACGCTCTAAATATAAATAAATAAATGTCATTTATCCTATAAAGAGCACAATATAATCGATGAAATACACATTTTTTACAATTTCCTTAACACTATACTCCTTAGGAAATGATTCAAATTTCTTGTGTCCAAAGAGTTAAATAATTGAAATATAAGTAATTAGGATAACTTCAAATGCCTATCATAAAATATATGTGTTAATAGCATTTTACGGATTGCAGTCGCTAACCGGAAACAATACCGAATTATTTTTTGATTTAAACCCCGGGGGCTATAAATTTAATAAGAGGCTATGAACTTTATAGTAATTGTATTGTAACTTACCTTTGAATAGAAGAAAATTACACTGAAAACTGGTTTATGCCCGGAATACCATTAGAGATTAAGCTTAGTACATTGCCCGACAGTCCCGGGGTGTATCAATTTTATGATGCAGATGGTAAGATATTATATGTGGGCAAGGCAAAGAACCTTAAAAAGAGGGTCTCATCCTATTTTAATAAAACACACGAGTATGGAAAGACTCGCGTAATGGTTAAGAAGATAGATTCTTTGAAACACATAGTTGTTAAAACGGAATCTGATGCCTTACTTCTGGAGAATAACCTTATAAAAAAATACCAGCCAAGATATAATGTACTGCTCAAAGATGATAAATCCTATCCCTGGATTTGCATTAAAAATGAGCGTTTTCCGAGAATATTTCCTACCAGGAAGCTAATAAAGGATGGTTCTGAATATTATGGGCCATATACCAGTATGAAAACGGTAAAAATTCTACTGGAGCTTATAAAAAGCGTTTATCCTTTGCGCACCTGCAGTTATGATTTATCTCCCGAAAAAATTGATGCCGGGAAATATAAATTGTGTCTGGAATATCATCTTGGAAATTGTAAAGGACCGTGTGAAGGACTTCAAAATTCCGAAGAATACCATAAACAGATTGATGATATAAGACAAATTATAAAAGGTAATTTTAAATCTTCCCTGCATTATTTTAAAACGCAAATGAAATCTCTTGCGAAAGAGATGCATTTCGAGGAAGCTCAACGTATCAAGGACAAAATTGAGGTATTGGAAAATTATCAGGTTAAATCTACAATTGTAAATCCTAAAATAAACAATGTTGATGTATTCAGTATTATTTCAGATGATGCCTTTGCCTATGTAAACTTTCTTCAGCTTTCACATGGATCCATAATCCGGTCGCACACCATGGAAATAAAGAAGAAACTGGAAGAAACTGATAGAGAACTATTACAGCTGGCTATTGTAGAAATAAGGCAGCGATTTAATTCCCGGTCCAAAAGCCTTTTGCTCCCTTTTCAATGTAATATTGGCGATGATGTAAAGGTTGTAGTCCCAAAGCTGGGGGACAAAAAAAAGCTCCTGGAGCTGTCCGAAAGAAATTCAAAGTTTTATAGACAAGAAAGATTTAAACAAGTAAGGATTACAGATCCGGACAGACATACAAACCGGATTATGGCTCAAATGAAGAAAGATCTTCGTCTTGCTGAAGAGCCAAGGCATATAGAGTGTTTTGATAATTCGAATATTCAGGGAAGTAACCCTGTTGCGGCCTGTGTAGTATTCAGGAACGGAAAACCGTATAAAAAGGAGTACAGGCACTTTAATATTAAAACAGTGGATGGCCCTGATGATTTTAAATCAATGGAGGAAGTTGTATACAGGCGCTATAGAAGATTGCAGGAAGAAGAATCGGGCTTGCCCCAGCTTATTGTAATAGATGGGGGTAAAGGACAATTATCTTCAGCTGTCAAGAGCCTTGATGTGTTGGGACTGAGAGGAAAAATAGCAATAATCGGAATTGCAAAAAAGCTTGAAGAAATTTACTTCCCCAATGACCCTATCCCATTATATCTTGATAAGAAGTCGGAAACACTGAGAATAATACAGCAATTGCGAAATGAAGCACATCGATTTGGCATTAATTTTCACCGAAATAAAAGAAGTAAAGCGGCTATTGATTCTGAATTGGAACGAATACATGGGGTAGGTAAGAAAACGGCAGAAGAGTTGCTTAAAAACTTCAAATCTGTAAACAGGATTAAAAAGGCTTCAATCGAAGATCTTTCGAAAACTGTCGGACATACTATGGCAAAGAAAATTTATGAAAACTTCCATTAATCTCATATCTTAACCTAATGCAAAAATTGGCTTTGATTCTGACGTTATTAGTATGTGTTGGGATTGGCTGGGCCCAAAAAAATGAACCGGACAAGGAACTAAAAGTAGGTTTGGTCCTGAGTGGTGGCGGAGCCAAAGGGATGGCGCATATAGGGGCACTCAAAGTCATAGAAGAAGCAGGCATTACAATTGACTATATTGGGGGGACTAGCATGGGAGCTATTGTTGGAGCATTGTATGCCTCCGGTTATTCTGCAAATGAGTTGGATTCATTATTCAGAGAAGCCGATTTTGACGAGCTTATTCAGGACAACCTTCCGAGAGGAGCCAAGACGTTTTATGAAAAAGAAGATTCTGAGAGATATGCACTTACACTTCCTTTTGATAAATTTAAAATATCGTTCCCTTCAGCTATTTCTGGTGGGCAAAGAATTTACAATGAACTCGTGAGACTCCTGTATCACGTAAAGGATGTTAACGATTTTAATAACTTGCCTATTCCTTTTTTTTGCATTGGCACTAATATAGAGAGTGGGGCTGAAGTTATACTAGACAAAGGATATCTTCCGCAAGCAGTCATGGCCAGTGGCACCTTTCCATCCCTATTTGAACCTGCTGAATTAGAGGGTCAACTATTGATCGATGGGGGAGTAACAAATAATTATCCGGTTATGGAAATTAAAAAGCTGGGTGCGGACATCATTATTGGAGTAGACGTTCAGCATGGCCTCAGAAGCCGTGAAAATTTGCAGTCTGCTACTGAAATATTACTTCAGCTCAATAGTTTTAGGACGGTTGCGAAAATGGAGGAAAAGGCTTTGGAAACAGATATTTATATTAAACCTGATATTGATAACTTTTCCGTTATGGATTTTGATTTGGCTGAAGCCATTATAGAAAATGGCCGGGTTGCGGCCCTAGAACATCTCGATGCCTTAAAAGAATTGGCGGCCAGGCAAAAGAGCCCGGACAGGGAGTTTAGAAATATAATTCCAAAGGACTCCATAGTAATCAACAGATTAATCCTTGAAGGCAACATAAATTATTCACGCGCTTATGTGAAAGGGAAATTGCGAATGGATATACCTCTCAAAACCACTTTTGAAAAACTTCAGCAGGGGATTAGCAATCTTGCTGCCACTAACAATTTTTCTACAATTAGATATGAACTGGTTTCAAATGGCCTTGGTGAAGACCTGGTTCTGAAATTGAGAGAAAATCCCAATAAGGCTTATTTGAGGCTCGGGGTTCATTACGATGATTTATACAAGACTGCCGCTCTGGTAAATCTTACCAAAAAGAATTTTTTGATGAAGGATGATGTTGCCTCAATTGATTTTGCCCTTGGAGACAATATTAGATATAACTTTCAATATTACCTGGATAAAGGATCTTATTGGAGCTTTGGAATTAATTCACGACTTAATGATTTTAGATATGATGTTAATTATGAGGTAATCCGTTCTAATTTTGCAGTTCCTAATGATGATAATATTAATCAAATAAACCTTGATGTATCTGATTTCACAAATCAGTTATACGTCCAGACTGTTTTCAGGGAAGAATTTGCCTTTATTATGGGTTTAGAGCATAAGTTATTGAAGTATAGTTCAAGGACATTTAGCAACCAAGATACGGTACCGCCAACAGCAACTGTTAACGAGCGTGTATTTTTTGAAAACAGCGATTATTTTAGCACTTATGGAAAATTAATACTAGACACCTATAATAACAGATATTTCCCCTCAAAAGGACTTTATTTTAAAGGTGATTTTCATTTGTATTTATTTTCTTCAGATTTTAATAATAACTTCAAAGAGTTTTCCATTGCAAAGGCAAGAATGGGGGCTGCATTTCCAATAAGTAATAGACTTTCAATTAACCTCGAGACGGAAGGGGGGTTTAAACTGGGTAATTCTGAAGTAAAAGCATTGGATTTTGTTTTGGGAGGTTATGGAAATGATCTTATCAATAATTTTGTTCCTTTTTTAGGGTATGATTTTTTGAGTTTGCCAGGTAATAGTTATGTTAAGGCTTATGGGCGTCTGGATTATGAATTTATAAAGAAACATCATATGATGTTTTCGGTAAATATCGCAAATGTTGAAGACGATCTTTTTAGAACCGGGGAATGGTTTACCCTGCCCGATTTTTCAGGTTACGGAATATCCTATGGATGGGATTCTTTTATTGGGCCGGTGCAGGTAATGTACTCGTGGACTCCGGAATTGAATGATGGTAATTTATTCTTCAGTATTGGTTATTGGTTCTAGAAGTTTATCCGGGTTTCAATTGAGGGGAATTACCCCTCGTTTTTACGAAGATTGGTAGTTTTTTCCGATATTTGTAACATATGATAAAGCTAATGCTGGAAACCAGAATTGATATTTCTGCCCACCTCAGGGCTATGTGGTAAAAATACCAATACTCAGGTAGGGACTAATATGTCTCAAAACACTTTTAGTTACGAATCAATTCAAAAAATATCATGGAAATATTAGATAAAACGTCATTGAGGTTACCTAAGGAAAATCCAGAAGCAGAAGATTTTTTACCGCTTTTGGGAACGGATCATGTGGAACTTTATGTGGGGAATGCAAAACAG
>Ga0209536_100003402_pt1 | contig 25574 bp, 24 predicted proteins | sample DeeMarSeWOR28_12_FD_187461 | JGI IMG/M metagenome (GOLD analysis project Ga0209536, IMG submission 187461) | Marine sediment microbial communities from White Oak River estuary, North Carolina - WOR-2-8_12 (SPAdes) (version 2) | ecosystem: Environmental > Aquatic > Marine > Intertidal zone >...
GTTGGTCGATTCAACAGTGTAATTGCCGCCGCCGTTATTCGTGACGCTACTCAGGCTGCAGCTGTTGAAGTACTGCCCCGTCGACGCATCGTATCGAACCGCATAGAACCTTCGCTGGTCTAAGGAATCAAGATCCGTCAATGGCGCGCCGGCTGCTAAATCCGTGACGGTGAAATTCGCCGTGACCGTATAGGTGGTGCCCGACGTATTCGTGGCACTGGCGCCAGTGATCTCCAACTCGAGAGTGCTTTCGTCCACATAGCTTTCGTAAATCGACTGGTGATCCTCACCCACGCGTTCGTGGCAGGTGTTGCAAGACTCGGTTTTTGCCGCCGCAACCCTCGCGTCCACGGAACCTCCGCTCCCTCCGAAACCTGGACCTGCCGGCCCTTGCGGTCCTTCCGGCCCTTGCGGTCCCTCCGGTCCCTCTGGTCCCTGCGCACCGTCACTGCCACTGCATCCCGAAACAGCGAGGCCAAACGCCACGATCAGGCCCAGCAGACACCGACCAAACCACATATTCTTACCAGTCATGACTGTCACCCTATTTCTCCACCCGTGTTGGCGAGCCTGATTTTCTATATTTCCCGTCAGAAATCAAAGGATTGTCGGTGAAAAGCGCTTTCAACAACGAGTCCCCTCCGCGAGTTCGCACCCACGCAAAATATGCGCGCACAAACGGTTTATGCGCGGCGTGCATGCGGCATCAGCACAGATCATGTGGGAATCCTCATCTCGCGCTCTTGCCATGCAAGCGCGGTACCAAACGTGCGCGTCTAGTCGGTAGCGACAGCGTCGGTAGTGTTCGCGACGCCCACTGCAACCGGTGCGTCGAGCGCGTCGACGCATGCACGGTCGATCAGGCTACGCATGACATGCATCTGTTCAGCGCCGAGACCCTGACCGATCAAGGTCGCTCCGTATACGAAACCGAAAAGCGCGACCGAGGCGGGCACGATCCAGAACCCCCATGGCGACTGACCCAGCGTCAGCTGAACGATGCCGTACGAGAGTCCACCGAGCGCAGCGATCGCCAGCAAAATGTAGACGCCCATGAACATCGTCCAGACGTTTGGATGCGGCGAAAAGCGGCCGCGAATCGCCGAGCCGTCCGGCTCGTCTTCGACTTCGAGGTTGAGATACGGTGACCAAAACGTACGCTCTCCGTCGCGCATTAGGACGACCGCATGTTTCTTAAACACCTGGCCGCGCAGCAGGCCCGCATCGTTTTGAAGCTGCGACTTGAGCGCGCCGAGCCAGCGCTCGCGCCCGACCGGGAGCTGCAGCTCGAAGCGTGGTCGCATCCGTGGTGGCGCCATGCGAACGAGGATAACGGATCGGTCCCGCGCCCGGACGCGAAAAAAATGCGCGCGCCCGAGGGCGCCGGGTCAGTGCGGCGCCGGCGTGGAGGCGGGTCGTGGGGCGGACGAGAGCTGCGAGGGCTTCATGAACGGGCGCTGCTCGATATCGACCTTTCGATCGGGGAAGAAGTCAGCGAAGCAGAGCTTGCTGGTCGTGCGCAACTGATCGGCTACCAACTCGGCCATCGTGGTATCGAGGAGCATTCCCTGCTCGGCTAGGTCTCCACGGAGCCGATGGCAAAGCTGGTCGATTCGTTGCAGCGCCGACAGGTACGAGCCCCGCCAGATCTCGAGATACGGCCGGTGGTCCATCGGGTTGGTCGAGAGCAAGCGGCGCAAGGTGTTCGACGGGAGAAAGGTGTACGAGCTGACCTCAGGATGTTTTCGAAGCGTGGCGTTGCGCGCTCGTTCGAAGCGAGTGAACGTAATGGTCCGAATGTCTTGGTCGATGTTGTAGAGCACGCCACGTCGATGGGCGACGCCCGGAAGCTTGGACACGTACGGAACGAATGGATCCAAGGTCATGACGAGCGTCGCATTTCGTTGGATCGCTTCGACGAAATTGGAGGTTCGGGTGATCGCGCCGTCTTCGTAGTAGCGGCCCTCGATCGGCACGGACGAGAACGCGGGGTTGACGCTGAGCGAAGCTTGAACGGCCTTGCTGATCGGGACGTGGTCGTAGCCTTCGGAGCCGAATAGGACGTGCGATCGGGCATCCTGATCGGACGCGCCGACGTAGAGCTCGATCGGAAGCTTTCGAAAGTCGTTGGTGCTGCCTGCCATCTCGATGATCCGGCGTAGGATCACCTCGAATTCGGCGGAGTGAAACGGGGCACCGACCAGGCTCGTATACTCGAGAAAGAGCTTCTCGGCGGTGTCTTCCCCGCGCCCTCGAACGCTATCCCAGAAGGCGCGAAGGGCAGTCTTGGCTGCGCTCGTCATGCGCCAGCGGATGTCCTCGTGATTGAAGTGCGAGAGGCGCAGGAGGCTCAGCGAAAGCGGCGGGACGCGACCACCCTGCTCGTTCGCAATGCCGGCCATCAGCTCGTCGGGCGTGTAGCCAACCGAGAGAAGGCTCGTGACGACGGCGCCGGCACTGATGCCGAACATCATGTCGAAGTCGTTGACGCCGCAGTTGGTGAGGCAGTCGTCGATGCACTTGAGGACGCCCATCTCGTAATAGATACCAGTGATGCCTCCGCCCGATGCGCAAATCGCGGTCTTGCCAATGCGACGCGAGCTGGTGAGCTCGTCAGCGGTGCGAAGGATCTGCTCGGCGAAGCGCTGGTCACTCGACCAGGCGGGAACGTCCTCCTGAAAAGCTTGCCGAACGACGTAGCGGACGCCTATGGCGCCGAGCTCGATGATCAGATCGTCGAGACGCTTGGCATCCGGACCCGACACCAAAACGACGATGCGGTGAAAGCCGTACCGTTGCTCGACGTCCTCGTCGTGGTCGAGCTCCCTCAAGAGCTGGCGAATCTCGGCGACGCGGTTTTCGAAGTTCTCGCACCAGCGAAGATCGACGAGCAACAGATTCACATAGGCGGATCGAAGTGCGCCGGTGGCACCTAGGGTGTCCCAGACGGGTACGAATTCGAGCTCGTGGCCTCGGGTTCGAATCACGGGGTAGAGGTCGGATCGGACACGCTCGGCTCGGGGAGTAGCGCCCATGTCGTTGATGAGCGATTCGAAGCACTGCAGGCCCGATCCGACGTAGAGCACGCGTTTGCGCGTGTTGCCTGGCTCATACTGGCAGGGGGCATCACGAGTCATGAGAGGAGTCAGCTCTTCGGGGGTAGCGACCTGGCATAGGACAAACCCTGCTCTACCCAGGCCTCAAGGCCAGGCGCCGGCCGGATACCGCGCGGGCCGACATATACCATGCCTTTCATCGGTCGGCCCGTGAAGTCCATCGCGCGTGCACCGGGCTTCTTCAGAGCCGCGTCGTACGCCTCGGGCCCCACACGCACCATCAGCTCGTCGCCGATGATCCCGCAGGCCATGTGCCCATTCACCAAGAACGCCAGCCCACCGAACATCTTCTTTTCGCCTATGCCGCGCCGACGTTTCAGGAGCTCACGCACTCGCTCAGCGAGCTTCTCGTCGTATGCCATGGGCTCAGATGTACTTGATGCTGAGGTCGATGAGGAGCTGCTTGAACTTGGTGAATGGCGCCGTCATCAGATCGATCCCACTGAGGGGCAACCACTGCTTGAGCACGCCGCGTGCGTTCGAGAACGCCTCGAAACCGAAGAAACCGTGGCCCTTGCCTATGCCGCTATTGTTGGAGCCGCCGAAGGGCAGATCGCTGTTGAAGAAGTGGATCGCGTTGTGATTGATGCAAGTGCCACCCGCGCGGGTGCTGGAGATGATCTGGTCGATGTTCCGTTTTTTCTTGCTGTAGATGTAGAGCGCGAGGGGCTTTTCCTTCGAATTGATCATCTCGATCGGCTCGTCGAGCGACGAGTAGCCGTACACCGGAAGCATGGGCCCAAAGATCTCCTCGGTCATCAGGTCCGAGCTCGGATCGACGTCGGTCAACACGGTCGGCTCGATGTAGTCCTCGCTGCCTTCGGTGCCGCCGCCGTAGGCCAGCGTGGCGCCCCGCTGCTTGGCGTCCTCGAGATATTTGGAGAGCCGTTGGTAGTGTCTGTGGTTGACGATCCGTGCGTAGGAGTCCGAGCGCCGCGCGTCGAGCCCATAGAAGTCCTCTATGTTTTTTTTGAGCTTCTCCAGAAACTCCTCCTTTTTGCTCTCGTGCACGAACAGATAGTCGGGAGCGATGCAGATCTGACCGTTGTTGGTGAATTTGGCCCAAGCGATACGCTTCGCGGCAACGTCGAGGTTTGCGGTTTCGTCGACGATGGTGGGCGACTTTCCACCAAGCTCGAGCGTCACCGAGCAGAGATGCTTCGCGGCCGCCTCCATCACGACCTTGCCGATCGCCGGGGCGCCCGTGAAAAAGATGTGATTGAACGGCTGGCTCAGAAGAGCGGTCGAAGTTTCGACACCGCCTTCGATGACTGCGACTTCGCTTTCGTCGAAGACAGATTCGATGATCTTTCTGGTGAGCGCGGAGGCGTGAGGCGTGTGTTCGGAGGGTTTGATCACGACCGTGTTCCCGGCCGCAAGCGCGGTCACGAGGGGACCAAAGGTCAGAGTGATGGGGAAGTTCCAAGGGGCGATAATCAACACAACGCCTTTGGGCTCGTAGTGAATGTAGGAGCGCGTCCCCAGCAGCATCAGGGGCGTCTTGACTCGGTGCGGGCGCGTCCATTTCGAAAGGTGGCGCACCGTGTGCTTGATCTCGCTGGTGACCGGAAGGATCTCGGTCAGGTCGACCTCGCTCGGATTCTTTCGAAAATCCGAATAGAGCGCATCGCGAATCTCCTGCCTGTGGGCCAGCACCGCTTTGCCGAGCCGCTTCAGCTTCTCCTTGCGCTCCCGCGCGGTGCTCCGGGCGATCGCGTATTGTCGACCTCGTTGAAGTGCGAAAATCCGCTCGACCTCAGCCGTGTTGGAGTCGATTCCACGCTCTATTCCTGAAGCCTGATGGGCGCCGTTGCGGCTCACCTCGGTGCTGACCGGAGCTGGGGACTGCGACATGTTCTGAACCTTCTGTGAGGAGGGGTAGGCCCGAGCGATGCGACTCGGATTTGAGGGAGATCAAGAGGATGATTGGCGGCGCTTCAGATTGTCAAGCAGCGACCTCTGCGGCGATCTTCTCCGATACTTCCCAGAGCTTGGCGGCCATCTCTTCACCCCGGCCGTGCGTGCTCGACTCGTCGCAGCCCGTGAAATACTTGCCCGACAGCCCTTGGACTTCCGGATGGACGGCGAGATGGCACAGCGTCGCCCGTTACGTCCGCGGCGCTGCTTCCATCGCCAAATCCGCTCGGACCCTTGCCCTTGAACATCGAGAGTAAGGACATGCTCGGTTTTCTAGGGCTCAGTAGAACCCGGTACAAGCGTCGACGTCGATGCAGTTCTGGAGCGCGCAATCCGAGCACTCTTGGGAGCCTGCGTCCGCCAAACAAGGCGAGAGGCAGAAGGCCGTCGAGCAGGCGGCGATGGAGCCGTAGCAGCCCGTGCAGGCGGTCGAAAGCCCACTTTGGTCGCTGATGCACTCAGCAATGCAGGTGCCGAGCGCGTTGCGCGTCGTCTCCGAGCGATCGCCGAGCACGGCCACGATCTCGGCACCGCAGGCACTCTGCGGACAGCCGGCGGCAAGCATTCCCACGATTGCGGGCCCGCTCTGCTCATCGGTTGCCAGTGCCTCGAGCGCGGCCTGGTCGGCATCGTTCAAGCACTGGTCCAAGGGCGTTGGGATGACCCCGGCGCCACCCGTGCCACCGCTACCGCCTGCCCCGCCCCGGAGGGTTTCGCTCACGATGAAGGCCTGGACCCCGCCAAACCGGAACATCGTGCTGAACGAAGTGCAGAGGCCGCTGCTTTCGTCGTAGTCGCCGTCTGCAAGCTCGGCCATCGCTACCTCGAACTCATCGATCGTGAAGTTCGCGGCATTGTCGTTGTCGGTCGTCGGCACGCCGATGATGTCTCGAATGTTGGCCACGTCCCAGTAGCCGGAGACCGTTCCCTCGAAGGCGTCGTCTCGGAGCTCGACCCTCAGCCAACTATCGTGAAGCAAGAGCTCATCGCGCACGATCATGATGTCAATCGGAAAAAGGAGATCGAGCGGGCCAGCTACCAGTACGCCGTCGACCACGGCCCCCTCGACCGAGCCGCTGTGATATCGGGAGTCGGGATGAATGCCCAGCGTGGCGCCAGGCAAGACCGAGTTGTCCGTACCGAGCGCGGGCGCGTCCTCACTGCTGAAGATCTGCACGCGAACCTCGTCGTCGTTCCGAGGGTCGTCGAGGCCCTCGACCTGCAGAAGAATCGTCATCGAGCCGTTCTTGACCGCCCCTGCGATGACGCCGTCCACCAGTTGCCCTTCATGAAAGCCGCCGAAAACCGGCTTTCCGTCTTCGCGGAGCGCTTCGTTGCGAATGATTTCGAGAAAGCCGTAGTCGACGCCGGGGACCTGCGCCCGGCTCGTCCAGTCGTCGTGAGCGCACTCATCGCTTCCCGGCGCGTCGCTGCTCGAGACACGGCCGTCGAGATCAAAGCCATCGATGCCGGCCGCAGGGTCCTCGGGGTAATAGAAGCCAAACGAGGACGCCACGAAGCCGAGGCCGGGCAGGACTTCTGGCCCCGCTACTTCGTTTGTGCCACCGCTCCCAACGCTGTTCGGTGCCGATGAGGTGTCGCCGCCGCAGCCGAACAAGAACACGCCAACGGCCGAGGCGACGACACATTGGACTGCGTTGGTGACGCGCTTGTTCACGGCCGTTCCTTAGTTGAGCTTGTCACAGGTCATGAGAGCATTGCTCGCCACGGGTGAAACCGCGACGTACCCGTTGAAAAACGCTTCGACATCGTTGGGAGGGGCAGTCACCTCGGATTCGCAGTCTTGCGGGCCGCCAATGATAGGCCAGTCGTTCGGATTCTCGGTGGCCAGGGGCACCTCGAGAGTGCCCCGAATCGAGCCCGTTTCGCAGCTGGGGATGTTGATGCTGCTGATGTTCTCGACGGAGGCGTTGCCGGCGAGGAGTGAAGCCCGATTGGCCTGCAACCAGACCAAGACTGCGGCGACCCCGGCCTCGTAGTCGAGGGGCCCATCCCCGGCGACCCCGCCCTGTGAGGCGGCCAATGCCGGAACACCAAGGCACGCGGCGGTTTTCGCTGCTCCGACGGTGCCCGAAAGACCAGATGCCAGAAGGGTCTGTCCGATCGGGATGGCGCCGAGGTTCTGGCCTTCGTTGATGCCGGACAGAACGACGTGAGGAGCCGCGTCAGTGAAGAGGTTCTCGAGCGCATAGATGACCGAATCGGCAGGGGTACCTTCCACTGCAGTTGCGGGATAGCCGCTTGCGGTCGTGGCTTGTGTGGCCTGAAGCGGGGGCGGGCTGGTCGAGTCGCCCGTGCCGCTCTGGTCCATCGCGGGTGCGGAAACGGTGAGCACGATGCCGGGGTCGTCTCTCAAAGCTTCGACGATCGCATCGATGCCCTCCGCGCCCACGCCGTCATCGTTGGTCACCAGAACGCGGATAGGAGCGGCGGGAGCTTGGTCTGAATCGCTGCTGCAGGCGAGGAGCAAGGTCATCGTGACGCTCAGAGCAACAAAAAGCACGAGCCACAATCGATCGATTCCAACCATGCGCGCGATACTAGAAACAAGCCCTGGCGAGCGCAATAGGCGCCAGATGCGGAGATGGGAACCAGGCCAACCAGGGCAGATCTGATCTGGGTCGCTTGCCGGGGGAATTAGGGGAGGAATGGCTCAGCAGAGCGTTGCAAGCCGAGCTGAGTGGTCACGACAGCAGTGACCAGGTCATCGCGATGCTCAGCGAGTCATTCGGTGACGCCCATCGACACATCAGGGTGGGCGAGCACGTCGTGGCGGCGGAGCCCGATGGAAGGCGGCTCGGACGGCTAATTCCAGGAAATATGGCGGAAACAGCCCCGGACCTTCGTTGCCCGAGAGCAAGAGTCGGGCTAGAACACGCAGTGAATTTATGAGTACAAAAGCAAAGCTCGACTACGACAACACCAACTACGAGATGCCAATCGTCGAAGGCTCCTACGACGAACGCGCGATCGACATTCGCAGGCTACGTAAGGACACCGGCCTCATCACCCTCGACTCTGGGTTCATGAACACCGGGGCAACCGAAAGCCAAATCACCTATATCAACGGTGAAGAGGGGATTCTGCTCTACCGCGGCTACCCCATCGAGCAGCTGGCAGAGCATTCGTCGTTCACCGAGACGAGCTACCTGCTCATCTATGGTGAGCTTCCCACGCAGACGCAACTCGACGACTTTTCCGAGATGCTGACCTATCACAGCATGATCCATGAAGACATGCGCCATTTCTTCGACGGCTTTCCGTCACGTGCACATCCGATGGCGATCTTGTCGTCGATGGTGAGCGCGCTATCCGCGTACTATCCGGACAGCCTCGAACCAGACTCTCACAACATCACGCACATTGCCCGACTCCTTTCGAAGCTTCGTACCATCGCCGCATTCAGCTTTCAGAAGGGCCAGGGGCGACCGGTCGCCTACCCGAAGAACAGCCTCGGCTACTGCGCGAACTTCCTCTACATGATGTTTTCCCATCCTGCCGAGCCCACGTACGAGCCCGACCCAGAGATGGTCAAGGCGCTCAACGTGTTGTTGATCCTGCACGCCGATCACGAGCAGAACTGCTCGACGTCGACCGTCCGTCTCGTCGGATCGAGCCAGGCAAACTTGTATGCGGCGATCAGCGCGGGCATCTCGGCCCTCTGGGGGCCGTTGCACGGTGGAGCCAACCAGGCCGTCATCGAAATGCTGAACGAGATCCGGAATGAAGGCGGCGACTGCAACGCGTTCATGGAGCACGTGAAGAACCGCGAACGACGATTGATGGGCTTTGGGCACCGCGTGTACAAGAACTTCGACCCACGCGCGACGATCCTCAAGAAGTACGCAGACCGTCTGTTGAGCCATCTGAAGATCGAAGACCCGCTCTTCGACATCGCGCGGCAGCTCGAAGAGGTCGCGCTCTCCGACGAGTACTTCATCAAACGCAAGCTCTACCCCAACGTGGATTTCTACAGCGGCATCCTCTATCGTGCGATGGGCATCCCGACCGATATGTTCACTGTGCTCTTCGCGCTGGGGCGCATCCCAGGGTGGATCGCGCACTGGAAAGAGATGATGGAAGACCCGGACGTTCGTATCGGACGTCCCCGCCAGATCTACACCGGCGCGACGCGGCGCGACTACGTGCCTCGAGAAAGCCGCCTGCCCCCGGCGCCCTAACGACTCGGGGAGCGCTTAGGGCATGTTGAAGACGTAGCTCTTCTCTTCGACTCGTCGGCTAATCCTCCAGCCGGCCCCGGTTCGTCGATATTCGTCGACGTACCAGAGGCCGCACATGAAGATGTGCGTCTTGCCGTCGGGCATCGAAATCTCTTGGGGGTTGAAGCACATGACGCGACCCGTCGCCTTGTCGCCATCGACCCGGATCTGGGCGTTGGCGTTGAGGTGTTGATGGTTGGGAAACATGCCCATCACTTGATGCAGAAACGCGATGATCTCGTCGCGGCCGCCGACCGGCGCCCCGAATGCGCTGTAGTCGATGTGTGCATCCTCGGTGAAGACCTTTCGAAGGTCGTCAAACCGCTTCTGATCGATGATGGAAGAGTAGTCGTAGATGAGGTCCTGGATCTCGAGACGGTCGGAGATCTCCTGCAGTGACAAGGTCATCGATGCTCCTTTTTCTTGGGCTCCAAAGCTGAGAGTAGACCTCGAGCATTGGGCCGCAAGATGGCGGACTGAGAACCACTTCCGATCGCGCGCCCGAGCTCCTATACTCGCAGCGCGACCGGGGAGATGGCTATGAAGGCACTTCTCTTCGACATGGACGGTGTGCTCTACCAGGGTGATCGGGTCATCAAGGGCGCGGTGGAAACTCTACACTGGTGCGAGCAGCGCCGAATTCCGCATCTGTTCGTGACCAACACGAGCTCCAAGCCGAGACGGGCTCTGGTCGAGCGCCTCTCGGCCATGGGGTTGTCGGTATCGGCAGAAGAGGTCTTCGCGCCGCCCGTTGCTGCGCACGAGTACCTGACTGCGAAGAAGGCAACGCCCGCCGCACTCTTCGTTCGCGCGCCGACGCGAGAAGACTTTGAAGGGCTCGAGGTCGTCGGCGATTCGGATGAGCAGGGTGCACGGAGCGTGGTCATCGGCGACATTGGTGAGGCATGGGACTTTCGCACTTTGAATCGTGCGTTTCGTCTTCTGATGGCAGAGCCACGGCCGGTGTTGATCGCGCTCGGGATGTCGCGGTATGCGCAGGGCGAGGACGGGCTGGTCTTGGATGTCGCGCCATTCGTCAAGGCCCTCGAGCACGCGGCAGACTGCGAGGCGGTCGTCATGGGAAAGCCGGCGAAGCATTTCTTCGATGCCGCGATTCGCAAGCTCGGGACGACCGCGGCCGAGACTGTCATGGTCGGCGATGATATTTGGAGCGACGTGGCGGGGGCACAAGCAGCCGGGCTCGCTGGGGTTTTGGTCCGGACAGGCAAATTTCGACCCGCAAACCTCGAAGGAGACCTCCGGCCAGATGCTGTTCTGGATTCTGTGGCCGATCTGCCTCGATGGTGGGAGAATCAGCATTGCTGATGAGTGAACCCTTCAACGCAAGCCTCAAGGCACACGAGCTCCCCCGCGAGACCCTCGTCGACTTGTGGCATCGGACCGTGCAGGCTCACGAAAAGCTATTCGAGACCTGGTTTGCAGCTGTTTGTGAGAAGTACGGAGAAGACCTGGCGAATGCGGTAGCGCGCCGCGGCTGGCCGCTCACAGACACCGGCGCGACCCCGAAGGAGCTCTTCTTGGACGATTTGAGATTCATCGTCGCGGCAACCGAGCTCAAGCCAGACATGCTCACCGTCGCCGTTCGGGACCAAGCCGAAACCCCTGCGGAGCTATCGAGCGGCCGCTCTTGGTTCCAGCTGCTCGTGTCGGCTTCGCGCCTGTCGAGCGGCTGGGCAAAGTCCTCCACAGGGAGGCCCGCCTGGGTGGGCAGTCCGGGCCGTCTCCGCGGCTTTGCGCGGGGCAAAGGTATCGACCTCGGGTTCAAGGTGCTTTTGAAGGCGTGGCAGGTGTCGCAGGGCACGCGGGTCTCTGAGATCGACATCGAGGCTTTCGAACAGAAGGTGGCGAGCGTCTACGACGAAAAGACTCTTGCGCTCTTGTGGAACTACGCCGCGCTTGCGTACATGCTCGGTACCGACCGTTGGTACACCGGCATACGTGACCGCTACGGGGACGACGCTGCGCAGAAGCTCGAGAAAGACGTGTGGATCGATCGCGGCGCCGCCGAGCGCGACCTGCGCATTGGGCAGGAGGCAATGGGAGTGACCCGTGACGATGTTGAAGGCTTGCTTCGTAGCTTCCAGTTCGCGCCGGGCGAGGTGGGCATCCTGGACGTCGAGTTCGAGCTGGTCGACGAGAACCACGGGATCATGACACACCGCGCCTGCCCTGCCCTGGATCGCTTCGAGCACTTCGACGACGTCCGACTCAAACACTGCTGCGACATCTGCATTGCGGGCATGCCGATCTCCGGCGAGATGCTCAACCCGAACATCGAGTGTAAGCCCTTGAAGCTCCCGCCCCGTGTCGACGCAAATGACATCGCGTGTCGCTGGGAGTACCGCTTACGCGATCAGTCCTGAAGGGCGAGCCGAGCGGCGCTCTGGCTTTCGGCGAGCTCGAGGAGCTTGCCGAGCGCGATGGAACAACCGGGCCCCGGGCTCGTCGCAGAGGAAGAATCTCTCCCAGGTCGCGACGGGAACAGGATAGGCTCCGCGGAATTGTCATGAAACGACCTTCATTCCGATTGTCATTGTTCGTGCTTCTCGGCGGAGCGCTCATCGCAACGCCATCTGGAGCTCGCGCCGAAGAAGGCCAAGAAACCAAACCGGCGCCAGCCATGTTTGATGCGTCGTATCCGGTGCGCTTTGCCCGTAGACCTTTGGTCCTGAATGAGGGAATGGTTCGGGCCGACGGCCGGGTCACCGTGGGAGGCGTGTTCGGGCCGGGCACGTTTTCCTCGCTAGACATCGGCGGAGCGGTGAGTCCAACGGAGAGTCTCGAGGTGGGCCTGAGCGCCGAGCTCACGGGAGCGATCCCCTCTCCGGGCGGCAACGCCTTGCTCAGCGTCATCTTCTCGCCAAGCGCAAGCTACGGCGACATCCCCATCTACGCCCGCTATCAATACGCTCAATCGAAGACAGCCCTTGCCGCGGTCGACCTCGTTTTGGTCTTGCCAAGCAACACTGATTTCTCGCTCACCGCTGGCGCACCGCTTCGTATCTTGGAGCTCTTTGGCCTGTTCACGATGGACATGAACATCAACGTTCGTTACAGGAACGGCGACAAATACGCTAGCTTCATCTCGAGCCCATCGAAGAATACCGCTGATTTCACGTTCTCGGGAGCGAGCATCACCAACATCACGGACAAAGGCTACATCGAGATCGGCGGAGGCGTCGGGCTGGTCAACGTCGGAGGCGGAGACGGCGCCAGGAACGTGGTGGAGCTCCCGTTTTTCCTAGGCGGCGGATATACCTACAAAGGCAAGATTTTGGCCGATATTTTCGCCCAGTTTGGTTGGCAACCCTTGATGATCGCCAACGGACCTCCGAACGTGGACACGTTTAGCGTCGGCGAAACCTGGTACGTCACCGTCGGTGCGACCGTTCACACCAAGGCGCTTTTCGGCAAGAGCAAGCAGTAGCTCAAACCTCGGTTGCGCCGAGTCGCTCGAGCAAGGCCTTTGTCATGTCGGCGACTTCTTGCCGCCCGAGCTCACGACTTTCACTGCTTTCGTAGCTTTCCGTATCGGCGTCGGGAAGGCCCTGCAAAAAGCGGCTCGGTGTGATCTTGATGATACGTCCGCGTGCAACGCGATCCCTGTGCCGCGTGAGGTAAAGAAGGTCGCGCGCCCGGGTGATGCCGACATAGAACAAGCGTCGTTCCTCTTCGAGATCGGTCACCGAAGCATCGGTGATCTTTGGGTCAGTGGTCCGTGCATGGGGCAACACGCCTTCCACGCAGCCAATCAGAAACACGACGGAGAACTCGAGCCCCTTCGCGGAATGCAATGAAGATAGCGTCACTTGCCCGCCTTGCGCTTCGGGCTCCTCGGGGTCGGTAGAATCGAGCGCAATGTGGTGCAGGAGCCGCTGCAGGCCTTCGCGGTCGGCATCGCCGCGGGCCTCGAGTCTCGCGATGCTACGGACTAGGAAGTCGATGTTGGCGCGCATTCGTTTCGCGTCGGGGCTCTGGGCCGCGTCGTCCTGCAGCATGCCGACCCCCCGCAGCAATGAGCTGGCCGTATCGGCGAGCCGAGCCGCCTGGAATCCCTTGCCTGCCCTTTCGATCGCTTCACTCAAGCGTACTGCCGCGGCTTCGGCGCGGTCGGAAAGCGGCTCGATGCTCCCTGCGTTCTGCAAGGCCCGAAAAAGACTCATCCGATGCGCTTCTGCATAGTCGACGATGTGGCGAATAGACTGCGCGCCAAGGCCCCTCGGTGGAGTGTTCACGATCCGTCGAAGCGAGAGCTCGTCGCGCGGATTCAAGGCAACACGCATGTACGCGATGCCGTCCTTGATCTCCTTGCGATCGAAGAACTTTGTTCCCCCGAAAACGCGGTACGCGATCCCGGCGATGCGGAGCTCTTCTTCGAGCAGCTTGGCCTGCGCGTTGGAACGGTAGAGCACCGCAATCTCACACGGGTCGGTGCCTTCTCTTTGGAGCTTCCCGATCTCGGAGGCGACGAACTTCGCTTCCTCTTGGGGCTCGGGAAGCGCGCAGAGGCGCACGGGCGGCCCAACTTCGCGCACGGGCTTCAAGAACTTGGCATAGGGCCGCTTGCTCGCTTGCTCGAGCGCCGCGTTGGCGACGTTCAAAATCGAGGCATGTGACCGATAATTCTCCTCTAGCTTCTTGACGACTGCCCCGGGAAAGTGCTTCTCGAAATCGAGAATGTTGTCGACGCAAGCGCCGCGCCAGCCGTAGATCGACTGGTCGTCATCGCCGACCACACAGACGTTCCCGCGCTCGTTCGCTAGGAGGCGAACGAGCGCTAGCTGCGCCAGATTGGTGTCCTGGAACTCGTCGACGAGTATGTGTGCGAACCGCCCACGCCACTTGCGCCGAACCCCAGGTCGTTCGCGCAGCAGTGAGACCGGCTTGACGACCAAGTCGTCGAAATCGACGGCGTGCATTTGTTCGAGAGCGGCGTCATAGGCGCCATAGATGCTGGCGGCGGTTTGGTCGTACTCGTCGGCCTTGGCCCGCACCTCCCCGGGCTTGAGCATCGCGTTTTTCCAAAGCGAGATTCGAGAAAGGATGGCCTGCGCATCGAGCCGTCGGTCCGCTATCGCCTCAGTTCGAAGAAGCTCCCGAACGACGCCGAGACTGTCACCCTGATCGAAAATCGTGAAACGCGAGCCTAGGCCCAGCTCCTTCGCCTCCTGGCGGACGAATCGCACCCCGAAGCTATGAAAGGTCGACAGCCAGAGCTCATTCGCCGTCTGCGACCCGATCATCTCGCCCAGTCGATCGCGCATCTCGTTGGCGGCTTTGTTGGTGAAAGTCACCGCCAAGATCGCTTCCGCGGGGACTCCGCTCGCTAGCAATCGGGCGATACGAGCGGTGATGACGCGGGTCTTTCCGGAGCCGGCGCCGGCCAGAACCAGTAAGGGCCCTTCGTCGTGCTCCACCGCCGCGCGCTGCTGTGCATTGAGTCGCAAGGTTGCCCGAGGTAGCCCGGCAGGCGCTCTAGTTCAAGGCAATAGGGCCAATCGTTCTCGCTTGCCATGGTCACGTCAAACAATGGTAGAAATCGTGCGATGCGAGTGCGACGGCGACCGTTTGTCTACCCGGCCGGAGCTCCGAAGTAGATCATGGGTGAGGAAATCGAACGCAAGTTCCTCGTTGCCGGAGACGGTTGGCGCGACGGGGCGGAAGCAACGAGGTATCGGCAGGGCTTTCTCGCGACTGAGCCCGAGCGGACGGTCCGTGTTCGGCTGGCCGGCACGCGCGGCTCGATCACCATCAAGGGCAAGACCGTCGGCGCACGTAGAGAAGAGTTCGAGTACGAGATCCCAGCGTCCGACGCCCAGCGGATGCTCGACACCTTGTGCAAGAAGCCGCTGATCGAGAAGGTTCGCCATACCCTCCCCGTCGGACGACACGTATGGGAAATCGACGTCTTCGAGGGCGAGAACGCCGGCCTAGTCGTCGCCGAAATCGAGCTTGAGAGCGAAGATGAAGCGTTCGACAAACCGGATTGGCTGGCCGAGGAAGTCACCGACGACCCCCGCTACTTCAACTCCAACTTGGTCGCCAGGCCGTACCGAGCTTGGTAGGTCGCTCCGGCTTCAGAAATCGGGCTCGGGAGCAGGCCCGAATCGCCTTTCGCTGGACAGGGGGTTAGGGACACCAGGTATCCTGGATGCTAAAATGCATTTTTCGTGACTTCCGATCCCCCAGCCGACCTGCCCGACTGGTCGCGCGAGACGCCGCGCAGCCTCTGGGATCCGAGCCGCAGACTTCTCCAGACGATCCGGAAGTATCAGGCCTGGGACAAGCGACGAGGTCTAGTCGCGCGCCTGATGATGAAGGTCTGGGGGCTTCAACACCGATTCTGGTCGGTCGTCACCGCATCCGAGATTCCCCTGGGTTGCAAGATCGCAGGGGGCCTTTTGCTCCCGCACCCAAACGGGATCGTGATCCACCCGGACAGCCAAATCGGCCCGAACTGCTTGATCTTTCAACAGGTCACCTTGGGCACCCGGGGAGAGACAGGCGCTCCGGTGATCGGGGGTCGCGTCGACGTTGGTGCCGGCGCACGCCTACTTGGAGACATCGTGATTGGCGACTACAGCAAGGTCGGCGCCAACGCGGTCGTCATTTCATCGTTCCCGGCGGGCTCGGTGCTCAGCGGCATTCCCGCCCGGCAAATCTGATGCGCTAGGCTTCGACCATGCTGCTCCCACCATGCGGTCTCTATCGAACGACCCGACCGATCGGAACGGTCGACGCCGGTCGGCTGGTCTATTTCCACAACCACGGAAACCCAGGTCCGGGCCTCTATCTTCCCAAGGAATGGCGCTTCAACCGGGCACAGTTCGAGGAGAACGGCCAGGTGTTGGGCGACGCAGGTCTGGCCCGGTTTCTACAACCACTTCCCGCCGAAGGTTTCTATCGAGTGGCCGAGTCGTTTTATTGCTGTGAAAAGCGGTGCCGGCTCTTCGAGCAGGACGCCTTGCTGCAGCTTGGATACAATGCGGACGCCGAACCCATTCTCTTCGTTCCGGAGCTGGTCGATTCGATGTTTGCCATCCCCGCAAAGGGTTGGAAAACGACACCCGAACTGTTCAGCAAGATGCAAGCCCTGCGAGTGCCCGTGACCAAACGGGACACGCTACCGCCGCAATAGCATCTGAAATTGAGCTAGGGGCTGTCGCGAGGTAGCCTTCCTGCGCTAGAGTCCGGGCATGAGCACTATTGGGATTCTAACGGGTGGCGGCGATGTACCGGGTCTCAACCCGGCCATTCGCGCTGTCACGATTCGCGCACTGAGAGAGGGCCACCGCGTCATCGGCATCCGTCGAGGTTGGGCCGGCCTAGTGGACATCGTTCCCGACAAAGACGCGGACAACCGCTTGTGCGTTCAGGTTCTGACCGAGGACATCGTCGACAGGGCAGGACGGACCGGCGGCACATTCCTGCACAGCTCCAGAACTCGCCCGAGCACCTTGCCCAAAGATCTCGTGCCGCCACATCTTCAAGACAAGTATCAAGACGACGTCAACGACATCACCGATGAAGTGCTGAAGAACCTCGACTTCCTCGGCATCGATTGCCTGATTCCGATCGGCGGTGACGATACGCTCAGCTACGGTGCCCACCTGCATCAACGCGGCGTGCCCGTCGTTGCGATCCCTAAAACCATGGACAACGACGTCCCCGGCACCGACTACTGCATCGGGTTCAGCACCTGCGTCACGCGAACCATCGAGCTGACGCACAAGTTGCGCACCTCCGCCGGGTCGCACGAGCGCTTCCTCGTCATCGAGGTCTTCGGTCGATACGCGGGGTATACGGCTCTGTTGCCGAGCATGGCCGGCGCTGCCAGTCGATGCGTGATACCGGAGTATCCTTTCGACATGGAGCGGCTCACCGAGCTGATGGTCTACGACCGCAACCGAAACCCCAGCAACTACTCGGTCGTTCTCGTCTCGGAAGGGGCGACGATCGCCGGCGATTCCGACATGTCGTTCGAGGGCGAAGAAGTGGATATGTTCGGCCACCGAAAGCTCGGCGGCATCGGCGACCGCGTTGCAAACGGGCTCAAGCAGCTCTCCCCAAAGTACAACGATGGCCGGCGCGTGAACGTAGTGAGCCAGCGGCTAGGATACCTGGTTCGCTCCGGCAACCCCGATGCGCTCGACTCGATTGCACCGATGGCATTCGGAAACCTCGCCTTGGATTTGGTCACCTCCGGCACTTCAGGTCGGCTGGTCTCCGTCCACGATGGCCGCTACGGCAGCGTCCCTTTGGAAACCATCGTCGGTGCCAAGAAGGTCGTCGACGTCGAAAAGTACTACGACCCCGGGCGCATGCGTCCGAAATACAAGTCCTTCGCTGGACTCCCGCTGTTCATCATGACCAGCGACATCTAGACTCATCGGCGGGTCACGGTCCCATATCCTGGGATGCGAATCATCGCGGGCGGCGTTTCCAGCTCCGGCACGTAGACGATGCCACCTGGAAGGTGCGAGACTCTGACCAAGGTCGCGTCGAGCTCCTCGCTCTGACCCGAGGCGTCGACCCAGTCGACGGTGAGGCTCTCGCCGAGAGGTGGGTCCTCGACCCAGAGCGTGTTGCCAATGGCGAGCTTGCCGTCGATCTCGATGATGACAGGCCGGAGGGCGAGCGGGGTCTCAGCTCGCTTGAGCGAGGCCGCGGACGGGGCCGTCACCGCGATGAGTCGCTCATAGAGCAAGGCATAGTTGTAGTCACTGATCCAGACGGGGCCGCAGTAGCCCATCACGTCACGATGTTGAGTATCGACGAGCTGCTGCGCCGCGATGTCGAAACCGAGCACACCAATCCCGCCGTCAACATATGGGAAGTCGGGATCTGCGCCTGATGCTCCGCCGCAGGGTGCATGATAAAGTCCTAGGGTGTGCCCGATCTCGTGCACAAAGGTGCCCACTCCATCCTCGTAGAGTAGGCCGATGGCAGCGCGGCTGAACGCGTCACCCGCGCCCGGTACAGGACCAAGGCCGGCAACGCAGCCCTGCGAACAGAAGTCGGCCGCATCATCGCTCGGGCGAACCGCGCAATAATAATAGGTGTTCGCGCTCGCACCATCGTTGGCACGAAGCGAGAGGCACTCACTGAGAAGATCAGACCAACCCTCGCCATCCGCCCCAATCTGGCGATCGAAGTCGAGAGGAGTCTGACGAATCGAGACCTCCAAATCGACGAGCGGAAACATACCATACATTCGCTCCGTGAAGCGCGCGACGGTTGCTGCATCGATGTTCGGCGTACGGTTGGAGCCATCCGTTTGATAGACAACGGGCACCAATACGATTCGAAACGGCCCCGGGGGCGCCTCGGCGCCGAGTGACTGAGTATTCGAAGCGGGATACCGCGACCCGCTGACGGCGCCCGCGTAGCTCTCACAGGGCTCGAGCTCCAGAAGCTCGAGCGAAAAGGTAGCGTTCTCAGCCAGCTCGCCCCGTGCAATTGGGAAGTTGATCGTGCTAGCGAGATCCCCTGCACTGGACGCGTCGGTAACGCGCTTCTGAACGGCCTTCGTCGTTCCGCCGAGCGTGAGCCTTGCGACGATCTCGCGCGCCTCCCACCCGGCTTGCGGCTCGACGAAGACACGGAGCACGCCGTCCCGAGAGGCGACGACGGGCGTCTGTTGGTTGCTCGCGAGCACGCCTTGGTCCGCGACGAGAACCGACACGCCTTGGTTGATAGAGACGTCGCTGATCCGCAGTGACCGCGCAGGCAGTGGAGCCGCCGTCGCAGGATCGCAGACGGGGGGCGGTGGCACGCTTCCGTCCGGCGTCAAATCTGCGACGGGGTCATCCTCGAGACCAGCATCCAGGCCGCTGCGTGGCGGTGCCGGGTCGGCGAGCTCAGACGAGTCTACCTCGCCACCTTCTCCAATCACACCGGTGCATCCCGAGAGCAGCAGAGCGCAGAACGCTAGCTTCGAACTGATCTCGAGCTGCATCTATCCAAGCTAGAGCGCAGGGGCCCTCGTGGCTGTAATTGTTTGTGACGCGTCGAAAAGACGGTCCATTTTTCAGGTGTTTTGGGCTAGATCTGGGGATCAGAGGGCGTCGCAGACTTCCCTCGGGACGCAGCTCCGAGTGCCCAGGCCGATGTCGCAGCATGCCAAGTCTACGCCGGGGATGGTCAGACAGTCGCCGTCGTCTACGCACGTGCCATCGATCGGACCAATATCGCCGCTGCAGATCGAACCCGTGTCCTCGCTCGCGCCGGTACAGGCCTCGAGCACCTGCTGCTCCGCAGCGGTGAGCGTGATGGTCTCGTCGTTTGGACATACGATGGTGATGTCGGAGGTTTCGGAGTCCGTCACGAACTGGAAGGTCTCGTCGTTCTGGTTGGTGAAGTTCAGGATGACGTCGGTGTCTGCGGAGGCCAGGTCGAGCATGCTCGTGCCACAAACCACCCCGTCTGCATTGATGAACTGGCTGTTGCCGCCCAAGCTCGTCTCGATCCGCGCGCCGTTTTCGTATGTGATGCCGCTGAGACTGAACATGCAACTGCCCTGTGGGTTCCAGCACAAGAAGATGTCGCCAAAGCCCTCGGCACAGGTCCCGTTAAAGGTCGAGTCCGTCTGCACGTTGTCACAGGTCACCACGATCCCATCGGGTAAGACGACCACGCCGCGACGAATCGTAAACGTTCCCACGTCCGTGCAGCGGGTATCGCCGGGCGTTGGGGGTACGTCCGTGTCCTCACTGCCCGACGTCACTTCTCGAATCTCGCCGCCTTCGTTATCATGTGAAACCGAGACGGAAACTTGGGAGCTTTTGCGGACCGCCAGATAGAACCGGCCACCCTCGACCGTCGAAGCGCTCGAGCTGCCAAAATAGTCGAGGCCTTTCGCGTCGACCTCAGCCCCCTCGATGGGATCGCCGTTCTCGTCGACCGCCACGCCGGTGATGCACGTCGCTTCCGCCGTCTTGTCCGCGTTCCACGCCGACATGTGGCTGATTTCACCAACATACGTGTTGCTCACTGGGTCGAGTGTCGCAGTGCCCTCCTCGACCCATTGACCCGTCCCTTCGTCGAGGCTCCACAGCGGAATCGTCGCGGGAAGCTCGCCCGGCTCAATGCCGGCCGGCGCCGGAATGCGAATCTCAAGAGTCTCCCCAGGGGCCACCTGCAACTCGTCTTCGCCTTGCATGATCGTGACATCGACCATGCCGAAAGACTCGAGCAGTGAGACATCGCCCGTTGAACGCCCCTCGAAGCTGCCCGTCAACGCTTGCACCTCGTCACTCACGGACGGATCGACCGGCGTAAGGTGCACGTCGACCATCCCCGTCACGGAGGCACCACCGGGACTACTCAGGGCACCCGGATCGATCATGACGGTCGCATTGCGCGAACCCGATACCATCCCGCCCGTATCCGCGTTCACAGGCGTCGCCGCCGCTCGTTCTCGAAGGGTGACGTGCGATGCAGTGGGAGAACCGTCGGCGATCGTAACCTTGCGAACCGTCGGCAGGTACCCGTCTGCCGCGAAGCTGGCTACCGCCGGACCGCTGCTCGTCTGGATCGCGAACTCACCTTTGCTGTCGGTCGTTGCGGAGACTCCGTTCACTTCGACAGTCACCCCGGCGATCGGACCGGAGGCCCCTTCGATAGTGCCGAAGAGCCCTGTCTTCAGCGTATTTGTGCTGCTGTCGCCACCCCCATCGCTGTCCTCACCGCAACTTGCGACGGACGCGACCAAGACCAAGGCCAAGAGGAATAACGACCTGGCAAGTCGAGTAGCCTTCATGCCCGTGTTTCTCATACGCTTCCGAAACACGCAAGATTTGGCCGATCGACGACTGTGTTCGAGCGAGTGCACGACGTTCCCAGGAGCCGGAAGCAAGCAAGGAAGAAACCACCTGTTGTCAGGATGTCGAACGCACGGTCGATCCAGGTGCTCGCCAGCCGCTTCGCGCAGGGCGCGGCGGCGAGAGCTCGGCCGAAAGAAAGCCGATCCGGCCCTTAATCCGTTTCTCCGCTGCCGGCGTAGGCCGAACAGAACCGGCAGTCAGCCCAGCGGAGAAAAAGATGGACCTCAAGCTCAACACGACCGTTCGCCAAGCCGCTCTCACCGTTTTCGCCGCGTTGATCGTGCTCACGTCCGGCTGCGGAGACGGCTTCCTCCTCGATGGAACCGGCATTCTCAACGCGGCTCTTTCCAAGCAGCTGAGGGAACGTATGGGCAGTGCCGAGGTCGACGTGCTCGAATACACGGTCTGCAAAGTCGAAGGCACCAGGGACTCCACAGCCGGCTGTGAGGGAGTCTCGGGCACCGGAATCGAAGTCTTCGTCGACGGCAAGAGCGTCATCTTCGACTTCTCCAACGTCGCGAAGAGCGGCAAGATCTCCGAGACGGGCTTCGAAGGCTATGTTCTGTCCATCACCGAGCATTCCCGCGTTCCGCCCATCCTCGAAGCGGTAGTCGATGCTGCCAAGTCCCGGATCAGCTCCCCAAATATCGACGTTCGATTTGACGATGAGAACGTCGCAGTGAACTTCCAGGGCCTCGACTACGATGACAGCACCTTCATCAAGGTCGACCTGGTCTTCGATGACGCTACTTGAACATCCTCTCCCTGATGAATCAGAAAGCCCGTCTCTCTCGAGACGGGCTTTCATCATTCGGGCGATGGCTGACCCTGCCAGAGAGCTGCCCCTGCAGTTGCATTAGCCGGAATTGCGACGGCGCCGATGCCGCAGACGGATCGGCCCCCAGTCGTCGGGGTCGTCATCGATTTCCTCGTCGTCGGTCCAGGACCCGTCGACCCGCGGCTCGTCCTCCGAGTCCAGGAGGAGCGGCTCCCAGTCGTTCAGGCTGTCTTCCGAAGGTTGGCAATTGGGGTCTGCCCAGGGATCTTCCTCGAACCAGTCCATTTCGCTGCGACGTCGGTGAAGCCGACCGCGCCTCGTTCCCTCGCTTCGCATAGGCATCTGACACCTCCCTTTCTCCAAGGCTAGTACCGGGTGAAAATCCGGGAGCACGTTTCGTGCCACCGACTACCGGCACGTCCCATGCCCGCCTTCGGCTCGTCTTTCCGCGAACGCGCTGCTTGCGACTGGTGCCCATAGTGCAGAAGCTGCACTGGCAAGCTTCCGGGTTCGATGCAGCTTCTGCGCTCTGGTTTCGGGGGCTCCGGGTTCCGCTTTCCGCCGCCAGAACACGGGGGATCGAGGGACGGGCACAGTGCTTGCTTCCGATCGAAGCCATGAAGAGTGCAATCACCGACGTCATCGCTCCCGAGGTGATCCGAGAAATCCGTCTCGAAATCGAGGTGCTGCTGGAGACAGCTGAGAACATACAGGCGGGCCTCGAGACGGGGCGATTCGACGAGGTGGCCCGGAACGCAGCAGAGCTGGGTCAGGTCGTGCGCAGGCACGTTCTTCTCGTGAATGGCATCCTCGATGTCCTCAGCCCCGACGATATTTCAGCCCCCGGAGAAGCTCGATAGCACCTAGAGCCGATTCTCATTTCTCGCGCGCCGAGGAGGCGCGCGTGGCGAGCCCCCACTCCTGGAGCCGGTACTGAATCGTTCGTTTGCTCACACCCAGAATCCTGGCTGCCTTCGTCGGCGACCCCCCGACGGCTTCGAGCGTCCGCATGATGGTGTACCGTTCGACTTCGGCCAAGGTCACCCCCGGAACCAGCAGGCTCAGCGGCTCGACCTCGCGGTCTGGTGGCTCGATGGCTAGATCTTCGGTGCCGATGAGATCGCTCTCGCAGAGCACCACCGCCTGCTCGATAGCGTGTTGAAGCTCCCGCACGTTCCCCGGCCAGGGGTAAGCAAGCAGAGCGTCTCGGGCGCGCGGGGTGAAGCCGCGCACCTGCTTGGCATTCTCGTCTGCGTAGAGGCGGAGGAAATGGTCGGCGAGCAGCGGGATGTCGCTCGGCCGCGCACGAATCGGAGGAACGTCGAGGACGACCACCTTGAGGCGGAAATAAAGATCTTCTCTGAACTTTCCGTCATCGACCAGCGTTCTGAGGTCCTGGTTGGTCGCGGCGACGACTCTTACGTTCACCGTGACGGTCTCATTGCCTCCGACGCGCTCGAATTCTCGCTCCTGCAGAAATCGAAGCAGCTTCAGCTGAACCGAGAGCGGCATCTCGCTCAGCTCGTCGAGAAAGAGTGTGCCACCCTCTGCCTGCTCAAATCGCCCACTCCTGCGTGTGATGGCTCCGGTGAAGGCTCCCCTCTCATGCCCGAAAAGCTCGGATTCGAGGACGCTCTCGGCCAGGGCCGCACAGTTCAGTCGAACTAGGGGCCCATCGCTTCTGAGCGAGTGCTCGTGAATTGCCTTTGCGATCAGCTCCTTCCCTGTCCCCGTTTCGCCTTGAATCAGCACCGTCGAGCGGCTCTGCGCAGCTTGGAGCATGCGATTGAGAAGGCGCTGCATCGTCGGGTGAGCGCCTATGATGTGATCCAGACGCGTCGTCGGCAGGGCGACGGCAACCTCAGACCGAGCGTCCATCGCATCCCTGGCGTGGATCGGCTTGTCCATGGAGCGCTCGACGACGAGGGCCAACGCGTCCGGTCGGATGGGCCGGGTGAGGCAGCGGTCGGCGCCGTGCTGCATGGCCTTCACGGCGGTGTCCGTCGAACCCGACTCTCCTATCGCGATGAAGGAGGCTGACGGAAGGATTGCTCTGGCCTGCCGAAGGAATCTGTATCCGTCGATTCCGTCGAGATCGAGCTCGACGAGCACCACATCGGGGACTGACCGCTCCAGCAGGTCGAGAGCCTCCGCCGCGTCAGCGGCAGTGTCGACCACGTGACCCATCGCGACAAGCTCGTCCCGCAGCTCCGATTGAATCTTCCCGTCGCTTTCTACGACCAGGATACGGCCAGTGTGCTCTCGAGTCACGGCGCAAGAATGGCCTGGCCGTGGCGCCGCGTCCACGGGTCGCGCAACCGGGAACTGCTCGCCACGCACCCCGCGCGCCCTGGCAACCTAAACGATCACCCGGAATGCGCCTGAGGGGATGCGCTGCTCGCGCAGAGCTCCCGGACGGAACGGTACCCTTCACCCCATCGCGCGTAACGCTCCACCTCGGTCGCCGTCACCGAGTCGACGAGAGACCAGAGCGGCTGTTCGACGAGCTCAACTAGCTCGAGGGCAGCCTTGATTTGCTCATCCCAAACGTGGCAGAGCTGATTGAGGTCTCCGGCTTGGACGTGACCACGGCAAGGGACTCTGGAGCACAAGAGCTTCATGGGTTCTGAGAGGTTGAACATGCCGTATTCGTCGGTGATCTGTTCCCCGATTTCGATGTCGCGTATCGCGATTTCGAAGCCGTAGGCCGTGCTCATGGTGTTGCACTGGCAACAATGGTTCACGTACTTGGCATGGTCCCAGCTCACGATTCGAGTGCCACGCGAGTCGATATACGAGTAGCGCTCGATAGGTTCACGGAGCGCGGGATCTTCGAGGCGTGGATCGTCGGGGCGAACCTCGACTTCGAGCGGGTCCCAAACATAGGTGATGGTTCCCTTCGGTAAGCGTGCGGTCGCGAAGACGCCGTATCCGAGCTGGGTATCGATGTGTCGAAGCTCCGTCGATGGATGAATCATGGCTCTCGTTCAGGTCTGAGTGAGACGAGCGCCATCAGTCGTCCGCGCTGCGCGTGCGTTTCCGAGGTGAGCAGCTCGCTGTAAGGCGTTGCCCGTCGAGGTCATAGCCGTCGAGCTCCTCCGCGGCACGGAGGGCATCATCCAGATCCTCGTAGTCGACAATTGCGCTGCTTCCAGCTGTGCTCTGGTCTTGGTCGAGCAGCATTTCGGCGTCAGAGACCTCGCCGAAGGGTTCGCAAAGATCCAAGAGGTCATCCTCGTCAAAATGACTTGGAAGCCCCTCGATGTAGAGACGCGCCGTCATGTTCGCCTATCAGTAGAACGTACAGCGAGCACAGAAGTGCACGATCGGTGCCAAGCCGGACCATGGGCGTGACGCGAGGAAAAGCGTGGCCCGCCGAACTACGAGTGCAAGTCTTGCCCTCGTCCATCGTGCAAGAACTGCACTTACCGCTCTTCCTCGCGTTCCTGGGCCCCTGCGCAAGCTCGCGCGCCGACCGGCGTGGCAAGCGCAGAGGCCCCAAAGAAAGAAGCCCCGCTTCTTTTGAAACGGGGCTCCATAATTCCGGCGGCGTCCTACTCTCCCACAGGGCTGCCCCTGCAGTACCATCGGCTCTGATAGGCTTAACTTCCGAGTTCGGGATGGGATCGGGTGTGACCCTACCGACATTGCCACCGAATCCGTAGAAAGTTTCTCT
>Ga0209536_100003403_pt1 | contig 25568 bp, 18 predicted proteins | sample DeeMarSeWOR28_12_FD_187461 | JGI IMG/M metagenome (GOLD analysis project Ga0209536, IMG submission 187461) | Marine sediment microbial communities from White Oak River estuary, North Carolina - WOR-2-8_12 (SPAdes) (version 2) | ecosystem: Environmental > Aquatic > Marine > Intertidal zone >...
AACTTGCCGCAATGAGCATGCCGTCAATGAGGTTATGCACTGCGTCGCCGACAATGTTCATGGTAACCACTGGTTGAATTTTTGAGGTCTGGGCGCTGCCCAGATGCCGCCACCTCACGAACTTCTCCAGAACGAAGAAAACCAGAAAGCCGCCGATGACCAGCACAGAACTTGCCAGACCCGCACCCAACTTCTCGAATGATTCAGGCAGGAGGTGGATGAAGACATCGCCAAACAATGCGCCAACGGCAAAGGCAACCAGGAAGATGAGTGCTTTGCGCAAGCGTGCCTCGCGCAGGCTGAGGGTGATCACGCCGACGAGGGAGAGCATACTCACCAGTGCGACACTGGCAAAGGTGTAGACCCAGATCATATCACTTTCTGTCAGCATCCGGGATCAATGGACAGGTCCCGGCATCGCCTTCGCACAATATCTGTATTGTTGACTCAATGATATGGTATTTCTCATGCAGGTATTCATTGATCTTTGCGATCACCAAGCTCTGTTCAGCCGCTGCCTGTTTGGGATCCTGGAGCAGCACGTGAGCCGAGAAAACGAGCATATCTGCAGTGATCGTCCATAGATGGGCGTGTTCCAGTTGCTTGATCTGAGGGAATTTTTGTTTCAGGTCTGCAATTATCGTATCGACATTGAGTCCGGTGGGCGCCATTTCAAGCAGGATCTTTGCCGATTCCCTGAGTATCCCCCACGCCCAGAATACGATGATTACAGAAATACCTATACTCACCAGCGGATCAATTATGTTCCACTTAGTGTAGTATATGACAATCGCGGCCGCGACTATGCCCACTGAAGAAGCAGCATCAGCGATCATATGATAGAAGACACCCTTGATGTTCAGGTTACGCCTGTGGCTGCCCTGAAGTATCATGATGCTGATGAGATTGACCACCAGCCCGATGATCGCAATGACCAGCATATCCAGGGCAAGAATGTCTTCCGGGTTGATGATCCGCTCAATGGCTTCATATATTATCAAGGCGCCGACCACGAGCAGAAAAAGGCCATTGATGAATGCGGCAAGTATCTCGGCCCGGTACAAGCCAAAAGTCCGGTGGTGGCACGGCGGCCGGCTGGCAATGATGATCGCGACCAGACTGATCGTGATCGCGAACGCGTGCGTGAACATGTGGCCGGCATCACTGATCAAAGCGATGCTATGCGACAGAATGCCGCCGACAATCTCAACGACCATCACGACCGCAGTGATGATCAGGGACAGGGTCAGCTTTTTCTTATCTACTGTCCGGTATTCGAATATATGTTCGGTGAAATCGTGCTTGTGTTCTGCCACGTCTTATTCTACCCATTTTTTCATGATTTTCAAGGGTGACAGGCATGACATTTGTGGCATTTGTCAGCTATTGCATGCTTCTGGATTGTAAAACAAAGATAGATTGGTGAGCAAAATGTTACAAATGTTATGCCTGTCACCGGGTGTAGTTTCAGATATGCATCTTGTAAAAACCTTCGCCGAACTTGTATCCGGCCAGTGCGCCGTCCTTCCTTACCCGGTCAAGCACGCGTTTTCTCCAGCCAGGCAGCTGTCTCAGCTGGCTTCTATGCATACTGATCGCCTTGATCTTCTTCTCATACGTTGAAGTTATGTCATTAATAAAATTTGGCTGTTCAGTAATACCCAGCAGCAATTCTGACGGGCGAAAAGGTTTCAGCCCTATTTCCAGCAAGAACGGATAGAAATGCCAGTCCCGGGCAACCATTATCCCTTCGATGACTGCATGCGCGGTAGAGCGGTGATCCGGATGGAAAAAATGGGACCAGGGATCGTGGGTGACAATAGTATATGGCTTGAGTTGACGGATGAGTGCCGCGAGCTCCAGCTTGAGGGTCTTGATGTTACCGAGCTCACCATCAGGATGGCGCAAAAAAATCACCTTCTTCACACCCAGGAAACGGGCCGCTTTTTTCGCCTCTTCCTCCCTTTTGCGGGCAACGAGCAAAGGCGATGCATGTTTGTCCCACGTGCCTTTTTCACCACAGGAAACAATAACGTGATACACATTGTCCTTTTCTGCCCAGTGCGCAATGCTACCGCCGCATGCGAGCTCTGGGTCGTCAGGATGTGCCATTACTACAAGCCTAGTCCTCGATGATTTTTTCATATAGCCTTCTGTATTTCTGAGCGATCACCGACCAGTCATACATCTTTGCTTTCTTGCGGCCATTCTTGCCAAGTCTGTATCTTAGTTGACTGTCACGGGCGAGCCGGTCAATAGCTCGGGAGAGATTCCGGACGTTCATTCTTACCAGGAGGCCGGAATCGTTGCTGACCGTCTCCTGCAAACCAGTGTGGGCGAAACCAACGACCGGACGGGCCGAAGCCATTGCCTCCAACCCGACCAGTCCGAATGATTCGTAGTAAGATGGTACTACCAACATCGATGCCTTACTGTAGTACGGCGCGAGAAATTCATGGTTTACTTGTCCCACAAAATCAACTGGCATACCGGCCGCATAATTCTTTATGTCATCTAAGTTGCTTAAACCTTTCGAAGGCCCACCAACTACCGTCAACCGGACATCATGCCTCACATGCCTCAGCGCATCGATCAACAAATGAATACCCTTAATCGGATCGATCCGACCTACGAATAATATGTTTTTATGCCCATTCTGACTCGGTGCAAACTGTTTTGTGTCAACGCCGTGCGGTATTGCCAGCACATTGATATCGGGATACAGGCTGCTTATCGCCGCCGCTTCCTGGTGGGTGGGTGATACGACAAGGTCGCAAGCCCTCACTATTTCTTCCTCGATATCAATCCTTGTTTTATCCCTGCGCACTGTCTTCAAGACCTCCACCGTGTGCAAAGTGTGCAGCCAGGGTATATCAAGCAACCGCTTCAAATGAAGGCCAATAATGCCTGACAACCAGTAATGCGTATGCATGATGTCATATCGGTTTATAGCATTGTAATTGATGATCGTCTCGGCAAATCCGTGCGTATCGCCGCGAGCGACACCAATGACCCTGACGCGCGGTCCCATGTCTATGGTGCGTTCTTCACCACGCACAAAGATATCGACATCAGCGACATAGGCCAGACGCTGGTAAAGGCTGCGTATGACAATACTCATACCACCTGACTTGCCCGCACCAACTGGCTCAAGCGGAGATGAATGATATGATACGATGCAAATCCTCATGCCGTGATCCTCACTGTCTGCCGTTCTCTGGCGCCCAGCCCGTATTTGTATTTCTCAGTACCACGCAGGAAATCATAGAAATGATAGCCCTCCTCGATCGCAGCTTTTATGTCTAGAGCAACCGTAACGATGCCGGGCGACAATTGGCGCAATTCAGGAGCAAAACCCATATTAAAAAGAAATACCCGGTCGCGAAATCCGAATGCGAATATCATCCCCAAAATACTCTCCCCCAAATATGCCACACGCAAGCGCAACCATTCTTTTGCGCTGAATTCTTCGGCCAGGTCCCTGAAAAAGCCCATCGTCTCTGTTTTCAAAAAAGATCTCTTCGCTTCATCTGAACGCACCATCAAATCAAAAAGCTTTTCGATATCTGATGGTTGGACATCACTAAGCGTGGCGCCGTTTACTTTGTTCATCTTTCTCCTCAGCTCGTGCCGCGCCTTGCCAGTAAGACCATCAAGGTATTCATTCCAGTTACTTGTCAGTTCCAATAAAGGACAAGTGTCAATGCGCTCAACTCTCAAACCCTGCACATGTCTGCCGAGCATGGTTACCAGCGGACTGTCAGTTTCGAGAGGATGCAGATCGATACTCAACGCGTGCTGGCTTACGTATCGGCTCAGGCATTCGATGACCTCATGTTCATGGCCGCTTGCCCAAAGCATGCCGTTCAAGTCAGTGACCCGGTCGTCGCCGATCAAGATCAATCTACCTTCGTCGATCCGGGCCGGGATTATTCCGATAACCGCATTGCCCTGCGAAAAGACAAGTACCTGAGGGTCGTCTTTTAGCAGGTGGCGGGATAGGGTCTGAAACCATTCAAAGCTCAGGAACGGAGTAACACCTGGTGACACTTGAAAAAGCTCGGTCCAAGCTGCCTCGGTCCTGGAGAGCACTTCAGCCTTCACATGCAAACCGTGATTCAACATGCCTTTCTCCCACTCTGTAGTACCATGATCTCCAGCCAAAAAGATTCCGATAATACACGCTCCCATAGTATCTGAACCCTGATTTTTGGATGCCTTTTATCGAACTCTGATTGCCCGCCGCTGAAAATATCAGCGCGCAAGAAAATGACTGTCTCTGGAAATAACTAGCCGCCACGCATAGCAGGTATGGATATAGTCCCTTCCCGCGGTACGGGGGCAACGTGAAGGCATCGTAGAAATATACTTCATTGGACTTGACTCTCAGCATATCTTCAACCTCACCCACCCAGGTATCAGTTGTCGCGGCAAAAAGATATGCTACGATTTTCTTTTCCAGATAGGCCGCCACGATCATATCACCCTTCGCGTAACGCTCTGCGCTTTTTGTGACTCCTATTAGATCATCCTTCAACTTGCTGCCGTGGACTGACTCCTTGACCTCTAGCAGCGGTTTGACTGTCTTAACGTTCCGCGTCAGATTGAACGCATACATCTTCAGTTCTTCTTTCCGGCATCTTGCCGCGAGATTGCCAAATCCAAAGCGTATCAATACAGCGCTCTTTCTCGGCCGATTGTTGTCTCGTCACCGTGTCCCGGGTATACAATGGTCGCATCAGGCAAGACCATCAGCTTCTCACGGATACTGCGCAAGATCGCCTGCTCGTCGCCACCCGGAAATGAAGTGTTCCCGGGCCCGTTCGGAAACAGCGTGTCACCAGAAAAAAGACGATCTCTCATAAGAAAACAACAACCACCAGGCGTGTGCCCTGGCGTGTGGATCACTTTCAACTTCTCCGCACCGAATTTGATGAACTGCCTGTCCTCGAGCTCGGCGTCAAAGCCCGCAACGCGGTCCTTAGCGTGGATCGCCGCCTTGGCGCCGGTCGCTTGCTTTACTGCCTGAAGCGCGGAAATATGATCGAAATGCCGGTGGGTCGCGAGTATCAATTCGATCTTTGTATCTTTTGCCGCTTTGATTATTTTTTCCGCCTCTGCACCGGGATCGATGATCACTCCCTGACCATCCGATCTGACAAGATAGCAGTTGTTGTCGAGCCCACCAACGATAATTCTTGTAATATCCATGGATCTTCACTTAAACACTTCATGATCATGTGTAGTATCGATATCATTCGAGTTCACAGATAAAAAATTTCTTCTGTATGTTTGCGAACGTCCATATGATACTGTCACATACCATTATATTCTCGGCGTAAAGGAAAGTCAATACAGAGCCGCAGAATTCTTTTACTCGCTCATCACAAAGATGTAAGATCTCTAGCCGACATCGGCTGAGGCAATACCGAACACATGTTCTTCGTAGTTGATTATCGATCCTCTATACATGCGCATTGAAGGTGCGCAGTCGGTGAAGCCATTGTTCAGCAACACCTTGACACCTTCAGCGTTTACTTCAGGTATGCCAATTGTTATTGTGCGGGCACTGAAACGGTGAAGTATCACCGATAGCAGTTCAGCGAACACAACGGCGTCTTCGGCAACGATCGGACCCATGGCGACGGTGCCGTTCGCCCTTTCACGCACGATCGCATAGGCTCTTAAGTGTGACCCATCGATACAAAATATACTATCCGGGAATTCATTTGTTAATTTCTCAATTAAGCGCTTACGCCGGATGCCGGTCATCTCGCAATCGAACAAAGAAATGGCCACCGGGCCCGGGCAGGACCCGAGCTGCCTGGCACTGTGATGTTTCTCTTTTGGTCTGCGCGCAAACCGGAGCGACTGGTACTTATCCTTAAAACCCAGGTAGTGGTACATTGCAACCGCAGGCATCACGCCATCGAGCTCGATCGTTCTCGTCGATCGCTTTTCCAAATAACCGAGCGCGTGCTCCATTAAAGCGGGACCTATGTTCCGCCCCCTTTTTCCTTTTTTCACAATGACATTCCCGAGAAACGCAAACTCATCATAGGAGATCGTGGTCGCAATGCCGACCCTTTCCGTGTTCTCCCAGGCGATAAAACAGCCGGCCGGGTCCAGGTCGATCAGCCGCTCGAAATCAGCCGCCATGTGACCCCATTCTTCAACATCAGTCAGTGATGTCGCAAATGCGATATCCGCCGGTCTCAACAATCTTATCTCGATCACCCTGCACCTTCCCCGAGCAGACGTAATGCAGTGAGCGCATAGACTGACGCACAATCATATATCCGCTGAACCCGCACATACTCATCCGGGTGATGGGCACGGGACAGCAATCCTGGTCCATAGGCATAAGCAGGAATCCCCTTTTTCAGATAGTAGCGTATTTCCAGCAACCCCGGGCACATGCAGAAACGTGGACTGCGGCCATGCAACTCACGGATGCTCATCGCCAGACTCTGCCCCAAGTAATGATCCGGGGAACTGCCAGCCGACTCGCCTTCCTGCAGAACAGTAGTACTTATATTCATGCCTCTTTTCCGGAAGCGTTTGAGCAGGTCAATCAAGCGGTTCTTCTCGGTCGTAAAATTCTCCTCAGGATTGATTCTCCTCTCAATACTGAACGTACAATCTCCAGGTACGATATTGAAGCTCATGCCGCATTTGCATATGCCGCCGAGCATCAGTATCGAATTCTTCGATTCACCTGCGGCGACTGAGTAACCTGTCTTCCTCTTTTCCACTGAATCCTTGAATTTCAAGAGAGCGTTTGACAGCTCGAGCATCTGTTCAAATGCATTAGTTCCCTTGTGCTGTAGTACGACATGAACTTGTTTTCCTTTCACCTTAACGAGCAGTGAATACGCTCCGCGACAGGCATTCCATACAGTGCCGCTTGTTGGCTCGGGCATGAGCATGCCGGCACTCTCATCCTCGCCTATATATCCCTTGTCAAACAAATAGCCAGTACCTCTTGCACCGCCTGTCTCCTCGTCGGGCACAAAAACCAGGCGCACCCGACCGGCAAGCCTTACTTCAAGCAGCTGCAACATACGGACTGCATATATCATTGCGACCAATCCACCCTTCATGTCTGAAGCACCCCGCCCATAGAGTAGACCTCTCTTCACCCTTGGACTGAAACACGCCCTGCCTGAGGCCGGGACGACATCATAATGGCCGTGAAAGTATAAGGTCTTGGGGCCATTGCCCAAGGAAGCCAGCAGGCAATAACGCGGAAACGACCGCGCATCGTGCGGGACATTGATGATCTCCGGACGAAGTCCGAACTGGTGAAGCTGGGTTGCGATGACCTCGACGCACTCACGGTAGTTCAATCCTGGAGGGTTCTCAGTACGAATGCTGACCAACGTCTTTACGAATGCAAGCATATCCTTGCGCAAGCGACGGTTATGCTTTAGAATTATGGGTCGGTAATCTCTCCAGGACCGTTTTTTCATTGCTTGACAGGGATGGATTGAATCCTGTTGCTACAGGTTTCCTTTGAATAAATACTGCTCACCAAGATGATTATAGGATGAAACCAATTCCTTGTCAATCATCGTGGAGACGATGCTTTTCACCTCGTACAGGGGCCAGTTGAAGAACCGGGCGATCGCATCGGGTGTTGTTTTCATTGTTGCATATATGTATTTCTCTATGATCTTACGCCTCGCCTCTTCATCACTCAGTGCGCGGGCTCTTATCTTCACGCGCCGCGGCATCCACTTATCGACCGGTGCCCAGATGCCGAAACGCCAGCGATAGTGATCCTTTGTGACCTTACCTGAACAGCAAATGAGTGATTTGCGTTGTAACTCGGTTAATGCCTGTGTCAATTTCTTCTTTTCAGGTGAAGAGGCAAGAGCCATTTTTTCCCGCAGCTGGCCGGTCATGAGCGGGCCTTCATTGTGAAGCAGATCCATGACCGATTTTGCCATTTCGCTCAACAACTTCTGTTCGTAAAGCTGCACATAATCGGGTACAGGGTAGAGATGGAGGTAGTGTGGCAATAATTTTAGTGACATTAAGATGTTATGGTCGCCAGATATCCGGCCGTAGTATGCCCATTTCCTGGTGACCAGGACGTGTACGAAATCCCATAACCTCTGGTCCGCATCAAAACGGCCGGGCAGATCTTCCGTGTATATTGCCTTGGCAAGACTGGGCAGGTGCTTGTTAGTCAGTGTCGATACCAAACCCAGCCGTTCTACGAATTCCTTTGCTTCTTCAACACGGAATATCTTCGTACCCTTGTCAAGCAGCCACCGCTTTCGTTTGATCTGCTTCAAGTCCAATTTCTTCATATCATGAGCAACCCCGATCCTTTCAGTGACACCCGTAGAAAGAGCCCCCATGTCATACTGACCATGGGGGCTTTGCTCTCCCAGGTGTCGGTCTGTGGATCGCAGGCTTCAACTATACTCAAAGAGGAGCATTGTGTAGTTGAATTATCGCCACCTTCATTCCTTTTTGTCTGAACACATGCCTTCATTAAGTTAGAACGTCAGGCCCACACCAAAGCGGGCGCGGAAACCAGGCAGGTAGTTCCGGGCATCGAAGTAGTAATCGCGTTGAGCATCCATGTATGATACCTTAGCCTCAACTGGAGTGACCAAACCATCATGATTGAAATCAGATTGCGGTGAGTAGCGAGTGCTCGACATCGCCGTGGCGCCGAATTGATCAAGCGACGGTTCAGGATCGCCGTGCCATGTTGGATGACCGGTTGTCTCGTGCACTTCGATTATCTGTTCAGTATTGAAGAGGTTCAGGATCATTCCCCGGAACACAAGATTGACCGGACCCATTCTGAAGAGACGGCTGAAATTCCAGTCGATGTTCCAGTAACCAGGGACACGCGCCGAGTTCTCGTCACCCAAACGGTTGCCACGCAGATCACGCGGTGTATATGGTGTACCTGAGTGGTACGAGAAGACGAACGAGTTGTTGAAATCTTGTAAAGGCAGCAGGATGAAATCGCTGGGCAGCGCGAAATCGATGTTGGCGTTAACGATGTTGCGTTCATCAAAATCGAGCCAGTAATCGATCACCGGAACAGGGATCTGATACAAGTAATGATCCTGATACCACTCGAACGCATTTGAAGCCGTTCCCTTGGCATACTGCAGGGTGTAGCTCAATCCGAGAGCCCACATGTTCGTCATCCGCTTCTGCAAGCTGACCTCAAAGCCCTTCACGTTACCGTAATCCACATTCTGATACTGATAGTATGAATAGGGGATCGCAACAACCTCACGAACCTGGTTCAGGTCGAAGATATCCTTGAAATAGGCAGTAAACCCGAAGACTATATCTTCGGTGAACTGGTTCTCAATGCCCAGCTCGTAAAGCACCGTTCTCTCAGGCTCGATCAACACATTGCCCAGCACTGCATTACCGCGGCTGATCAAGATCCTGACGACCTGTGTGTCGGTCGATGTGTATACGTTCCCCAGCGCTGGCAGCTGGAAATATTGACCGTAGTTAAAGCGTAGTTTCATTCGGTCGGTAACCGGCAAAGAGAACCCGAGCCGCGGTGAGATCTGAAAATTCGGTTCCGAAGACACTAGTTGATCATCCAATAGGTTTTCGGGATTCAGATAGGTCGTGGCTTTGGCGTCAAAGTAATCAAACCGCAATCCAATGCGGGCAACAAGACCTTCGAAATCCATCTTATCTTGTATGTAGGCCGAGACCTTCCAGGGATCACGGTCGTAATAATCCCAGAATGGATTGGCGACCCAGGGAAGATTGTTATCGAAGAATTGCATTGAATAGCGCATAATGTCGAATCCGGTCTTGAACTCGTGCACTTTACCCACCGAATGGGTCACATCAAAACGCGCCTGCATGTCATTGTTATTCCAGACCCGCCACACGCGAAAATCACCATACGTATAGAATAATCCTTCGACGCCATAGGGGTTATTCCGCAGAGCTTGGGCATCACGGTTCGTATACTCTTCGTGGTACTGCATGACACTATCGATCAAGACATTCCGTAACGTGATAGTATCACCATTAACGACCTCATAGCCGTTTGCTGATACTTCATACAACAACGGTAACAGATGCTCAGCATAGAAACGGTAGTCCTGATACCATTGGCGGTCGCTCTCCTGCTCATAAGCATAATCCCTGTTCCCGTATAAGCGGTTGTAGTGAGTCATGCCGAACTTGAGTGCCGCCAGTGTCTTAGGTGTGAGCATGTAGTTGAACGTCGATGACAGTATCCAGTTTTTGATGCGGTTCATCGGCTTATGGTCAAAGTACTTGAGGTCATACTGGTTGGTGCCAGTTGCTGTTGACCATATCACCCACTGCCGTCGTTCACTGAACCCGCTCAATGTCAGTTTGCCCTTCGCATTCGGCAGGTTATAAGAAAGTCTTGCCTGTGCACGATAGTCGTCTCTCGGTGACGTCAGCCTAAACAGACCCTCTCGAGTCTGGTCATCCGTAAACATGAGCTCACCGGATACGAAGTAGCGCACCCTCGGCGTGAACGGGATCGGACCACCTAATGAGAATTCGTATTGATTGAATCCGTAGTTGATCTGATCCTGCCAACTGGTAAACATCTCATCCGTGATGAAGGCAACGCTGCCCGCAATCTTCGGGCCACCTTCCCTGGTTACGATGTTTATCACGCCAGAAAGTGCATCACCATACTCGGCATCAAAACCGCCGCTGACGACCGACACTTCTTCCACCGCTGACGGATTTATGATCGCTGACTGGAGATTCGCATTGGGAACCCGGGTGACGATGCCGTCCACAAAATAGGCGATTTCGCCGTCCCGGCCGCCACGCACATGAGTACCAAGCTTGCTCGCAACTACACCAGCCTGCAGAGCAATCACCTGGTTGATCGTCGTGATCGGCAGCCGTTCCATCTCCGTTGAAGTGACTGCTCGTCTTGTATGGACCGCGTCCCGTACTATTGCCTCGCGTTCCGCAATTGCAGTCACACCCTTAACCTCGATCACTGTCGGGGGCAAGCGAAAACTCAGCATCGTTGTCTGGTCAGCATTGACTACCACATTAGCGAACGATAGCGCATCAAAGCTAATGTAGGACCCCGTGACCTTATACGTACCGGCTGGCACGTACAGCACAACGAACTCCCCGTTTTCATCAGTCGAACCGCCTAGTTCAGAACCTTCGACAACAACGTCCGCTCCGACCAAAGGCGCACCTGTCTCGGCATCAAGTACCTTGCCGGTTATCCTGCCGTATTCAGCTCCAAACAGCAGAACACTAACCAGCATTATGCCAATCAGTTTCTTCATGTTTCACCTCCGCACTTCATGTTATAGCCCTACCTCACAAAAGACTCACATATATTCTCAAATCACAGGACTGTGCGGGGTTGTCGTTGGGGTGGTTTTGCGTGATTGGACTAATGCCTGTCCATATGAGAACAGACCACGGCGGCCTAGCGCAGGCTTGCCTGATAGATATCCGTCGCCTCGCGCGACGGGACAGAAATACCCATTCGGTCCAGTGTTTTCACCAGTTTCTTGTATTGCCTCTGCACGCCATCCTTGTCATTGGTCGCCTGAAGACAGCGCATGATCGCAATATGGACCGCTTCATCTACATCATCGATCTTGAGCGCGCGGTCAAGGAAATCCAGACCTTCTTGATAAGCTTTGTGCTCGTAGGATATCTGGCCCAATTTCGTCAGCACCTTAACCACGGATTTCCTATAGTACAATCTGATCTCCTCGCACCACTCGGCATTCATGTCCTCACAGAAATCGCCGCGATACAGCTCCAGCGCCTGTTTGTAGAGCTGCTTCGCTTTTATGCGGCTCTGTGACAGGGCAGCCTCGGCACGATTGACCAGCTGGCCAAACTTCTGAACATCAGTACTCACGTATACTTTCGGGTTTAAATAGTAATACTGATTTGTGAAGAGCACGATCTTCTGTTTGTCAAAGTCAGAACGCAGCACCTCTTTCAAAGTATTACGTAGCGCAGATATTTCCACATGCAGGCTGTGGGCCGCGCCCCGTAGATCCTTGTGCGGCCAAAAAGTGTCGATCAACTCGTCCTTTGAATACTTTTTCTTTTGTCCGGCGACAAAAAGTACAAAGAGTTCCTCAGTGTTCTTGGTCCGCCAATTGGGCCTTACCGCATTCCCGTTCGCATCCAGGATCTCAAGCTTGCCAAGAAGACGGCACTCAAGATCAAAAATGCCCCGCTTGATCTGGATCCAGTTCAAGACATCCTTTGCCCGATCGGTTTCGACCCTTTCCAGTAAGTGCAGCAAATATTCGACCATACAATCACGTTCGAGTGCGAGCTTGAATAGATCTATATCGTCGCGGGCTTCGATCAACAAATACGCATCGTACCCGTTACGCTGTGCGATTTCCAGACATTTCTTGAAAATAGCTACGGCCTGTTCGTGGCTGCCCTGTTTGTAATAACATTGGCTAAGATTATAGCAAGTGGTCAACGTAATGTAGTCATTCTTGATAATGTTGGCCTTTTTTGAAGCCTCTTTCAGGGTCACGATCGCGTCGGTGAACTTTCCCTCAATCGTTTCCAGCGATCCTTTTATTGTAAGGTAATCAACTCGCAGGTTTGGGGTTTCATTAATGATGTCGAGAACAGAATCCATTTTGGCGAACACATCACGGGCTTTGCCTGTCTCGCCAAGTCTCAAGTGAGAATCGATGATATCACCAAGGATGTAGGGGTCGAGTATTCTTGAGAAGGTTTTGTATTTGTCGATCGCCTCGTTCAAGAATTCGATCGCTTTATGATAGCGTCCCTCAGCCCAATGCAACTTCCCTCGCATGTATACGAGGTATTTAGTTATCCACGGATCATTGTACTTCAACAGCATTTCTTCGGCTCGAGCAAGGTAGTCCCAGGCTTTTTTATAATCACCTGCATCGATATTTATCACCACAATGGTGCTATATTTATATAGTAGATTAAGACCAGAGAGCAGATCAGAGAATCTGGCTAGCACCTCCATGAACAACCGATCGGCTTCCTTGAAGTTGGACATCGTGAAATGGAGGAGCGCGATACGAGTGAGCAAAGATTCCTCAAGCTCGCGGTCCTCATATTTACGCAGGATCTTGAGTGCTGACTCAAAACATTCCTGTGCTTTTTCATAACGGCACGCATCACGGTACATACTGCCGAGCTGCATCAGAATATCAGCCTTCAAAGGTGACTCCTTTTGCCTGACCAGGGTGTACGCCTTATTTGCATGATATATTCCCTTGCGCCGCTGACCCTGGCTGTAATAGACCAACGCTTTCAGGATCAAAGCTTGAGCCATGCCTTTGCTGTCTCTGCGCGCTCGGAATAGCTTAAATGTCGATTCAACGAGCCGTAACGCCTGTGCCTTCTTGTCCAGATTATCCAGGGCATCGGCCTTCCTGAGTAAAAGACACGGATACTTCTCCAGGATGGCATCTGGAAAGCTGTCCACCAATTGAATGAACCCTGCGTGGTCAGCACGACGCATCCAGTACTGGTGGTTCTTTTCCAGGATCCGTGCCGCGTTCCCATAGCGTTCTGCGGCAACGAAATGTTTGACTGCCGCCGCATAATCACCCTCCTCAAGCAGGTACGCACCGGCCCTATTATGAAGTTTCTTGACGACACTGCTGGTGAAATACTGTCCAAGTTTCTTGCGCAGGAATTCATGAAAAACAGGATGATACTGGAAATTATCGCCCACCTTAGAGATGAATAGATTCTCGGTATCCAGATAATTAATGATCTTCTTTGACCGCCGCGTGTTCAGGAGATAATCACACACTTTTGGGTTAAGGTAATCAAGGACCGCGGTTCTGAGCAAGAATTCTTTGATCTGCTTCGGAGTTTGTTCGAATACCTCGCGCGCAAAGTAGTTGAATATGTTCTCATCCGATGCTGCATAGCTATTTAAGGTTTCCTGCGTTGTGTCTTCACCGGTGGTGCGTATTCTCTGCAGTATGAGCTGGAGCACGGTGATCCAACCTTCAGAGAATTCCGCAATCCGTTTTATGTCATCGACCGGCACCTTCAATCCATAGACTACATTCAGCAGGGACTGTATCTCTTCGCTGTTGAAACGCAAATATTCCTTCTCTATCTTGAAGAGCTCCTGTTTCGCCAGATAGTAAGCCAGATTTATGTTCGGAACGGCTCTCGATGAGATTATCAAGTGAAGATTATCAGGCATGTGGCGTAACAGGTAGTCTATCGCACTGCAGATCTTCCGGTTGTTCTGAAGATAGTGAAAATCATCGAGGATCACGAAGAATCCCTCTTTGGTCGCCTTCACGAACTGATTAATGAAGGTACCCACGACAATGTCCACGTTTCCTGTTTCAAGTATAAGATCTTCTACTGCTTTGCCAAAGCGCTGATCATACCTTCTCACGCCCGCGACGAGATAACTGAAAAAAGCAGCCATGTTGCTGTCTGTGTCATCCAGGTCGTAATACACGAACGGAAAAGTGAGTTCTTCGCAGAATTGGGCAAGCAGCGTCGTCTTCCCGTAGCCTGCATCCGCGCAGAGCAGAATCAACTTCTTATCCAGATTTTCACGCAGTAATGCTAGCAAGCGGTCTCTGCGCAATATCGTTCCTTTAACGCGCGGGGGTTCTAGTTTTGTCTGGAGGATAAGGTTCGCTTTCTTCATACTATCGGAAACTTGCCCGGTAGATCTCGACTGCCTCACTCGATGGCTGTGGAATATCCAGCTCCTTGAGTGTCCGCACTAATGTCTGATATTGATGCTGAACACCGTCGATGTCCTTCATTGCCGCAAGGCAGCGCATGATACCTATGTGAATAGCCTCATCATATTGATCGAAGCGCTGTGCCTCTCGATACAGAGCAAGTGCTTCATTCATTTTACGTTCACCATAGTGGAACTGCGCCATTTTCTTCAGCACCTTCATTATCATTTCCCTGTAATAACCGCGCATGTTTGTACACCAGTCCGAGGATACTTCGTTACAGAAATCACCGTGATAGATCGCCCGCGCCCGGGCATAAAGCTCAATACTCTTGTGTGGATCCAGTGATTCATGGGCTGCTGCTTCGTGAACGAGTTCTTCGAACTGCTCAAAATCCTTTCTCACCACCCAGCGGGGATTCAACCTGTATTTTTGGCTCTGATAAATTATGATCCCCTCTCTGCCCATCTGCGAACTGACGAACCCACGCAGTGTTTTTCTGAGTGACGACATCTCAACCTGCAGGCTCCGCAATGCCTGGCTCATTGGTTTCTGAGGCCAGCAAGCTTCTATCAGCTGCTCTTTGGTACAACCGTTAGGATGTTTTGTGCCGAGAATGATGAAAAGCAATTTGGCGCGGCTGCTCCGCCATTCGGGCGTGATGATCCTTCCATGTGCATCTTTAATTTCTAAGAACCCCAGATAATTGCACTCGATATCAAAATCCTTTTCCGCAGAGCCAGACCGCGTCACAAGAGTACGGGCGGCGTCGGTATTAATGCGTTTGAGAAGCTCCACGATGTACTCGCACATGTAATTCTGCTCCAATGCCAGCCTGAAGAGATCGATCTTTACACGTCCGGCCGAAACCAGATAAGCATCAAAACCGTGTTTTTCAGCAAGGGATAAACATTTTCTGAACCAATCAAGTGCCTTGGATAATTGCCTCCGTGCGAGGAAGTGTTCACTGAGCGCGTAGTAAATCAGTAAAACCTGGTATGGATCATACACTTTCCTGCTCTTCCTCAACACGCGGTTAAGGGTAGCCACCGCAGGGGAGAAATCACCTTCGGCCGTCTCGACCCTGCCTCTTGCGGTTTCGTAAGCGATAACATGCTGCGGTATATCCTGACTGTGGCTCAAAAGTGTCCCGGCGCTGTTGAGCGCGTTCCTTGCCTTTTTCACATCAGCGATCTTGAGGTAAACATCAACAAGATCGATCAACGCATAGAGATCAGATATTTTGACGTCTATTTTCCGGTTGAGCTCGATCACACGATCGAAAAACTCAATTGCTTTTTCGTAATCCCCCTCATAAACACTCACCCTCCCTCTCAAAAGGACCAGATAATGGGCGAGGTAGCGATCATTATACTGCTGCACTATACTCTCGGCGCGCCCTATGTACTCCACAGCCTTGGACGTATCACCGCTATCCACGGCGATCGATCCAATAGAACGGTAAATATATGCCAGTTCCAGCGGATACACTTGATCGCGGAATTTCCCGACAATTTCCATGAACATCTTCTCAGCCTGCCTGAAGTCCGACATATTGTAGTACAGCATGCCCAGAATATGAAGCGCATCGCACTCCAATCCTCCGTCCTTCAGGGCTCTTGCCATCAGAAGGGCTTGATGGATGGTTTTTTGCGCCTTACTGAACATACCGAGCACCCGGTATGCGGTGCCCAAATTCATCAGGATGAGCGCTTTGCGACGGGATCTCTTTTTCCCGGCAAGGCCGTAGGCCTTTTTAGCGTAGTATAGTGCCTTGCGCGACTGCATCAATACATGATTGATGCGCCATTTTAGACTATATGCCCGCGCCATACCGCGACGGTCATCATTGCGGCGAAGTTTCCTGAGTGCTTTGTCGACAGCTTTCGAACCTTGTTTGACCTCGTTCAGCTCACAATACATCACACCCAATTTAAGCAGAAGATACGGATATCTTACAATGATCGATTCCGGGATCATTTCCGTGAGCCGCACAAACGACTCACCATCACTGGCACGCTGCCACCAGTCATAATGCGTACATAGCAGCTTCACTGCACGGGCGTACCGGTGTGCGCCAAGTAGATGATTTACCGCCGCCGAATAATCCTTTGACTTGTAGAAATAATCGGCCGCTACAATGTGCAGCTTCCTGATCTCGTGAATGGGATATGACTCGGTCAGCTTTTTGCAGAGAAATTCCTGGAAGAGAGGATGGTAAACAAGGTCATCTCCCGAGCGCAGCACAAAAATATGTTCGCCCTCCAGGTGACTGATTATTTCTGCAGAAGCCCGACTATGCAGAACATGATCGCACACCCGTGAATTAAGATATTCAAGGATCGATGTTTTCAACAAGAAACCACGGACCGCTTTGTTCTGACAGGTGAAAACCTCCTGGGCAAAATAATCAAAAACATCTTCGCCCGAGGCGATGTATCGGTTCAGTGTATCATCAATATCAACACCACGGTTAACGCTCAATTTCTGCAGCATTAACTGGATGACGGTCACCCATCCCTCGGAAAGTTCAGCAATGCGTCCGATGTCCGGCTCCCGAATATCAAGTCCGTAAACCTGGTTCAGCAGTGTTCGCGTTTCCTTCAGGTCGAACTGCAGATGAGCTCGAACAATATGGAGCAGCTCTTGTTTGGCCAGGTAGTACGACAGGTAAATCGGCGGCGTGGTACGCGATGAAATTACGAGGTGTAAATTGGACGGAAGGTGGCGCAAAAAATAGTTGATGATGACGCCGATCTTCCGATTTCTGTTCAGCCGGTGATAATCATCAAGAATGATGAAGAAATCTTCATTTATCTTCTCCATGAATTCGTTGATAAAAGTCCCGACGATTATTTCATGCCCTCTCTTTTCAGAAACGACATTCTCCGTTCTTTGGCCGAAATCAGGATGGTACTCTCTTACACCCGCTATCAAACGGTTGAAAAAGACCGCCGCATCGCTGTCGGGGCTATCGAGATCGTAGAAAATATACGGATGCCGTAGTTCATGGCAGAACTGCATCAACAGCGTTGTCTTACCATATCCCGCATCGGCGCAAATGAGGATCAATTTCTTATCGAGATTCTTTTCAAGTAGCTTGAGCAGACGCTCCCGGCGTAGTATTTTGCCTTTCACTGGTGGAATGCCGAGCTTGGTTTTCATCCTAAGCTCATCCTTCATAGCTGGATTATATCAGAATTATGGGATTCTGTCAAATACCAAAGACATGAACCATCATTATCCGCCAGCAATAGACTGACTGAAGTTGGAGACTGGTTCTCACCACGCTCCTGCGATGCCACATCCAATCCGGATCAACTCAGGTAAAAAGCGCGCATGTTCACGCCGGTCATCTCCCTGCCGCGGCGCGCGATCCCCTGTAATTCATCGGGCTGCAGGCGAGCTAATTGTGCATTCGGCACCGGACGGTCGATCGAATAAATATGCACCCCTGCTGGTTGGATCACTCTGAGTTTTTCAAAATAAGCTTCTATCTCCTCCTCTCCTGTGTTGCATGGCGAGCCTCGGACGAGCACTGTCTGAATGAAGATGCCACACAATGACCGAAGGTGTGTGCCTATCTCATCGAAACCGATACCCGGCGCCGGCCGGTTTATTGCGTTGAATGTTTTTTCGGTCCCGGCATCGAGTTTGAATACAGGAAGATCGATATGGTTGACACTCTTCCTCACGGCTTCGCTACCGAGACCAGTAGAATTAGAGAGCAGGGCGATCTTTACCTCGGGGCGAAACTCATCCCGTAGCCGGGTAAGTTCGGCGGCCAATTCAGCAAAGTGAGGGTACAGAGTCGGTTCGCCATTACCCGAAAACGTCACGTAATCAAACTGCTCTTCTGAAACAAATGCATGCCTCAAAACTTCAATGACATCTTTTACATCAGGGAGATCCTTCGCATAACGTCCGACATCGCCCGTGTGCACTTTTGTCCAACCGTAATGACAATACACGCAGTTGAAGCTGCATAACTTGTAGCAGTGTGGCATGAGATTTATTCCCAGTGACCTGCCGAGACGCCTCGAATGAATGGGTCCATACAGAATGCTTTTTTGCAGTGGCAATAGATTCAAGAAATCCTCCAGGGGATAATGGTCACCCCCGCTAATAACACAATACGCGGATCGAAGACCTCATTGTGCCGTATATGGTTCACCTTGAGAGTTGAAAAATATGGATGATCTGGGTTGTATTGATTCCGCAGAGTATCAGTCGAATTTAAAATTGTTGTCCCGGAAGATCTTGAGGCAGGCATCCACAACGTGCGTATCGTATAGACTATCTCGATACCTGTCTATCTCACTCAGAGCCTCATCGATGCTCAACGCTGGCCGGTAGGGCCGGTGGGAAGCCATAGCCTCGACAACATCAGCCACGGCCAGGATCCTCGCCTCCATTATTATTTTGCTATCCCCGAGCCCAACGGGATAACCCGAACCGTCGATGCGTTCGTGATGCTGTACAATGATACGGTCAACCGGCTGCGAGAAATCGATCTCCTGCACGATATCGTAGCCAATGCTCGGGTGTGTTTTTACAAGATCCATTTCTGTCTCATTCAGTTTTGCCGGACGATTGAGGATCTCGGCGGGTACATATATCTTGCCGATATCGTGTATGAGTGCAGCCATGAATATCCCGTCCACCTGGTTCTCAGTAAGTCCCATTTCCCTGGCAATGGCACATGCGAGGCGGGCTACGCGCTGCTGATGGCCTGCAGTGTAGGGATCGCGCAGCTCAAGGATCTTTGCCATGGTGAAAATGATGCTGGTCGACGTCTTCTTCAAGCGCTGGAAGTTCAGCTGCATTTCTTCATCGATCTTCTTTCTCTCGATAGCCGCGGCCACCTGTTCGGAAACGAACTCGAGTATTTCAAGGTCCTTTCTTGCATACACACCCGGATCGTGATAATTCTGCACGGCCAGCACGCCTATTACCTTTTCCTTCAGGCGGAGGGGAACGCCGAGCCAAACCTTGACGTAAGCATTTGTTGCTTCCACTTCTCCGGCGCGCTTCATTTGCTTGATATCATTATCCGTTACCAGCAGCGAACGGTTATGGTCGATCACGTAGCTGACCAAAGTCCTGACCGCCGGCAGCGGCTCCACTTCACCGTGTTCATCCACGCAATAGGCAAGTGAAACGACGCCCTCATCTCCTTCCCGCAAAGCGACGAAGAAATTGCTCGTGTCAATGATCATTCCCAGACGACGGCGTATCAGATCAAACAGCCCCTGTAGATCCTGCGCGGTATTCGCTTCACTCGATATCTTGTACAGCACGGACTTCACCTGTTCTTCCCTCTTGCGAGCAGTGATATCGTGGATCACGGTCACTACCTGACTCACGACACTACCCTCAAAAACAGGTATCTTGCGCACTTCAGAAACGAATTCCTTTTCGCCGACGGTGAAGCTCTCCTCGGTCAAATGCATTTTACCGTGTTTGAATACTTCAACGTAACCTGCCGTGACGCTGCCGGGCAGAAAGCTGAGCACTTCGTTGACCGGCTTCCCGACCGGCTCGGCATCATAACCCCAACCCTTAATGCGCTCGCGCAAAGCATCATTGATCATGATTATCTTCAGATCTTTATCAACGACATGTATCCCATCACCGATCGAATTGAGTGTTGTCCGGTACTGATTCTCAGAAACGCTCAATGCCTGTTCTGCCGAAACGCGCTGCGATATATCGACCAGCGCCACAAAATACCCGATCACCTCATCGGTCTCATCCTTCCTGATCAGTGTCGATACATTGACCGGGAGTCTATCCCCCACCCTGTTCCTGACAATACATTCATGATTGCTCACCCGGTTCTTTTTGAGCGTCAGATTCTGTATCTGCTCCAATTTTTCTTTTTCGGTGAAGAGACCGATCATTGTCCCGCCGACCAACTCTTCCTTCTTGAATTGGAGGAGTTCTTCAAACGAATGGCTCACATCGAGAATGATGCCCAAAGGGTTTAAATAGGCGACCGGGATGGGCAGAAACTGCCATATGTCGTTTATGTACTTCTCGAGCGCAAAGAGATCCTGTTCGACCTCTTTCAGAATGCGCACTGTATCCACTTCTTTTCTATTTCCAGGCGATGTGGTACTCATGGTATGGAGCCCCATTAAATGCACATTTCGTTTCCCTGCTCCTGACTTCCTGGGCAACAAAACTGAACTGAAGTAACCTGCGAAAATAGCCTTCGAGATACCGGCAGAGAACTGGGTGGATCATGAAATCCAGAAGCCTTACGACAAGGTAACCTGCTTTCTCATTCATCTCTTCTACCCGAATATCGCCGATGCTATAATGCATGCGCCAGTACTCGGGGATGCGCGAAAACGCGTTCTCTGGCATACCCGTGAATTTCATGAATACTTTTACGATGAATGAGAACTTCGGAGCGGTGTCGCCCATGGATACCATGTCGTTATCCCGCAGTCCAAACACATCCTGTATGATGCGGAGTGAGAGCACGCGCAAACAGACCGGGTACCAACCCATATCCCTTATTTGCCGGTATTCGACCGGATAACCAAGACGTTTGAATGATTCCTCTATTTTCCGCAAACCCTCCTTACCCTCCCGACTCTCGACAAAAGATGCATCTGTGTTCAGGGTCGAACCGCGCACCTGCCCATCAAGCTTGATGATATCCTGAAACTCAGACCGGGTAATCACCGAAGTGTTGTGGTCAAAACCATCCAATAAGAAAGGAACATTTCCGACTGTGTACGGAAGGTGGAGATTGCTATCACGCGCATCACACCTCTCTTTCAATGCCCACGGGGCCTGTTCCACTTCGTTCTTGAGCAATTATAGCTATTGCTCTTTCTATGTCAATAAAGAAGACGGGAAACTCATGCCGAAAAAAAACTGTGCCGTGACAACAGGCCGCACATGAAGCCAACAACTCATCCCGTTAATATGCCTGCCGTGTTGATCTCTGTTCGATCCCGGCGATCGGAGAAATCACTGTTTGCTTGTGGAATTTTCCCTGGTGCTTGACGAGACTCTCATATTCTGTATAATGCTCCGTGGCCAAGAAAAAAGTCATCATTGTTGAATCACCGACCAAATCCAAGACCATAAAAGGTTTTGTTGGGTCAGAATTTACATTGGTCTCTTCAAAGGGACACATCAAAGATCTGCCCAAGTCCAAACTTGGCGTTGATGTCGAGAATAACTTCACACCTCATTACATAAAGATCCGGGGCAAGGCAAAGATCATAAACGAAATTAAAAAAACATGCAAGGACGCCCCGGCGGTCTTCCTTGCTCCTGATCCGGATCGCGAGGGAGAAGCAATAGCGCAGCACTTGGCTGAAGTCTTGAATTCGAACGGCACCAACGTTAAACGGGCACTCTTCTACGAAATAACTCCGGAACATGTTAGGGAGGCACTTGCCCACCCGACAACGATCAACTCAAATCTTGTCGATGCTCACAAAGCACGCCGTGTGCTCGACCGGATCGTCGGTTACTACACAAGCCCGATACTATGGACGATCATAAAACGCGGACTATCAGCCGGCCGCGTGCAGAGCGTTGCCCTGCGCCTGATCTGTGAAAGAGAGGAAGAGATCGAGGCATTCATTTCCACCCCTTATTGGAACGCCGACGCTGACTTTCAGACCGACAATAAAGAAGCCTTCAAGGGTACACTCTGGCGCATTGGTGGTGAGCACCGAAAGATCGCAAGCGTCGAGGAGTTGCAGCGCGTTCAAGGCCTGCTCAAACCGGGAACGATTTTCACGGTGACCTCGTACCGGGTAACGAATCCAACGCGACTGCCGCCACCGCCGTTCATAACCTCGACCCTGGAACAGGAAGCGTCCAAACGCTTCAGCATGTCCGCACGCAAGACAATGCACATCGCTCAGACCTTGTATGAAGGTGTCACGTTACCCCAGGGTCGCATTGGTTTAATCACCTACATGCGAACTGACTCGATCCGTGTCAATGCAGCAGCGCTCGATGGACTGCGTGAATACATCAAGGGCAAGTACGGCGAAGAATATCTCCACAAAGAGGTAAGAAGATTCAAGGACCGCAAGGGCGCGCAAGCCGGCCACGAGGCAATAAGACCGACAAAGATCCAGCTCGAACCAGACACCATAAAAGAACACCTCACACCCGAGCAGTACAAAATATACAAGATCATATATAACCGCTATGTTGCATCACAAATGGCGCCAGCACGCTATCGCATGAAAGAAGCGATGTTGACCCACCAGGATATCGATTTCCGTTCCGAGGAGCTGAAACCGGTATTCCTGGGATATCAGCTGGTCGGTGGTGAAACCACAGAACGCGGCATGGTGCCCAAGATCAAAGTTGGCAATGAAGTGACGCTCACCGATATTACATTTGAAGAAAAGAAGACCGAACCCACACCGCGCTACACTGAAGCCGGATTGATCAAGAAACTTGAGGAGAATGGCATCGGACGGCCATCGACCTATGCCTATATAATCCAAACACTTTTTGAACGCCATTATGTTATCAAGAACACGGGACGCATCTTCCCGACCGAATTGGGGCAGCAAGTCTACAAGATCATCATCCCGCGCTTTCCCGATGTTTTTGCCGTGTCTTTCACCGCAAAAATGGAAAAGGAGTTTGATCAGGTTGAGAATGGCACGAAATCTTGGCAGCGTGTCGTACGCGAGTTCTATGACCCGTTCGTTGCCGATCTTAACAGCATGAAAGAGGACGCGGTAAAGATCAAAGAAGAGCTCACCGAGAAAGTGGACAAGAAGTGCCCCAAGTGCCAGCGTCCGCTTGTGGTCAGATGGGGTAAGTACGGCAAATTCCTTGCCTGTTCGGGATTTCCTGAATGTAAGTATTCAGAGAATATTCTGGTTGAGACGACCGAAAAGAAATGCCCAGAATGCGGACGCGGACTGATCATTCGGCACGGTAAATTCGGTAAATTCCTCGCCTGCTCAGGCTATCCTGATTGCCGGCACACCGAGAATCTCACGCATGAAGCACCTTGTCGGGTCTGTGGCGGCGAAGTGATCATAATCTCAACCCGCCGGGGCAAGATTTACAAATGCAAACAATGTGAAGTAACTTCGTTCTACGCGCCGATCGATGAGAAATGCCCGGGTTGCGGCAAAGGCATGGTCATGAAACGGGGCAAGAGTTTCTGCCCGGATTGCCACAAGCCGAAGAAGAAGAAAAAGTAATGCAAAAGATCGGTAAATTCTACTACCTTTTTCCGCAAACCGTCGCCGTTATCGGGGTTGGCCAGAACCTGATGCCGGCGGCATGGCACACACCAATATCCGCAGACCCGCCCTTGCATGGCGTACTCGTCTCGCCCAAGAGGTACACCTTTGAATTACTGAAAAAAGAAAAAGGGTTTACAGTGAATTTCCTCATGCACGATCAGGCGCAATGCATAGCCAAGCTCGGCAGCACCTCAGGCCGGGATATTGACAAGCTGGAGCAGTTCAATATTGCCGCAAACCGCGCCCAAAAAGTGAACGGTATGATCATGCAATCAAGCTATGCGGCGTACGAATGTGAGAAGTCAGATATGCATGAATACGGCGATCACTTTCTGGTCGTCGGCCGTATTATTTCGATACACATTCCAGATGAGCTGTTGCGTGAGGAACAGACCGTTGATGAAAAAAGGGTATTGCCGGCCCTGTATTTTGGCAAAGACCGTTACCTGACCACTGACCCTGACTCACTCACCATCTTCCCCAAGAAGTAGTACAAAAACCTTCACAACATGATACAATGACAGAGTTACATAGTGACAGAGTGACAACACGTACAATAATCCATTTACACAATTACTTAATTACGTCCCACCGTTTCCATCTCCGTAATCTTATCTTTATCTCTGTAATCTTCTTTCTAGGATGAGGCTAGGTTTTCACATTTCGATCGCCGGCGGTTTCAAGAACGTCGTTAGCCGGGCGCTGGAAAGAAAATGTGAAACCATACAGCTCTTCTCACGCAACCCCAGGGGATGGAAATATCATGCCCTCGATAAGGAAGATATCGCGATTTTCAGAAAAGAACTGGCGGGTCAAGATATATGGCCAGTATTTGTGCACCTACCTTATCTGGTGAATCTGGCTGCGCCGCGAAAGAACCTGTATCGAAAATCTCTCAATGCCCTGGTCTTGGACCTGGACCGGTGTGCCTTGATCGGCGCTGAATACATAATCATGCATGTCGGCTCGGCCGTCGACGAAGCGGCAGGGTTAGAGCGGATCAGCAACGGCATCAACGAAGCCTTCGACAAAGCAAAGAATAGCGCGAAGATACTGCTTGAGAACACAGCTGGCAGCGGTCATGAGCTCGGCCACACATTCGAACAACTGAAGACGGTTATTGATCGCGTCGAAAACAGAAAGCGCATTGGTGTTGCGCTCGATACAGCCCACGCATTTGCCGCCGGCTACGATCTGCGAACAAAGAAGGCTGTAGCGGTGACATTCAAGGAATTGGAACGCGTAATCGGATTGGATAAACTCTATCTCATCCACCTGAACGATTCAAAATATGCTTGCGGATCTCACAAAGATCGTCACTGGCACATCGCTAAAGGAGCAATCGGTTCTGGTATGTATCACATACTTCACCACCGTCCGCTACAGCACCTGCCATTCATCATGGAAACGCCCCGCACCAATTTCAAAGAAGATATTATGAATATAAAGAAAGTAAGGCTATTACTGGACCGGCGCCGACAAACCAGCTCCTTCAAGTAGCCACCTGCCAGAGAGGATTTTCAACACCCCTTGACCGCTTTGGGGAAATGGTTATTATATGTGTACGATTATTAAGGAGGCATAAATTGGCACATGCATACAC
>Ga0209536_100003404_pt1 | contig 25565 bp, 26 predicted proteins | sample DeeMarSeWOR28_12_FD_187461 | JGI IMG/M metagenome (GOLD analysis project Ga0209536, IMG submission 187461) | Marine sediment microbial communities from White Oak River estuary, North Carolina - WOR-2-8_12 (SPAdes) (version 2) | ecosystem: Environmental > Aquatic > Marine > Intertidal zone >...
CGCCCCAGATGATGCGAGCGGAGGCCGCGGTGCCAGTCCCGGTGGTGAAGAGCGGCTCTACGAGCTGAGCGGTCTGGCCGTCACCTACCTGCCACCCTGGGTCTTCTTCTTCGCCGCGATGGTTGGATTGGAGGATTCGTCAATCGCGGAGTGGCAGGACGAGGTCGGTCTCGCCCTCGGCGTGATCATCGGCGCGTACTACGTCGCGGAGGCTGCGCTGGGCGGACCGGGGCGGGGCACCGCCGATCGGACCTGGCGTGCTGCACTCGGCTTCGCATTCTGGGTGGTCGCGCCTGCCGTCCAGTGGTCCGGTGTGGACTTGGTGCGGGTCTGGCTCATCGAGGGCGCAGCGCTCACAGCCGGCGGTGTGTTCCTGCGTAACGTCGAAGCTCGGACGGCAGGCCTCGCCGCTCTTGTGCTCGCCACCGTCGCGTGTTGGAGCATCCCCGACGGGCGCGAACCGGCCGAGCCGGCCTTCTTTGGCTCTTGGGCGCTGAGCCAGCTTGGGACGGCCTTGGGGCTGGTCTTCTGGCCGCTGGCGCTTCGGCGGGCCAGCGGTCGGCGCGATTGGGAGCTCAGCCTGCGGCCGATTCTGCTTGGTTTCGCGGGCCTGCTCTTCCTGGTCTGGGGAACGCAAGAGATCCAGCGCTTCTGGGGCCTGCTGGGCGACGGTGATCGGCTGCACCTTGCTCGCGACCTCTCGATCAGCGGGTTCTGGATGGCTTATGCCGTGGTGTTGCTGGCATCGGGTTTCCGACTGCGGCGACCGCCCATCCGGTGGGCTGGTCTAGTGATGGCGCTCATCGCTGCCGGTAAGGTGTTCGTCTACGATCTGGCCAACTTGGCGGAGCTCTACCGGATCGCCAGCTTCGTTCTGTTAGCGGCGGTCCTCCTCGCCCTGTCCTTCCGTTATCAGAAGCTGCGAGGCGGCGGCGACTCCGACTCCGTGTAGTCTCGGGTCAGCCCTGGGCGAACTGTGCCCACGTGAGCGTCTGACCCGCGTACATCCCCTTCGCTTCACGGCGAGCGCTGTACATGGCTGCGTCGGCCTCGGCCACCACGGTCTCGACCACGGTCGGGAAGTCGGGAAAGCCGAACTCCTGAGGCGCGATATCGCCCGGGTCCAGCGTTGCCATCCCCATGCTGGTGCTGAGCGGCGGGACACCGGACGGCCAGGGTCTTTCCCGCTCGCTCACCAGCGCCTGGTGCAGGCGGTCCGCAACGATGTCGGCACCCTCGTTGTTGGCATCGATCAGTATGACCAGGAACTCGTCGCCGCCGAATCGCCCGACGACGTCGGAGTCGCGCACATAACTCTTCAGAATACTTCCGATGTGACGGAGCGCGCGGTCGCCCACCACGTGACCGCGGCGGTCGTTCAGCTCCTTGAAGTGGTCGATGTCGATCATCAGGACGGAGACGGGAAACGCCTTACGCCAGGATAGTTTTATGGTCTCACGCAGGCGATCGAGGGTGAACGCCTTCTGGAAGACTCTCGTCGTCGAGTCGACAGTAGCCAGCTCGTAGAGCGCGGCGTTTCGAATCGCGGCGGCTGCCTGGTTGGCGAACAACTGCAGCAACTCGAAGTCGCGGTCACCGGGATGCGGCCGATCGAGGTAGGCAAGGCCCAGCACATGCTCGGCCAGCGCCAGCGGTAGGACACCGTGCCGGTCGTCTATGATGTGACTGCGCTCGTCGACGGCGCGCTGTACCAGATTGTTCGGCACGTCCTTGATCTTGTCGACGGTCTCGCCACGCACGTAGCGGTCGGCGCTAGCCGCGCCGACCACGTAGTCATCGATGGTCTGGGGAGACTCGCCCAAAGCCTCGAGTGCCGGCTTGCCCACTGGATCGCTCATGCGCGCCGCGATAAAGCCGCTTTGACCGCCCACCAGGCCTTCGATCTGTTCCAGGATCGTCTCCAGCACGTGATCCAACGACTGAATGCGATGAAGTTCCGGTACAGCCTCCAACACTTGCTTGAGCCCCTGGCGCGTCTTGCGAATCGCGCCCAGGTGGCGCGCGCTCGCGAGCCCGGCCTTGACCCAGAGACGCAGGCCATCGTTGCCGTGCGCTTTGTCCAGGTAGCCGAAGATGTCGTGGGATCGAGCGAAAGCGCGGAAGCGATCGTCGGGCGGACCGACAGATGCGAGGATCGCCGGCGCGGCAGGCGCGAGCGATCGCATATCACCCAGTGGATCCGCGCCGTCCGTCTCTAGCAGTGCCAGTTCCACCACGATCAGGTCGGGCGATTGATCTGCCAGGAAGTTGGCGGCCGCGATGAGATCCTCGGCGCCCCAGGCACGATACCCGTCCTCAGCGACGAGCTTGCAGCCGCCGCGCAGGAAGTCGGGATCGCTATCAACGAGCAAGACGCTCAGTCCGCGCTCCGATTGATTCTTGGCTCCAACAGCCATAGGCAACCACTCGCGTTCCGATTGACGGCAGAAACGGCCGTGACAGCTACAAATAATTGCTTTTGGGCTAGTGGCGGGAGGGAGTGTAAGACTATTACCCTCAGGACGCCAGTAGGTTCACCGCCGGAGAAGCGGCCCACAAAAACCCGCGATGGAGGCGAAATGGACGAGATGCGCGCGGTGGTGATCACCGAGCCAGGTGGCCCAGAAGTGCTTGCCATAAAACAAGTTACGATCCGTGAACCGAGCAGGGGAGAGGTCCGTGTGCGGGTCCGGGCGGCCGGAATCAACCGGGCCGACCTACTGCAGCGGCGTGGGCTCTACCCACCGCCGCCGGGCTGGCCGACCGACATCCCGGGGCTGGAGTACGCCGGAGCGGTGGAGGCCGTGGGTGAAGGCGCCGACTTGTGGATGGTGGGTGACCGAGTGATGGGACTGGTGGGCGGCGGCGGCTGCGCCGAATACGTGGTGGTCCCCGAGCGCGAGGTCATCGCGATACCGGAGCGACTGTCGTACGAAGAGGCCGCCGCGATACCCGAAGTCTTCATCACCGCGCACGACGCGCTGTTCACTCAACTCGGTCTCGGTCCTGGCGAGCGTCTGTTGATCCACGCGGTGGGAAGCGGCGTTGGCACGGCAGCCCTGCAGATCGCCAAGGTCGCCGGTGCGAACGTGCTTGGCACGTCCCGCACTGCTTGGAAACTCCAGCGAGCCAAAGAACTAGGGCTCGATGTGGGAATCGATGCGTCGCACGAAGATGTAGCGGAAATTGTGCTACGCGAAACGGGTGGCGAGGGCGTCGATGCTATACTCGACCTGGTCGGTGGCCCGTACCTGGCCACAGACATCGATTCGCTGGCGCTCAAGGGTCGCATGATCATCGTTGGGCTCACAGCGGGCCGTTCCGCCGAGCTCGACTTGGGGGCAGTCCTACGCAAGCGCCTTCACATCATCGGCACCTCGCTTCGCATGCGCCCCTCGGAAGAAAAGGTCGCCGCCGCTCGCGCTTTCGATCGCGATGTTGGGGAGCTATTCGCGACCGGTAGAGTCCGCCCAATCATCGATCGCGTCTTCTCGATGGAAGATGTCGCGGAGGCGCACGCTCACATGGAATCCGACGCCAACTTCGGCAAGTTGGTCTTGATAATGGGCCGTCCCCACTAGGCCGGCAGGCAGCCGATCACTCCTGCCGGTGACGAGGCAGAGGTCGGAAGCCCCGCTCCCACTCGAGGTGTTCCCGGTCCCAATTCGCGAGGTCGGCCGCGGCCGCGTGCGTGCTCTCGAGGAAGCTGTCGAGCTCGTCGTCCGGCGACTCCGCGGCGCGCACCGCCTCGTAGGGTAGAGCGAACTCTCCCAGGTCTGCGAGCCAGAACGCGGCCTCGGGGCTCACTGAAGCTTCCGAGAATCCTTCGGGCGTCGGGTAGGCGTAGGCGTAGAAGATGGGATCCGGAGCCTCTCGGTTGCCCGGCCAGAACCCACAGCTCGAGACCTCGTGCGAGTACGCCTCACGCGTGATCTCGTCGGGCAGGTTCGGGATACCGCCCGGGTGTTCCGGCGCATCCCGGCCTGAGAACCGCGTCAGGGCCAAATCGAAGCTACCCCAGAAGAAGTGGACAGGACTGACCTTCCCAGTGAAACGGGCCCGGTAGGCTTTCATGACGCGGTCGGACTGCACGAGCGCGCCCCAGAGTCGCTGCGCGTGTTCCGGATCATACGTCCCGTGGACTTCGTCTTCAGGAAAGGGGATCGGCTCGGGAATTTCGTTCGGCACAGGGTGGATCGATACATCGATACCCATGCCCGTCAGCGCCTCCAGCAACTCGTGGTAGAACCGTGCGACGCTCTTCGGCTCCAGCGCCAGCCATCGTGCCTGACCGTCGCTTGATCGGATCGGGAGCCGGTGGTCCGCGAAATCGAAGTCGATCTCGAACGTGCGACCGCCGTAAGGGATCGGAGAGGTCGTGAGTCCACGCGATGTAACGTAGAGCGGCACGCTCCAAGAGTGGTTGAGCCAGGGAGAGAGCTCCATCCGGATCTTGCCGACGATCTGGGACCACATATGCAGGGTCTCGAGTGTATCTCCCCACTGTTTGAACGGAAGCTCCGGCCAATCCGCCGCGCTTGCCCTCTCTAGGTGCTCGATGGGGCTCATGTGTCTCTCCGCAACAAGGTCCCGATGGTCAGACGTCGAGTGTCGTTACGGCAACGTGCGCGCACTGCTCCAGGGCCGCAAGGAACGCCACCTCACGACCCCATCGGATAGCGGCGGGGTGGTGAGGTCGTGTCCGGCCAGGCTCGGCCTAGTTGTCGTGCCGCGGCGCGCTCTCCATGGACGACGGCACCGGGGAATCAGGAATGAAGATCGCCTTGTCGGTCGGCCATTCGGTCATAAGGTTCTTGAGAAACAACCGACACCCTGGCGTAGAGTGTCGGCTGTTGGCTATCCCGCCGATGATTGGTTGTCGGCGGTTGACTATCCCCTTACCGGGGTCAGGTCCTCCGTACCTACCTTCGGCGCGAGGCTCCACGCCGTGGCCGCAGCGACGGTCCCTGCGGTCTGGGAGCTGGCGTCATCTCGGCGGGCTGCATCGGCATGACGGCCGGTTCGAAACCCGGCACCACCTCACGGGAGAACGTCCGTCCCATCAGCTTCTCCACATCGCTCATGCTGGTCCACTCGTCCGGCGACATCAGCGTCATGGCGATGCCCTGCGCGCCGGCGCGCGCCGTCCGTCCCACGCGATGGATGTAGACCTCGGGATCGCGGGGAACGTCGTAGTTCACCACTAGGCCGATGTCGTCGACGTCGATGCCGCGGGCGGCCACATCGGTGGCCACCAGAACCCGGGTCTTGCCGTTCTTGAAGCGGCCGAGGGCTTCGTCGCGAACGCCCTGGGGCTTGCCACCGTGGAGTGCCGCCACATCGTTGCCTTCGCGACGCAAGTGATGGGCGACGACGTCTGCACCGTGCTTGGTGCGCGTGAACACCAGCGTGCGGTCGTCGGGTAGGACCTTCAGCAGCTTCGCCAGCAGGCTCCGCTTGCGAGGTTTATCCACCGCGACCAACACATGCTCTACACCCTCCGCCGCCTCGGTTCGCCGACCGATCTCGACGGCGGCATAATCCTTAAGCGCGCGGCGCGCCAACCGGTCCACGTCGCCCGAGATCGTGGCCGAGAAGAACAACGTCTGGCGCTGGGACGGTAGCGAGTCGAGGATCCGGTGGACGTCCCGCGAGAATCCCATGTCCAACATCCGGTCCGCCTCGTCGAGGACCAGCAGCTCGAGCGCTGAGGCATCGACGTGGCCACGACCCATGTGATCCAGCAGGCGACCGGGCGTGGCGATCACGATGTCGACGCCTGCTTTGAGCGCCCGGGTCTGGGGCTCCATGCGCACGCCACCGTACACCGCCACCGACTTCAGGTCCACGTGCCGGCCATAGGCGCGGGCGCTGTTCAGAACCTGTTCGGCCAGCTCGCGAGTCGGGGCCAGGACAAGCGCCCGCAGTTTTCCATGTGGACCGGCCATCAGACGCTGTAGAATCGGCAGCAGGAACGCCGCCGTCTTGCCGGTGCCGGTCTGTGCAGACCCGACCACGTCGCGGCCCTCCAGCGCCGGCGGTATGGCCTCACACTGAATCGGCGTGGGCGCGGTGTACCCCTCTTGGTCCACGGCCCTCAAAAGTTCGGGCACGAGGCCCAGTGATTGAAACGAAATCTCCATTAAGTACAACTCTTCCCTACAGGCATACGCGTACCGAGTGGCGTCCGTGCCATCGGTCACGCACTGCTCGTGATTGATTTGAACCTGAGGAATGAAGCGGCGAGTTTGTTAGGCGCCGGTACCCAATCCTAAGCTGGGCAACATTCTGCGCAGAGAAGAATCCAGCTTGCGGTTCGTACAACGGGCTGGAATATAACGAATTACAGAGATGTACGTCAATCCGGGCCGCGGACGGTCTATTCCGTCTTGCCCGCCTTTTCCATCATGCGCTCGACGGAGTCGTGCATTTCCCTGTTCAGACGACCCAGGACTTCGTCACCTTCCTCGGCGACCACCGCCTGATTCAGCAGGCGCACCCGGCCGATGAAGTCGTCCACTTCAGCGCGGAGCGCCAGGTAGCGACGCTCGCTGGTGAAGAACGGGTTTACGCCGTAGAGGAATCCCATAACGGCAACGAACAGGCCGAGACCGACGGTGATGTACCACCAGAAGAAGTCGTTGAGGAAGAGGAAAGCGCTCACCACGATGGTCACGCCCACCACGGCGCCCGTGAGACCCACGTAGCGGTTGAACCTGCGACGCCAAGTGCTGCGACCGTTATCGGCCATCTTGTTCCTCACCTGTTGGGTGACAAGGCTGAGGCGGCCCTGCAAGTTGAACGGGCCGACTCTCCGGCACAAGCCGGGCGATAAACTACTGCAAACAACGTTCTTACAGGGCCTAACCCCATAAAGCGTTCTCATAATTGGACTTAGAGCGTTCGGCCCTGTGGCACACCGATTGCCCCTTATGTGAACGACTCAAGCGCGATGGACTCCCACAGTACGGCAGTATCTCTGGGATCTTGCGCGAGAATACAGTGTTCTCAGTTGTAGGCTGGTGTGCCTGTCCGTCCTCCCTGCCGGACCTATCCTGCAAAGATTTCACACTAGGGGTGTACGGTGTCTAGGAGCTACCCAGTGGCGGCACGAGAAGCGAAGCGGGCTGGAAGCGCCCCGTGGTCCGGCCAGGTAGGGCGCGGCCAGTCGGGCGTCAGCGTGACCGAGGTGCTCATTGCGCTCGTCATCTTCTCGTCCGCGATCCTGGGGATCGTGGGGACCGCGGCTCGTGTGGGCGACATCATGAACTCCTCGCACGTGCGCTTGGGGGCCAGCTCCGTGGCCGGGCAGCGGGTGGAGACGCTTCTGTCGGCGCCTTACGACTCACTGGTGAACGGTTCGGCTGCGGCCGGCGGCGTGGCCATGAAGTGGACGGTGGCGGAATCGAGCTCGGCCAAGCAGATCCTCCTGGTTTATCGCTACGACCTCCCGCACGGGGCGCGCGAAGACACGCTCAGCGCAGCGTCATTGAAGCCATGAGTGCTCGAATCCGCAGTGCGCGTGGCGCGGGGCTTGTCGAGATGCTCATCGCCGTCACGTTGCTCACAATAGTCATGGCGACGATGGTCGGCGTTCTCCTCCAGCAACAGCGCTTCTACCTGGTGGCGGGCGACTCCGCCAACACGGTCAGCATACTTCAGCGGGTCGAGGCGGTCGTGAGTTCAGAACTGTTGCCGCTGAACGCCTCCGCGGGCGATGTGATCCACGCGGACACCGACTCGGTCAAGCTACGCGCCTTTCGCGGCGTGTACGCCGTCTGCGACAAACAGGAATTGGCTGATGCCCAGCTCACCGTGCGCTCGCTCACGGGGGGGGCTGCGATTCCTGTGGATAGCGCTCTGGTCTACTCGCACGGTCTCCGGGCGACGGTTACCGACGACCACTGGAAATCTGTCGCGATCAGCGCAGTGAAGCCGGATACCTGTCCGGACAACACGCCGGCCTGGACCGCGACCATTCCCGCCCTGACTGGTGACCTGCAGGAGATTCCAATCGGTGGCCCCGTGCGGGTGTTCCACTGGTCGAGCTACTGGCTGACCGTCCAGGACGGGTCATGGTTCATGAAGAGTGACGCGCTCAGCGGCTCGCCCATGGTGGTGAGTGGACCGTTGGCCCCGTCCGATTCCGCCAGCGCTTCGGTGCTGAGCTTCCGGTACATCAACTCTCAGGGAGATCCGACGGCGACGATCACCGACATCGAGAGGATCGAGATCGACGTCACGGCGCTGGGTGTGGTGCCGACGACGCGTGGTGGCCTACCCATGCAGAAGAACCGCACGGTCTCAGTGAAACTGCGGAACGCCGTTCCATAGGAGGCGGTCGTGTCACCAGTTCGCGTCTCGAACCAGTCAGGTTATGGCCTGCTCGCCACCGTGCTCATGGTCATCGTGTTCGCGATCATGGGGTTGGTGGGGCTGTCGATGGCGCGTCAAGAGCTACGCACCGAGACGGCCGTCACGTCGAGAGAGGTAGCGTTCTACGCGGCTGAAACGGGTCTGGCCAGGGGGCTCGATAACTGGAGCACTCCGCCCGGTCTCATCCCCACGGACACCTTCTGGTTGCTGGACAGCGGCTCGCTGCCGAGCGGTGCGAGCTACAGTGTCGGTGCATCCCGACTCGATGATGGCAGTGCCGTCCACGCCACCTACACGATTCGCTCGGAAGGCCGGGCCCGTGACGGTCACATCCAGCAGGTCAGCCTTCTGGTGGCCACCATGCCGGTGGAAGATCCGTTCAAGGCGGCACTCCAGGTGCTCGATAGCGTGACCTTGAAGGGCACTGCCGACGTGATCGGTTTCGACCGCATCCCCATCGAGTGGAACGGCCCGTTCTGCACGCAGCTCGACGACCACAAGGCCGGGGTCGTCATGATGGATACGACGATCTTCGAGGTTAAGGGTGGCGCGAAGGCCGAAGGTGCGCCGCCGCTGGATGAGGACACCGACACCGTCGGATTCTTCAACTTCGGGCCCATCACGTACGAGGAGTTGACCGCCGACGCCGACATCACCCTGGCCGATGGCACGGTGATCGACGATTCCAACCCCACGCTGCCTTCCTACACCGGTGGCGGAGCCTGCAACACGGCCGATCCCTACAACTGGGGAGACCCTCTCAATCCGAGCCTACCCTGTGCCAACTGGTTCCCGACGATCCATGTGCAAGGCGATTTGCGACTTGAGGGGAACTATCGCGGACAGGGCCTGCTGCTGGTGGACGGCGATATCAGAGCCCAGGGCGGTTTCGAGTTCTACGGCCCTGTCATCGTCAAAGGTGACTTGATCTCAGCAGGCAACTTCGCGATCTACGGCGGTGTGAAGGGCAAGAAGGCGGATATGTCCGTCGGCACCTCGCAGATCTACTACAGTGCCTGCGTCTTGCAGCGCGTCCTCAGCAATACGAGAGCTGCCAAGCCGCGAGCGCTCGTGGACCGTCCCTGGTTCCAGCGACGCTAGTGTCTAACCAGCTACCCAGTCAGATCCCCGGGAAGAGACGCCGGGCGGGGGTTGCCTCAGGTGGCCCTCGCTTCATGTCGCGCGCTTAGGGGCCGAACGATCGGGACGGGCCACAGCGCTCCAGATGCCCGCTCGGGACACCCGCGGCAACCCTGAACGATGCGGGGCGGTTACGGCACGGCCGCCCGGCAAACCGACCGTCTGGTCATCTACTATCAAACACTAAGAGTATCTGACTTATTCTCTGGTTCTCGAATCTGAATAGCTGAGCGATGGTGAGGGTCCGATCCGTCTTTTCGTAATCGTAGTAGATAGAGACGCAATCTCTGCTCTCCGTGACACTTAGGACTTGATACGCGCACTTATCCGGTTGGTCGTTGTTCAGGTTGTCCAGGTAGCTATCGCGCGAGTCGAACCGATAAAGCGGACCCCTGAGGCTAAGGTTCTCCGCCAGCAACGGGGCCAGGCCAGCTACGTCCCCGGCGCAAAAACACCTCAAGAACTCCAATGCGATGTCACGGTTGTTCATCCGGAGAACCTACCCGAGCTAGCGGTGTCCGACCAGAAGTAACGGGATTGTGATCGCGAACTGTGGGCAGATCTCGATCGGCGGGGCGCAGGCCCCGTTTTCTATCTGGCCAGGGCATGGATCCGGACCTGCCGCGCGATGCGTTCTGGTCAGCGGGTTTCATGGGTCAGCTCACGATCGTCATCCCGTCGCTGGACATGGTCGTCGTTCGCCCAGTACCGGCGGATACGTCGGCTACATGAACCGTGTCCTCGTCGGAATCACGGAAGCTTTGGGGTTGGCGGCGGAAGGTGAATAGGCCCGGCTCCCGCTGAGGCGGAACCGGGCCCCGGTCGTCTAGATTCTCGCCGCCCCCTACCAGACCGGTAGATGCGGCGCGAACACGGTGAAGTCCCTCATGAAGCCTGTTCTGATCTTGTATCGGGCACCCGGTAGCTCGTAGGTGTCCAGCAAGACCTCGACTCTTTCCAGGTAACCCTCCATCAACTCCTGGTCGTCGGCCAACCCTGCGATCCAGGCCGCGTCGGCCAGCGCCCAGACCTGCATCTCCACCTCACCCAGCGACCCCGCCTCACGTGCAAACCCTTCCAGAACGGCCATGGCGTTCGTGTAGTTCTGTTCGAAATAGTACGTATTGGCGATGCGGCGCAGCTCGTTCACCGGCAGATACCCTTCCGCTCGAGTGAGGTTCGCTGCGGCGGCGTATTCCCTGCGCGCGAGGTCGAACTTCCCATTCATTGTCAGAAGATCGCCAAGCTGGACGTGGAATCGTGACGTGGCTGACAATAGCGCCAGCTCACTGGCCGGGTTGTTGGGAGCTGTGGAGATCGGTGTTGCGGCGGCGAGGATCGCGACGACGGCCAGCGTTACCGCCAAGTATACAGTCCTTCTCATCGGTTAACCTCCAGTCACTGACAAGGAGGCGCCCGCAAACCGATCAATGTTGACAATACGAGGGACGCGGTCCTCAGGTTTCGCTCTCAGCGCACCGCCGTCGCCAGAGTGTCCTGGTGCCGCTGGATCAACGTGCGCAGGTAGGTCCCAATTCGGTCCGCGCCCTCGAAACCGGCGGCCTTGGCCGAGGCTTCCTTCTCGGCATCCGGGATATCGGCGCTGGCCGCATAATGCTTGAGGTCCTTGTAGAAGCCGATGGTGTAGCTGTCCCAGGCCGCGCCGGAGGCCCGCGTGAAGATCAGGTTCTGCGGCCGGTCGATGCCTTCGAGATAGGCGTTCTCCATCTCGCGCTCTTCCAAGAGCTCAGCTCGCTTGCGCGGCAGCGCGATGAACATCTCGACGTGATAGTAGGCGTTGTTCTCGAAGGCCTCACGCACCACTTCGAGCGCGGGTCCCAGAACGTAGAGATCCTCGCGCCAGGCGATGCGTTCCGAGAGGCCAGACTGCAGGGCCGCACTCTCGCGGCGGGCAATTCGCTCAGGTGAGAAATACTCCTCCTCGCTGCCCATGGGGAAAAGAAGCAGCAGGTCCCAGTGGTCGCCCTGACTGTGCCGCATGATGAACGGTGGTTCATCGCCGGCGGCTTCGTACGCCGGCATCCGTGCCACGTAGAGATCGATCAATTCCAACAAGTCGCCGGGGGCGGCTCTCACCGTTAGCGTCCTATATAAGTAGCCTTCGTCGAGGTCTGGCGCCTGGGCGGCCAGTGCCGCGACTAGAAGTAACGCAGTCATCATCGACTCCTGTCTTGCCGAGTGAGAACTCGCAGCAAACGACCTGGTTGCAGGCTTGTTGTCAAGACAATGCGATCGAATCTGTCGCTGAGGTCCAGCGCCAAGCGAGCTGCCTCGACGGCGAGTTCCTCGAGCTCGTCATCGTCGACCATATTGATGACCGGCACAACCTTCGCATCGCCTACATCCTTCAAGGCACCGCTCTCGCTAGCGAGTAGACGTGCCACGTGCTGTGGTTCGATCGGTGCACCGAGGCGGGCACCGGCGACAGCCTCGATTCGCTGTGGTCTGTGGGCAACCTCCTCGGATAGTGGTTGGCCGATCGCTTTCGCCGAGACCACCGGGATCACCGTAGTCGTGCCCTCAGGTATCAGAGGCTCGTCGTCCTCAGGCGCCTTGATCCAACGCATCCGCGCCCCGTCGGCCTTGACCAGTAAGAGATCGAAGTTTGCGGCCGTCCGGATCTCACTGATCAGTCGCGCTTCGATCCCACCATAGCGGGCCTTCTTCACATCGGGGTGACTGAAGGCGACCAGGCGGTGCCGCACTGCCGCCTCGGCCACCGCGTCGATGACCTCTCCCGGGCCGGCGACGACTTCGTGAGCGCCGAGCCAGCTTGGGAAGTGTGCCATCGGTACAGTGGATGTGAGGCCCACGCGACCCGGACTGAGAGCCGCGAGATGATAGAGGGTCGTCTTCTTGCCACCGGCGCCGACTGCGCAAACGGTTCCGGACCGGGCACCTAAGAGGTCGAGTAGTTCTTCCATGCAGGCAGCTACGGCGCTTCTACCAGCGCGGCTTGCACGCAAAGGATGCGCGGTAAGAACCCTGCGATGACCTCCCAGCTATCACCGCCGTCGCGGCTGGCGAACAGGTGTCCACTGGAAGTTCCGAAATAGACACCGCACGGGTCGAGCCCGTCGGTGTCGATAGCCTCGCGCAGAATCGTCACGTAGGCATTCTCTTGCGGTAGGCCTCGCGTCAAAGGGCACCAGTCCTCGCCGGCGTTGTGACTGCGATAGACCGTGATCGCGCCGCCGACCGTCGTGCGAACGTGGCTGCTCTCCTCCGGTATGACATAGACGGTGTCGGGGTCTTTGGGGTCGACGGCTATGGCGTACCCGAAGTCGCTGGGTAGACCTTCCGTGATCTCGGTCCAATGATCGCCTCGGTCATCGCTTCGGTAGCTGCCCGTGTGGCTCTGCTGGTACAGACGATCAGGTCGAGTCGGGTGGACCACGAGTCGGTGCACGCAATGACCGCTTGTTGGTCGTGGGTCCGGAAGGTAGTCGGCTCGCACGCCCTCGTTCGCGGTAGTCCAGTTGAGGCCGTCGTCTTCCGAGCGATAAACCCCTCCGGCCGAGACGGCCGCGTATATCCGCTCCGCGCTGCGCGGATCGATGTGGATCGAATGGAGCGCCAATCCTCCCTTAGCCGGCTGCCACGAGTCTCGAGTCGCGTGCTCATTGAGGCCGCGAACCGATTCCCACGTCTGGCCGCGGTCCCGGCTGACGAACAACCCGGCGGGCTCGATTCCGGCATAGAGCGAGTCCGGCCGCTCGGCGTGACCGGGGGCGATGTACCAGACGGCTTTCAGGCTTTTCGTTTCGTCGCTCGAATCATGGTGCGGCACGCTGGGCAGCAACGTCCAGCTGCGGCCGCCGTCAACGCTGCGATGGATGTGGACGCCCCAAACCATGTGACGGACGGCTGCATAGGCGTTTGCCCGATCGCGGGGATCCAGAACGGCGTGATACACCTCGTAACCGGCCAAGTGAGGCCCCTCCAATCGCCACTCACGCCGAGCTGCATCGGATGTGACGAGAAACAGACCCTTGCGTGTGCCGACGAGCAGGACTACGCGTGCCCCGACCCCTTCAAAGCTCGAAATCCTGCACCTCCTGACTCGGGCGCTGCCCGGGAATCGCTGTCTGCTGATCGGCCTTGAATAAACGGCACGGCGATAGGCGATTCAAGCCCGTCGCCGGACTGAAGTCAGTCAGAGTTGTCGAAGGAGAAGAAGTTGGCGTTACGAGGCGCTGCAGGTGATGACTCCGTCGCCGTCGTCCGGCACACCGGCGATCGGCGACACCGGGCCGACGTATAGCCCGCATTTGATGGCAGTCATGTCATGCGTCGCGTCGGCACTCCAGCCGTTGCCAGACGTTTCCACGATCTGGATGGTCACCATCGGGGTCGAAGTATGTTCGAGACTGCTCAGGTCATTGGCGTAGAGCATGTTGTTCTCGAAGTAAGCTTCTTGAGCGGTCACCAGTGTTCGCAGGGACGTCTGCATCTGCGATCGGTAGGCCTTCTCGCGAGTCCTGGCGAAACGTGGCAGCGAAATCAGCGCCAGCAGGCCTATGATCGTGATGACGACCAAGAGCTCGATGAGCGTGAAACCCCGAGCGCTCGACCGAATGCGTGGTTTCATGCGACGGACCATCGTGCGGAAATGCTCTTCTATGGCTACAAGAACTCGGCTTCCAGGCCTCTTTCTGCCACCGTGGATGAGCGCAATCTCCGTGCCGAGGATCAGCCGTTTTCTAAGTTTCAGCTGTACAAGCGCTTGCGCTGTGTGTAGTGTAGGCCACGCATTGCCTGTTGTGCGCAATCTGCAATCTGCGGCGGCGCAGTGCGGCCCCGCCGGCGGTGTGCAAGTCGGCGTGCCCTGAACGTCTCCATGGTGATGAAGATGCTCCCGTCGAGTGGAGATCAATACTTCAGGAGGAATGTCATGAGCAGACTGAGCGTTTTGGGAGTGGCACTGGCGACCCTGTCGTTGGGCGCCGCGACTGTCAATTCAACAGTAGCGATGCGCAGTGACGAAGAAGTTGGGACCAGCTTGACCATCTACACGGGCAACCTGGCGTTGGTGCGCCGGAGTCTGGATATCGTTCTCACGCCAGGCTCCCGCAGCATTCGCGTTGATGGACTGCCGACCAATATGGATCGAAGCAGCTTGATCGTACTCAACGATGGCGTGACCCTCTTGGGCGCACACGGTTTTCGCAGCTATCAGGACATGGCGTCGGGTGCCGGCGCATCCCTGGACTTGGACCTCGAGGTGGAACGTCAGGTCGATACCCTGGAGCTGGCTTTCCTGACCACGGGCCTGAATTGGACGGCCGACTACTCCGTAGTGATCGCCCGGGGTGACGCGTCGGCGCGGGTCGATGGCTACGCGGATTTGGTGAACGGATCCGGAACGACTTTCGAGGGTGCGGAAGTGCAACTGCTGGCCGGCACGATTCAGCGGGGCGTCGGTGGACGATACCGTGCGGATGACTATCGCGCACTGGCGATGGAGGAGGCGGCGTCGGCACCTGAGTTACAGCAGGCTGCCTTCGGCGACTACCACATGTATACAGTCTCCTCACCGCTGTCGCTACGCGCCGGCGAGTCGAGACGCATCCGCATGTTCGGCTCCCGGTCGATTCGAACTCAAAAGGAGTATGTGTTGGTGCACAACGTGGTGTATCACCGTCAGTACCCAGAGCCGGTGACCCAACCCGTGGCCGTCGGTTACCGAATCGAGAGGCCGGAGGAGTCCGAGTTCGGGAAACTACCCCTGCCCGGAGGCCAGGTTAAGGTGATGCAGCGCGATGAAGCCGGTCGGATTCAACTTCTCGGCATCGCGACGATCGCGAACAAGCCTGAGGGCGAGGACTTGAGACTGAGCACCGGTCTGGCGTTCGATATCGTGGGCACCCGCACGCAGACGGAGTACAAGCGGCTAGCCAACGGGACGTATGAATCTGCTTGGAAGGTCGAGCTCAGAAACAAGAGCGACTCGGCGGTCACGGTCCAGGTGATCGAGCAGTTGAGCGGAGATTGGCGAATAGTGGCGTCGACCCATGAGTCGCAGAAGTTGTCTGCGGGCGCTGTGCGCTTCCAGATCGATGTTCCGGCGGGCGGAGAATCCATTTTGGACTACACCGTTCAAGTGCGGAGCTGATGAAACCAGGAAACCGTATCCGACCTTGAGGACGGGCTGTCGAGAAGGCCCGTCCTCGCCGTTGACACACGATTGTTTCCCTGCATATTCTCAGGTTTCCCTGGGGTATCGTTGCCCCTCAGGACGGTGGTCCCGAGCCCGGGACTGAGAAAAGGAGCGTAATGGTTCAGGTCACGGTTAATGAAGGAGACGATCTCGAGCGCGTACTTCGCCGCTTCAAGCGGCAGGTGCAGAAGGCCGGGATCTTTACCGACCTAAAGCGTAAGAAGCACTACGAGAAGCCCAGCGAGACGCGCAAGCGCAAGCGCAACGCGGCTCGACGGCGCAGTCGCCGAACGCGGCAGCGCAGGTAGCTTCACCGCAGCAGCATACTACGATAGGTATCTCCCGGCCCGCTTTGCGGGTCGGTGCATTTCTGCTCCTTTCAGCCCTGAACATTCAGACGGCGCCTGCTGCGTCCAGACAGTTCTGACGCGTCAGTTACACGGGTCGAGGTGCCCGTGTATCTTCTTCATATGGAGAGTATGGACTTGGTGAAAGTACAGCGGGCCCAGGGGGCCATGCTGCCCCGGCGTTTCGACGCACACCTGCGGTCGAGCGGGCTGCTCCCCGAGGGGGCGGCCATTACGATCGCGCTCTCCGGGGGGCTCGATTCTGCTGTCCTGCTCGATCTTCTCGCCGCGCTCCATGAACGTTGGAACTGGGCACTGAGCGCGGCTCACTTCGATCACCGCATGCGGGCCGATAGTGAAAGCGACGCGGATCAGGTGAAGGCGCTCTGCGAGAGAATGGGCGTACCGTGTCGAGTCGGTCGCTCGCCGGTAGCCCCGAGGAGCGAAGCCGAGGCGCGAGACCTGCGCTACGCCTTTCTCAGCCGAGCGCGGGACCAGTGGGGCGGGGGATGGTTAGTTACGGCCCATCAGGCCGACGACCAGGCCGAGACCGTCCTCTTTCGACTGATCCGTGGCAGCGGACTCGCCGGACTCGCCGGCATCCCGGCGCACCGGCCACCGGGCGTGGTACGACCGCTGCTCCCGTTTTGGAGAGCTGAAATCGAGGACTATGCCCGGGCGCGGGGACTGACCTACCTCTCCGATCCCACGAACCTCGATCTATCGTTCGCTCGCAATCGCATCCGCCACGAGCTGATTCCCAGCATCGAGGCGAAGGATATACCCGATTTTCGCCGGCAGCTTCTCCGACTCGCGGATTTGGCGGGACGGGCGGCGCGGGTCATCGAGCGAACCAGCGAGATTGCGGTCAGGGAGCTGATCCTCGAAGCGACGGAAGCCCGTATCGTAGTTGCACGTAAGGGCTTCCTCGCCTATGATACGACGGCGCGGGCACATCTCTTGCGCTTGCTCGCTGCACGGGTCAGCTCGCCGCCAGGGCGAGTCGGAACGCGAGTCGCGCTCGAGTTTATTAACACGTGCGCCAGCGGGCGTGGCATCGACCTCGCTGGTGGCATGGTGATCCGCCGCGAGTTCGACCGCTTCGTTATCGAGCGGCGTCCGTCTGGTGAGATGCCCGCAGATGAGGATCTGCTGCTCTCCGATTCGCGCGGCGACGGAGATGTGAAAATCGCCGGCACGAGTTGGCGAGTCCGCTGGGCGCTCGGGGCGCTCGAAGGTGACACGGGCTGCGGTGAAGAGGTGGCCTGCTTCGATCCTTCCGAACTCCGTTTCCCGCTGACGGTGCGGAGCTGGCGGCCGGGCGATCGTATCCGGTTGCCCGCGGGCACGCGGAAGCTCAAGAAGGTGTTCGTTGATAGGAAGGTCGGACGCTCCGAGCGATTGAACCGCCCGCTGCTCACGGACGGCAACGGTGTGCTGTGGGTCGTGGGTTTGGTGCGTGGAATTCAAGTGGCTGACCGCGGGCGAGCGGATGTGTTCTCGGTCGGCATTCGGCGGGAGAGATGAGCGAAGTCGCAACGAGCTATCCAGGGCTCAAGCGAGTCGTATTCAGCGAAGGCGAGATCGCCGCACGGGTTCGCGAGCTGGGTCGTGAGATCGATGCGTTCTATCCGGCGGACGATGGGCTACTGGCGATCGGGTTGCTAAAAGGAGCCTTCATGTTCCTCAGCGACCTCGTACGGTCTATTGACCGGCCGACTCTGGAGCTCGGATTCCTTACCGCGGCCCTCTACGGTGAAGGGACCGACCCGAGCGGTGAAGTGGAGGTGCTCGAGGACAAGGACGTGGACGTTACAGACCGTCATGTTCTGCTGGTCGAGGACATCGTGGACAGCGGAAAGACGCTAAACCGCGTCGGCGATGTTTTGAGCGGTCAGTCACCTCGCTCGCTGGAGGTGTGCACGTTGCTGCACAAGCGAACGACGAGCGAGTTGCGTTACGAGCCGCGCTGGATCGGCTTCGATGCGCCGAACGACTGGTTGGTTGGCTATGGTTTGGACCTCGCGGAGCGATACCGGCATCTGCCTTTCGTAGGTGCGATCGCCGTCGAGGATGAGAGAGGTACTTAAATATGTCCGATCCGAATCCGAACCGCGGTGAGCCCCAGGGGCGCTGGGCGCGTATGTCGAGGAGCCTCGCGTTTTGGGCGCTGATCCTGCTGGTCCCGCTCATCATCATCCAGCTCGTGGGCCAAGGCCGCAAAGATGTCCAGGAACTCACGTACACCGAGTTCATGCGGGAGCTCGACGACGGGAACGTTCTGAAGATCTCGGTCATCGAAGGCAAGGAGTTGGAGGGCGAGCTGAGGGCCCCGATCGGCCAGTCCGGCCAAGCCGCTCGCGAGTTCTGGACGAAGCTTCCGATCTGGCACAGCGAGGACATTCTCAGGCGACTCGAGGCCAGCGGTGTGACTATCGAGGCGGAGGAGGCACGCCCAAACTGGTGGGGTCTGCTTGCCGGGGCGCTTCCCTGGATCTTCCTGTTCGGCTTGATGCTGTTCTGGCTCCGCCAGATGCAGGCGGGCGGGAACCGCGCCTTCTCGTTCGGCAAATCGAAGGCGAAACTACTGTCGGGTGATACGCCTAAAATCACGTTCTCCGACGTGGCCGGCTGCGAGGAAGCGAAAGAGGAACTCCAAGAGACCATCGAGTTCCTCAAGGACCCGACGAAGTTCACGCGTCTTGGCGGTCGCCTGCCAAAGGGCGCCCTGTTGGTTGGGCCGCCGGGGACGGGCAAGACGCTACTCGCTAAGGCAGTGGCGGGCGAAGCCTCGCGTCCCTTCTTCAGCATGTCGGGCTCCGACTTCGTCGAGATGTTCGTGGGTGTCGGAGCGTCCCGTGTGCGGGATCTGTTCGAGCAGGGCAAAGCTCATGCCCCCTGCATCATCTTCATCGATGAGCTCGATGCCGTGGGTCGTCATCGCGGAGCCGGTTTGGGCGGTGGCCACGACGAGCGCGAGCAAACGCTGAATCAGCTGTTGGTGGAGATGGACGGCTTCGAATCGAACGAAGGCGTCATACTTATCGCCGCCACGAACCGTCCCGACGTCCTCGACCCGGCTCTGTTGCGGCCGGGCCGCTTCGACCGCCAAGTCGTGGTCGACGCGCCGGATGTGAAGGGCCGGGAAGGTATCCTGGCGGTTCACACGCGAAAGATCCCGCTCGCCGACGATGTCGACCTGTCCAGGCTTGCCAAGGCGACGCCCGGGATGAGCGGAGCCGATATCGCCAACATGGTCAACGAAGCGGCGCTGCTAGCCGCGCGCAGAGACAAGGACCGGGTGGAGATGGAAGACCTGGAGGACTCCAAAGATCGGGTCCTGCTGGGAGCGGAACGCAAGAGCATGGTCATCAGCGACGAGGAGCGCAGGCTCAGTGCTTATCACGAGGCCGGTCACGCCGTCGCGGCTCATTTCACGCCGGAGTGCGACCCTTTACATAAGGTGACCATCGTTCCCAGGGGCCGAGCACTCGGTCTTACCTTCTCTATGCCCGAAGACGACCGGCACAGCTACTCGAAGGCCTACTTGCAAGCGCAGTTGGTTTACGCGTATGGCGGCCGCGTCGCCGAGGAGCAGATCTTCGGTCCCGAGAAGATCACGACGGGTGCGGGGAATGACATCGAGCGCGCGACTGCTCTGGCTCGCCGAATGGTTACCGAGTGGGGTATGTCCGATATCGTCGGTCCGATGAACGTGGGGGACCGTGGCGAGGAGATCTTCCTGGGTCGTGAGATCCATGAGCGCCGGGAAGTGAGCGAGGAGATGTCTCGGATGGTGGACGACGAGGTCAGGAAGCTTCTCGACGATGCGTACAATAGGGCCGCTGCCGTGATCTCGGAGCACCAGGACAAGCTCCACACGCTGGCGAAGGCGCTGCTGGAGCGCGAGACTCTGGACTCGGACGAGATCAACCTGGTCTTCACCGGCAAAGAACTGCCACCGCTGCCCGAAGCTGAGTCGGCGGCCGGCGATGGGCCGATCGACGCAGCGGCGGCCGCCGAGAGCGCACGGAAGCTACGCGACGCGAAGGGTGCCAGGATCGAGCAGAGCTTGAAACCGGCGACGTCGTTCGAGAGTACAAGAGGAGAGGTGCGGGGGTCCTGAGATACAGCGATGAGCGCAGAGGCTACGGCGAATAGCGGATTCGCCATTTCAAGTGAGGCGGAGGTCGGGAGGATCTGGCGAACATCGCGCCGGGTGATCGACTTATCGAAACCGGTGTTGATGGGCATCCTGAACGTCACACCGGATTCTTTTTCGGACGGCGGTCGCTATTTCGATCCGGAGATGGCGGTTCGTCGTCTCGAAGAACTGGCGAACGAAGGGGCCGACATCATCGATGTCGGTGGCGAATCGACGCGACCGGGCTCGCTCCCGGTGAGCGAAGAAGAAGAGTTGAGCCGCGTTCTGCCGGTGATCGAGGCGGCAGCGGCTCTGGATGTACCGGTCTCGATCGACACGACGAAGTCAGCGGTGGCCGAGGCCGCGCTCGATGCTGGGGCCGAGATCATCAACGATATCTCGGGTCTGCGTTTCGATTCCCAGTTGGCTCATAGCGCCGCCTGCTCGGGCGCTGGTTTGGTCCTCATGCACATCCGTGGCCAGCCTCGGACCATGCAGGACGACATCCACTATGACGATCTCGTCGGGGAGATCGTGGGCGAGTTGGGTGAGTCCGTGGAGCGAGCACTGAGCGCGGGGTGCGAGCCCGACTGCCTGGTCGTCGATCCGGGGATCGGCTTCGGAAAGACGGCGGAGCAGAACCTGGTCCTGATCAACCGGCTGGGTCGGATCACCGCCCTGGGTTACCCGGTCCTCATCGGTCCGTCACGCAAGTCGTTCATCGGGAAGATGCTGGGACTCGAGGTGCCGGATCGGCTAGAAGCGAGCGTCGCCGCCTGTGTGGTGGCGTTGCTCCGGGGGGCGCGGATCTTTCGTGTTCATGACGTGCGCCCGACACGACGTGCGCTGGATATGGCGGAACTCATAGCCAATCGGTCGAGCGGTGGAGAGCTTTCTTGAGCGTATAAGCTTTCTGAGGCCCAATCTTTGGGACCTCCTGGAGATGGCGGTGGTGGCTTACATCTTCTACCGCCTGCTTCTGCTCTGGGCGGGGACCCGAGCCATCCAGATGCTCATGGGGCTCATCGTGCTGTCCGCGGTCTACGCGTTGTCAGGGGTCCTCCAACTCGATCTCATCCACTATCTACTGCGCATCGTCTTCACCTACGGTGCTTTGGCCGCGGTCATCTTGTTCCAGCCGGAGCTGCGAAGTGCGCTCACCAAGCTGGGACAGAACCGATTCTGGCGGTTCTTTTCGCGATCGGAGAAGACCTCGGAGGCGTTGCAGGAGCTAGCTCACGCCACCGAGGTGCTGGCGCGGAAGCGGATCGGCGCGATCATCGCCGTGGAGAAGGAGGTCGGCCTCGAGGAATACGCGCGCAAGGGTACGCCGATCAACGCACCGGTATCCACCGAGCTGTTGGAGAGCATCTTCGCCCGCTACGGTCCGTTGCACGATGGCGCCGTAATCTTGCGGGGTGAGATGATGATGGCCGCTCGCTGTATCCTTCCGCTCACGCAATTTCCTGTGACCGACAGAACCCTGGGAACGCGACACCGGGCGGCCATTGGGCTCTCGGAGGAAACCGATGCGTTGGTGATCGTCGTCTCGGAAGAAACGGGCCACATATCACTGGCGAGGCGAGGACGCTTAGAAAGGAAGGTCTCCGGCGAGCGGTTGCGAGAGGCGCTGGGTCTGACGTCCGGCGGCCGAGGCCAGGTGGCTTCGGCAGTCCAGATGGCGCCGTCGGCGAAGGGGACGGAGGTCGCGACGGGCGAGCTGAGCCTCGTTGACAGACAGTCACCTGCGCCCTAAGCTTTCTGGATATCAAGCAAGACAAGACGGCTGGGATTCACCTAGGAACAGCGAGGTTCGCTTGCAACAGGAAGCCCAATACGCTCTCCTGGAGCTATTTAGGGACGGCGGCTTCATGATGTACGCCTTGGTGCTGTGCTCGTTGCTTGCGCTGGGCGTGATGATCGCCAAGGCCTATATCCTCTGGGTGGCTCACCATGACAGCCAGCGGCTGCTGGCCGAACTGCACGCGATGCCCCGTCAGAGCGGAAATGTAGACGCGACCATCAAATTGGCCGATGAGACACAGGGCCCGGTCGCGGCCATCGTATCGTCCGCATTGCGACGCGTGAGCGAACGCAGCCACACCGACGCCGATATCGAGAAGGCCGTTGCGACGACCGGTTCGATCGAGCTGGGCTTCTTGGAGCGTGGTCTCGTCGTGCTGGCGACAGTGGCCAACGTTGCCCCGATGATGGGATTCCTCGGAACTGTCGTGGGGATGATCGCGGCATTTGGCGCTGTGGCCGAGGCGGGCCAGATCGAAGCGTCGCTAGTGGCCGGCGGCATCAAAGTCGCTCTGATCACGACAGCGACGGGTCTCACGATCGCCATTCCGGTCAACATAGCGTATAACTTCTTCGTGACGCGGATCGACCAGCTGATCCTCGATATGGAGCGGGGGACTGAAGCGGTGATGGACATGCTGCCATCCCCGACGGCACGAGCGCAAAGTTAGAGGTACGCCGCCATGGCAATGCTGCAGAGGAAAAGCAGGGTAAGCGACGATATCCCCACCGCCTCGATGGCGGACATCGCGTTCTTGCTCCTTATCTTCTTCCTGACCACGACGGTGTTCGAGGAAGAGAAGGGGTTGTCGATCGTGCTGCCGGAAGCGGCCGCCGAGCAGGTGGAGGTATCGCAGAAGAACATAATTCACTTCTTGGTGCAGCCGGACGGAGCCGTAGTGATTCGCCGCGGCGAGAGCCAGGCCGAGCAGGTCGTGGCGTTCAGCCAGATCGAGGGCATCATGCGGCAGGAGATATCGAACAACGCTGAGATCATCGCGGCCGTAAAGACTGATCCCAATGCGCCATACGGGCACATGATCAATGTGCTCGATGAGTTACAGAAGGCGAGTGCGCAGCGGATCTCGCTGCAGCTTTGGGAGAGATAGAGAATGGCGAAGAAAGGCGGACCGTTCGAACGGAAGTCTAAAGTCGAGGCCGAGATTCCGGCCGCATCGATGGCGGATATCGCGTTCCTACTTCTGATCTTCTTCATGGTGTCGACGACCTTCAGAAGAGAGCAGGACCGGCACCTGACGTTCCCAAGGGCTGATGCCACGCAGAAGCAGGACGAGAAACGCAAGAACATCTTGCACGTCTGGATCGAACCGGACGGCCAGGTGTATATAAACGACAGGCTGGTACCGATGGACATGGTGGCGGACGTAGTGCTGCCGCTCTATCGGGACAGTGATCGCCGCCTCCTGATCTCGATCAGGGGTGATCGCGATACGCCGTACCGTTTCATCAACTCGGTGACGGAGCAGCTGCGCGAGGCCAACGCGGTCCGTGTCTTCTTCCACACGGATCTCGAAAGTCGATTGACGCGCGAGAGGAGGTAAAGCTCTCATGGCAGACATGACGACGAGCGGGGGTCATACGCTGCGCGGCAGTGCCAATGACCGCTTCAAAAAGATGTCCGAAGCCTATCTGTGGGGCGCGCTCTGCCTGGCCACGGTTTTCCACTTCGGCCTCTTCAGCTTCTTCCCCGAGCTCACTGCGTCCGATGTGAGTTTCGGCGTGAACGAATTCGAGGCTATCGAGCTACCGCCTGAGGTGGACATTCCGCCGCCTCCGGAGCAGATCTCCCGTCCCGCCGTACCGGTCGTGGCTGCGACCGAGCTCGAAGAGGACATCACGATCGCTCCGACCACTTTCGAGGAAAACCCCGTCGAGAATCTGCCGCCGCCGCCCAGCGACGCGAGCCGCTTAGGCGATCAACCGGTCTTCACGCCGTACACGGTGAAGCCCGAGCTGAAGAATCGGCGCGAAGCGCTTCGCATAGTGGAGCGGAACTACCCGAAGCTGCTCAAGGATGCCGGCATCGGCGGAGCCGTCAACGTCTGGGTGTTCATCGACACCCAAGGGAACGTGCAGAACGCGCAGGTCCAGAAGAGCTCCGGGAACAGGGCTCTCGACGACGCCGCGCTGAAGTCGGCGCAGGAGTTCACGTTTACGCCGGCATTGAATAGAGACATGCGGGTACCGGTTTGGGTGGCGATACCGATTACTTTCGCAGTGCTTAATTGAACCGGAGCCGCTTTCCATCTCAGCCCGGCATCGCGGCGGCGGTGCCGGGCTTTTTTTGTTCGATCTCCGCGCTGGGTCCCCAGGTTTACCTTGATTAGCTGTTGTAGGGCGCGTAACTTAGCTTGATTATGTATCTTGAGCGGCTTCACGACGCGCTGCCCGAAGTCCGGGATCGAATCGAGCGAGCGTGCGAGCGTGCGAGCCGCTCTGATCCTGACTCGGTTACTCTCGTCGCGGTGACCAAGGGCCACCCGGTCGAGGCGTTGCGCGCGGCGCGCGATGCGGGCCTCAAGGTGGTCGGCGAGAATCGCGTTCAGGAAGCCCGCGCCAAGTGGGAGACGGCAGGGGGTCTCGATCTCACATGGCATCTCGTTGGGCACCTCCAGCGCAACAAGGCACGGCAGGCGCTGCAGATGTTCAGATTGATTCAGTCTGTGGACAGTGTGCGCCTTGCTGCGAGCCTCGATCAAGAGGCGGCGAAGCGAGCCGAGAAGGCGCGGGTTCTCATCGAGATCAACGCATCGGGCGAGGAAGTGAAGCACGGTTTCCCCGTAGAGGAGGCGCTGGCTCCGGTTCGCGAAATCTGCGATCTGGAATGGGTGGAAGTCGTCGGTCTGATGACGATGGCTCCGTTCACCTACGACGAGAGCGTGTTGCGTCGAACGTTCCGGCGCACGAAAGATCTTTACGAACGCTGCCGAGATAACCTGGTGCGGTTCGAAGGCCGGTACCTCTCGATGGGCATGACGAACGATTTCGAAATCGCAGTTGAAGAAGGCAGTAACATGGTTCGGCTCGGGACAGTGCTGTTTGGGGAGCGGGGACAATGATTGACCTGACACCACTCGATGTACGCAAGAAGAAGGGCGATTTCCGCCGCGCGGTTAGGGGCTACGATGCCGAGCTGGTGGACGACTTTCTCGACATGGTCGCGGAACGGCTCGAGGAGCTGGTGAAGCAGAATGTCGCGCTGACGGAACGGGCCGAGCACCTGCAGGATCAGGTTGGCTCTTTCCGCGAGCGCGAGAAGGCTCTGAACGAGGCGCTCGTTACCGCACAGCAGCTTCGCTCGGAAGCCCAGGCGCAGGCCGACCGCGAGGCCGATCTCGTGCGCCGCGAGGCGCAGGGTCAGGCGGAGCGAATCGTCGAGGAAGGACAGCGCTCGTTTCGAGAGCTTGCTCGACAGATCGAAGGACTTCAGGCTCGGAAGAACCATTTCGTCAGGGCGTTTCGGACGCTGCTCGAGCGCTATCTCTCCGAGCTTGAAACGGATGAGGCGCGCGTAAACGAAGCGGTGTCGAGCGTGCTGGCGTCGGCGCGAGCC
>Ga0209536_100003406_pt1 | contig 25561 bp, 19 predicted proteins | sample DeeMarSeWOR28_12_FD_187461 | JGI IMG/M metagenome (GOLD analysis project Ga0209536, IMG submission 187461) | Marine sediment microbial communities from White Oak River estuary, North Carolina - WOR-2-8_12 (SPAdes) (version 2) | ecosystem: Environmental > Aquatic > Marine > Intertidal zone >...
GTTCTGGGTTCAAGGGTTAAATGTTGCGAGTTGCGGGTGGCGGGTTCATCGATTGCGGATTGTAAGCGCGGTGATTATTGCACACAGAGAGTCCACAGAGAAAACACTCATATAGGGTATGGGTTAGTCGGAACGTATTTATGACAAGCGGTATAATCTGTCTTCTGACCTCTGTCTTCCGACATCTGTCTTCTGACCTCTGATGCCTGCGGCTAGCTGGGCTGGTAATAACACCGCTTTGGAGATGTAACTTTTCCCTGTTTTTTCAGTTCGCTGATGACTTTTGAAACTGCCTTGCTGTCTTCTCCGATCATTTTGGCCACCCCGGTCATCGCGCTGGAAATCGGGTGCCAAACAACCGGTTTGGAAAACCCAACAAAAAGACGATAACTGCGGTGACAGCCATCAGCACGCCGCCCGGCTTGCTCAATGGCAAACCGGAGCTTGCCGAGTCGATAAAGCAATTCAGGCTGCTGCTGGTGCCGCCACCGTCTGAATCATCTCTGAGCGGGACCATTTGAAATACAAAAGCGGCGCCGGCATTCAATAGGATGGCGCTCAGATCAACATCCGGAGCCCCGATGATAATGGTATCAAAAGCCACGATAACCGCTGTGCCAAAGGCTTCATCGGCCATGGCGTCCGATGCGGTCAGCTCGGTCCGCAGACTGAACAGGCCTGTGTCAGGGTCGCGCCTGAAATCATAGGCGGCACCGGCGTTGACCCGCATGACCATTGCATCCGGCGGCAGATCGACCCCCGGTGCGCCGACCACCGCCATATTTCCGACCAGTGTCACGGCGGTGCCGAATGCATCGCCGGTGGCTGCACCCCCAAGTTCCAGTTTCTGCAGTTGGGTCCACGGATTGGCAGCACGGGTGGGATCACGTGTAAATATGTACACCGCCCCGGCAGCCATCGCCCCGGTAACATCCGCCTGGGGTGCGCCGATAATGGCCGTGTTGCCGAACACAGAAACGGAACTTCCGAACCCATCTCCCGCGCTGGCATCCGCAGCGGTCAGTTTTTGCTGACGGGTCCAGCTGTTATCATCCGGATCGCGCACAAAGACAAAAACGGCCCCGCCGCCATCTTCAAACGGCGCTCCGACCAGAGCGGTATCGCTGTTGAGGGCCACGGCCGCACCAAAATTATCATCCATGTTCTCGTCACCTCCGGCGGTCAGCTTTTGTGTTTGACGCCATTGATCGGGCGCTGCTTGGTCAGGGTCGCGACTGAAAAGAAATGCAGAACCCGCATTGGATACGCCGTTCGGATCGTCATCAGGCACACCGATCAGGATGATGTCGGCATCAATCGCCACAGCGGCGCCGAAATTGTCCATGGTGGTCACGTCAGCGCCGGCGGTTAATTTAACCGCTTGATCCCAGTCGCCGGTATCCAAATTCCGGTTATACGCGTAGGCACTGCCGGCATCGGCATCGGCCCCGACATCGGCATTCGGTGCCCCGACAACGGCAATATCAGCATCAACGGATACGGCCGTGCCCAGGTTGTCGGATGCGGCTTTATCGCCGGCTGTCAGGGCTCTCTCATCATCGAATACCTGGGTGTCCGGATCGCGTTCGAAGGCCGACACTTCCCCGGCATCGACATCCCCTGCCGGATCAGCATCCGGGACCCCGATCAGGGCGGTATCCCCGCTCAGCCCCACCGCGCTGCCAAACCCGTCATTTGCTGCTGCATCGGCGGCGGTCAGGACATCGGTCTCCTCGGAGATTTCATCGTCTTCGGGCTCCAGGACATACGCAAAGGCAGCGCCGGCGAAAGTGGCAGTGCCCTGATCTCTTTTGGCGGAGCCAATAATAGCGGTGGCAGCGTCCAGGCCAACCGCCCCGCCGAATTCGGCCAGTGCCTCCGGGCTGCTGCCGGTCAATTCCTGTCGCTGGCGCCAGTTGCCGGAAAGCGCTTCGCGGACAAAGAGATATGCCGCGCCGGCGTTCGTCGCGGTAAAATAGCGCGTCCCCGGGGCACCAAGCAGCGCCGTGGGGCCGTCCACCAAAACAGATGTGCCAAGTTGACCGTCGGAGCTCGCGATCCTGGCCCTTAAAATTTGCTTCTGGCTGAAAAGAGCCGATGCCGATTCGCGGGTGAAAACATAGGCGGCCCCGGGGTCCACAAAACCGGCCAGATCGACCCCCGGCGCGCCGGCAAGAAGGGTGTTCCCGTCTATCGACACGGATACCCCCAGACGGTCGCCCGCCCGGGCGTTACTGGCGAGAAGTTTTTGACGCTGCGCCCAGGGGTTCAAAAAGACGGTTTGATCCCGGATAAACACATACACGCCGCCGGCATCAAAAACGGTGCCCCGGTTATCCAGCGGCGCGCCCACGGCAATCGTACTTCCATTTAGCGATACGGATGTACCGAACTCGTCTTCAGCGGCCGCATCGGCGGCGGTCAGTTTTTGCTGCTGGGTCCAGGGCACGACCTGATCGTCCGGATCGCGGGTAAATACATAGACGGCTCCGGTGGCATTTGCAGTGCCGGCATCTTTGCGGGGGGCGCCAGCCACCAGGGTATGGCCCTCCACGGCTACCGAGCTTCCCAGTAAATCATTGGCAGCTGCATCGGCGGCGGTCAGTTTCTGCTGTTGCGTCCACGGGTTGTTGGCGACCGTGGGATCCCGCGTAAACACATAAACCGCGCCGCTGTCAACCGTCAGGCCTGAATTGTCCTGGGGCGCCCCGACAACGATGGTATGGCCGTCAATGTCAACTGCGCTGCCGAAGTTGTCTTCGGCGGCTGCATCGGCGGCCGTTAATTTTTGCTGTTCGACAAAAACACCGGTTGACGGATCCCGCACAAATACATATACCGCGCCGGTATCAGTAGCCGTCCCTGAATTCACAAATGGCGCGCCGACCACGATCGTATCGGCGTCTATGGCCACCGTGACACCGAACTGGTCTTCGGCAGCCGCATCCGAAGCACGCAACGCTTGTTCGCTGCTAAAAATCGGATCAATGGTCACCGGAAAGCGCGCCCCGGCGGTTTCAACGGATATGCACAGACGATTTCCGGATAATTGAAAGTGAGCCGGCAAAATCTGATGGTCGGCATCAAAAGCCAGCAACTGATGATAGTGCATTTGAACCTGACCGCTGGCATCCGTGAAATCAAGCCTGTCAGCAGTCAGTGCAGGATTCAAATCGCCACCTATTTTAAAGTGCAGCTCGAAATTGCTTTGCGCACGCGATCTGTCCACAGTCGCCGGTTGGTGCTGTCCCCGTTTCAGATAAAATCCCTGTTCGATCCCCAGTGGCGTATTGATAAACCATTCGCTCAGATCGGGGTCGTGACGCACCTCAACCCGAACACCGTTAATGCGAATACGGTTGGACTGCGGGGTTTGTAGGTCTGAACCGAAGCCATAATGTGTCAGCTGCAGGCTAAATGACCATCCGTTTGCAGCCGTCATTCGGACGCCATTACGATCGATTCGAGCATCCAGGCGCTGCACCGGATTAAGTATTTTAACCGCACCGCTGCGCATCTGCCTGGGGTGCCATTCTGCGGGCAGCTGCTCAGAAATTGACTGCAGGATCTGCGGCAAGTCAGTGTTCAGGGCCGGCTTAGAGACTGCAGGCTGGGCGGTTAGAACGGTTAACAGCAAAATCCCAACCAACAACATGGATGTCGGCAAACCCGCCGATGGCCGGTTCATATTCAGGGGCAGAAAATTGACAAACATTGCGCACCTCTTGCCAATGAAAAAATTTTGCTTGCTGTATTCGACGGTTGTAGTTCCTATCAAAAATTTCAATACAGCGAAGTAAAAAACAGACATGCGCCCACTGGGGGCAAACATTTTTGGCGGAAATGATTCCTCAGGGAGTTTCCGAAGAAGTGCGAGCTTCTTGGATTTTATATAAATTAGGTGATAGGCAGTTATCATAAAAGCCATAGTTCGGCCGATTTGTCAACGATAATAATAAGCACCAACTATACATCTATCTATTCTATATAACTACAAATATCAGATAAAAAGCCCCGATGCCAGATACGGCGCTCGGGGCGTACAGAGGCTTCAAGGAGGGATGCATCAGGGGCGGGAGCCGCGCCGCTGGCGGTAATTTCGATTAAACTGTCGCGGATTGTCCTCGTTCTGCCGGCGACGTTGGCGGTATTCCTCTCGCAGCTGGCGTTTTTGGTCGGGCGACAGGTTTTGCCATTTTTTCCTTTTTTCAAGCAACCGCTCGCGCTGCTCGGGGGTCATGTTTTCAAATCGGCGGCGGCGCTCGCGAATGCGCTGTTTTTCGGATAAACTGTGGATAGCCGCCCTCACCTGCGCTTCTTTTTTCTTTTGGCGGATAAATTCAGCTCCGGTGCATGCACGCCAGCATGATGGATATCATAACAGCCGAAAGCGTCATGCCCATCGGCGAAGGTGGCTCAACGTTGGCCGTTTACAGTTTGTCTGTTCCATGCGACTCGGATGAATCGATTTTGGGAAGGGTATCGAACGTCAGCACGGGACGGCGCTTTTGGTCATATTTAGCGACCACGACACCAATTGCCAGGGTCAACAGATGAACAGCAAAGAAAAAACACAAAACACCATCCTTCGTGTTCCACCCCAACAGTAAAAAAATGAAGGCACACAAGAACAATAATTTGGTTTTCATCATCTTATCCTTTGTCAGGTGAACGCGCTTCGTTCGGTACGCATTGATCTGTATGGATAGGATCGGCTGAAAAACCAAAAACTTTAGTGATTAAAAACATTTAAGTTTAAGGGTGAGCGACCGATATAGGATTATGCGACCTTTAGAAAAAATCCGAAAATGGCGCAGCACCAAAGTCGAGGACGGGATGAAAAAAGATATCGTTGCGTTTATACAAAACCTTAAAACCAATAAAAAGCTTGAGACATTTGATGAGGCTTCTACCAAGCAGGCGGTTGTACTCAGGTTGCTCTCATTCCTGGGCTGGGATATCTTCAACGTTGACGAGGTCTACCCGGATTATACCGTCAACTCCTACAGTGCCTCCTATGCCTTGCGTAACCGCAATGCCAATAAAATTTTGATCGAAGTTAAGCGCGTCCATGAAAAGTTAGATAATTATCAAAAAGCGTTGCTGAGTTTTGCGGCCCAGGAAAAGGTCGATATTTCTGTTCTGACCAACGGGGTTAACTGGTGGTTCTACCTGACCCATTCGGCTGGAAATTCACAGGATAAATGGTTTTATTCCGCCGACTTGTTCAAACAAAATGAAGATGCGGTGGTCCCCAATTTGATCGACCTTCTGAGTAAGGATAAAGTTGCCAACGGCCAGGCATTAAAGGCTGCCCAGGCGTTGAACCAGAACAAAAACCAGAAAATGGCCGCCGATGTAATTCCCGAAGCCTGGAATAAACTGGTCAGCCAGCCGAACATGATTCTGGTGGAGTTGTTACGTGAATCCACCGAAAAAATTTGCGGTTGTAAAGTCGAGTCCAAGCCGGTTGAAAGGTTTTTAGAAAAAAATCTGGACCGATGGTTAATCACCAATCGGCCGGTTGCAAACCTCGGGCCGCCGCCTAAAGTGATTGAAATTCCCGCTCCGGAAAAAAAGAGCGTGACGAAAATACCAAGCCTATCCCATAAAAAATCGATTCTGAAACCAGAAAGCTATGTCGATAAGGAAATCAAATCCTTTACCTTCAACGGTAAAACAAATCCGGTTCGCTACTGGGAAGACCTGCTGACCAACCTTTGCGACTATTTTGCAGCCATTCATTCGAAGGACTTTGAAAAAGTACTCTGGATATCCGGCGAGGACAAAACCTATTTTTCACGCTATTCCGACCAGCTGCGCATTCCTGAAAAAATTAAGGGTATGGATATCTACGTCGAGACCAAGCTGAGTCCGGATGAAATCGTAAAAACCTCCAGAAGTCTTCTTACCGAATTTGGTTATGACACCAGCGATTTAACCATAACCACCCGCTGATTCCGTATAGCACCATTCTCGTGGGCGCAATCAGGCAAAGCGCTTTGCGCTGGCACCGTATCGTCATCTGCCACTCAGAGGCGGTTTGAAAACCCCTGCTCTCACCGTGTCCCGGAAATAATTTACGATATTGATTTATACCGCTTGTCATAAATACGTTCCGATTAAAAGGATGGCGGCATAAGCGGTTGTAACAAAAAAACCTTCCGCAAACGGAACGTTTTTTTGACAATCGCTATATCTCGTCAAAAAGGCGCGCAGCCGCCGCCCATCTTTGGGCTTGACAAATTGTACCAAGAAGATGAAATTTGGATCCGACGGATATGCTGCCGCCACCGTTGCAATTTCACACACATGAATATCTTCTGGCCATGATCAAAACCTATCTTTTCTATGATATTGAAACAACCGGGTTGAACAAGGCATTCGACCAGGTGTTGCAGTTTGCCGCAGTTCGCACGGACCGGCAGCTCAATGAAATAAACCGCTTAACCCTGAAAATAAAACTGCGCCCTGACGTGATCCCCTCTCCTGGAGCCGTGATCACAAATCGGATACCGCTTAAGGATCTGGCATCCGGACTGAGCGAATATGAGGCCATTCAGCAGATTCATCGGCTCATGAACCAGCGCAATACCATCAGCCTGGGATATAACTCTCTGGGATTTGATGATGAATTCTTACGGTTTGCATTTCACCGCAATTTATTGCCCCCATACACACACCAATTTCGGAACGGCTGCCGCCGGATGGATCTGCTGCCGATAACCGTGATGTACTGGCTCTACAAACGAGAGGTCATCAACTGGCCGGAGGTGGAAGCAAAGCCGTCATTAAAATTGGAACATATCAGCGAAGTCAATCAATTGACCGGAGGGCCAGCCCATGATGCGACGGTTGATGTAATAGCAACCCTGGCGCTGGCCCGCAAATTTTTTAAAAGCCAAAAGATGTGGCACTATCTGCTGGGCTATTTTGATAAAGAAACCGATGCGCATCGTATAAGCGATATACCGGCTACTTTTCAAAGTGCACTCGGTGAACACCGCTGGGGATTGATGGTGAGCAGCGAATACGGCCCCCATCTGATGTATCAGGTGCCGGTCCTGTCCATTGGAAGCTCAATCCCGTATTCCAATCAAACCCTCTGGCTTCGCCTTGACGCGCCGGCGCTTGCAGAAACCAAAGCCGACACCATCGACGCAACCACATGGATCATTCGCAAACGATACGGTGAGTCTGGTATCCTGCTGCCGCCCAACCGGCGCTATCTGAAATTTCTCGGCGCCGAACGCAAAGCGGTTGCAAATGAAAACCTAAAATGGCTGCAGGCCAACCCTGCCCTATTCCAGCAAATTGTAGATTACCACCGCACCTACACCTACCCCTTTATTCCAAATCTGGATCCGGATGCAGCCCTGTATCAAATTGGTTTCTTTAGTCGCGGCGATGAGATGTTGTTCAAAGAGTTTCAAACAGCAGCCCCGCATGAAATGGAAAGCATCGCCCGTCGGCTAACAAGCCCGGATGCCCGTATTTTAGCCAATCGCGTGATCGGAAGGAATTTTCCACAATTTTTATCCGAAGCATCCGCTGCCGAATTCGAAACCTACATGCGCCGGATTAACCCGAGCAGCGAAAACCAGGCTTTGCAGGATTATAAAGGCGCGCTCCGGTTGACACCCGCTGCTGCGCTGTCAGAAATCAAGCATCTCAGGAAATCCGGCTCTCTGGATAACGAGCAACTGACGCTGCTTGACGAACTGCAAAACCATATCGAAACCCATTTCCCAAAGCGGGGGGCGGGGGAACAGCTCACCATCGGCAAAAATTTTTAGATGGGTTTCAACTATGTTTCCATAATCCGGTCTTTTCGTCTAAATCGAGGTAGCACTCTCCATTTCATCGATCCCCACAGCTTAGCGGGCATGTTATTTTCTGAAAGGTGCCATTCTGTTAGATTGCCAAGATTAAAAAACGCATTATGTTTTCAAAGAAGTCTTTTATACCGCTTGTCATAAATACGTTCCGAATAAAAGGATGGCGGCATAAGCGCTTGTAGCAAAAAAACCTTCCGCAAGCAGAACGTTTTTTTTGACAATCGCTATATTTCTCTGCAAAGCGGCACCTGAAGAAATCGGTGGACAACAGAAATCCGCAATACTTCAAAATGTAAACAAGCAATATGCTCGAAATAGAAACCATATCCCGACAGGGTGCAGTTGAAGATGGTTCCGCCCGGTGTCGTCTGCAAACCGCCTGGTGGATGGCGTGTTTGTTTTGCCTGCTGTTTCTCCTGGGTGGTTTTAGCTGCCTTTATTTCGTTTGGCAGCCCTTTTCAGCATTTCAATGGCTGCTGACGGCTGCCGCTATCAACGCCTACGTGCTGTGGCTTCTGTGGACGGCGATGGGGAAAAACCATTCTTTGCAAAACGCCGTTCTGCAACCCGATCTGGGCATCGCCAACTGGCTGACCATCGCACGCGCCTTCTTAATCGGTGCTCTGGGCGGTTTTTTATTTCAGGGACCGCCGGGAATTTCGCCCGGATCCCAATGGTTAATTTGGCTGCCCGGTATCCTGTATATCGTCGCGGTCCTGTTGGATTACCTTGACGGACTTGTCGCCCGGCTGATGAGATCTGAAACCCGACTGGGTGAATGGCTCGATACCAAAATCGACGCGCTGGGTCTGCTGGTGGCGCCCGTTGTGGCTATCGGGTATGACCGGCTTCCGGTTTATTATATCAGCGTCAGCCTGGCCTATTATCTGTTTCAATTTGGCATCTGGCATCGAAAACAAAACAATCAACCGGTCATTGAATTAAGGCCGCATCCGGTCAAACGAATGATTGCCGGGTTCCAGATGGGTCTGGTGATCATGGCCCTGCTTCCGGTATTTTCCCCGACGGTAATGACAATTGCGGCATCGATTTTTATGATACCGCTGTTGGCCGGTTTCTTAAGAGACGCACTGGTCGCCGGTGGTTATGTCAGCGTCAACCATCTCCAGCAAACACGCTGGGATCCTCATATCGCTTTTGTGTCGACAAAATTTTTACCGCTTATGTTACGTTTATTCATCGTCCTGACCGGAATGGTTTTCCTTTATAAAGTGATTGTCGCTCCTGTCACGGGCGACCACAGGGCTGCAATGTTGTTCAACCCGGCGGCGCTGCCGCTGTTTGCAACCGCCGCCTTGATGATTGCTGTGGGATTTATGGCCCGCATTGCTGCTTTGCTGATCAGTATAGTTGCGGCCGGCATACTGACCGCATGGGGTTCGCCGTTTAGCCTTTTTCTGCTGCTGCCATGCGCGCTGACCCTTATGCTGACCGGATCGGGTATGGGCTCGCTATGGCAACCGGAAGACAGGCTGTTTTTGGAACGTCAGGGTCATAGGCCATCATCGGATTAGTGTATAAGTGTACACTGGCCGTCAAGAAAACGTTCCGATTGCGGAACATTTTTTTGCCACAACACTTATGCCGCCATCCTTTTTTCGGAACATTATTATGACAAGCGGTATAAATGCCACAAGCCGCGAATCGGCAGCATCTAAAGATTTGGAGGAACATGGTGCCGTCACATAAATCATTAAAAGGCCGCCCGAGTCCCGGCAGCAAAATCTCGGTAAAGGCCGGTAACATCGCTGAAAACGATGCAGACACACGCATCCAGTCGATTGAAGACTTAACGCAGCAATTGCGGTATGCCGCCCGGTTCCGCGCCAAATATGGCCGCCCGTTTATCACGATCAGTTATGCCCAGAGCATCGATGGCAGCATCGCCGCACGCAATAATGAGCCCCTGGAATTGAGCGGGCCCCAATCATGGACGCTGACCCATCAGGTCCGAGCTGTCAGTGATGCCATCCTGATCGGAATTGGCACCGTGCTGGCCGACGACCCGCGATTGTCTGTCAGAAGAGTTGAAGGCCGCAATCCACAGCCGATTATCCTGGATACGCACCTGCGTACCCCCCTGGATGCGAAATGCGTTCAAAGAGATGATGTGAGCACCTGGCTCATAAACGCAAAAACCAATTCGATCGCAAACAGACGGGCGCTTGAAGAAGTTGGCGCCAGTCCGTTGACCTGTGCGACCGGTACTGACGGTAAAATTGATCTTTTGGCACTGATGGATCTGCTGGCGGCCATGAAAATTAACAGTGTCATGGTAGAGGGCGGCACCCGGGTGATCACCAGTTTTGTGAATGCCAGACTGGTCGACCAGTTTATTATTACCATTGCCCCCAAATTCGTCGGCGGATTACAGGTTCTCAATTCCCGGGGGATAGAGAAAGCGCAATACCTGGAATGCGAGCAGGTTTACTATCAACACCTGGGCAATGATATCATTGTTTGGGCTCGCCCGGGGTGGAAGGCCAGATGAAACGCACGACGCTCATTTTCGAAAAACCTCACACGGTCGCAATTAAAGAAGCGCCCATACCGGCGCCCGGGGCCCGGGAGGTTCTGATCAAAACGATTTTTTCAGCCATCAGTGCCGGATCCGAATTATTGATATACCGGGGCCAGATGCCTTCCGGGCTGCCGGCTGATACGACCATCAAAGCCCTTTCGAAACCGTTTCGGTATCCACTGAAATATGGCTATGCTTCCGTTGGACAGGCGGTCGCAGCGGGCTCAGGTGTAGATCAACAATGGCGGGGTCGACAGGTCTTTTGTTTTCATCCCCACGAAAGCCATTACACGGCAACCACAGATGACATTGTGATACTCCCTGAAGAGATTGATCCGAAGGAGGCGCTCTTTTTAGCAAATATGGAAACGGCTGTTAATTTTTTGATGGATGGCCGACCCGCTATCGGTGAGCGCGTCTGTGTCTTCGGGCAAGGTATCGTGGGCCTGCTCACAACAGCTTTGCTGGCCCAGTTTCCGCTGCATCAACTGGTTATCTTCGATCGCTATGCCGCTCGACGGCGTGCCGCTTTGGATGCGGGCGCCGATATCGCCTTGGATCCGGATGATCCCGCAAGCACAGATGCGTTGCCGGATACGGACGACCCAATTGCGACGGCCGGCCCTGCAGATTTAGTGTATGAGTTGTCGGGCAACCCTCAGGCCTTGAACCAGGCCATCCAGGTTGCCGGTTTCGGCGGGCGTATCGTTCTCGGCTCCTGGTATGGTCGTCAGAAGGCCCAATTGGACCTCGGGGGGCGGTTTCATCGTAACCGCATTCAGCTGATCAGCAGCCAGGTCAGTACCCTGTCTCCGGAGCTTTCCGGCCGTTGGACAAAAAAAAGACGGATCCATATGGCCTGGGAAATGATTCGAAGATGTGAACCGGCACAATTTATCAGCCATCAATTTCCCCTCACCCGGGCCAAAGAGGCATATGATCTTTTAGATAAAAACCCCGATGAAGCACTACAGGTCATTTTTACCTATGGCTCCTAATGGCATCCACGGAAGAACGCATGCACTGGCTCGACTACTTCATCATTGCAACCTATATCGCCCAGATTTATCAGGTTTGCTTTTTTGCGGTGCCCAGCGCCGGTTCCACCGCTGAAATGCTGGTTAACCGGAAAAACAAATCAAGGTCGGCCGAGCGGCACCCGGGCGCAACCGTCGTGCACTCCGCCCCGCATATGATCGGCGCCATCGGAGCCACCCTGGCAGTCCTGGCCGCATCGATGATACCGTTGCTGGCGGTTGTGTTTCCGGTTGTGAACCATTATCTTTGGCTGTTTATAAAGTTGCCGCCGTCTACCGCCCAGTCCATTGTCAGTGCCGGCCTGCTGTTGCTGGGAAACAGTCTGACATTTATAGCTGTTGGGACCCTGCGGGCGAATGTCAGTTTTCATGATTTTGGTGAAACAACGCGCCTGTATACGGGCGGGATCTACCGCGCCGTCAGAAATCCGATAACCCTGGGTCTGGGGATTATTTTTGCCGGGCTGGTGCTGGCACGGCCATCGGTGGTGATGCTCATCGGATGGATCATATTTGCGCTCAATTCCCATTACCGTATCCATATGGAGGAAGTTTATCTGGAGAAGACCTTCGGCAATGACTACCGTCATTACAGGGATCGGGTTGGAAAGTATTTTCCCAGGGTAGGCAGGCATGGTGTTGTTAAGGTCAGGAAATTCGCAGACGACAATGTCAAATCCCATCATGCCGATACAATACAGGAGTAATGGAGCCGTGTCGTAGTGAATTGAATCACATTTTGGATTTTAGAATTCGGATTTTGGATTTAAGAGCAGACTGGCGTGCTTGACGTCAGGACCTCTCATTTTCGATCTAAAATCCAAATTCCAAAATCTAAAATCAGGAGGTTATGATGTACGCTGTTGCTGTGCGCCGTAATTTTATTGCAAATCATTTTTTAACGGGCGGTGATTGGGGGCCGGAAAATGAACGCCACGCCCACCATTATGTTGTCGAAATCCGTTTTACCGGGCCGGAATTGGATCATCACGGCTATCTGGTTGACATCTGTGAAATTGAAGCTGCCCTGGATGCTGTGGTTGAAGATTACCGGGACAAGACGCTTAATCGCCTGGCGGTATTCCAAGGATTGAACCCCAGTCTGGAGCATTTCGCCAGAATTATCTGGCAGGCCATATCGGATCAACTTCAAGCATCAAATATAAAATCGATGTCCGTCAGGATCTGGGAAAATGACATCGCCTGGGCTGCCTACACGAAAGATCTATGATGCGTTTGTGCTTGATGATATATGGCAGTCTGAATACCCTGACCGGCGGTTTCCTCTATGATAAATATCTGGTGCGGTATTTGCGACACAAAGGCCATACCGTGGACATTGTTTCGCTTCCCTGGCGCCGGTATGGCAGGCTGTTACTGGACAATTTCTCGCGCAGGCTCAGGTCGACGCTTTGCGGTAAACGATATGATCTTGTTTTGCAGGACGAACTGATCCATCCTTCCCTGTTTTGGATCAACCAAAGGCGCCGGCGCGCCAATGGCGTTCCGATTGTGTCTATCGTGCATCAGGTGCTTTGCAGTCAGCCCCGTAAAAATAGCCTCAATCTGCTGTACAGGACCGTTGAGAAACACTACCTGGCCAGTGTCGATGCCTTCATCTTTAACAGTCAAACGACCCGCAGCCATGTGCATCACCTGATCAATCGGCAACCGCCTTCAATTGTGGCCAATCCGGGAGCAGACCGGCTGGGTCATCTACAGCCACCCGAACGTTTGGCCGCCAGAGCCCGACGGGCGGGCCCCCTGGAGCTGGTGTTTGTTGGCAACATCACGCCGATAAAAGGCCTGATTCCCCTGCTGGAAAGCCTCATACGCTTGCCCCCCGATACCTGGCGCCTTACGGTCGTGGGCAGTCTCAAAATGGACCGCAGGCATGTCAGCAGAATCAGACGCATGATTTCTGCCCGTCACATCACCCGTCAGGTTCGCCTGACGGGATCGCTGCAGGGCCGGGATCTGGTCAGCATTTTAACCGACAGCCAGCTGTTTGTGATGCCATTTGCCAATGAGGGCTTTGGTATCGCCTGCCTGGAGGCCCTATCATACGGCCTGCCGGTCATGGCCTCAGCGGCAGGCGCTGTAAACGAATTTATCCAAGATGGTATCAACGGCTTTTTGATACCTGCCGGTGAAACCCAAACCTGTGCCGACATCATTTTAGATTTGCACACTGACCGCGATCAACTGATCCGTCTCAGTGAGGCCGCTCGGCAAACGGCACTTGCAAGACCCGGCTGGAGTCATACCGTGGATGCCATCCATTATTTTTTGACTCATTTACCCAAACAGTCACAGACCGCCAACCCGCAGATGGACTCGATATGAACCGGCCAGAGTCAACGACCTCCCGCACAGCGGGTGGCGTGGATTTTACCGCCAAGGGCGGAAAAAAACAGGAGCACTCAGTGCCCCGATCGTTGCGGGTGAAACCGGGTGCAAAGCACCCGGTTTGGGAAACCCAATCAAATCAGATGCTGATTTTTCCCGCGTCAATTTCCAGGATTAAGCCCGTCATCGGAGTGGCGCTGGCCTGGAGTTTTTTAAATATACTGCTCAACATGCGGTATCCCGCCCCGCAGGAATCGCTATGGTCGCTGCTGCTGATTTCACCCGAAGCGTTGTTTATCGTCGCCGCCCTTTGTATCGCCGCCGTGTTGAAATGGCGATTTAACCGCGGTCTATTTTGGGTGCTGACGCTGATCGTCGTCTTTTTGCGGTTGTTTCGCAGCGCAGATGAGCTGGTGCCCATGTATTTTTTCCGCCCGTTTAATCTTTACATCGATGCACAATTTCTGCCGGTTTTGATCCGGTTGCTGAATAAAACCATGCCGCCCGAAACCTTCTGGCTCTATAGTACCGCGGGTATTTTGCTGATGGCCGCCATCACCGCAGGCACCTGGTGGTCTGTCAAAGCCATCCATCAAGCGCTCGCACGCCGGCCAAAGACGATTGTCATCGTCGCCTCGATCGCTGCCGTTCTGACAGCATTGTTATTGTTCAACAGCGCCGGTCGCTTACGCCCATTGCCGGTCTTCACTCCCGGATTTTCACACCGAATTGCCCAGGAAATCGATTTCATTCTGCATGTTCGTGGCTATCGAAGCCAAAACATGAAGGCCATTCACCAAACAGCTGCACAACTCGATCAAACACCGTCGTCTCTAGACAGACTCGGGGGATCAGATGTATATATCATTTTTATCGAATCCTACGGACAGACCGTATTTGACAAAGACCGCCACCGGTCCCTTATTTTGCCGGCGCTGATCCGGCTTGAGCAGGAGTTAGCCGATCGGGGATTTGCGGCGCGCTCCGGTTTTTTTAAATCACCGGCTTTCGGGGGCAGCTCCTGGTTGGCCCATGGCACCATTGCCAGCGGTGTCAATCTTACCGACCAGCTGGTTTATGATCTGCTGATCACCTCGGATGCCACCACCATTGCAGCCCTATTCAAACAGGCCGGATACCGTACCATCAGCGTTATGCCGGCCAATGAAATACCCTGGCCTCAGGGTAATTTTTTTGGTTATCAAAAGCATTATGACGCACGGGATTTTCAATACCAGGGGCCCCGATTTGGTTGGTCACCGATGCCCGATCAATACGTCCTTGAATATATTTATCGACAGGAAATCCTGCCCCGCAAGCAACCTTTATTTATCGAGTTCGTCCTGATCAGCAGCCATGCCCCATTCAACCGTCAACCGCCTTATCTGACAGACTGGTCCCAAATCGGCGATGGCAGTATCTATCATCAAAAAGAAACCGTTACATTTCCGGTGGTCTGGCCGGATCTGACAAATGTGGCTGAAGCTTACGTCTCAGCGATTATTTATGAGATGACGGTGATTAAAAACTTTATCGCACAGTACGTGGATGATCATACCTTGATCATCATCATGGGAGATCACCAGCCCAATGTGCAGATAACCGGGCCCGACAGCACCTGGTCGGTTCCGGTTCATGTGATTAGCCGTAATCAACAGTTTTTTGAACCGTTCGAGAAAAACGGGTACACCCCCGGCCTGATCCCCAAACAGCCCCCGCCCCATGCGGGGATGGAAACATTCCTGCCGCATTTTCTAAGGGCTTTCAGCACACAATAACGCTTGAAATGAGCGTTTTAAATTTGAAACGGTCAATTTCAAATTATGTCCTTTGCTTTTGGGCCGCAGTTGAAGAGCATATCCAGGACCGACAGGTTGGCAATAAAGGGGCCCCACAATTGCGGATAAATCCAGTCCGGTGGTTTGATGAACTGAATCTGGAGGCCTGCTTTTTGAAACAGGGCGCTATCCAGATATTTTACAGCCGGCGCTTGCGCCAGATAGCCGGAAGCCCCCAATTGCCGGCAGATGTCAACCAGCAGCTGATTGCCGGTTGTTCGAATGCCGAGTTCCGACAACAATTTGATCTCCGTATCAATATTCAGCTGGCGGAATAGATAATGGATAAAGGCCATGTTCAGATCGATGAGTTTTTCAAAACGAGCCAGGTAGGTGTTTTCGATAAAGGGCATATGCTCGGCAACGTAAGGTGCGCGGGCGTAAGCGGATTTCAGACTGGCCAGATGTTTGGCGACCCAGCCGAATGCATGGCAGATCCTGACGTCACAGATGCGCTGCAGACCCAATCCTTTTTTCCAGACCGGAACGGTCAGCCACAGGGTTCCCTGACCATTTTTCAGGCGATTGCGGCTGATCCAGGTGGTGCCCTGCGGGAATTGCACGCTATCCAGAATAACAAACGTATCGGATTGGCGGGCTTTGTAAAAAAAGCCCGGATAGGGAATGAAATAGGGCTGGTGGGTGCTAATGATCATGGAAGCAATTTTAACATAAAGATGGAGCAGAGCGACACCATAACTTTAGGCATTTTAGCTCATTTCAGGCACTTTAGGCACTCTTTTTTTGCTGGTACAGTTTGGTTTAATCCTGTGTTTATGGAAATCAGCAATACCGATGAGAATTAAGAGGTGTTGATCACAGCGAGCATTTCACCGACAACCCGATCGGCGTCTTCGTAGGAGACCTGACAGGTGCCGACCCGTTTATGCCCGCCGCCGCCATATTTGAGTGTTAATGATCCCACATCGACAGATGCGCTCGGGTTGATGATGCTGTACCCGACCGAAATCATCGCAAAGGCTTTGTTCTTGCCGTCTGCGATCCGGATGGAAATATTCTGCTCGGGATACAAAACATATTCCAAAAAGCGGTTACCGACCGGGATGGAATTGCGATTGCGGAAGTCGAGAATGATGGCATCCCCTTCAATTCTGGCAGATTGCGTGATCAGCTGCTCGTATTTTTTATTTTCCTCCTGATACAGTTTCACCCTTTCCTGAAAATCGGAAAGTTTTAAGATGTCGTCAACTTTTCGCGTGCGCAGCAAGCGGGGTAATTTTTTCATCAGTTCAAAATTACTGATGGTAAAGCTGCGTTTGTAACCGAGGCCGGTGCGCGGGTCGGAGATAAAAGCCAGCATCGTCCATCCCTCTGGATGAAGAATTTCCTCTCGCGTAAATTTGGCCGAATCGGCTTTACCGGCAATTTCAATCAGTTTATTAAATTTAGCCAATTTATCCGCATATTCTTTATGCTGCCGGTAGTAATCATAAACCACCTGTGCTGCGCTGGGCGCTTTTTTGCTGGCACCTTTAAACTGGCCGTTCAGCTGCAGACGCTCCTGCTCGCTGGAATGATGATCAAACCACAGTCCGCAACCTTTTACATAGGGTACATTTGCCAGAATATCATTTTCAGTGACGGTAATTTTGTTGTCCTGCAAGTCCTTGGGATGCACATAGAGGATGTCATCGACAATTCCAAGCTCTTCCAGAATCGCCGTACAGACAGAGCCGTCAAAATCCGATCGCGTCAGTAATCTCACAGGTAACTCCCGCTGTGTGCCACCACTACCGTTACAAATATATTAAGTATAAGATAATTTATAAAATTTGGCCAATTTCTAATTCTTAAAAACCAAAGAACCCGTGTAAAGATGCCATACCGCACAAGGCATGCCGTATCTTATAGTTATCGGCATAAATTGGGGAGAGCATGAATTAAATGTCCTATATCGACGCAAAATCCCGCCTTGCGGGGCATGGAAGCGACGTGAGCGGATACCGAATTTTCAGCTGTGGAATTTGCACGCTGCACCTGGACATGTGTTTTAGGGCAAAGACATAACGGACACCCAGCGCTCGTATTCGGTTGCGTGGGGAAGTGCATTTGCTTTCAAGACGGATATGATCGCGGGCTGATTGAATCTTAAAAAGGGATTGATTTTGCGCTCTTCCTCCAGACTCGAGCATACGCAGTTGGGATCGTATTTCTTTTGGAAGAGATCAATATCTGAATTTAACGGCTCAATCAATTTGGCCACCTTCATTGAATAGGTGACATAATCGTGGCCGGCATAGATGCGGGTTTGAATGGGAAAAGCCATGATCCGTTTAATGGATTCGAAAAACGGTCGCATGCCGCCGGAAAAGCAGCTGCCCACATTACCGTTAAAGAGCGTATCGCCGGTTAAAAGGGCATTCGCCGCATAAAACACAACCGAGTCCTTCGTATGACCGGGTGTCTGATATACCTGGATTTTTTGACCTTCCAGAACCAGCTCTTTTGTATCGCTCAAGGCCTGTGAATCCAGATGAGCGGCACCGGTGCGATCCATCAGCGGCTGGTGGCCAACCATATGATCCGGGTGCGTGTGGGTTTGGGTCACATAGTCCAAGCGTATTCGGTTTGCGTCGATAAAATCGAGCATCGCATCGACAGCGCCCCCGTCGACAGCCACAGCAGATTTTTGACCGTGGATCAGATAGCCCAGATTATCGCTGGCGTAACGAAACTGTTTGACCTGTAATCGATCAGCTGCCATTAAACTCCAGCCTCCTGGGGTGTGACCTCCAGTATCTGATGCCGTTGATCGCGAATAACATCAATTTCAACCGGCCGTCCCATAGGCCATTCTGCCAGAAAACGATGCAGGTCATCGACACTTTCCACGTCCACCACCGAAACCACCGCCCGGGAATAAGCGTCCAGCAGTTCCATATCGGCATCGCTTGCCGGCCTGCGGTCCGATTCGTCCTGGTTATCGGCAGGTTCCGCTTCAGCGTTGATCAACTTGAGTAGATGTTTCAAATGTGCGTCCATTCGCCACGGCCCCTTCCACACTCCTGTCTGAGAGGAGATGCGTACGATTTTTCCCACTAAATATAGATACGGGTTTTGGCAATTCAAGGTACGGCGACAAAACGGCAGGCCGGTCAAAGCGGGCACCCGTGGTGCAATCAGAAACCAAAATCGCATCAATAAAAAGGTGGAGTTTTATCAAAAGCATCCGATAATCCGGCACGGGATGGTGCTGAGAAAGCGGATACTGGAAAACGTTGTCAGCAAACTCCAAAACATGATACCCTAATTTATCGCAACTGAATCTCCTGAAAGGACAAATCGCGGCTGCGCGCCAGCCGTTTGAGGTCTTCTGCCAGTGTCATTTGCCGGCCGTCTGGCGACTGCACGGTGATGCTTTTATCTCCCACGACAAAAATTTGAATTTTGCGGGGGTCCAGCAGCTCACGGGCCAGCCGCTGCAGGTCGTCTTTGGTGGTGTCCATAAAAGCGTCCTGAATTCTTTCGAGTGTATCGAGCGGCTCCTGCCGTAAATGGTAACGCCCGTAAACATCCACCAGCTCTGATTTGGTATCCACGTTGAACACAAAGCTGTTGAGGGCATCCAGCCGCTTTAACTCCAGCTCTGTTTCAGGAATCGACTCGCGCAGCGCATCCATCAATTTCAGTGTTTCGGAAATGGCCGCCGTGGTCTGATCACCTTTGCACCCGATGTAGCCTATCAGTTGACCGGCCTGCCATTTGTATGTCTGGTAAAAGCCGGCTGAGTAGACCAGGCCCAGATCATCGCGCAAACGCTTGTACATCAGCGAATCACTGCCGCCGAATATGTTCATCATCAGACTGGCCTTCCAGAAATCCGGGTGGGAACGCTTTAAACTCGGCAGGCTCATAATCACCTGGGACTGAACCTGACCGGGTTTGTCGATCAGAGCCACGACCGGAGGCGTCCTGGCCGGATCTTTTAAATTACGCTGCGGTGCCGGTGATTTCGGAAAAGCCTTTAAAAAGCGACCCAGACCGGAAATGATGTTTTCTTTATCGATATCACCGGCAATTGCAATGGTCATGTTTTCAGGCACAAAATAGCGCTTTAAAAAGTTGCTCAGATCCTGCGCTGAAATGTCCGCAATGGTTTGCAGACCTGCGAGTGGATCCCGGCCGTACGGATGATCTTTGAAGTGCCAGATGTCGCTCTCGCGCATGGCCACCGACATGGCATCCTCACCCTGTCGCTTGAGCGCGACGCGTTCCCGGTTTTTGGCAACCTGCAGGACACCGGGATCAAAGCGGGGTCGGGTCAGCACCGCCTGTAAAATCGCCAGGCCTTTTTCCCAGTCCGCCTTCATCACCGACAGACGCACCGCTGTCTGCTCTTCGTCCACCGATACACCCAGCTGAATGGCATTCTCGTCCAGTACCATTGCCAGCTCGCCGGGCGACAGATCCTGCGTGCCCCCGCGCACGATGACGTCGTTGAAAACGTCGGCCAGACCCGTCTTGGACGTGTCCAGATCAACCGAACCGGCCTTTAGCAGGATCGTCAGATCGATTAAAGGTAGCTCGGTGTCGGACAGGTAAAATACTTTGACATTTTCAACCTCAAACGTTTCGGCCCGGGGGTATGTTATTTTTTGCGGGTCGCGCCTGAAGGAAAGCGGATGCGTCCAGCCCACGGGGGTGGGATATTTGGATCTGTTTTTAAAATCGCCCTGATAGGTCAGATTTGCGGCTGCGCTGCTGCTGATATTTCGAACTTCAGCATACTGCGCGGGTGGTTTATCCGGCTGACCGCCGGGTATCACATAAACCACGTTTTTTTTGTCGGAGCGACCATATTTTTGGGCCGCTTTTTGAATGTCTGCGGGTGTAACGGCATCGATTTGCGCCAGATAGTCTTGCAGGTAGCGCCAACCGACCTGGACCTCGAGGGTTGCCAGCGTGCCGGCCAGACTTTCATTGCTGCGCATACGATCCAAAAAATCGCGCCGGTTGAGTTTTTTGATGCGCGCCAGTTCGCGGTCCGATACTGCTTCGGTTTTAAATTTTTCAACTTCAGCAACCAGCAGGGCCTCAAGATCTTCACAGGCAGCCAGGTAGGCTTTTCGCTGCTGATCCTCAGCGAGCTGGCCGGATGCCTTTTTTAGGGCCTCGGGTTCATTGGGGGATCCGCCGACGATGAGCATACCGCCATAGCGGTTATCCGGATTATAGGCCCAGGCTTCTACGGCCAGACCCTGGTTGATAATATTTTGCTTCATGCGGGCGCCGCGCCCGTGGCTCAGGACCATGATCATGGCATCCAGCGCGTAAAAATCCGGTGTCCCCATGCGGGCGCCGTGATACCCGATTCTGACCAGCGGCGTCCGCGCGCCCTTTAGAAAGCGAATATTTTTGCGCGGACCCTGCTGCGGAGGTTCCCGCGTCACCGTTTCGGGGGCTCTTTTCCCGGCCGGATAGCGCGCAAAATACGTTTCGGCCAGTTGCTTGGCCCGGGCGAGGGTTACATCGCCGACCAGAACGCAAACCGCATTGGCAGGGTTGTAATAGCGCTGATGAAATTCAATGGCATCCTGGGTACTGTATTTTTCCATATCGCTTTTCCAACCGATGGTGGGATTGCGATACGGATGGGCGGTATAGGCCGTGGCATCCAGATCCAGCCAGGCAGCGCCGCCGGGGTCATTGATGTAGCGAAAGGCCCACTCGCGCTGAACCACCTCTTTTTCAACATAAAATTCGCGCCAGGACGGTTCAAAAATCTGTTCGCTGACAATCGAAAACCACTGCTCCAGCATATCCGATGGAACCGAGGTGATATACTGCGTCTGGTCCTTGGTCGTAAACGCATTGATGCCGACCGCCCCGTTTTTGCCCAGCTGGGAAGAAAAGGCCTGGGGCACATACATCTTTTGGACTTCTGCGCGTAATTTTTCCATCTCGACCTGTTTCTCCCGGATCAATTTTAGATCAGGTGTCCGTTTTTGCTGTTCGTTGAGAATGCTCTGATAGGCGGCCTCAATCTGCTGCTGCAGTTTGGCGTCTTTAACGACATCCAGGGTACCGAAATTCTGGGTTCCTTTAAACATCATGTGTTCCAGCAAATGGGCAATGCCGGTCCGGCCGGTTTCTTCAAGTGCTGATCCGGCGCGGATGGCCAGTCTGGCGGCCACCTGGGGTGTCGCCGGCCGTTCGACCACTAAAAACAGCATACCGTTTTCAAGCTGAAATTCTTTGACATCAAGCTGAATATCGACGGTTGAAGCCGATGCCACACAGGCGCTTGCAGCTAAAACCAGAAACAGGAAGCCCGGTTTAAAATATTGCATGAAACGCATCCGTTATTTCTCCCTTGAACATTTCGTTTATACCGCTTGTCATAAACACGTTCCAGATATAAAGATATAATGGCCAAATTAGATTTGTCAAAACGCAAAGCGCCTCATTCGTCGCTTTGTGGCGCGGAAATGCGTTTTATGACACCTGGATTTTGCACGAGCCCGAGGCTTTCATATGCAAGGTAACAAGTTCTCATCAAAATCCAATACGCCGCCCCAAAAAAAACGGCCCAGGGGCATGGTGCCCACCTGACCGTTGGCAAACATAAGGATCGATTATAAGCGCCTTGAATTGTTTGTGTTATTTATCTAAACCAATGGTGAAACGAATTTTGCAAGCTTTTTGTTGGGTTGCGCGGATCAGGCCTCGTACATGACCGCCACAATGGTCGCTTTTCCTTTTTTAGCGGCAATGTGGTGGGCGGTCGTCGATAGATAATAGGCGCTGTCGCCCGGCTCGAGCTCGTAGTGATCATCCCCGATCTCCAAGATCACTTCCCCATCGAGCACAAATATAAATTCTTCGCCCTCGTGCAGGGATATTTCCTTGTCGGGATCCTCTTCGAGCTGAACCAGAAAAGCCTCCATGTGTCGCCCCTTTACATCCGGCGCCAGGCTTTTGTAGGTATAGATTTGCTTCCGGCTCTTATGGGAAGTGGACCGTGAAATGGTGCGGCGCTCGCCTTTGCGCGTAATCGCGTAGAGTTTGTCACCGACGCCGGAAACCAGACGACCAAAGGCGCTGTCTAAGGCCTTTGACAGTTTGATCACCGTACCCAGCTGGGGCTGCAGCTCCTTAGTTTCGATTTTCGCTAAAAAATCGACCTCGAATCCGGTCATCTTGGAAATCTCGTCCAACGACAGATCCTTTTCTTCCCGGATTTTGCGGATCCGCTCACCAACATCGTCCACGCTCCTGGGTGGTTCCACCGGTATATCGCCGGTTAAATCTTCAAAAAAATCAAAGTCAAAATGCGGTTTTTTGATTTTGTCTTGCATTTTATCTCCTTTTTGAAATTCAATGAATGCCATTTGGTGCAGCATATCGGGCTACAGGCTCTTGGCGCCTAAGTACCGGGCGATAACCAGTCTTTGGACCTCGGAGGTGCCTTCGCCGATTTCAAGAAGTTTTTGGTCTCTGTAAAAGCGCTCGACATCGTATTCCTTCATTAACCCGTATCCGCCGTGCAACTGGACGGCATGATTGGCAGCGCGATACATCACTTCAGAGCAGTACAGTTTTGCCATGGCCGCCTCTTTGGCAAAGGGTAAAGCGTTGTCGTTCAGCCAGCAGGCTTTATACAGCAGCAGGCGGGCGCATTCAATTTCGGTGGCCATGTCAGCCAGCTTAAAGGCATTGACCTGAAAGGTGGCAATCGGCCGTCCAAACTGCTCGCGTTCCCGACTGTATTTCATGGCCATATCAAAACAACCCTGCGCGCCGCCAAGGCCCATGGCGGCTATCGAAAGTCGGCCCCCGTCCAGGGTTTTCATCATTTGGTGAAAACCCTGCCCCCTGGGGCCCAGAAGGTTTTCCTTGGGAACCCGGCAATCTTCAAAATAAAGCTCACTGGTGTTGGAGGCGCGCCACATGAGCTTGCCGTGCATCTCTTTGGCGGTGAATCCGGGTGTGCCGGATTCAACGATGATGCAGGACAGCTCCGGCTTACCATCATCGCGCACGCCGGTTCGCGCTAAAACCGTGACGCCGGTGGTGATGTCGGTGGCCGCATTGGTGATAAAAATCTTGCTGCCATTGATAACCCATTCGTTGCCATCTAAAACGGCGTTGGTTTGCGTGTTGCCGGCGTCGGAACCCGCATTGGGCTCGGTCAGGCCGAAGCCCCATAAGGCCTCACCGCTGCAAAGCTTGGGCAAATATTTCTTTTTTTGCTCCTCATTGCCAAAGTAATACAGCGGACCGATCCCCAGCGAGTTTTCAGCGGCTACGGTGGCGGCATGAGAACCGTCAACGCGGGCAATTTCCTCAACCGCAATGATATAGGAAATATAATCCATGGCCTGGCCACCGTATTTTTCGGACACAAAAATCCCGAACAGCCCCAGCTCGGCCATTTTTTGCATGGTTTCATACGAAAATTCTTCCTTTTCATCCAACTCCCTGGCAACCGGCTTGATCTCCTTTTCGGCAAAGCTGCGCACCGATTCACGTAAGATCTCATGGTCAGTCGAAAGGCTAAAATCCATAAGCGCTCCTTTATCGTCGGAAAATTCAATCGTCATTAAAAAGGGTCATTAAACGAGCATTTGTTTGCATGCTCGAATATGTTATAGTACCTGAAACTGGCCCATTTTATAGGCGCAAGATCTCAAGTTGTCAATTGTTAATAAACAGATGACAGATGATGAAAACGATTGATGAACACATTGTCTGAAATCGGATTTCTGTCCTCTGATTTCTGACTTCTGGCCTCTGAACCTGAAAAAATGCCCGAACTTCCGGAAGTACAGACCATTGTGAACGACCTCAACGCAGCCGGCCTTGTGGGCCAAACCATAGAGGCGGCAAGGGTTTTCTGGGCCCGTACGATCGCGCAACCGTCGGCAAAAACGTTTTGTAACCGCATCAGGGGCCGGAGGATATTAGCCATTCGGCGCCGCGGCAAATTCATTATTCTCGATTTCCAGAACAATGGCCATTTGCTCATGCATCTGCGCATGTCCGGCCGCCTGCATCTGGTGACTGCCGAACAGACACGCAAAAAGCATGAACATGTCTTGCTGCATCTGGATGGCGGGCAGCAGTTGCGCTTTCATGATACGCGCAAATTCGGCCGCCTCTATCTGACGTCGAATGCGGATCCCATCCTGGGTCGCCTGGGGCCCGAACCGCTGTCAAAGGGGTTTACGCATCAAAAATTGATTCAGCGTTTAACAACGCGCAAGCGCATGTTAAAACCGTTGCTGCTGGATCAGACCTTTATCGCCGGACTGGGTAATATTTATGTCGATGAGGCTCTCTGGGAATCGAAGATTCACCCTTGCCGCATAGCGGCTTCTTTGTCAGAAACAGAAATTCGGGCGCTGCACCGCGCCATACCGCAGGTGCTCAAACGGGGCTTAAAAAACCTGGGAACTTCATTGGGAACCGGTAAAACCAATTTTTACTCTGTTGCCAAACATCAGGGCCGCAATCGAGATCAGTTGAACGTCTTCCGACGTACCGGCCAGCCCTGCCCGCGCTGCGGTAAGGCAGTCGAGCGAATCATCGTCGGCCAGCGCAGCACACATATTTGTCCTACTTGTCAGAAAACAGATAGCAGAGAACAGAAGGCAGCAAAAAACGTCGGATAATTTGTTGATGAATTCGGGTTTTTATCGTCTGTCATCTGTCGTCTGGCTCCTGTCTTTTGAACCAATGAACGGAAGGATTGAACGATGCCCACCGGTGCCTGCGGTATTCAGTGTGATGTCTGCAAATTAAATTTGCTGGGTACCTGCTCCAGCTGCGGCCCGGGCACCAGTTCCCAGGCCGCACGAAAGCTTGCCGCCCAGGAACGCCTGCTGGGTGGTACCTGCGCTATTCTGGCCTGTGCTCACTTGAACCAGATTCAATACTGCCTGCGGGATTGCCCTCAATTTCCCTGCCATAATTTTACGCAGGGGCCTTATCCGT
>Ga0209536_100003407_pt1 | contig 25560 bp, 16 predicted proteins | sample DeeMarSeWOR28_12_FD_187461 | JGI IMG/M metagenome (GOLD analysis project Ga0209536, IMG submission 187461) | Marine sediment microbial communities from White Oak River estuary, North Carolina - WOR-2-8_12 (SPAdes) (version 2) | ecosystem: Environmental > Aquatic > Marine > Intertidal zone >...
GTGGTGGTAAAAACCACTCAGGCACATTCGCGCTGGATAGAGAAACAGTGTGGTGTCAGTGGCGTACAGTTGTGGGCCATGTGGCAACTGTTTGCGGAACCGGGGCAGAAAGTTTCTGATTTGTCGAAAGCCCTGTCCATCCATCAGTCCACAGCGAGCAACATGCTGGACAAACTGGAGGACAAAAAGTTGATTCGTCGCGATCGCAGCGGCCCGGATCAGCGTGTCGTTCAGTTGTATCTAACCGACAAAGGAACCGCGTTGTTGTCTGATGCGCCGCGTCCCGCGCAAGGTCCAGTGACCGACGCATTAAATCGCATGACTGATGACGAGTTAAACAAGCTGCAATCCGGCCTGCAGGCATTGATTCAGCACATGGCGGTTGCCGCGGAAGATGGAGCGTTAACACCGATCTGGCCTGAACTGACCTGAAACAATTCTATGTTTCTGACATTTTCCTTTCCCAACGACTGTTTTCTAGCTTCCGCTATTCGTTAGCCACGGCTAAAGAATTCACCTCGCCCGCCGAAATTAGTTAATTAAATGAGACAGTTGCAGTCTCAAGCTGACCCGCTTGTTTCCTGCGTTATTTTAGTTCACTGGCCAGACATTCTCCTATATGCCTCAATTCATAAGAAATTTTACCATTGTCTCAGTACTGGGGCTGGTAGTCGTAACAGGCGTATTGGGATATCTATATCGCGAACAGGAAATTGGCAACTTAATCGCGTTTTCTACCAGTAAAAGCGAAGCTCTGGCACAGGTATTCAGCAATGAAACCTGGCCGGATTTCTCCCCTTATCTTGCGGATGTTCAGGAGTTAAATAACCGCGAGCTACGTCAGTATGCTGGCACGCGGCAATTTGATAAGGTGATTCGTGCCCAGATCGGCAAGCTTGGCATTCATCGTGTCAGTGTACTGGCGGCCAATGGTAACACTGTGTTTTCCACTAATCCCCGCCAGCTTGGTGTTTACCAGAACACAGACCCCCAGTTCCAACAGGCCAGAAAAGGTACGGCTGCTTCCCGCCTGGTCTATCGTGACCTGCTGACCTCGATGGAAGAAATTAAACTGGATCGGCACCTCGTTGTCAGTTATCTGCCAATTCGCCAGTCTGATGATACGAAACCGGAAGCTGTATTTGAAATTCACCTCGATGTCACGGCCTTTGTTCACCGGATCAATGACAATATCAGTTTGGCCTACTTTACCATTGTCCTGTTGTTGATATTGTTAATCGCCGTGTTTTTCGTGTTGGCAAATCAGACCGAAACGAAGATCAAACAGCTGGTGATTACCATCAGTCAACAGGAAAAATTCATCGAACATCAGGGTTATCACGATATGTTAACCGGCCTGCCGAATCGCATATTGTTTCGCGATCGGTTGGAAAGCGCCATGAAAGACTGTCAGACGCATGAGCTGTTGCTGGCAATATTGTTTATCGATCTCGATCATTTCCAGAAAGTCAATGATGCCCTGGGGCATGCCGTAGGAGACCGCGTGTTACTGGACGTATCCAGTCGCTTAAAGGCCTGTGTACGCAGTGGCGACACGGTAGCGCGCATCGGCGGCGATGAATTCGTGTTAATCCTGGAAGGAATTACCGTACTGGATGAAGCAGAAGAAGTTGCCAAACAGATTATTGCCACAGTCTCCGAGCCGATTGTCATGGAAGGCAAAGAATTTTTTATCACGCCCAGTATCGGCATTGCCCTTTATCCGTTTGATGATGACGATGTAAATTCACTGTTGAAAAAAGCTAATTCCGCCATGTACAAGGCAAAGAACGCCGGTCGCAATACCTTTCGCTATTTTACAGAAATCGCCCGGCAGCAGTTGGCTTCGCGCTTCTCCATTGAAAATGCCCTGCGCCGTGCACTGGAGCGGGGTGAATTTGAACTGCACTATCAACCGGTAGTGCAGGCTAACACCGGTAAGATACTGGCGGTGGAAGCATTGTTGCGTTGGGATTCAGCGGACGTGGGAGTGATATCTCCCATGGAATTTGTACCTATGCTGGAAGAAACCGGTCTGATCATCCCTGTGGGACAATGGGTACTGGAGCATGCCTGTCTGCAAAATGTATTGTGGCAGCGAAAAGGTATTTGCGATTTGAAAATGAATGTCAATATGTCTGCCAAGCAACTATTGCATAAAAACCTTATCAAGCAGGTCAATGAAGCACTGGATAATTCCGGCCTGCGGCCGCATTTACTGGATGTGGAAATTACCGAAAGCCTGTTGATTGATGACTTCAGTAATACCATTCAGATCCTCGATATGTTGAACGAAACCGGTATTTCCCTGAGCGTTGATGATTTTGGCACTGGCTACTCGTCACTTTCCTATCTTAAACGCATGCCGGTGGACACCCTTAAAATTGACCAGTCGTTTGTACGGGACATCACCGTTAATATTGATGATGCCGCCATCGTGGAAGCAATTTGTGCCCTGTCTAAAAGTCTGCGATTTAAAGTGACCGCAGAGGGCGTCGAAAACTCGCAACAATTGGAGTTCCTGCGTCGTGTTGGCGTGAATGCGGTACAGGGTTACCTGTTCAGTCGCCCCATCCCGGCAGCGGAGGTGGAAGCATTGCTGATTCGTGACACCTTGTTCGACTCGCCGGAATCTGTTGCCTGAAAGCCGGTTAAGTTGCGCGCCACTTAATGTAGAACCCTTCTGTGAAACCGATTATTACGATTTCCTGACAGTCGCTGTCGATAACGCACTATTATATAGGTAAATTCTGCTAGTTGTATGCCGTTCGGCGTTTTCGGTTGGTATCCGCAGCAAGTCGATATTTTCAAAGAATTCAGTGGATTGACCGATAAATAAGCAGGCGGAGATGGTAACGACTCTCAACCAACGGCGATTTCCTGTCGTGGAAAGTTGAACCCGAACTCATTCGTGATTGGACGTTTGATCCGTTAACAGCCACATCCAAGATGCATGTCGACAAAATTAAATGCATCCCTGTTACAAGGCCGTAATTAATATAACCAATGAACCGCAGTAAATTTTCAAACCTGTTTCGTTTTGGTGTTCGCCAGAAGGTATTGCTGATACTGATGTCGGTATTGTTAATCGGACTTACTATCAGTGGTTGGCTGGCGTTGAAACAGGAAGAGCGCGATACCTTAAAAGAAATTAACCAGCGTGGTTCAGATATCAGTCGTTTCGTGGCCAAGTCACTTGCGTATAGTGTGGTGGGTTACGATTATCACACCCTGCAGTTATTGCTCGATGAAATCACCCTTGCCGAAGATATCGGTTATGCCAAGGTAGTAAATATCAAGGGGAACACCATGGCTGAAGCCGGCAATGGTAATGATACCAGGTTGGTGATTTTCCATCAGGATATACGCCTGGATGACGAAATCGTTGGTAATTTGTCACTGGGTTTAAGTACTGCCAACACCCTGCTACGCCTGGAGTCACAGAAGTTCGCCCTGATAAAGCGCGAAGCGTTCGTAATTTTTATGATTGCGTTGGGTGAATTTCTCGCCCTGTCCTTCATTATCATTCGTCCCGTCAGCATCATGTCCGAATCGCTCAACGACAGCGTAGATGAGAATGGACAGATTGTGGGTCAGGTGCCGGTGATATCGGAAGATGAGTTCGGCAAGCTGGCGCGGCAGTTTAATTTGCTGAGCACCCAGCTCAATGAAGCCAATTTACGATTGCAATCTAAGATCGACGTCGCCGACAAGCAGCTCATCCAGAACAACCGCCAGCTGGTCAAACAATCGGAGGAGTTGCAGCGGATTAATGAAGAGTTTCGCAAGATGTCGGTAACCGATTCACTAACCGGCCTGCACAACCGCCGCCACTTTGAAGAGTTAATGAAAACGGAAATGGAAATGTCATTGCGACATGGGGATGTCAACAGTATCCTGGTGATTGATATCGACCATTTCAAAAAAATCAACGATTGTTACGGGCATCCTGGTGGTGACACTGTCTTGAAGCAGGTTGCTGAAAAATTGAAAGCGAATTTGCGTAAGACCGACATTTTGTGCCGTGTCGGCGGTGAAGAATTCGTCGCGTTGTGTAAACGAGCTGACAAGTCTGCCGCCCTGGCTATAGCTGAAAAAATGCGGCGGGATATAGAAAGTAAACCCACGCGCTTCGGTGATGAAAAAATCAGTGTCACTATCAGTATCGGTATTTCCACGACCAATCACTTAAATGTCAGCCAGGGAGCGGAAGAGTTATACCGCCAGGCAGACGCGGCGGTATATCACAGCAAGGACCAGGGGCGTAACCAGATTACCCATTATGATGATTTATTACAGTCTAAATCCAGTCAGGTCTTTGTTAGCTGAATTTTTGAAATAGGAGTAAGTGTTAATGAAAACTGCTAAATTATCCTGCTTTGCGTTGCTGTTCGCTTTTTTCGCGTCAGGTTCTTCGGCATTTGCGGCAGAGAACGAACTGCTGTTTGGTTCTGTTGCCATGGATATTCCGGCAGTGATGCACAAACGCCTGACGCCGTTGACTCGTTACCTTAGCCATGAGTTGGGCCGTCCGGTCTCGCTGAAGCTTTCTCCCAACATGGGCGTTGCGATTGACGAAGCGGCAAAATCCAACGTGGATCTGGCTTACCTGACACCCGTTGCCTATTTGAAGGCGCATGACAAGGGCGGCGCAGAGCTGGTCGCCAAGACAGTGACCAAAGGCAAGGCTTCGTTCAAGTTAATGATCGTAGTGCGCGAAAACAGCCCAATAAAAACGATCGATGACTTGCAGGGTAAAAGTTTCGCATTTGGAGATGAGCGCGCGTTACTACAACGGGCGGCCGTCGTGGGTGCGGGGTTGAAGCTGGAACAACTAGCGGATTATAAATTTCTCGGTCATTATGACAATATTGCGCGTGCCGTAATGAGCAAGGACTTTGATGCCGGAATTTTAAAAGACACCATGGCCTACAAATGGGAGGGCAAGGGTTTGCGAATCCTCTACGCGTCACCGGATTTGCCACCCTATAACATAGTGGTCAGCAAAAAAGTTGATCCAAAATTGTTAGGCAAAATACGCCAGGCGTTCCTCAAGCTGGACCGGAAAAATCCCGAGCATTTGAAAGTGATCAAGGCTTTGGATAAAAAGTACGATGGTTTTGCACCCACCAGCGACGCGGAATACGACGTGGTCCGGCAATTAATCAAACCATTTGCCCAACAATAAAGTAATCTAGAAACCGACGCCGCTTATCCGCGGCGCCGGGCTGTTTTAATTCCCACGACTAAATTACCCTGAAACAGAAACTACAGCTTTTGTATCACTGCGGTGATTTTAGAGGCGTTATTCTCCAGTCTGACAATTTTAAATCCCTTTTTGTTGGTCCATTTTGCAATGTCACGTTCAAACCCATTGTCGGTAGCGGTGATTTCTATTATGTCACCACCCTTGGTATTTCTTACTTCCCTGGTTAGTTTCATGATCGGTCCAGGGCAATTCAGTCCACAAGCATCCACGGTCAACATATTTGTTACACCCATTGATACGGGTTCCGTCGATGCAGTCTTGCTCAGGTAGCTGGCAAGCTTGGTGATTTTGGGTTGGCGGTAGGGCAGTGTTGCCAGAGAGGACGGCATATATCGCTCCTGTTTATGGTCTGTCGCCAGTCGAATATAGCTTGTGCATGTACCAGATCGTGCGTCGACATCAATGTTCACCAGATTATGACCGGCTTTCTGTGTCCACTTTTTTATATCTTTGACAAAGCCAGGATCTGTAGTCGAGATTTTAACGAGTTGACCGGGTGTGCAACTGCGAATCTTTTTCATAACGAACATGATCGGCCCGGGACAATTCATGCCTCTGGCGTCAATATGCATCACTTTTTCCGACGGGTCCAGTGCGGCGTTCGTTGAAGAGGTGCTATTTTCTGTGTCGATGGTCAATGCAGCGCGAGAATGGGGTGTCTGTTCTACAATTTTTATCTGTTGCTGCTCGCGTTCTTCGCGCACAAGCTGATAAAGTTTTTGTCCGCCGCTAAGATTGCGCACATCTTCAAATCCGTAGTGTTCCAGCAATTTTGCTGCGAAGTAGCCTTTCTTGCCCTGCTGGCAATAGACAATAATGGTTTTATCGGTCGGCAGCTCCAGATACCGGCTACGCAATTCCGATAGCGGTATATGTAATGCGCCATCAAGACTGCCCAGTTCATATTCTTCATATGTTCGTACGTCTACCAGTATCGCGCCACTTTTTACATAGTCGTCCAGATCATCCCAATGTACAACCCGGTAATCATGTTCCGCCATGTTCACTGCGGTCATTGCGATCAGGTTAACAGGATCTTTTGCCGAAGAATAAGGTGGTGCGTAGGTTAGCTCGAGATCGGCGAGGTCGTGGATTGTTTTCTCAAATGTAATGGCGCTGGCAATAACATCTATTCTTTTGTCTACGCCTTTGGTGCCAATAATCTGCGCGCCAAGGATTCGTCCGGTCCTGGCGGTGAACAGCAGCTTGATGATCATTGGGAATGAGTCCGGATAGAATCCAGCGTGTGAAAGAGTCTCGATATAGCTCTTGCGGTAACTGATAAATTTCTCTTTTATCTGTCGTTCGGATAATCCGGCGATGCCAACCGTCAAATCAAATACTTTAGCGATGGCGTTTCCCTGGGCGCCCTGAAATGTTTTGTGCATCCCGCAAATGTTATCTGCGACAACACGGGCCTGTCGCTGTGCAATTCCAGCTAACGGTATGAGGGAATGCTGGTTGGTAATGCTGTTTTGTACTTCTACTGCGTCTCCCAATGCATATATATTTTCATCTGACGTACGCATGCCCTGGTTTACTTTGATGCCACCATGGTCACCAATTTCCAGATGGCAGGATTTGGCAAGCCTGTTATTGGGTTTAACACCGATACATAAAAATACTACGTTGGCAGTGATAAATGTGTCACTGCTTGTGACTACACCATCAGCATCAATCCTTGTGACTTCTTCATTTAGGGAGAGATTAATACCCTTGTCGCGCAGGTGCTGTTGCAGCACTGCCGCCATTTCATAATCCCAGGCACCCATTACCTGGCTGGAACTATCAATCAGGCTAACTTTCATACCCCTGGCGTGTAAGTTTTCGGCTAATTCCAACCCAATAAAACCGGCGCCAATTATCGCAGCGGAGTGACAGTTGTTTTCTTTAATATAGCTATAGGCGCTGTCAGTATCTTCAGCATTACGCAGCGTAAATACATGAGGTGCATCCACGCCGGAAATATCCGGTATAACAGGGGAGCCGCCTGGGGCAAGCACCAGCTTGTCATAACGTGCTTCATACGCTGCTTTGTTCTGGTTGTCCTGTACGAGAACTGTTTTACGGGATCTGTCAATGGCAACGAGGTTGTGGTTAGTCTTAACTTCTACATTTAAAAGACTGGCGAAATCGGTTTCCTCTATGACGTTAAGTCGTTCGCGGTCTCTGATAACACCGCCCATATAATAAGGTATACCGCAAGTGGCAAACGAGATCGTTGAGCTTTTTTCGATGATGCAAATTTCTGCGGATTCGCTTAGTCTGCGTAGTCGCGCTGCGACACTGGCCCCACCAGCTGAACCTCCCACGATAACTACTTTCATGGCTTACTCCTTGTTTGGTTTTTATGTGCTATGTTTATTTGTGCAGACGGAGAGCAGTGGTGTTGCTCGCCCGCTGCCGTATCTTTCTTATTTATAATTTAATGAAACCCGATAGCGAATATTTTGAAAAAAAATAAATAAAGAAACGGTGTGAAAAATATGGTGGTTGGCTATCTATGAGCGACTGGTGGTTGCAACATAGATATCGTGAATTGCTTCAGTATTTTTTGCGGGTTTGCGGCTTAATATAGCCGATGATATCCTGTAAGTCAGTTGAGTGATGTTTCAGGAAGGGAGGGAATTCCTGTAAGTGTTTATCAGTCTTCCGCTAGTACAATAGAGGAAATAATCGCTCGGAGTTCGAATTCTTCACTGGAACCATCCGCTCGCCCCGATATGAGCAGGTTTTTATCCCGGGCATGAGAAATTATCGGCGGACTATGTGTTAATTTATCGCTGCTAAGCGCTTGTCCGGTAACATCAAATATTTCAAGTCCAATAAAAGTTATCGTCAGGCCATTGCCTAATGGTGAGTACATTTTGCTTTCAACATAGTAAAAATCTGATTGATCATTCCAGGTGTTGATGGAGTGAAACTCCGTATTACGTGTCCTGATTGCGTTAGATGACAACGCTGTTATCTTTAATGAGAATCCATTTGCTGTGTTGTGTTTCTGATTGTAAAAACCGTAAAGCGGTGATGAGGCTGTATCTGAGACTTCTGTATCAAATGTGTAGCTTCCGGAAAGGTGATCTCCAGGTTTGATGCGTTGCGCCAGTTTATTACCGGGATCATAAATGTGATCAACCTCAGCCTGAATTTCGTAGGTAATGGTTGCCGCGTAAACCCACGATCCCGTCGAATAGATGAGTGCCAGGGCAATAAAGCTCAGTGTTGTTCTCATTATGACTTCCCTTTTTTTAAACAGCGAACTAAATATGTTGCGTAACTATTTTTGACGCCGAATCGGGAAATTTTTGAAAAATATTGTTATGAGCACTCTGGTATTTGGCGCTTATGCCGGTATATGACGGGATTACAATGAGTTACCTTATATTGCAGGGAGTTGTTAACGTAGTCGGGCGCTAGATAAGCGGTTGCTGGACGACGATTTAAGCTTGTGTGTACGGGATTCTAGTCAGCGTTTATAAACTGGCGATCGTTATTTACCACCCTGTAGACCACAGTTTGTTGGGCAACGGAGGGGGCAGGCAGGTCCAGCAAAGTGTTGAAATATGTCGCGTAATTTATTTCTTCTCCTGCTTCAAAGAGCGATGTCCATGTTATTTTGTCAGTTTCGGGAGTTTTAGGAAATGCAAAAACTAAAAATGCTTCTATATCTTCGTTGTGGCCATTGTAGTTATTGACTGTGAGGGTAACGCCAGACTTCGATTGCTTCGGAATCGTCAGTGGGTAACCGGCTTTTACCAGATTACTTTTGTCATAGGGAGAGGGAAAAACGGGGACTATACTGTTCTTCGATGTATAGTTGGCTACTACAACATACATATCTTCTCTGGTTTTAATGCTGATTTGCACATTGTCGCCATCGCTAAACGTCTGTTTGTTGAGTGCGACGGATAACAGGTAATTGCGGAAAAAAGACTTTGGTAATACTTTTACCGACCCGGTAAGCGATACTTCGATCAACGGATATCCTGGATTGTTATCCGATGAATCTTTTACCCAGGAGCCACGCCATATTTTGCTTGTTTCGTTGACCAGATAACCATAGGAGAAGGTCTTTACCAGGTCTGTGAGCATCAGGCTATCCTGAATGATGGAAACGTTATTGATGTTTACCCCGGCTGCCTCTTCCACGGCTAATGCACGTGCCTGGTTCAGGGCCTGTCCTTTTGCCTGGTCGTAGGTCATATTTCCACTGATGACGGCTTTACCCACGGTTGTTACCTGCTTTACCTGGTCCTGGGCATAAGCAGGGAAGACAAATAACGATACCAGCAGTACTATAAGCATGCTGCTCGGGTGCATGCTGAGGTGGCTATTGAAAATGTGCCTGGAGTCCGCCATTAAAAAACAACTAGCATTGGTTTATGGTTGTCTGTCAGATGTTTCTGTAATATAGCTCGCGTTAACTCTGCATCCGTTTCATCAATTATCAGCGTGCCCGGCCTGGAGTCTGCCCTGGCTTTAATCACAATCGGTAAATCGCCGGCGAAATTTGACGCTCTAGCGCTTTCCACGTTGGCGTAATACATATAATCTAGGTCGGTGATATTACCGCTGGTCAGCACGCTGTGGTTAGCGCTGGATTCCAGGTGGTTAAACAAGGCGGGCGAGAAATCAATACCGCTGGCATCAATGATGACATTGCTGTAATTGGCCGCCTGGTTGCTGCCAGGTGGATTGCTGGATGTTACTGGTGGTGATTGGTCCAGTATTGCATGTTTCGCTTCGGCCTGAATAATATTTTTCAAGCTGTTCTGGCCAAACAAGGGTGCCCTGACCGTTACAGTGGCTTTGGGCGCATCATCCACCCAGGTGATATTTTTATTGATAACCTGAGCACCCTGAATAAATCCCTCGCTTTGAATATTGAGTGCATCGACTTTCAGTAACAGGTCTTCATAGGTGGAATTCGCGGTAACCTGAATGCCTTTGAGAATTTCCGCAAGCTGCCCATAAGCAAGATGGCGCGCAGTTTTTTCCGCAACAATTTCAGCCTGCACCCTGTTTTTCATTTTATTCATGTCGGCAGTACCAACAGCGGTAGTTTCAACGTAACCGCCATACCAGTTGACCGATCCCGTTTGGTTGCTAACCGGTATTACCTTTGATTTTTGTGCTGCGGTGCTACCAGCGTTTTCAGACTGGATGACATCCGGGATTAGCTGTGATTCTTTACCGGCCAGCTGATCGAGCGTTCTATGTGTCTGCCACTGCAGTACGATAACGACAGCGATGATTACGCTTGCTGCCGCGGCAAAGGGCAGGGCGAAGCGTGCGATTTGTGATTTCTTCTGCGGTGGTTGGTTTAACGCGATCACCTTATTTTCGGTATCATGCCCGGTGTTTGTTGATTCAGAGTCGGCTAGATGCGCGCGATAACGTAATACAGCCTTCATGCATTCGCCGCATTTGTCCAGGTGATTCTGGATTTTGTTTCGCTGCTCGTGATCCAGGTGATCGTGCACGTACGCGATAATATGCTCATCGGCTAAATGCGGCACCTCCACGCGTGACAAATCTGGTGCGTGAGTGGATTTCAATTGTCTGGCGATAGATTGCATTTGCTCGTAAGAAGCTCTGCACGTTTCACAGGCATCAATATGATGTTTGACAAAGGAAAACTCCTCGCTGGATGGCTGCTGTATATATCCAGCCAGATCCTGATTGGTGATATGTGCTGCCATAACTGCGCTCAGTTAATTCCTGTGGTTTCTTTCAGCTTCGCCAGAGTCTTGCGAAAGAAGTAATAAATATTCTGGATATTCATATCGGCTGGTTTGACTTTTTCATCAACCGAAATATTCTGTTGTATCAATGACTTTAAAACCGCTTTTGCGCTTAAACCGTCGATAATCATGGCGTCAATAACAAATTGTTCTAACCAGGAAAGCTGGTCGTATGCTGCCTTGACCTTTGATTCCAGCTGCATCTGATCAAGGGGCTTGTCGTCAACAGGGACATCAACTTCGGCCCCCTGGTCTTCAGGATTTGTAGTGCTGGTCAGGGAGCTTATCTGGGTTAAGTCTAGCAAATGGCTGCGCTTGCGTTGTGCAAGTTCTTCGTTAATACGCTTGATTATCGACAATACATCCTCTTCGCTCCGGTTCAATCGCTGTGCCACATTGCGTGGATCTTCGTGGTCGCATAAACCCCAGAAAACCTTGTGTGCATCCATGTCTATCGCTTTGATATAATCGGGGACGCGGATACGGCGCTGAAACCGCCAGTTTTTAAAGCGTTCGATGAACGTAATGGAGTGAATGATCTTGCCGAAATAACGTAACAGGGAAGTGCTGTTTTCTCCCTGGATTTTTTCCAGCCGGTTTGCGTGAGTAAGTTCGCTTAGCATCCACGCGTAGGAAGCGTTGCCCCATTCGCATAGCGGATTATCGGGTTCGTTGATTCCCCATGGTAAATCAATAGTACACTGGTAATTGTAGCGGTTATTGAAGCAGTATTTTTTACAGAGTGTATTCAATTTGGTATTAATAAGATCATTCAGTATATTAAATAGCTCTTCCTGGTCCAGGTTGTAATGTTCTAGCTGTTGTTGCAGGCTTTTTGACGCCAATGAAACGCCAGACTGATTTGATGACATATCATTGTCGGCCGTTGTTTCATGGGTGGAGATATTCATAACTGGCATTATTGTTGAGCATTACTGCCAAGGACGACAGGGCTTTTAGCTAACGTGGTAATCACAAGTTCCTGTTCCTGAACCAGTGTTGGTGTTTGTTGCTGGCCATTCATTTTACGCGCCTGTTGCGGAACATGAGTGGATAAATAGTTTCCCATTTCCGTTGAGGTGATCCTTAGGTCCTGGTTGACATCAGCTGAACCGGATAATCCTTTTAAAAAGTAATAGGTAAACAGGCCATGTTTTTTTTCGTGGTGCCAGGTGCTGATCTGGTTTGGCTGGCTGCTGGTAAATATCGCGGCTTTATTGATGGCGGGTAAGGGGTTGTTTACTTTAACTATGGCAGGACTCACATTACGTAAGAGAAATCCCCCGTCAGAGTTACCGGAAAAGCAGGTATCCAATACAACCGTGATGCTTTTTGCCGGTACTTTGCTGATATTTTTGTAAAACAGGTCCAGGGAATAACCGCTGGTGGCGATGTAGTTAGGATCGACATCTACCGGGACAAAATAAGCGCCCTGGTTTTGCAGGTCCGGTGCGCCGTGACCGGAATAATATACAAATACATCTGATTTTCCCGGGGTGACGTAATTATAAAGCTTCCCGGCGAAATTACTGTTGTTACCAAAGGTCTCGCTAAAGCGCGCCGCAGTCGCGTTTTCAATATAAATAATGTTGTGCTCGCTGAAACCAAGGGTTTGCACCAGGTATTGTTTCATAGTGCGTGCGTCGTTTAATGAATACTCGACGGGGGGCAGGCCACCGGTCTGATAATTTTTGTTGCCAATCACAACCGCGACGGCGTCTTTGTTTTTGTTTATTCCGGTGGGAATGTTGATATCCACATCCACCGCCCCGGATAAGCTATGCGGCACAATTTTCGGATTGCGGGGTTCAATGTTTACACTGACCTTGTTCTGTGGCATATGCATTGTCAAATTTAGTGCCTGTTGTATGGCGGGTTTGCTGTTGCCATTGGAAACGGAAATAGAAAGCGGCAGTTCCTGTTGGTGTTGAAAACGGCGGTTAGTAATAAAAGTGAATTCTATAGGTTTTGAATCGCCAGGATAAAGCTGGCCCAGGTGCAGGTCCTGTTTGCTGCCTGGCACCAGGAAAATATTTTCACCCAGCGATAAGCTGACATTAACATCATTGGAAACGCCGGCACCGTTATTGATAACCAGGCCTTTAATGACGACGGATTCTGTAGCTTCGATCAACTGGTTGCCATTCAGGTCCTGGATTTCCAGACCGGTCAAAGTAATGTCGGATGGCTGGTGGGGTCTGGTTGGTAACAGTACCTCCAGTGTATTACTGTCAAATCCACCTTGTTCAAGAGCTTTTATGGTAAATCTGTAATCATTCGCCGTGATGTCGCGGTCGGCAGAGACTGTAATATTGGCAACGTGGGATGCGCCAGCCGCAATTTCGCCAATGACAAGTTGTCGATTAAAAGTCAGGTTGTTAGGGTCGTCAACGGATACCTCCAGCTGTACACCTAGCGCGGATGATTTGCCCCTGTTTTCGATATTGATAACGATCGTGCCTGTTTCGCCGCCGTCGAGAATATTGTTTCTGGTGGGTTCGCGCAGAGTCATCCACTGGAGTTCGAGTAGCGGTGGATTATTACGGCGTTGCTGTTCTAAGAGTAACGTCTGTATTTCAGAAATGCGTTTATTAGGGAAGTAATCCTGTTGTTCGACATTTTCGCGACTGACCTGTTTTGCCGTGCGACCATAGGCTATCGATTTAACAATGATTTCCCGGTTAATTGTAACGGGGCCATCATTGCCATGCAGTTCGATTGCCTTCTGGTACCATTCCAGGGCGGCATCATAGTTTTGTCTGGAATAGGCTTCTTCGCCCCTCTCGAAAAACGCCAGTGCTTGTTGCGGCTCGGCGACGCTGTGCTGTGGGCTGGCATAGTTCGCCGCAGAGGTAATAGCACCCGTGATGATGATTAATAGTGTTAGCGCCAATCGTGAAGTGTGCACTTGTTTGCCTCGGCAGAGAAAAACTAACTCATTTATTAAAGACAGGCCTAGTATTGTAGCGAATATGAAATAGACAATGTACTGCTTGTGTTGTTGTTAGTAAAATCCGCATCACGGTATTCGTAACCAAGATCAATGCTGTGATGCTTGTAGAAGAAATAACCAATTCCCGCTGCGATGATTTGAAAATCGGGTAGCGTATTGATTTCGTTAGAGTTGCTTTGACGGTAACCGGCCCGCAGTGCAATTGAACTTGATGCTGGCAGGGTAATGATAAATTCTGTACTCGTCCCCCAATTTGTATAGTCCGCCAGGGGTTGTTCTTTACCAGCAGCTTTTGACCACAATACTGTTTCGGCCATGAAATTAACATTGATAAACGCCCATGAAGCAGGGAATTGCAGATTCAATCCAAGATTGTATGATTCCGGCCGGTCCGGCAGGTAGGCCTCCAGAACAGTGCCTATACCTGAACTGGGTGTAGAATCGTAGGCGACATCTGCCCTGGATCGCCATGTGCCGCCAATTTTGGCTTTAAAACTTTCGTTGTTAACAAGGTCGTACAGTATTCCCACTGAGCCGCCCCATCCAGTGGGTGGATTGTCAACACATGGGGAAAATTCCAGACACTCCACATCGGTCCAGACGAAATCTACAGTACCACCCAAAGATAGATTTGAAGTCAGCGATACACTCATCAACCAGGACAGCTGCCGATTTATAGTCTCAACAAGTCCAAACGTATCCGTGGTAATGGGGCTTTGTGGTGTATCAATATCAATATTTAATTGATTGAGAGTGAAGTAGGCGATGCCAGTGCCCCAGCGGTCATTGCTGTTAGTAAGAAATGGAAGGCGGTCTATATACCCAGCCGCGAAACGTATGTCGTTTTTTCCCTCACCATATTGGGAAGTTTCCTGCGTAGTGGTGGTAGCTTTGATAACCTCGCGGTTGACCTGTTGCGCGTAATCAATGGAAATCTCTGAAGCTATAGATTCTTTGCGTTTCAATCCGGCCGGGTTATACCAAATTGCACTACTGTCATCGGCCTGCGCAGAAAATACGCCGGCCATGCTTGCAGCGCGCGAGCTGGGTTGCAGGCTATAAGGCTCAAACGCGGCACAATCTAACGAAGCGATGGCGATTAGTAATCCAAATACCGCGCGCGAAAAAAACTGGGACATCGATATAATCCGTCGTAAATTATTGGTGTGGTTATTTTATAACGTATTCAGTCACGAACACTGACTATATTTATAATTATGTGATTAAATCTCGAGCAAAGAATACCACACTACTGGATGGCTTCACTAGTTTCCTGATCAGTGGCAACATCGTTTGCCTCCTTATTGTGCATACCACTGTGTATGTAATCTTCACAATCGCTTGGATTTGTCTGAAGCACTACTATAAACTAGCTAATCCAGCGCAGCAAAGCGGTTACCCACTGCTTTCGCTACCTTGATTCGATTTAGCAAATATTGTCAGTCGTATAATTATTATAATTCGGGGGAGTCCTATGCGCGTTGTCGTATTCGCGTTTGTAGCTTTATTGGCGTTTGTTGGCTGTAGTTCTGATTCCGGCGGTGAAATTGCGGATCCGCCTCCAACCCCAGCTTCTGTTGTTGCAACACCCGGTAATGAAAGGGTGATAGTGGAATGGTCCGGTGTTTCAAATGCCATGATTTACAATCTACACTGGTCAACCGATGCGAACTTCAGTGCGGCGAATGTCAACACGATCAGCAATGTGCGCTCTCCCTATACGCACGAGCAACTGACCAACAATTCCGAATACTATTATGCAGTCACTGCGGTGGGGCAGGGTGGAGAAAGCCAGCTGTCCATGATCGCCCAGGCGACGCCAGTTGCGCCGCCGGGCCCGGCTTCAGTAGTGGTAACCGCCAGTAATGAACAGGTAACGATAGAATGGCCGAGCGTTTCCGGAGCTTTAACTTATAATCTGCACTGGTCGACCGATCCAGATTTGAATCCGCAAAACGCCACCACGATACACAATGTCAGCTCGCCGTATACGCACACCCAGCTTAGTAATGATACGGATTATTATTATGCAGTGACCGTTGTGTTTGAGGATGGAGAGAGTCAACTATCTGTTGTTAGTCCGGGCTCGCCATTGCCACCGCCGGGTAAACCTTCACAGATGACGTTAGCGGCAACCACTGAAGACGTGACGCTGCAATGGAATGAAGTGAACGGCGCCACCAGTTATTCACTCTATCTTGCCGCCGAACCGTATATTAGCAAGGAAAACATCCGGACCCTGCAAGGATGGGCAGTCGTTGACAATGTTAACAGTCCCTATACCTATACGGGAATGATACCGGGTGTGACTTATTATTTTGCATTGGTTGCTTCCAACGACGGTGGCCTGAGTATTTTGTCCAATGAAGTGCCCGGCATGCTGCTTCCTGAGGCGCCGGTCGTGCAAATCGTAACAGCGCTTGATAAGCAAGTGACAATAGAGTGGTCCGATGTAACCGGCGCACAGAGCTATAACTTTTATATTGCGAGTGAGCCTGGCGTGATCCCTGACGGCGTCAACAGCATGCCGGATGGCAGGACGCTGACGAATGTTACGAGTCCGCAGGTGATTGACGGATTGGTAAATGGTAAAACTTATTATTTTATTGTCACTGCGCTTAATGCGAGCGGGGAAAGTGTCGCATCCACTGAAGGTGAGGTGACACCAGTGAATCTTGCGCCGGTTGCCATTGGTATGGATCATACCTGTGCCATCCGTACCGACAATTCTCTGTGGTGTTGGGGGCGCAATGAAGAAGGTCAACTGGGATTGGGAACTTATGGTACCGAGTTCAGTAAGACGCAACCCACGCGCGTTGGTGGCAGTAATAACTGGAACTATATCGCCGCGGGTGGGAAAAACAGCTGTGGCGTGCAAATTAACGGCTCGTTGTGGTGTTGGGGAGAGAATTCGTATGGACAGATCGGAGACGGCACTGACGGGAGTTATAATCGCAAGCTTGAACCCACGCAGATTGCTGCAACAGAAAACTGGCGTGATGTCACGGTCGGCTACGCTCATGTGTGCGCCATTACGGTAAGCGGCGCGATGCAATGTTGGGGTTATGGAGGTGATGGGCAAATTGGCAATGGTGGTTGGGATTGGCCAGTATCCTTGCCAACGCCACTACTGAACAGCGATCTACCCTGGCTCATGGTGAGTGCTGGTGATTTACATAACTGTGCGATCAAAGCCAACAATTCGTTGTGGTGTTGGGGCAGGGGTTTGAATGGACGGTTGGGTGACGGCTTTGCCACCGACCGAAATACACCCACACTGGTTGCTGGAGAGTGGAGCATGGTTGCGGCGGGTGGCAGTCATACCTGTGCCATACGCAACGATGGCGCATTGCGTTGCTGGGGTAATAACGAGTTTGGTCAACTGGGTAATGGCCTGTCCGGTTACGGTGAAGGCTCTTTATCTCCTGATGTTGTAAATAGTTCGATTAACTGGTCAGACATTACCGCCGGCAGTAACTTCAGCTGTGGCATTAAGGTTGACGGCACGTTGTGGTGTTGGGGACAGAATTTTTTCGGTCAGTTGGGGCAGGGTAATTCCGGCGGGCAAGGCACCTATAGCGTACCGACGCAAATTGGATTGGAATCACAATGGCGTTCCGTCAAGGCAGGCGGTACCGGTGACCATGTTTGCGCTTACAAGCAGGACGATAGCTTCTGGTGTTGGGGTGATAATGGTTTTGGCCAACTTGGTGAAGGAAGCGTGGTGGATGGCACTAATCAATATTCGCTGGTGCCAGTACCAGTGAATTCTGACACCGACTGGGCAAGTATCTCGTTGGGTTTTTATCATAGTTGTGCGATTAAAGATAATGGCAGCTTATGGTGTTGGGGGGACAACATGGATGGCACCGTGGGTGATGGGTCCCAGTTAGACAAATCCATTCCGGTGCAGATTGGAACCGATCTTGACTGGAAACAGATTTCCGCGAACTCAGACCACACCTGTGCCGTTAAAACGACGGGTACCTTGTGGTGCTGGGGCAACAATGGCGGTGATGATATTTTGGGGCTTGGTCCAACGATACCGTCCTTTACAGTGCAACCTTTACCCCAACAATTAGGCACGGACACCGACTGGGAAGAAGTCAGCACGGGCACCACACATAGTTGTGCACTAAAAATCGGTGGATCAATTTACTGCTGGGGCAATGGTGCCAGCGGGCGTTTAGCACAAGACTCGACAGATACCGCTGACAAGGATACGCCTGTTCCTATTCTTTCCTCGCAATCCTGGCTGAGCGTGAGAGCAGGACATACGCATACCTGCGCTGTCGCCATAGACAATTCGTTGTGGTGCTGGGGCAGTAATTCCAATGGCGCCACGGGGCAGGGGACTTCTGCTTCCAGCTTATATTTGCCGGCGCAGGTTGGTGTTGATATGGACTGGCTTGCCGTGAATAGTGGCCGGTATTATACCTGCGGTATAAAAGCGGCTCCGGACATCAATGCAATACAAACCAATCAATTATTATGCTGGGGTGATAATGATGACGGGCAAACCGGCGATGGCACGGCTTCCAACATTCTGAAGCTTGATCCCGGCGTGGTAGTCGGTGATGCTACCAACTGGCGTAGTGTATCTGCCTATGCGTATCATACTTGCGGTACAAAGCATGATAATACACTCTGGTGCTGGGGTAATAATGAAGACGGATCAGTGGGCAACGGCGTTGATGATAATAATAACGCTGGTATCCCGACACCGACACCGCAACAAATTGGCGCTGCGGAATGGGAGTCGGTAGAAGTCGGTGGTGTTCATACCTGCGCGATCAAGCAGAACGGCACGCTCTGGTGCTGGGGCGCAAACACCAATGGCGAGCTGGGCAACGGTTCCGCCTGGAGCGGTGATCCGTTAATGGTTAGATTCCAATAGTGTTTAAGTATCAGCGGGAACCGTAACCGGTTCCCGTTCGTCGTTGTGTTTTAAAAGTCCACTACGGTATATTTCGCGCTACATACTGGCCGGCTTCAAAATGGTCAGGTGATAATTGCAGCACTTTCTGATACACGGCAACTGCGCCATCTGCGTTACCCAGGTGGTGGCGGGCTCTTGCTAAATACACCAGCACGGTAGTATCAGTGGGAAAACGGGCCGCAACCTGTTGCGCATGTTTTTCCAGACTAGTCCAGTCTTTCAATGCGTATTCACAGGTCATCAGGCGAACATGGGCATAATAATTCCATGGCGCTACTTCCAGGACTTTTTTGGCCTCGAGCATCGCTTCGCGCCAACGTTGTTGCGCCATTAACGGCAGAGTCATACCGAGACGCGCTTCCAGGGACTGACCGTTTTCACTAATAGCTTTCTTATAGTGCTCGATAGCTTTGCTGTGATTGCCAGTTAAATAGTGCAGCCAACCGCGTCGGAGTGATAATAGTTCATTATTGTGGCCCTTGTTGGCGGCAACATCCAGTGCTTTTAACGCAGCATCATATTGATAAATACTTTCCAGGCGATAGCTTTCTGCCCAGGGATCGATTTCCGCCAGCACCGTATTTGCTGATAGTGTCAGTAAGGTAATCATAAATACTGCAATATTTTTTATCGACATAGCATTCACCATTGATTCTGAAAATTTGCATAAAAAAGTAGACTGTCATACTCATCTGCCAGTAAATCGTTTTCGTATTTATCATAACCAACCAGAAACATGAATTTCAGGGATTGCGTTAGCGCCCATTGCCCGGCAACCGATACAGAGCCGGTTTGTTTGTCACTTACGGAATATACTGCCTTGGCATCCGGATCAACTGCTAGTACCCGATCACCGGCTAGCAGTGTGAGCTGCAGGTTATGGAAATAGGGAGGCGATTTCACCACAAACCAGTGAATATATTTAAGCTCGGCAGAGGCGAAATCATCTTCTTCCAGAAGTTGCGTCTGTTGATTAAGATTGATGAAATAGCCACGCAGTTGTAGCCAGTCATAGGCATTGTTCCAGCCAAAACCGAGCGTTGGGGTAATCTGGTGTGCTTCGATGTCATACAGGTCGCCACTATCGTATTCCGAATAAGCGTACCCTATGTCAAAATAATAAGTCTTGGCGTAATTAATAAAACTCACCTGTGGGTGCAACACACTTATATCGGTCGATTCACTGCTGGTTATGCGTGATGAACCGCCCATGCCGCCCATGCCGCCGCCACCACTACTGGTTACGGTTGTGGTGGTATATTTACCGCCGTAACCATCCAGTGCCAGCGAGAATTTTCCTGATAAGGTATCGGAAAACCAGCTGTATTTACCACCCAGATGGAGTATATGCTCATCGACTTCGATGTTGGGTGACATGTCGACAAAGGTATAGTTATAGCCGAATGAAAGCGATACGTTATCCAGGTAGTCAGCAAACCAGTAGATACCCAGGTTAAAAGTGGATTCGCGCGAAAGGGACTGGTCAAAACTCTGGTAGTAGCTTTGGGCAATGCCTTTAAATTGCCAGGAATGACTAGTTGCAATGCTGGCAGTGGAAAACAAGGCACAGATGATTGTGACGATCGTGCTGAATAGTCCTGCTTTTGTGAGTGTTCTCATTAAATTGACTACCTTGGATAATTGCTTCTTTGTTAAATTTTAAACGCCTCCATCTGAAAGGTTATTGATCTGAATTAATACTTTGGTGCCAGTTCGGGATTCCGTGGTCAGCAATTAAACCGGTTTCCGTCAGGGTCGCCTGCCAGGTTTTCCTGGAAAATTCCAGGCGGATTTTTCGGCAACCAAAATTAGGGTCAATAATGACTTCGGTTTTTGCGGTTACGCGTACCGGTCCGGCAGATAACTCATGATTGCCGGTTTGAACCCAGACATTGTCCTGCTCATTCCAGTGCCGTGTGTATAGGCTGCTCAGCCCACATCCCAACGGGCGGATTGCACCCAGAATAAACTTTTGCAGTGGATTCAAGGGTAGTAGTTTTTCCGATGGCGAGTCGCGCCACTGGTGTGCGATTTCAGTGAGTGGCGTAAGACCATTGGCCAGTATCCACATATCGAGCAATATGTCCCGCGGCCCTTTGCGGTCATAAAAGGCCAGCACGCCGTTATTTTCTTCAAATGCCGCACTGGCGGATGTCTCACTTGTCAGCCGAAATTGTCCCAGCAAGGTTAACTCCACCGTGAGGTGACGTCTCAATTCAGTCCTGGTTTGTTCATTAACGACTACATAGCTTAGCCGATGGCCCACCGGCAGATGATACTGGTTGGCCAGTTGATCATCGGGCCGGGCCGGTTCAATGCGATCACTTTCTTTCGGTATGGATACCACGCGATATTCCAGGGTGCGGTCTTTATTGTGGTGTACCACACTGCAAAGATGAAACGGGAATGTGGGGCTGCCCAATTCCGCGGTTTGTTGCACCTGCAAATGTAAATGCGGTTGCGGTGAGCGGCCGGTATTACCGCAGGCTGCCAGCAAGGTGCCGGGAGTAACATATTGTCCTTCTTTTACCTTAATGCTGCCCTGTTGCAAGTGGGCCAGTAACACATATAAGCCACCTGCCAGCCGAATCATAATGAAATTGCCCCAGTTATTCACATTATCCACTTCACCAGGTTTGTTATCCGGTAAGCGGTCATAGGTTCTGGCAACATCGCCGTGCACTGGTGATAATACTGGCGCGCCGTAGCAATAGTAGTCTTCTAGTTTTGTACCGTCATTGGTATAACTCTGTTCCACTTCGGTGATATAGAAATCCAGTGCGTATTGCCAGGGTGGCTTGTGGGTGTATTTGCCATTATTACCCTGATATATGGTCCAGGTGCCAAACACCGGCATCAGCAAGGGCACGCTGTTGATGTCACCGTAGCGGAACTTCGCCAGCCGTGCTTTTTCGTAGTTTACTTCCGGCAAACCTGGCTCAGGGGCAAGATACGGTCTGGTAAAGCCGATACGCTTTTTCATTGCCACCAGCATGGTAAGGGCGGTGATAACAAAGGCCAGCGCCATTATTGGCAGGCCTTCTACCAGTAACAGATTTTGACTGGCGATGACCAGTAATGCCGTCATTAGTACGCCTACCAGCGCAAACAGGAAACTGATGACGCCCGGTATGGTAAAGATGCCGCCGAGGGCGATGGCAATGAGTATAAAATTAAAACCAGTCCAGACAATGAAACTGGGGTGTGGCTCAAACAGGAAATGCGTCAGAATCAGATAACCGAAGGAATACCCTGCCACGGCCAGCAGCGCGAGGTAACGGGAATAAATAAAAATAATAATAAACAGGATAGCCCCAATGAGCGGGGTGGGTGTAAAAAATATTGCTCCCAGTGCGCTGAAAAAACTGTCAGCCGCTGGATGAATCAGGGTATAGGAAGCCTGTGCCAGGCCCATGTAATCTGAACTTTCCGTGTAACGGCGCGCGACGAGCGCCATGGTTCCCGCCGCAATCACAAACGGTGCGCTCATGGCCGGCAGGCGGTCCAGCCGCCATAGCGCATCACCCAACACCGTGCTGACAAACACTGCAACAATGGCGCCGGCGATAATAATGCCTACTATATATATGTTTAGTACATAAAACGCGCCGATCGATAGACCCACCAGCAAAGCGTTAAAAATCTGCAGATGACCAGCGTAGTCGGGAAACTGCCAGAGGCGCGTAATGATGAAAGCCACCGAGGCGGCAAGCAAGCCCGACAATCCGATGTTGGGAAAGAAAAACGTCGTGGCCAGAATGACAACGCCGGCCACTGGATTGTTGAGAAACAGGATGACGGCGTAAGCTTTGGGTATGGCCAGGAGTTTACGCGCATTGATCATGGTGTTTTAGTTATTTGTCGTTTTGTATTTACAAGTTAAGTTTAATGACTTTTTAAAAAGTTACGGGGTGCCCCTTTGGGATAGGGTTTTTCCAGATGCTTCGGTAGTCGTTCCTGTTGCGTCACGATTTCCAGATCTTCTGCCGCTCGCACCAGGTCAACCTCGCCGTTTTCCTGTACCATCACCACGTTGGGACGATATTCTATAAACTGCAACCATTGCGTGTTGTTATAAGCTCCCACCGGGCTAAATATTAAAGTATCGCCAACATTGACGGGTGGTAGCATGATGCTGTTACGCATGACGTCAATGTTCATACACAAGGGGCCGTAGAGTACGGTTTCTTCCGGCCGCCCTGACAGGTGGCGGGTGGGGAAGACATCATGGTTGTACCAGAATGCCGTAAACATGTGGTTGACTCCGGCATCCAGAATCACGGCGCGGCGGCCATCGGGTAAATGTTTGTTGGCAACCACGGTGGTAATTAATACTTCGGAGTCATCTACCACCGCACGTCCGGTTTCCAAAACCAATGTTGGCCGCTTGCATTCGCGGGTTTCCCGGTCGTGAGTCAATTCGAGCAGGGTGTCGCAAATGGCTTCTGCATATTGTTCGATACTGGGTACTACCTGTTCCGGTGGTAAATAAATGCCTTGCAAGGAATTCATAGAAGCGAAACCACCACCGATGTCGATGTATTTGATTATGCAACCTGTTTTGTTCTCCACTTCATTCATAAAGTTGCACATGATCTTGACCTGTTGCTTGTAAGCCAGCGGCTCCATGACGAAGGTGCCGATGTGCGCGTGCAAACCCACCAGATTGAGGTTGTCACTGGAGGCTACACGCCAGGCGGCATCCAGCGCCTGTCCGGATTCCACGTTAAAGCCAAAACGGCTCCACATTTCGGTGTAACCAGTATCAAAGTTCAGACGAATGGCAACATCCACTGCTTTATTTAATGTTTTGGCGACATCCTCCAGTAAATACAATTCATCAAGATGATCAATATGGATGTGGGCCCCTTCATTCACGGCACGTTCCAGGATGTCACGGGTCTTGTTCGGGCCGTTAAATAAAATGCAATCGCCGGGTACGCCCAACTTGCGAGCCTTTTCATATTCGAACCGGGACACCACTTCTGCCAGGTCGCCTTCCTGGTGAAGGATATTGCATACCGCGCCCAGGTAGTTGGTTTTATAAGACCAGCCAAACATGACATCCGGGTAGCGGGTGCTGAATGCCTTGCGAATGCGCTTGCTGTTTTGCCGCAAGGTATGTTCCGATATCACGAACAGCGGTGACTTATATTGCTCCAGCAGTTTGTTGACAGGCACGCCGTCAATGTTATCGCGCCAGATCATGTGCCGCGCCGCCCCGGATTTATTCAGGAAACCGCTGCGCAAGGGTGTAATGGAAGGTTTTACCCAGGGCTTCTTTTCACTCTCGGTTGTGTTGTCGCGGGTTTCTGTCATAACAATAATACTCAATCGTTGGGTTGATGAAGGCTTACCAGGTCGTGGCCACCATTCATGATGACTTCTTCAAAATCGTGGATCGATACAATTTGTTCCTGTGCGTAGCGTATGAACATGACGCCACTTTTCGTTACCGGAAAAGCGCTGGGCTGCTGACCAAGTGCCAGTTGTAATAATGTTATTGGCAAGTTGCGTCCCACACCCACTGATAAATAAACCCAGGCGGGAAAGCGCGGGTTTATTTCAATGAGCTGGTAATGACCATTGCGATCACGAATGATTTCCACTTCCAGCGGGCCGCGCCAGTTAATGGCTTTGATTAACCGTGCGCTGGCCTGGTACAGGGTGTTGTCATCGATACTGACGCCGGACCAGGCTTTGCCCTTGTCTGTGATCGCCATCTTTTTCATCATTACGGCGCCCAGCATGTTGCCTTCCCCATCACCCACCGCAGTGAGGTTGTATTCTTCACCCTTGACCAGCTTCTGAATCAAAACCGGGAAACCCCACTCCGCTGCAATACGTCGAAACACATCAATGGCATGCTGGGTGTTGTAAACGATGGCGGCATCGTAAAACAGGCCCTTGACAATAAACGGGAACGCCCAGCCTTTATCCGCGCAATCATGAAAAAAACCGGAGTTGGTAATGCTCTTGGTTTCCGGGCATTCCAGCCCTGCATGTTTGGCAAGTTCCGTCAGGCGGTCCTTATTGCGAAAGCGCAGTTGCTCCTGCGTGGGCAGGAAGACTTTGATGCCCATGTCGTTGAGCAAGGGCTGCAAACGAATCATGCCAGGGAGCTCTGCATCAAGGCAGGGGATCAATACTTCAAAGTTTTCCCGTTCCTGAATATTGCGTAAGGTATCGGTAAATAGTTCGTCACCGGAAGACGGGTAAGGTAACAGGTAACCCGCGTCACAATAATCGTTGAGGTATAAACCGGGGTCCAGGGCGTCATAACCCAGGCCTATAATACGGCCCTTGAATTCCGGTGATTCCCGCAAACAACGAGCGACCGCCAGCCCCGGCCCCGGGTTGTCAGGCTTGGCGTTCATGCCAGTAACCGCTACCGTGCAATCTAGTACCATGACTTATCCTGTATATTTCAGATTATCCGCCAACCACGTCATTCACCAACGTAGTCACGCAACAGGCCGGCGAATTCGAGAACATCGCGTTCCAGTTCACGCCGCGGCGCGTCATATTCATTAGCTAAATGGTCAAGTAATGATGTGAGCTGATTGTCTTTTTGTAACAAGCGTAAAATTACCATTCCTGTCTCATTGACGGTGAAATTGTGCCCACTCACCGGATCAAAGACAAAACCGCTTTC
>Ga0209536_100003408_pt1 | contig 25555 bp, 24 predicted proteins | sample DeeMarSeWOR28_12_FD_187461 | JGI IMG/M metagenome (GOLD analysis project Ga0209536, IMG submission 187461) | Marine sediment microbial communities from White Oak River estuary, North Carolina - WOR-2-8_12 (SPAdes) (version 2) | ecosystem: Environmental > Aquatic > Marine > Intertidal zone >...
TGACACACAGGTGGGGTTCTACCAAGCCGCATTCAAGCTCGTTGGCCTCCTGTTCCTGCTTCCGGATGTACTGATGACGGCCGTATTCCCCTCGCTGGCAAAGGCCCATGAGGATGACCGCTCACGGTGGAAGCGCGCCGGCATCCTGCTGCAGAAGGCGCTCTTCGCCATTGGTGTGACCCTTTCCCTCATGCTCCTGGCCGCCCCCGATATTGTCATCAGGGTGGTCTACGGGAGTGCCGCCTTTGATGATTCCATTGCTGTACTCCGCATCTTCAGCGTGGCTGTGTTCGTGCATTGCGCGACAATATCGTTTGCGGTGATGCTCACAACTTCCGGGCGTCACGCCGTGAGGATGATCGTTGTGGTGTGTGCCACCGTCTTCAACTTCTCGTTGAATGCCGTCCTCATTCCTCAGCTGGGGACCACAGGAGCCGCCATCGCATCGGTGAGCACGCTCATTGCCGTCGGGCTGGGCTATGTGCTGCCGGTTCGTGCGCTGTTCGTGGAGTGGATCAGCGAACGGCGGGTATATCTGACATTGGTCGCGGGAGTGGTCCTGGGTGGCATCACCGTGATGATGCGCGCACACGCAGGATGGGTTGTGCTGCCCGCTGGATTCCTGCTCTGCGCGATGGTGATGTGGCAATCGCTCTCACCCACGGAACGCCAGGCCCTCCTGGGCCGGGATCTGGCGGGTGTGTCGCCGTGATCTGTGCTCCGACCATAGCCTACGGTCATTCGACGTGACTGGATCGGAATCCTCGTTGCAGGCAGCAGGACCCTGCAAAATCTGCGCAAACACGGAGCGCAACGCGGTGCATCGTGCCCGCGAGATGATGTTCGGCAGGGGAGGGGTCTACGAGTATCTTGAGTGCGGCTCCTGCGGGACCCTCCAGTTGCTGAACCCTCCTGAGAATCCCGACGGCGCGTACCCGCAATCATACTATACATTTGACAACCCGATCCGCGATCCCATCACTGCCTCCCTGAAGCGACTCAGGGCAAGAGCCGCCCTCACCGGACGAGGAACCGTGGGACTGCTGATGACACGCGCCTTTGGAGTCCCTCTCGTGGTTCGTTGGGTGCAAGACTGGGCCCGGTACGCCGGTGTGACTCCCTCCACCTCGATCCTCGATGTGGGGTGCGGCAAGGCCCACATCTTCCCAGATCTCATCGGTCTTGGATTCCGATCCCTGATAGGCATCGACCCCTACCTTGAGGGGGATATCGATTTCGGACACGGGATCAAGGCGCTGCGCATGGGCATAGAAGATGTTCAAACGACGTTTGACTTTGTCATGCTCCACCATTCATTCGAGCATATGGGGGACCCAGATCTCGCGCTGCGCCACATTCACCGCGTGCTCGCCCCGGAGGGGACGGCGTTGATCCGGATCCCGATTGCCGGATCCTATGCATGGAAGACCTATGGAACAGACTGGGTGCAGCTCGACGCCCCGAGACATCTCCTCATTCCGAGCCGTGCCGGGATGCACATCCTGGTGAACCGGGCGGGGTTCGAGATCGCGGCTGAGGTGTTTGATTCCGACGGTTTTCAGTTCTGGGGAAGCGAACAATACCGGCGCGGCATGGTACTGATGGACCCTCGTTCTCACTTTGTCCATCCCCGTCGATCGGAGTTCTCCCGGGAGCAACTGCGTGAGTACGATCTCCGGGCAGGGGAATTGAACGCGCGAGGAGAAGGCGATTCTGCCGGATTCTACCTGAAGAAGAAACCCGACCCTCCAGTGGCGGTCGTGCCGTGACCATTCCGGGGGTCATAGCGTTCGGGGTGTTCGCTCTGCTGCTCCTGTCGCTCCTGAGGAGGGACACCGACGCATTCTCACCGGCGCGCCTGTTCGGACTCCTCTGGTCTGGAGCGATAGGCTTGGCCGAGCTGAAGCTCAGCGCCTACCAGCACGAGTGGTCTCTCTATTCATGGTTGGTGTTTCTGGCGGGGATCGCTGCCTTGCTCCTTGGGCTGGCAACTGCTGCGATACTCCGCCCACCGATCGACTTCCTTTCGGTGGCCGAGGTCCGAGCGCGGCTTCGCCAGCACGGGCAAAGCAAGATCCATCATAAGAAGCTCTTTTGGACCATCGTTATTCTCTTCGCTGCATACAGTACGGCATACGGCATCGAAACGGTCATCGAGGGAACAGTCCCGCTGTTCAGTGCGAGGCCGGACATCCTCCGGGTGTCCTTCGGAGTGTTTGGTCTGCACCTGATTGTCAACGCCATGATGGGGATCGTCATACTGGCTGTTGAGTATATGCTTGTGGTTCCGGCCTCGGAGGGACGGAGAGGAACGGTCGGGTTTATCATTTTCCTCCTTGTTGCGAGCTACTTTCTGCTTCTTCAGCGGTATACCTTCTTTGTCGTGGGTGTGATCGTCCTGGCCATGGCGTATTACACCACGCGATGGGTCCGGCCGCGCAATGCGTTTCCCTTCGTCGCCGCATTTGTCGTCGGCCTCTTCATGATCAATCAGATCCGCGCCGCACGGTACATCCAGGAATACGTCTACTATCTTTCCAAGATGAAATTCTCGAAGGATCTGTGGTTCCTAGCAGAGCCGTATATGTACATCGTGATGAACCTCGAGAATTTTGCACGTGCGGTGGACAAACTCGACCATCACTTCTATGGATACTTCACATTCGATTGGATCCTTGCGCTCACCGGCCTCAAGCATTGGCTTGCAGAGTATTTCCAGATCGAGCGGCTTCCCTTCCTGATCAGCGGGTACAACACCTATGCGTTTCACTGGTGGTACTACTACGATTTTGGAATCCTGGGTGTCGGGATATTCCCCTTTGTGACAGGACTTGTGATCGGCCTGCTCTATTCCCGGCTGCGCACGGTCCCGGATCCTCTCACGCTGGTGTTCTATGCGGCCAGCGTCCTGGTGATCGTCGTGTCGTACATCATGAATCCACTGAACCGGCTCGATTTTGTATCGAACCTCATTCTGCTCTGGTTTGTTCATCGGTTCGTGATTGACAAGGGCGAAGGGCGGCGCTACGAAGGCACCGGCCCGCTGTCCGTTCCTGCTGCAGGGGCCTGACGCGCGATGAGGTCCGCTCCCAGTGTAACGGCGGTGATCCTGAACTACAATGTGAGCGAGTATACGACCGCGTGTGTGCGCTCGCTGCAGAGGGTAAAATATCCGGCGCTCAAAATCCTTGTTGTGGACAACGCCTCCACGGACAGCTCTCTCGAGCGACTGTCGACGGCGCTGTCCGGGATCGAACTCAGGTCAACGGGGAGCAACCAGGGTTACACTGGAGGCGTCAACGCCGGGCTGCGATGGGCGAGAGAGACGGAGCCCGACTACATTTTGGTGTTGAACCCGGACACCGAAGTGCAGGCGGATTTCCTGGACCATCTGGTTGGAGGACTCGAGGCGCATCCGCACGCCGCTGCCGCGTGCGGGACGATCTACAGCTACCATCAGCCGACCGAGATCTGGTATGCCGGAGGTCGCATGATTGCGTGGCGGGGACTGGCTATCCATGAAGACAAAGGGAGCTGCAAGCCGCCCGAAGCGCTGGGCGGACCCCGGACGGTGAGCTTCATCACGGGCTGTATGGTGCTCTACCGTGTGTCGGCCCTTGACCGGATTGGCACGCAGGATGAGCGGTTCTTTCTGTATCTTGATGATATCGAGATGTCGGCGCGAATCGCCCGGAAGGGTTTCGAGCTTCTCTATGTCCCGAGAGCGGTCATCCATCATCACGTGGAAGGGGAGCAGACCAATCCGTTTAAGGTTTACTACTCTGTCCGCAACAGGCTCCTGCTGATCCGAACTGCTTTCAGTGGCCTGGGGCGGGTCGTTGCAGCAGCGTATTTCGTGGGGGTGATCGCGATGAAAATGCTCGTGTGGATCTTCTCCAACCGAGCGTTCTTCCGCGCGGCGGCCATGGGGCTCGAAGATTCGTTCCGGGGGAGGTTCGGTGAGGGACGGGGTCTCCAGACGTTCGCGCCTCGGGGGAGCGCATGACAACAGCCCCCGGAGACCACATGGGAAGTCGCCTGACGAAGGTCCATGCGGTCATGCTCAACTGGAACAGCTATGACCTCACCGCTCCCTGCATCGCTTCTCTGAAGCAGAGCCGGGTCCCCCTTGCTCGCATCGTGGTCGTTGACAACGGCTCGCACGACGGTTCGATCGATCGTCTTCAAGCCGAGTTCAATGATCCACAGGTGCTTTTTATTCGCAATGAGAAGAACGAGGGGTTTTCCGGTGGCATGAACATCGGCATTCAGTGGGCGCTCGAGAACGGCGCAGATATGGTCTTTTCGATCAACAATGACACCGAAGTTGACCCGGAGTGTCTCGGGTTCCTCATGCGGGCCCTGGAGGAGAATATCCGCTGCGGAGTTGCAGGACCGACGATCTACTACCACAGCCAACCGCGAAAGATCTGGCAGGCGGGTGGCTCATTTGCCCGTCTCCGAGCCGGCATCACCGTCCCTCTCAAAGGGAAGACGGCAGCCGATGTGCCCGACCAGATCGTGGAGGTGTCGTTCCTCACAGGGTGCGCCATTCTCCTTCGTTCATCCCTCCTCCGCAACGTTGGCCTTCTGGATACCGACTACTTCTTCTACGGGGAGGACCTGGACTTCGATCTGCGGGTGACGGAGGCGGGGAGTACCTTGCTCTATGTGCCCCAAGCTTCCGTGTGGCACAAGATCGAGGAGGTGGCAAAGGACCGCACATCGCCGTATGTTCTCTACCATCTGGGGCGAAGCACGGCCCTGCTGTATCGAAAGCGGTTCTCCCCACCCTACCGGTGGTTTGCCTACGGCCTGCAACTCGGTCTGTACACCCCGTTTCGTGCTTGGCAGATTGCACAGGGGGGAGCCGGCATGGGATCGCTCCACGCGTGGGTAGCGGGATTGCTGGATGGAATGCAGGGCAGAGCGGCTGCCCCTCGCCCCTGAGCCAGCCGAAATGTGATCGGACCACACAGCAAGGAGAGGCTATGCAGATCAATGTCGTCGCCACCCCTCTAAACGGCGTCGTCGTTCTGGAACCGGAGATCTTTCGTGACGACCGTGGGTTCTTTCTCGAAGCGTACCGAAAGGACCAGTTTGCCGTGGCGGGCATTCCCTGGGAATTCGTGCAGGATAACCACTCGGGGTCGGTGAAGGGTGTCGTGCGTGGCCTGCATTTCCAGTGGGATCCCCCCATGGGAAAACTCATGCGCGTAACGGTTGGGCGTGCCTTCCTGGTGGCCGTTGACATCCGGCCGAACTCACCTACGCTCGGCAAGTTCGTCGGTGTGGAAGCATCAGCCCAGGACGGCCGTCAGGTGTGGGCGCCTGCCGGGTTTGCCCGGGGGTTCTGCGTTCTCTCGGACGTTGCCGAAATCCAGTACAAGTGTACAGGCATCTACAATTTCCGTGGGGAGTCAGGGATCCGCTGGAATGATCCCGAGATCGGGATTGACTGGCCTGTCTCAAACCCTATCCTTTCGAAGAAGGACGAAACGGCACAGTCCTTGAGCGAGTGGCTGAAACGGCCGGAGGCCGAGAATTTCCGATACTGAGAGCGTCAATACAGCGAACAAGGGGACATGTCCATGCGCATATTGGTTGCCGGCGGGGCAGGCTATATCGGTTCCGCCCTCGTTCCGCGCCTTCTGGATCGCGGCTATGGCGTGACGGCTGCCGACCTTCTCTGGTTCGGGAACCACCTGCCGCAATCGGTTACCGTGATCCAGCGCGAGCTCTTCGATCTTCGGACGGATGATCTCAAGGGATATGACCAGGTCATCTTTCTCGCGGGTCTCTCGAACGACCCCATGGCGGAATTCTCGCCGAGCCTGAACTTCGTGTACAACGCCGCGGCCCCTGCATATCTTGCCTATGTCGCCAAACTCGCGGGCGTTAAGCGCTTTATCTATGCGGGATCGTGTTCGGTGTACGGCTATACCGTCAATGAGCTCTATGACGAGGACTCCCCGGCAGTCTCGAAACACCCCTATGGCATTTCCAAGCTGCAGGGAGAGAAGGCGGTCATGCAGCTGCGGGACGAGGCGTTTTCGGTGATCTGCTTCCGACAGGGGACCGTGAGCGGATACAGTCCGCGGATGAGGCTCGATCTGATTGTGAATACGATGTTCAAATCCGCGGTTGAAAAGCGCAATATCGTCATCAACAACCCTTCCATCTGGAGACCTGTGCTCGCGATGGACGATGCATGCAACGCGTACATCCGTGCCGTGGAGGCCAGTGACGAGATCTCCGGCATCTTCAATATCGCCTCCGGTAACTTCACTGTCGGAGAAGTGGGGGACCTCGTCCAGCAGGTGCTCGAGCGCCGCATGGGTGAGAAGATAAAGCTCACCATCAATCACGTTCAGGATTTCCGGAACTACAAGGTCACCTTCGAAAAGGCCCGCAATGTCCTCAGCATCAAGCCGCGCCACGATATCGAATCAATCATTGACGATCTTGTCGCGAACAAGGACCGCTTCGAAGACTTCAACAATCCCGCGTACTACAATATTCGTGTCTTTCAGTCACTGAAAACAAAGGTGTTTTGAGCATGCGGGAATCGACCGCAGTCATCATCGGCGCCAACGGCCAGCTCGGCAGCGATCTGACCTCGTGGTGGTCGTCGAAGGGCGTCAGGGTTGTTCCTCTCACCCATGCAGAGATTTCAGTGGAGGATAGCGATTCAGTACGCGCCGCACTCGTGAGTCTCCGTCCGGACATCGTGGTGAATACCGCGGCGTTCCACAACGTGCCGAGGTGCGAAGAGGAACCGGTTCGCTCCCACGCAGTCAACAGTCTGGGAGCGCTCAATGTGGCGCAGACCGGCGCTTCGCTCGGTGCGGCGGTGGTCTATATCAGCACGGACTATGTCTTCGATGGCGCTCAACGGAGACCCTATCGCGAAACGGACCGGGCAAACCCGTTGAGCGTGTATGCGGCGACGAAACTGTTGGGGGAGTACTATACGTTGAATTACGCCTCGCGCGCCTACGTGATCAGGGTGTCCGGCATTTACGGGAGGGTCCCGTGCCGTGCGAAGGGCGGCAACTTCATTACCACCATGCAGAAGGCAGCGAGGGAGCGACCTGAGGTTCGGGTCGTGACAGACGAAATCCTCACGCCCACGCCAACGCTTGACATAGCCAAATCGTTGCTGACGGTCGTGCAACGGGGAGAACCCGGTCTTTACCACATGACATGTGAGGGGGAGTGTTCGTGGTACGACTTCGCACAGGTCATTTTCAGTACGCTGAAGTTCACGACACCACTGGTTCCGGCGGGAGTTGCGGACTTTCCGTCTCCAGTCCGCCGGCCAACATACTCTGTTCTGGAGAAGGGAACACTCAGGGCTCAGGGTTTGCCGTTGTTGCCCGACTGGCGTGATTCTCTTATCACATTCCTTCGCCAGATTGGCAGTTAAGCGTGTCTGAGGACGCGTTGTGAGAATCCTTTACCTGACATCCCGGTTTCCATATCCGCCATTCCGGGGTGATATGCTCCATATCTACAATATTCTGAAGCCGATCTCCCGTCGGCACGAGGTGACGCTCGTATCGTTCGTCCAGCGAGGCACAAGGACGGATTGGGTGGACGCGCTCAGACCGCTATGCCACAGGATAGAGCTCGTCTACCTCCCCACCTGGCGTTCCTTGCTCCAATGTCTTCGAGCGATCTTTTCACGTTGTCCCTTCCAGGTTGCGTACTTCAAATCCCGCGCAATGAGCGAGCTTGTGCACCGTGTGATCGCCGAGGAGCACCCCGATGTGGCCCACATCCATCTGATTCGCATGGCGCAATTTGTTGAGGCGAACAGGGATGTGCCGAGGGTGGTGGATCTGACTGACGCAACTTCACTGTATCTGGAACGGTTTCGAGCGGCCAGTCGGAACTGGCTCATGAAGCTGCTGCTGTCCGAAGAACTTCGGCGAATTCTTCTCTACGAGCGACTCCTGGCGGGCTTTGAGCTCTCACTGGTATGCTCGCGTCTTGATCTCTCAGTGATGCAGGCCCACGTTCCCGAGGCGAGATTCGAGATCGTGCGCAACTCTGTCAATACAGGCAACTCTCCATCGCTCGAAGGAGACATTAAGGCTGATCCCCGCCGGATCATCTTCACGGGAAACATGACCTATTTTCCCAACGGAGATGCCGCTAGGTTCCTCGTCAGGGAAATCTTCCCGCTGATCCGTCGGGCGATCCCGGACCTCCAGCTCTATATCGTGGGACAGAACCCTCCAGCCTCGGTCCGCTCGCTTGCGGGTGAAGGCGTGGTCGTGACCGGCTTTGTCAAGGATATCCGCGCGGAGTATGCGCGGAGCGCTGTTGCTGTAGCCCCGGTTCGCTTCGGGGCCGGAACCCAGTACAAGATATTGGAGGCTCTTGCGCTGGGAATCCCTGTTGTAACCTCTTCGACTGGCATGGGTGGTGTCGACCTGATCCCCGAGGAGGATATCCTGGTGGCGGACGGCCCGCAGGACTTCGCAGAGCAGGTCGTTCGTCTCCTGCGGGATCCCGATCTCAGGAAGAGGATGTCGAGGAGCGCCGCTGAAAAGGTGCTCTCCCTCCATGACTGGGAGGTGGTTGCCGGGAAGGTCGAGAGGGTCTACAGCAGCGTTGCTCAGGCGCGCCCGCGCCAGAACACACCGGGGGTGGCGTGAACGGCAAATCGGAACGTCTCATTCTGTTTATGACCGATCTGGTGACCGTCTGTCTGGCCTGGCTCCTGTATTACCTCGTTCGCGTCCGGTCCGGGTGGGTGGAAGTCCCCATCGAGCCTGATTTTGTCGCGCCGATGATCTTCATCTATCTCTTTTGGGGGATCCTGTTCTTCTTGGTCGGGCTCTACCGCCCGTTCTACGCGGCCTCGCGGTTTGACGAGCTGGCGCTGCTGTTCAAGACAATCTCCTTCGGCTGCCTCTTTCTCTTCTTTGTCATCTTCTTCGACGACGCTGGAACTGGTGTCAGTGTCAGTTCCCGATTGCTTATCGTCATTTACTGGGCGATCCTGCTGGCCTCCGTCGGCTCGGGTCGCCTAGTCCTCCGTAGCATCCAGCGACGACTCCTGATCAACGGGATCGGCGTCCACAAGACCATTGTGATCGGAACACCCTCTCGTGCACGTCAGCTCCGCGATGAGGTACAGAAGTACCCCGCGCTGGGCTTCCGTGTTGTAGGCTTCATTCGTCTCGACCGGCGATGGGCAGGAGCAAGCGAGGACCAAACGCCGGTCCTAGGAGGGCTGGATGACCTCGTGACGATCATACCTACGCATGATATCCGTGAAGCCCTCATCGCTGTCGACTCCACCGACCATGAACGTCTGCTGCAGATTGTGTCCCGCTGCAGCGCGTTCAATATCGGTGTCAAGATCGTCCCGGATCTTTATGAGATCATCAGTGGGCTGGCCAAGACAAACGCCATTTACGGATTTCCGCTGATCGACGTCTCCCCGCAATTACTCAAGCCGTGGGAGGAGGGGGTGAAGCGGATCATCGATATCGTTGTCTCCGGGACCGTCCTGGCTGCCGGACTCCCTCTCTGGCTGCTCGTCGCTGTGGCGATCAAGATGGACTCCCCCGGCCCGGTGTTCTACAAGCAGGAACGAGTGGGGAAGGATGGGCAACACTTCAGCATCCTCAAGTTTCGCTCAATGCTCCAGTATGCCGAGCGGGAGGGGCCTCGATGGGCGGGCAAGCAGGATCCCCGCGTGACGCGGGTGGGAAAGGTGTTGCGGAGACTCCACCTTGACGAGGTCCCTCAGGCATTGAATGTGCTGAAAGGGGAGATGAGTCTGGTGGGTCCCCGCCCGGAGCGACCGATGTTCGTCGAGGAGCTCAGCCGCGAGATACCCATGTACCCGCGCCGTCTGCGTGTGCGGCCTGGCATCACGGGATGGGCTCAGGTAAAGCACAAATACGATGAGTCGATCGACGACGTACGCAAGAAGGTCCAGTATGACTTCTTCTATATTGAGAATATATCGCTCCGGATGGATTTCAAGATCCTGCTCAGCACCGTTTCGCATATGCTGATGGGGAAGGGACACTAGGGCTGACTGTGCGGACCATCCTTCACTGGAGCGTGGTGCTCCTCGCAGTGCTCGTGGCTCCGCCTGTGGCCGCACAAGTGGAGAATGTCCCGGTGACGAACCAGGTGTATGAATACCTGGACAGACTGGCCGTACGGGGGCTGCTCCCGCCATACAGCAACGCCTCGATCCCGCTCTCGCGGGCGACGGTTGCATCGCTGCTGCAGGCCGCCGAGACCAAGCGCTCTGCGATGACCCGTGCAGAAGAGTCCTTCCTGGAGAAATTTCAGAGGGAATTCGCCGTGGAGCTCGGGCGTGGCATCGACAATGCCTATGTGCTGATCGGAAGTGAGGGGGCTGACGAGTCCTTCGCACGAGGAACGCTCTCCGATCGAGAGAAGTTTCTCTTTGCGCTTGTTGATTCCGGGGCCACGCTCTTCGTCGAACTCCTCGGCTCACTGGAGTACCGGGGGGCCAACGGCGATTCCTGGGGGGCGACGGGGGCAACCTTGGCATCGATTGGGGGGCGTGTGCGGGGGACAGCCCTCGGCACACTCGGCTACCTCCTGCAATCCACCAATGGCAGGCTCTGGGGTGACAAAACCTTCGCTCTTTCCGATCCCACCCTTGCCGGGAACTACAAACTCAACGAACCGGAGTCGCGGTTCTTCGATCTGACGGAGGCATACATCCAGCTGCAGCTCGACTGGCTTAACCTGCAGCTGGGAAGGGAGCGACGCGTTCTGGGACTCGGGTACTCGGATCGGCTGCTGGTGTCAGGGACGGCACCGGCGTTCGATTTCATAAAGCTCGGCGCACGGTACAAGGCCTTCTCCTTCACCTATTTCCACGGGTCGCTGGTGCGCGAGACCTTCCTCCTGCCGGGGCTTCCGGATGAGGCCGCCGAGAATACGAACAAGTACCTCGCCCTGCACCGGTTCCAGTTCTCGCCCCTGGACGCCCTGACCGTCTCCCTTGGGGAGATGGTCATCTACCAGCGCTTGGCCCCCGAACTTGCCTATCTCATTCCGGTGAACTTCTTTAAGTCTGCAGAGCATCAGCTGGGTGACAAGGACAATGCGTTTCTCTTTCTCGATGTTGAAGTCTACCCCATCCGCAACCTCAAGCTGTACGGATCGTGGTTGATCGATGACATCGATTTTGCGAAATGGGGGACAGGATGGTGGGGAAACCAGTTCGGCTGGCAGGCAGGGGCCTACGCATCCAACGTTCTCGGGATCGAAGATGTGGATGCTTTGGTGGAGTATGCCCGTCTTGAGCCGTATCTGTACAGTAACCGCTTGGCGGGCAACAGCTACACTCATAACGAGATCACCATCGGCCACAGTCTGCCTCCCAATGCCGACGAATGGCTGCTCGAGCTCCGCTACCGGCCCTCGAGCGTCCTGCGGCTGGCCCTCGGCTATCGCGCCCGACGCCATGGTGCGAACGTCCTGGAGGGGGATAGCCTCCTTCGAAACGTCGGTGGGGACGCCCTTGAGGGACATCGCCCTGGTGATGCCGAGACGGTGACCTTCCTTGACGGAGTGCTCGAGACCGAGCATCGATGGCAGGTCCGTGCCGCGTGGGAGCCGATCACCAATCTCTTTGTTGAGGGGGTGGCCGCATACCAGAGACGACGGTCGATGGGAACCCGTCGTGATGACCTGCTCTCGGCGGTGCGGATCCGCCTTGAGTATTGAACTGTCTCCAGGAGAACCTCCAATGAGGAATACCATGCAGATGCAGATGGTCGACGTCGTCGGCCAGTATCACACGATCAAAGGCGAGATTGACAGCGCGATCCACCGTGTGCTCGACTCCGGGCAGTTCATTCAGGGGAACGATGTGGGTGAGCTGGAGTGTGAGATTGCAGGCTATCTGGGAACGCGCTTCGCAATCGCCTGTGCCTCGGGCACCGATGCTTTGCAGATCGCCCTGATGGCGCTGGAGATCGGGCCGGGGGATGAGGTGATCACGACACCGTTCACCTTTGTGGCCACCGCTGAGACGATTGCTCTGCTGGGGGCACGCCCCGTGTATGTAGACATCGACCCGCAGACCTTCAACATCGACCCGGCGCTGATCGAGCGGGCTATCACGCCCAAAACGAAGGCCATCATACCTGTTCACCTCTACGGCCAGCCGGCAGACCTGGATCCGATCCTGGCCCTCGCCCGGGCGCACGAGATCGCGGTTATCGAGGATGCCGCCCAGGCGATGGGAGCTTCCTACCGAGAGCGGAAAGTCTGCACCATGGGTGCGATCAGCTGCATCAGCTTCTTTCCGAGCAAGAATCTCGGCTGCTTCGGCGATGGTGGGATGATGGTCACTGATGATCCAGCGCTGGCCGAGAGGCTCCGGGTAATCGCTTCCCACGGCTCGCGCGTTCGCTACTACCATGATCTGGTCGGGGTCAACAGCCGGCTGGATACACTGCAAGCCGCCATCCTCCGGGTCAAGCTCCCCCACCTCGATGCCTGGAACAAACGACGGCGCCAGGCCGCGGCGAGCTACACCGAGCTCTTGGCGGGAACACCGGTCTCGCCACCATTTGTTGCAGACTATAGCGGGCATATCTACCACCAGTATACGCTGCGTGTCCCCCGGAGGGATGAGCTCGCTGCCTCCCTGAAGGCCGAGGGTGTGCCGCATGCCATCTACTACCCTGTTCCCCTTCATCTCCAGAAGGCGTACGAGGCAGCCGGCTTCCCCCGGGGGGAGTTCCCGCTCGCCGAGCGGGCGGCCGCTGAGGTGATATCACTGCCGATGCACAGCGAGCTCAGACCGGAGCAGATTGAATTTGTAGTCAACCGTATCCGCCGCTTCTACGGTAGTTGATCGTTGCAAGTTCGGAACTAGCCATGGCACGAGTCCTCGTTGTCATTCCAACATTTAACGAAGCGGAAAACATTGTCCGCATCATCCCCCTCGTTCTGGGTACCGATCCATCGGTGGATGTCCTGGTTGTGGATGACGGTTCTCCAGATGGGACCGCAACCCTAGTGCGGGAGATGATGCAGGGGAACCCCCGCATCCACCTCATCCAGCGCCCCGGAAAGGCGGGGCTGGGGACCGCTTACGTGGCTGGATTCAGGTTCGCTATCGAGCACGCATACGATCTCGCCTTCGAGATGGATGCCGACTTTTCGCACGACCCGGCCGAAATCCCGAAGTTTATCCAGAAGGCCGAGACCTGTGACCTCGTCATCGGATCCCGCTACATCAACGGTGTCCGCGTTCTGAACTGGCCGATGAGCAGGCTCCTGCTCAGCTACTTTGCCAATGTGTATAGCAGGATTGTGACCGGCCTTCCGGTGAAAGACGCCACCGGAGGGTTCAAGTGTTACCGGCGGGCCGTCCTGGAAGCAATCAACCTGGATGCGATCCGCTCCAACGGGTATGCCTTTCAGATCGAGATCAGCTTCCGGGCTTGGAAGAAAGAGTTCCGTCTCGAAGAAATCCCGATTATCTTCCTTGACCGGACCACCGGGCACTCCAAGATGTCCAAGCATATCGTGCGTGAGGCCTTCTTCATGGTCTGGAAGCTTCGCCTGGGAAGCCTGTTCGGAAAACTGTAATCGACCCCCAAGGTCTTCATGACCCTCTCGGTCATCATCGTCAACTACAACGTTCGACGCTTCCTGGAGAATGCGCTCAGCTCGCTCTCCCGAGCCATGGCGGGTATCGATGCGGAGGTGTTCGTTGTGGACAACGCCTCCACCGATGGGAGTGCGGATTTCGTCGCGGAGTCGTACCCCGCTGTGCATCTCATCCGCAGCGAGCAGAACATCGGCTTTGCGCGGGCCAACAACCTGGCCCTGTCCCGGGCATCCGGACGGTATGTGCTCCTGATCAACCCTGATACGGTCGTTCAGGAAGACACCCTCCGCGTAATGCTCGAGTTTTTCGATTCGCATCCCGATGCCGGTCTTGCCGGGTGCAAGATCCTGAATCCCGACGGCAGCTTCCAGCTCCCGTGCCGACGCAGCTATCCAACACCATGGGTGGCATTGACGAAGATCACCGGTCTCAGCGCGCTCTTCCCTCGTTCCCGGCTCTTCGGCCAGTACAATCTCACCTACCGTGACCCCGACAAGACCTATCCGGTGGATGCCGTCAGCGGATCCTTTATGATGATCAGCCGGGAGGCGTATGAACGTGTGGGTGGTCTGGACGAGTCGTTCTTCATGTACGGAGAAGATCTTGACTGGTGCTACCGCGTGAAGCAGGCCGGGTTCATCGTCTATTACGTTCACTCGACGCAGATCATCCATTTCAAAGGTGAGAGTACCAAGCGCAGCGACGTTGACGAAATCAAGCATTTCTATCGAGCGATGGAGCTCTTTGTGGAGAAGCACTTCCGGCACTCGCGCGGTCTGGCGTTGCTTCTCCGTGCCGGGATCTTCCTTCGCGGCGCCGCGGCATCGATAGGCCGCTCGGCAATGCCGCTGCTGCTCGCCGGTGTGGATGCCCTTCTGGTCAATCTGGGTCTTTTCCTCAGCGCGGCGCTCTACCTGGGTGACCCACTGCGCTTTCCGCTCAACGCGCACCCGGTCGTCTGGATTGTCCCGGCCGCAATCGTTGTCCTCACGAGTGCTGCAATGGGGCTCTACACGACAAGACGTTCTTCGGTTCTCAGATCAGCCGGTGCGGTCCTCCTGGGCTACGTTTTTCTTGCCGCCGTGGTCTTTTTTGCCAAGGAATTCGCCTATAGCCGGGCGGTGGTGATTATTTCTGTGGTTTTGAGTATCCTACTGCTTCCGGGTTGGCGCCTCATCGTGCGCCGCCTCGATCGTGGCTCGGCTCAGCACGGAGGGCGGCCCTCCCTGTTCGGACGACGGACCCTGATTGTGGGGACAGGGCAGCCGGCGCGGGAGGTCCTGCAGCGGCTGCGGGCGAAGATCGATGGCGGGTATGACGTTGTGGGCTTCATCAGCCGCCGGAGTTCGGACATTGGCACACGGTTCGGCGGGGTGGAAGTCGTTGGAAGTCTGGACAACGTGGGAAAAGTCATCGACGAATCAGGAGCCAGCGAAGTGATCTTTTCCACCGACCAGATGTCCTATGCGGACATCCTGTCGGTGATTGCCCGCTCCCCCCGCCGGAGCATCAATTTCCGGCTCGTTCCAGACAGCCTGGAAGCCATCATCGGGAAGACCCGGATTGACGAACTGGACACTCTTCCCCTGGTCGATATTGACTACAATATCCACCGCCCTCTCAATCGGCTGCTCAAGCGCGCGATGGATCTGGCGATTGCCGTCCCGCTGCTCGTGGCGGCCTACGGCCCGGTTCGGCTCTCGGGTGCCAGCGGGCGCCTGGCGCGCATGGTTCGGATGCTCCCGGCTGTGATTCGCGGGCGCATGAGTCTCGTGGGCCTCCCGGCAGATCTCCCTCAGGTCGCTGCGCGGCCCCCGGGCGAGCTCAACGGTTTGACGTCCTACCTTGGGCCACGGGGTGTCACGGGCCTGGTTCAGATCAACATGCACGACGATCTCACCGCTCAAGAGATCGAACGCTACATGCTCTACTATGCCAAGAACCAATCGCCGGTCCTGGATCTCGAGATCCTGATCAAGTCGCTGCAGCGGGAACGCAGGAGCTAAGGAGAAACACCGATGGCGAAGGTCGTTCTGGAATTTGAGAAGCCTATCATGGAGCTCGAGCAGAAGATGGAGGAGCTGCGGCGATACTCCGGAGATCCGGAGATCGCCCAGGAGATCGCCCGGATCGAGAAGCGGATGAACCAGCTCCAGCAGAGCGTCTATCAGGGCCTGACACGCTGGCAGCGGGTGCAGATCGCCCGGCATCCTGACCGTCCCTATACGCTCGACTACATTCAACTGATGACGAAGAACTTCCTCGAGCTCCACGGAGATCGGGCGTTTCGGGATGACCATGCCGTCGTCGGAGGTCTCGCACAGATTGACGATCAGGCGGTAATGATCATCGGACAGCAGAAGGGGAGGGACACCAAGTCCAACGTGTTCCGCAACTTCGGGATGCCCAATCCCGAAGGGTACCGGAAGGCGTTGCGCCTGATGAAGCTCGCCGAGAAGTTCCGAAAGCCGGTCGTAACGCTCCTGGATACACCGGGAGCCTACCCGGGGCTTGAGGCCGAGGAACGGGGTCAGGCCGAGGCGATTGCCCGGAACCTCTTTGAGATGTCCCGGCTTACCGTGCCGATCGTCGTGGTCATTATCGGGGAGGGCGCATCCGGGGGTGCGCTCGGGCTCGGCGTGGGAGACAGGGTTCTGATGCTGGAGAATTCCTGGTATTCTGTTATCTCGCCAGAATCGTGTTCGAGCATCCTCTGGAGGAGCTGGGAGTACAAGGAGCAGGCCGCCGAGGCGCTGCAGCTCACCGCGCCCGACTTGAAGAAACAAGGGCTTGTTGACGTGATCGTTCCGGAACCACTCGGGGGAGCGCACCGTGACCACGAGCAGATGGCGAGGATTCTGAAAGATGCGCTCCTCCATGAGATCGGCGCTCTACAGAAGCTCAAGCCGGAGCGGCTGGTCGAGCGAAGAATCGAGAAGTTCTCCAAAATGGGCGTCTGGACGGGATAACCTCCGCTCAAGGCCGCAGGAGGCCCCGCGCCGCCGCCGCCGAACACCCTTACGCCGCGTTCTACCTCTCCTCACGCGAGGAACCGGGGGAGCAACATCACTATGATCCAACACGTTTCCGACATCCGCGTTCGGTACTCTGAGACCGACCAGATGCATGCGGTCTACTACGGCCGGTTTTTCGAGTATTTTGAGCAGGCACGTTCGGAGTTGCTCCGCTCGATGGGTCTTCCCTATTCACGGATTGAAGAAATGGGCCTGATTCTGCCCGTGGTCGAAGCCCATGCCGTCTACAAGCGCCCTGCTCGTTACGATGATCACCTGCGTGTGGTCGTTCGATTTCGCGACAAGCCGATTGCCAGGATCCGTCTGGACTACGAGGTCTTCCGTGCGGATGATTCAGAGCCCATCGCCGATGGCTACACGATCCACACCTTTGTCAATGTCAAGACCGGTAAGCCCACACGCGCGCCCGCACAGTTCGTTGAGGCGGTTGAACATCACATGAACGGCAAGACTTCCTGAGGTATGCCATGCTAAAGCAAGAGCTCCTCGACATTCTCTGTTGCCCAAAATGCAAGGCGGACCTGACCTACGATGCCGAGAAGAACACGCTGACCTGTACACAGTGTGGCAAGGTGTACAGGGTGGAGAACGACATCCCGATCATGCTTCTTGACGATGAGTGAGGGGGCTCTCCAGGACAGCCGGATCCTGCGTCTGGTCGAGCTCGCCCTGCGCGAAGATGTGGGGACGGGAGACCTCACCAGCGAGGCAACAGTGGATCCTCGCGTCCATGGCTCGGCCGAGATCCTGTGCAAGGAGGGCGGGGTCATCGCCGGCATGGAGGTGGCCTCACTCGTGTTTCGTCAGGCCGGTGAGCTGATCGATCTCGATCCCCTGGTGGCCGATGGAGAGCTGGTCACCGCAGGGAGCTCCATTGCAGTGGTCCGCGGAGATGTGGCGACGATCCTGATTGCAGAACGCACGGCGCTCAATTTCCTCCAGCGCATGAGCGGGATTGCAACGCTGACACGGTCGTACGTGGAGGCCGTTGCTGGTACACGTGCCCGCATCACCGATACTCGAAAGACCGCACCCGGCCTTCGCGCCCTGGACAAGCTCGCGGTCAGGCTGGGAGGGGGGGTCAATCATCGCTTCGGCCTGGACGACATGGCGCTCATCAAGGACAACCATGTCGTGGCCTCAGGGGGCATCCGCCCGGCTGTGGAGCGGGTCGTCCGTTACGTGACGGACCACGGACTGACAGTCCCGATCGAACTCGAGACCCGCACGCTTCAGGAGGTTCAAGAGGCCCTCAAGTGCGAAGGACTCTCGCGAGTCATGCTGGATAACTTCACACTCGATGCCATGCGTGAGGCCGTTGGCCTCATCGGTGGGAAACTGGAAGTCGAAGCCTCGGGCGGCATCACGCTTCACACGGTTCGCGCCGTCGCCGAGACTGGCGTGGACTTCATCTCCGTGGGGGCGCTCACCCACTCGGTCCGCGCCCTCGATCTCTCTCTCGAGCTCACAGCTCATGGTTGATCGCATACGGCGCCTGGGCAGAGAGACTGCCATCTACGGCGTCAGTACGATTGTAGGCCGCTTTCTTACCTTCCTGCTCACACCGCTCTACACGCATCTCCTCCCGACCGAAGACCTCGGCATCGTGGCGATGCTCTACGCCTACATCGCGCTTCTGAACGTCGTCTACGGGTACGGGATGGAATCGGCGTTCATGAAGTACGTGTCGACGCTGGAGGAGGGGAACCGGCGCCAGGTGTTCTCCGTCCCGATGATCTCCGTGGCATCGAGCTCCTTGCTCTTCTCCGGGATCCTGTGGGCGAACGCCTCTGTCCTGGCCCGTCTGACCGGCCTGCCCGAGGGAATGCACGATCTGGTGCGCTATGCGGCTGCGATCCTCTTCCTGGATGCGCTTGCGGTGATCCCGTTTGCGGCACTGCGGATGGATCGGAATGCCCGACGCTTCGCGGCGATCAAGATCATCGGTATCGTCATCAACGTTCTAGCCAACCTCTGGCTGCTCATCGGCCTCAGAATGGGCGTCGAGGGTGTCTTCACTGCCGGCGTGATTTCGTCGGCGGCGACCCTTCTGCTGCTTGTGCCCACAATTGTTCACCGCCTTGGGCTCACCTGGAACGGCCGGCTCTACCGGGAGCTGCTCCGCTTCGGACTTCCCTACATCCCCTCGGGTCTTGCCTCGATGATGATTCAGGTTATCGACCGGCCGATCCTTGAATCCCTCAAGGGTGCAAGTGCTGTTGGTGTGTACCAGGCAAACTACCGCCTCGGGATCTTCATGATGCTCCTTGTCTCGATGTTTGACTTTGCCTGGAGGCCGTTCTTTCTTGCCCACGCCTCTGATCCGGACGCGCGGCCTCTCTTCGCGCGTATCATGACCTATTTCGTGCTCCTGGCCACGGGCATCTTCCTGCTGTTGAGTTTCTTCCTTGGCGACCTGGTTCGCCTGCCCCTCTTTGCGGGGAAGCCGCTCATCGCCGAGCCGTACTGGGGAGGGCTGTCGATCGTTCCCGTGGTACTGCTCGCCTATCTGTTCCTGGGGGTCTACAATAACCTGATGGCAGGCGTCTATATCGAGAAGCGCACCTACCTTCTTCCGATTGTGACGGGCGCAGGAGCAGCGGCAAACGTCTTGGCCAACTACCTGCTGATCCCCTCACTGGATCTCATGGGCGCGGCGCTGGCGACGCTGACGAGCTATGCGGTGATGGCAGGACTGCTCTATCTCCTCACCCAGCGCTTCTACCGCGTCCCTTACGAAGGTGCCCGGCTGGCAAAGATCGCCTCAGTGGCCGCAGCAATCTACTTGCTGTCCCTTCTGGTGCCTGAGGGCTCACTTGCCGTGCTGGCAAAGGCCGCACTGGTTCTGCTCTTCCTTTTCCTCATGTGGATGCTGCGCTTCTTCACCCCTTCGGAACTCCGGGGTGTGCGGGGGCTCTTGAGGCGATCCTAGGTGGCCCTCTTCATGCACTGCCCGCTCGAGAGAAGATCCCAACAGCCTGCCAGGCAAACTAACAGTCCGTGGATTTTGCGGTCCGATCTTCGTACGTTTTGTAGATAGAGAGTCTCCACATACGAGGCCATCAGTGCAGAAGGATCAGGATACAGAGCTTTCCTTGCAGGTCGGCGGCCAGGCTGTCCTGGAAGGCGTTATGATGCGGGCGCCGGGTATGGTGTCCACGGCGGTCCGCCGGGGGGATGGTACGATTGTGGTACGAAATGACCCGTATGTTTCGCTCACCCAACGGATTCCGGTGCTGAAGCTTCCCGTCCTCCGGGGGGCGGTCGGACTGGTGGAGATGCTCGTCATCGGCGTTCGCTCGCTCAATTTCTCTGCAGAGGTAGCGCTCGCTGAAGAGGAACGGAACGATCACTCCCGGGGGCCCAACGGGACAGCACATGAAGGACGATCGAAATGGTCTCTGGCCGCCACCGTTGCCATCGGACTTGCACTCGGAATCGGCCTCTTCTTCGGTCTCCCGCTGCTGGCGGCAACGATGCTGTTTTCTGTGGAGCAGGAGCCGCTCTTGTTCAACCTGATCGCCGGAGTAGTACGGGTTCTGCTCTTCCTTGGCTATCTGGGGGGCATCGCATTACTCAAGGATATCCAGCGTCTGTTTGCATACCACGGCGCCGAGCACAAGGCTATCGCTGCCTTTGAACGAGGGGGGGACGCTTCGGTGGAGACCGCCATAGGAGAATCACGCTTCCACCCGCGGTGCGGAACAAGCTTTCTGCTGATCGTAATGCTGCTGGCAATCCTGCTCTTCTCGCTCCTTGATGCATTCCTGATCATCTGGCTCGGGGAGCTTACCCTGCCTATTCGATTTCTGTCACACTTCCTCCTCCTCCCGGTCGTTGGTGGAATCTCCTACGAAATGCTGAAGCTCTCTGCTAAGCGACGCAGCAGCGCCCTGGGTCGCCTCCTTGTCGCCCCGGGCCTCTGGCTCCAATCGATCACGACCCGGGAGCCAACGGCCGACCAGCTGGAGGTGGCCATCGCGGCCTTGAAGGGCGCCTGCCAGCGGCCTCAGGATCAGGGTCGCATCCTTGAACTTGCGGCGAACTGAGTATGCTCGATCGACTGGAACAGGTGAAGGCACGCTACGAGGAGATTACCTCCCAGCTGGCTGATCCGGAGGTGGTGGGCAATCAGGATCGTCTGAGGGCACTGAGCAAGGAGCACAGCGACCTTACTCCGGTGGTGCGCGCCTACGACGCCTATCGCAAAGCGAAATCGGATCTTGAGGGGCTCCGGGTGCTTGCCGGGTCCTCCGGGGATCCCGAACTGCGCACGCTGGCCTATGCCGAACTGACCGAGACCGAGGAGCGTCTGGAAAAGCTTGAAGAGGACCTCAAGGTCCTTCTCCTTCCCCGGGATCCCAATGACAGCCGGAACGTGATTGTGGAGATTCGCGCCGGAACCGGGGGGGAGGAAGCGGCGCTCTTCGCGGCGGACCTGTTCCGGATGTACTCCCGGTACGCCGAGCGCAAAGGGTGGAAGCTTGAAACTCTTGATCTCAACGAGACGGGGATCGGGGGAGTGAAGGAGGTCTCCTTCTCGCTGATCGGGGAGGGTGTTTTTGGGACGATGAAGTTCGAGAGCGGCGTCCACCGCGTTCAGCGCGTTCCCGAGACCGAGGCCCAGGGGCGCGTGCACACCTCGGCGGCCACCGTGGCCGTCCTCCCGGAGGTGGAGGCGGTGGATGTGGAGATCAACCCGACGGATCTCGAGATTGACACGTTCCGCTCCGGGGGCAAAGGGGGACAGAACGTCAACAAGGTGGAGACGGCCGTGCGGATCACGCACCGCCCCTCCGGTATTGTGGTGGCCTGCCGGCAGGAACGATCCCAGTTTCAGAACCGGGAGCGTGCGATGAAAATGCTCCGGGCGAAGCTCTATGAGGCCAAGGTGCTGGAGCAGACTGGAGACGTCGCCCTGCAGCGGAAACTGATGGTCAAAAGCGGCGACCGGAGCGACAAGATCCGCACCTACAACTTTCCTCAGAACAGAGTCACCGATCACCGCATCGGGATAACGCTGTACAATCTTGGGAATATCGTCGACGGGGATCTGGATGAGCTCATTGAGCAGCTGAAGATCGCCGATCGAACTGAAAAGCTGAACGCGACCCACTGAGCTCCCGGCGGCCTGCCGAAAGGCTGGTCACCCTCTTGATGACGTCCCTTCTCCCGGTTTCCCGTTGCCGGAGGTCCTCATCGTGAGGAAAAACTCCTTCAACAGGCTCCCGCACCGTTCCTCCAGAATCCCTGCCGCCAGCTCCACGCGGTGATTCATCCGGTCATCCTGCACGATGTTGAAGAGTGTGCCACAGGCCCCCGCCTTCGGGTCCCACGCGCCGTAGACGAGTCGGGGAATGCGCGCCTGGACGATGGCCCCTGCGCACATGGGGCAGGGCTCCAGCGTCACATACAGCGTGCAGTCGAGAAGCCGACGATCGCTGAGGAAGGTGGCCGCAGCCGTGATCGCAATCATCTCGGCGTGTGCGGTCGGGTCGTTTAACGACTCAATCTGGTTGTATCCCTTGCCGATGATGCGCCCGTCGTGCACAATGACGGCCCCCACGGGTACTTCCTTCCTCTTGTACGCCTGTTCTGCCTCCCGGAGTGCATACTCCATCCACCGCTCGTCATCGGTCATCGGTGTCCCCACTCCTCTCGGTGAATACGGTGCTGATCGTAGCGGTTCTCCGCAGGCTTGAATTCGGCCGGATGACCGATTGGCAGGATCGCGAACGGTATGATTTCCTCCGGCAGAGGGATCACGGCTCGAATCTCAGCCACGCGCTTGGCCCGTGGATGAATACCCACCCAGACGCTCCCCAGCCCGAGGGCGCAGACGGTGAGGAGCATGTTCTCGGTGGCTGCGGCGAGGTCTTGGATCCAGAAGTCCTGGTGCCGGACGCGCGTGAGGTTGCCGCACACCAGGATGGCAAGTGGCGCGTGGCGGACCATTTCCGCGTACGGATGCGCCTGACTGATCTGGTCGAGCGTCTGCCGGTTCCGGATCAGGATGAATTCCCAGGGCTGTTCGTTGCCGGCCGACGGGGCTGCCATCCCCGCGTGCAGAATCCTCTCGATTGCATCTTCGCTGACTTCAGCGGAGGTATACGCGCGAATGCTTCTCCTGGACTGCACGGCTGTAAAGAGGTCCATGGCAATTCGACTGAGACTCCAGAAACTGTTCTAGCTGAGTGAAGTTCCCCAAAAAGCGGGTCCAAAGCAAGTTGACCATTGCGTACGAGGGTGGTCGCACCACCGTGAGCTTGCAGGAGGGGAGGGGGTGTGGTCAGAAGAAAGGTTCGATATTTGACTTGCACGGCGTCCAGGTCGAGGCATGACTCACGCAAGTACCACACCCCTCTGACTAATGAGGAGGTCTTCGTTGGCGAAATCTCAGGGGAAATGGGAAAAACTAAGGGAGCACTCCCTCCCGTTGCGAACCACAATGGCTCACACCTAACATAGCGACTCACAAATGCCTACTCACAGGGTAACGATCTTTGGCGGTGGTAAATCAGGGCAAGAAAAACCCCGGCCTGAGCCGGGGCTTGGATAGTAGGGTATGCTACAGCGATTACTTCGTCAACACCGTCTTCCCCGTGTGGACATTCTCGCCAACAGTCAGGCGGGTGAAGTAGATACCGCTTGGCACACCTGATGCATCCCATCTGGCCTTGACGGGACCAGCGGCATGGGCCGTGCACCGACATAGAATGGATGAATTCGTGTTCCTCCTCGAGCGGCGATTAGGCTCTGGTTCGGCAGCGTGGGAACGCCTATGAACGTGATAGAAAGCTGGGGCCTCTGATGGATTACCGTCGTGTACTCAATTGCTGGCTAAGCGGCTGTGGAACGGGACCGATAGGCTCGTAAATATTCACCGGCGTCTCCTTTCCTTTGAGCCTGATGGTCCCCACTTCTCGAAAATCATGTTCACGATTGCCGTTTAGTGCATCCCTTACCTTATCAGAGATCAGGATGCGTTTCGCAAACTCGTTGCACATTTCCTGGATGCGCGCCGCGGTGTTCAGGGCGTCTCCGTGGTAGGCAATCTCTTTCTTCAGTTCTCCGACTTCTGCAACCATGACCTCTCCCAGATTCACACCCGCCTTGAACTCTGGGATTACGCCATAGAGCCGTTTGTAGTATCCCTCCCGTTGATGAATTGTCTTGTCATAATCATAAAAAGCGTTGATACAGTTGTAGTTCGCGAGCCCCCTCGTTAGATCCCACGTGAGGACAACTTCATCACCAACGTATTGATATATCTGGGCATTATGGCGTGTGACAGTCTCCGTCAGATCAGAGAAACAATCCTGCAGGAGCCGGCTGTACTTCGTGTGCCCCAGCTTCTCGGCATATGCCGTTGAAGATCGGAGATCCATAAACATGAACACGCGGACTTCCTCCCTCGGGCGATGGTACTTCCCGAGCAAGAAATTCACCAGGACTCCCTGCCCGAACTTCTCAGCCACCTGGAGTATGAACAGAGAATGTGCAACGACAATACCCAGGAATATCGTGTTCAGTATCGCCTTGGGACTGAAGACGTATTGGGTGAGCAGCGTAATGGTTGCGTCATGGAAAAGAGGTTGGTCGATTCTCTGGCTGGTTAGGAAAAGCACGGTTACCGAGGTGAACAAATAGGAGTTCGCCAGATAGAAGGCTGTCTTGAACAGGAGCGTCGTCCCCAGGGGCTGTTTACGCAACAGCCTGTTGAAGTAGAGGACCTCGAAGGTTGCCATGGCGCCTCCCGCAGTCAGGCATGCAAGTACCCCACCGAGCAGGACACGCCCGAAATCGAATGCGATGGGTGGGCTCCCATAACGGGGTGCATCGTGTGTCAGAACAACCTCCGTGAATACCACGATGAATGCTACTGCCAGCGTCCAGAAGCTGACCAGAAACACAATCTTGAGGACATTGGCTTTCTTCATTGTCTGATTCCTGTGATCAATAACCTATCGTTGGTACTGCTTTTCGGCCTGGAACGCTCCCGCGATATGGGCTTGGGACACTCTCACGTTGGGGGGGGTTGGCGGATCATGCAATGAGGCTGGGTCGCCCTGAAAATAGTTGTTCTCGGTGAAAGAACGGAGGGGTGAACGGTCCCATAGCCCCGCGGAAGAGATGGAAGTGCAGAGGATGGGGTGCGCTCGCAGGTCTGGCGCGGAAACCACAGGTGCCGCATCTGACCGATGTCACGCTGAGGGAAAGATAGGCTGAGCCACCGATCTTGTCAATAGAGGGTTGTACGTCTCAGGCTACCAAACCGCTTGTGCTGTCCCATTTGATTTGCCACGCCGATTTTCATATACTTCGTTCGCAGTCCAACGATCCATCTCACAAGTAGCAGTCCGTCGGTCGAGCTGTAGACGAAACTGCCAACCAAGACACCTCACTTAGTAGGGTGTCCGTTCTTGGTGAGCAGTGGAAATCGCTGAATGCAGCCTCATTTCAACCGCACCCGTAGCTCAATTGGATAGAGCATCAGACTTCGGATCTGAGGGTTGGGGGTTCGAGTCCCTCCGGGTGTGCTTCATTTTTTCCCTGGCCATCAAATCACGTCGAGCATGGAAGACGAGCTAATTCTCAAGTTGGGGCTGATATCTGCGGCGATTCTGGCTGCCGTGTTTGCCTTCAGGGTGGTGAAGAAGGTGATCAAGTTCGCACTTGTCGCCATGGTGATCATCGCCGGACTGTACTATGTCTACCTACAGTTCCTGCGCTGAACCGGGCGGGGTTGATTTTCCAGGCCAGGTTTCAGATATTCCTGTGTTGAGCGCCCATAGCTCAATTGGATAGAGCGACAGACTACGGATCTGTAGGTTAGGGGTTCGACTCCTCTTGGGCGCACATTTGAGATGGGAGATGACGC
>Ga0209536_100003409_pt1 | contig 25554 bp, 22 predicted proteins | sample DeeMarSeWOR28_12_FD_187461 | JGI IMG/M metagenome (GOLD analysis project Ga0209536, IMG submission 187461) | Marine sediment microbial communities from White Oak River estuary, North Carolina - WOR-2-8_12 (SPAdes) (version 2) | ecosystem: Environmental > Aquatic > Marine > Intertidal zone >...
GGTGATTTCGTCGGTTGACTCTTCTGCGGCATTTTCTTCTGTAGTAGCTTCGCTAGTTTCGCCTTCGCCAGTTTCGGCGGTTGGCTCTTCTGCAGTATCTTCTTCCGTGGTTATACCGTCAGTTTCGCCTTCGCCGGTTTCACCGTCTGTATCAGATGCTTCGGTGGTTGGCGCGTCTGTTGGCGTACCATCCTGAGCATAAACCGTGGTTGGTCCCATGGCGCTGAAAAGCATAACGATGACCAGGGTTAACGACAAAAAAAATAGATGCTTCTTATCCATTGTTTTCCTCCGAAACATGATCAAGAAAAATTTGAGTATTGCCTCGCATAATAATTGCAAATTCATATTAAGGCAACATATTTACCTACATTATATAGTTCGCAGGTAACAAAAAGGTAACAATCATTCTTTTTGATGTCGTAAAAACCGCTATTTTCGTCACAATTATGTTGAATCGTAGATTGATTGAGTAACAGCCCTTGCGGAAAAATTTCCTACCTTGTTTCTACTATAAGATTATACAGTATTTTGGAAGACAATTCCATTTATTTTTATCCCCCAGAGTAACTATTTTTAATAATCCCTTGTCATCATTCCAAGTTGAGGACATATGATGCTATTATAAAAGCAGGCTGAATTCTATCAGCCTGCTTTTGGAACGCATTGAAGAAAAATTATTCGTCCAATTCGATCTTTGCAGGTTCTATTTGCTCAAAATTATCACCGGGATCGTAGACAATATTCAGGTCACCGTTGCCGCAAGACTCAACAGTATAACCAATAATCTGGCTGTTGATCGCGTTTGAGCTACTGTTACCTGTAACTTCGATATGAGATGAGACTCCAAGGATGGTGCCTTTGATCATACTGTCGGCATTCCCGTTGATCTTGAGTGTTGCATTGTTTCCATAAGGCAGGTAAATCAGCATGCCCGCATTTGGCCCAGTGGTGGGCGCAGTCAGGGTGTTGTTAGCGTTGCCGTTCCATTCCACATCACCGGATTCCATGAAGAAGGTGGTATTTGTGGCGGTAACATCCCCAGTACCATTAAAATGCATGCCATCGGCATCGCCTGTGCTAAAGACAACCATGTGATCGGCTGTAAAAGACGCGTTGCCTTTTACCTCGAAGTCCCCGTTGTTAAGGCGGAAGCTGACGAAATTGGCCGTGATGTTGCCTCCATTGAATGTCACGTCACCGTTGAAGCAATAGTCACCGGGGGCAAAGGAATGGGTTCCAGTATTGATCTTAATGCTATTAAAGTTTCCCGGAAAGAATGTGTTTGTGTCATCATCATAGGAACCAATCTCATCCTCGTCGCATGTGATGCTTGGGGCAGGCAGATCGACCCTGGGCGGGTAATCAACCTGTTGCGCGCCTCCTGCAAGCGGACCGAGTACGTCAGGATTACCAATTTCGCACAAGGGGCCAGTGGAATTCACAATCGCATAACCCGTGTCTGCGTCCACGGTGATGTTGCCCTGGGCTACCATAGCGCATTCGCTGGAGGAGTTGACAAAAACGCCGCTGTTTTCAACGTTCAAATCCGCGTTACCACAGACATAAAAGGCATAGTCGTCGTCTGGTTTTAAAGAAACCATGGCTTCCCCATTAAACAAAGGCCCGATTCCGCTTAACTTGGTTTTCGATACCGCCTGCACCCGGTTGGTCATCTGGTGTATCCCCACTACTCCTGCGAAATACGTATCCACGTGGGATGTGATCAAAACCTGGATGTAATCGGGGTTTCCTGCATACGTACCGCTGATGGGTGGACTGACAACCTGAACGATATTCGTGGTGCCGTTGTTATCATAATCGTTGTCTTCGGCGCGTGCCAGCCCAGCTGCCTGCCAATCCCCACCGCGCACTGAAGTAAGCGCAGCAGCCATCACGGCTGCATCGGCGGCATTCTGGGCATGGCGTCGATCCGAATAAACATTGCCACCATCGATGGTCAGGCCAGTCAGTCCCACCAATCCGAAAATGGCGAACACGATTATGATAAGCGCCTGCCCTTTTTCATATGTAGAGTGATTCATGCTTAGACTCCCGTAGATTACAAATACTACTATCATAATCATTATAACTTCTGGAATAGCGCAGTTCAACTATCAGAATTGAAAGTTTAGGGCAAAGGGACAAATGGGGGATATTATGCACCCCAGGCAAAAAATATTGCCTGGGGTGGGAAATTTATTCGACCGTTACACTTTTGGCCAGGTTTCTGGGCTGGTCTACATCCAACCCACGGATGGCGGCAATGTGGTAAGCCAGAATTTGCAGTGGGATAACGGTCATCACCGGGCTGAGCATCCAGGGCGTCTCCGGCACCCACAGAACGTGATCTGCCATTTCCCGCACCAGATCATCACCCTCGGTGGCGACAGCGATGACGGATCCACCCCGCGCTTTGGCCTGCTGCATCTGCGAGATCATTTTCTCGTGCCAGGGATCATTGGGCGCAAGACACACGACCGGCATCTCTTCATCGATCAACGCGATGGGCCCATGCTTCATCTCGCCAGCCGGGTAGCCCTCGGCATGGATATAGGAAATTTCCTTGAGCTTCAGGGCACCTTCGTAAGCGATAGGCATATTGATGCCACGCCCCAAATACAAACAATTGTGAATGTCTTTCAGGGCGTGGGCGATGTTTTCGATAGCAGGCTCGCTGTTTAGTGTGCGGCTGGCCAGGTCGGGCACCAGACGCAGGTCAGCCACTAGAGCGCGACGGGCACTCTCACCGATCGTGCCGCGCAGATCTGCTAATAGAATAGCCAGCATGTATTGGTCCACCAGCGGGGCGGTGAAGGCTTTTGTCGAAGCAACGCCAATCTCAGGTCCGGTTTGCATCGAAATGTAACCGTCTGCAATACGCATGGCCTGCGAGCCGATGGCGTTGACAATGCTCCACAGCACTGCATTTTTCTTGCGTCCCTCTTCCATAGCAGCCAGGGTATCCGCAGTTTCACCAGATTGTGAGATAGCTAACACAACGGTATTTTCGTCGATGATGGGATCGCTATAGCGGAATTCTGAACCGATTACAACCTCTACAGGTACACGTGCGATCTTCTCAATCAGGGTTTTTCCAACCATACCCGCGTAGGCTGCTGTGCCGCAGGCAGTGATATAAATGCGTTGGATGCGCTTTGCCAACTCCGGTGTCAAGTTAAGTTCGGGCAGGCGGATGCGACCTTCGTTGAAATCCACACGCCCTGCCAGGGTGTCGGTCAGTGAGCGCACTTGTTCGTGGATTTCCTTTTGCATAAAGTGGCGATACTCGCCCTTTTCCGCCGATACCGCATCCCAGGCAATAGTATGCACTTCAGGAGTAACCAGCTTGCCTTCAAGTGTTTCGATTTGCACGTCATCTTTTGTGATGACGGCCATCTGACGCGATTCTAGGAAGATGACCTTACGGGTATGCTCAAGAATGGCCGGGATGTCGGAAGCAATATAGTTTTCACCGTCACCTAACCCAATAACTACGCCACCTGCGTTGCCAATACGAGCGCATACGATTTTATCTGGTTCATCAACTGAGAGCAGAACAATGCCGTGCGCTCCCTCTACTTGATTGAACGTACGGCGGGCTGCTTCAGTTAGATTCAAACCCGCCGCCTGGTGATGTTCTACCAAGTGCACAATGGTTTCGGTGTCTGTGTCTGAGTTGAACTGGGTTCCCTCGGCAGTCAATTCTTCTTTGATATCGAGGAAATTTTCAACGATGCCATTGTGCACTACAACTGCGCGACCAGTTGCTCCCAGGTGGGGGTGCGCGTTGCGTGCTGATGGCGCGCCATGCGTAGCCCAGCGAGTATGACCTATGCCGGGTGCGCCGCTGACAGGTGAATCTTTCACTAACTCGGTCAGCCGTTCTAGCTTGCCCGCATCTCTACGGACCTCGATTTTGTCCCCCTTTAAAATGGCGATGCCAGCTGAATCATAGCCGCGATATTCCAGGCGTTTAAGTCCATTGAGGATGATCGGTGTCGCATCTTGCGGGCCGATATATCCAACGATTCCACACATAATAGGGTTCCTCCGAATTTTAGGAATTAGATTATTTATGAAAGTAGATTTTATTAATAGGAAGGCAAATCACTGTTCTCTGTTTGCTACTCTCTATTCTCTATGTTGCCAATCTTTGCGGCTTTGTCCGCATCATTACTGCCGCGGCGTTGTGGCAAAGTTTTTTTCGGAGGGAAAGGTGGTCGGGTGATGGCACACCCGGAGGGCTTCCGCTGATCTATCGATTTTCCCCTGATGTCAATCAAAATCGTTGACATCGGGGTAGTTCCATCTCGCGATGGAAAACCCTCTTCCTCGTCATCCCACATCACAATCAACGCGGGATCATGCGCTATCTTTCCCTGGTAAATTTGTCAGGCGCCTCCTTGTTGTTTGGTTATGAGGGCGCATTATACCGCACTAAAAAATACTGCACAAATGGCTGTACTGGAATGTTGTATTTAAGGTGGACTTGTTTGAGATGAAATATCCTGCAGGGCCGATGCTCCCTCGGGGGACGCAGCAGATTGAAGATCCAGCATGCTGCGGGTTTGAGATGGAATTATTCGGTCAATTCAACTTCTGGCATGGTGATCGCGTTATAATTTTCCTTGTCTTTGTATTTGATAATTACATTGCTTTGCCCTTTTACGGTAATGCTATACCCGATGATCTGGCTATGAAAGCCTTTCTGAGATTCATTGCCGTTGATGTAGATATTAGCGCCAGGTGCCAATATCGTACCTTGAATAGAAGAATCAGCGTTGCCGTTCAGCACAACCTTGTTTTTATTATCAATGGGCATGTAAATTAATAGCCCGGCCAGATCACCCTTCTTGGGAGAACTCAGGTCAATTTTTGCGTTACCGCTCCAACGCAGTTCCCCATCTACCACAAAGGTAACATTACTGCCTGAAATATGTTGTCCATCTCCGATGATGAAATCCTTCACACAATAAACCCCCTTGTTCAGTTCGTGCACATCGGGTGGAGGAAATATATCATCCCAGTTACCTGCGCTCATACTGGAACCGGTGATTTCATTAATCTCGGCGTCTTTGGAACAACCAACTTTTGGCGGCATAAAAGGTGGTGGATAGGGAATGGGGGTTCTACCGGTTCTTGGTGGGTAGGGAGTAAGAAGCTGTGGTTTTTGAATACTAGCGCCACCAACGATGGTGATGGGATAGCCATCTCTAATGCGAATACTGCCATTGCCTTTTTGGAGCAAGGCGCAATCAGGGTTGTTTGAGTTGATGAATACGCCACCACCTGTAATATCAAGCGTAGCTTCCTCATACAGATAAAAACTCTTGCGGTTTTCACAATCGCTGGTAGGGATCAGGCTGACCAAAGCATAGCCATAAATCAATTCGGCCAATTCCGGTGTTTTCGTGCGAGTAACGGAACTGACCCGGTTGACGATGAACTCTTGCCCGATTATGCCGCCAAAGTATGTATCAACCCGGGAGGTGATGATAATCTGGATATACTCAATATCGCCGACATGGTCTCCCTCGATGGGAGGGCTGAACACTTGCACGGTATTGGTGGCGGTATCGTTGTTGTAGCCATTTAGCGCTGCAATTTGATATGCTTTTTGAACAAAATTTTCTCCCCGGATACGCGCCAGGGCACTGGCCAGCGCGGCGCTATCAGCTGCGCCCTGGGCTTCACGACGATCGAGAAAAACATTACCACCATCTACAGCCAGGGCAACAATACCGATCAACGCTACCATACCAAGTACAACCAGAACCAGCACCTGGCCGCTTTCAGAAGCCGTATGATGTATATTTTTTCTTGGTGGATTTGATTGGAAAATTTGCATCTCGATTTTTGTCGTTATTGGTGGTTGGTAAAGTGTGCACAGCGGAGTGGATATTGCTACGCACACGACTGATGTCCGTGTCAAAGATTAGAAAAGCAATGATCACCAAAGGCTGGGTGGGTTGTTCTTTTATTCTTGCCGGAAGTTATGGACACACTGGGGCTAAGATAGTATCGGTCACGCTGGCGGTTAGCGGGATAGTGTCTGAGCCAATAATCGGGCCGATGAAGGGCATACTGATTTTGTGTGGATAGGATACATCTACCCGAATGCCTTTACCTTCGCAATTAGGTGAACCATCCGGATATGTTATGGAAATGGTTACATCTGGATCGTGTAAATTGATGGGGGATTGAGATGCAGACTTCACGCGCGCCGCTATGTTTGTATCGTCGCCGGGGTGAATGGATCCGTATAATGCGCCCTCCTGGGCAGCATCACGGAGCTGGACGAATTGAAAGAGAGCAATACCAAATTCAACTGCGCCTGCCAGCAACATCAGCATGACTGTCAGGGTGATGGCGAGCTCGACCATGCTTTGCCCGCGCTCTTGTGGGTAGGGAAGGGATTGTTTGTTGATCATGGGAGTTGACCGTTGTTATCTGAATCCAGTGGGGGGCACCCACCTTGCGCGAAAGTGACCAGGATACGTTCAGTGCCGTTAATATTATATTTATCCTTGAAAATCATTTCCAACAATTTGCTTGAAGAAGGGGCGATGGAAACATCACCACTGAAGGTTGTTATTGTGGCCGGTACTCCATTCACATTACCACTCCAAATCGTAGTGCCGCCAAATTTGATTGTTTGGAGTTCGTTACCACTGGCGTTGTTAAAATAAATCTGAATTTCAGACAAGGAAATCGTAGATGTTCCGTAGTTATAGATTGTGTACCCAAACGGGTTTTTCTTCAGGAGGCTGTGGCGCGGATCGCATGCAAGGGCAGTATTTACAGTTACAGTTGCGGTGGCCTGGTTAGAAGTTATGGTTTGTGTACCGCTTTTAGCCGTAGCAGTTGCCTGGTTGGTAACAGAACCAGCAGCCGCATCTGCCGCGGTTATGGTGTAGGTGGCAGTGCAGTTTACAAATCCACCGATCGGGATCGTCCCCGCGGCGCCCAAGCAAGTCACGCTTGTCTTATTATCTATCACAGTGTATGGGGATGATAGAATAGTATTGCCTGTGTTGCGCAATCTATATGTGTACGTGATGGTTTGCCCAATCGCGGTGGCCGTGGTCGGGTTGGCATATTTTTCAAGAGTAAGACGAGGGAACGGGTTGGTGATCACCGTGGTATATACCGGATTGGATGTCACCAAATTTGCACCAGCGTTTGCCGTGACCGTAGCTGTGTTGATGATGGAGCCATCGTCCAGATTCGCTTGCGTGACTGCGTGCGAGAGTGTGCAAGTTGTAGAAACGCCCGGTGCCAGTGGACTGGTTGCTCCAGAACAGTTGACCAGTTTAGGAAATTTGTCATCCGTTATAGTGAAGGGTGCAGTCAGCGATTGAGTGCCAGTGTTTGTTATGGTGTAAGTGTAATTAATAACTGTTCCAAGTGTGTCTGCTGGATTTGGTGTAGCTGAAATTGACAGGCTGATTTTCGGAATAGCTATGACGAGAACCGATGCGCTGGCCTGGTTGGAGGTTGTGGGCTGGCCTGAGTATCTTGCTGTTGCGGTGGCATTGTTCGTCACGGAGCCAGCATCAGCATCAGCCTGAACAATGGCATATGTTCCTGTGCATGTGGTGGTCGCGCCCGGCGCGAGCGGGCTGGTTGCTCCGGAGCAATCGAAGCTGGTAGCCTTATCATCTAAAATTGTATAAGGTGAGGTTAGGTTAGTGATTCCGGCATTGCGAAGCGTGTAGGTATAGGTGATAACCTGTCCGAGCGCATTTGCAGTGTCAGGAGAGGCGGTTATAGACAAAACCAAAGGCTTGGTAATAACTGTAGCGCTGGATAGGTTCGATATCGCCTGAGAACTGGATGCAATCGCATAGTTGGTTACAAATCCGGCGTTGATATTTGCATTTGTGATGCTGTAACCTGCCGTGCAGTTTGTAGAAGATCCAGGCGCCAACGGATTGGTAGCGCCTGAACAATTTACCGAGGGGACTACATCATCAGTCACACGGAAGGGCCCGTTCAAGGTAACGTTGCCGGTGTTTTCCAGAGTGTAAGTGTAAGTCACCGCTTGTCCCTGGTTGAAAGCCACGGATGGCGAGGATGTTTTTTTCAGGTTGAGTTGAGGATTTTGTGTTGCAACGATCGTAGCACTTGCAGAAGGAGATGTAATAGCCCCCGCTGCAGCTGTGGCGGTATTTGTTAATGAGCCATAATCCAGGTCAAACTGGGTAATCGCATATGTTCCTGTGCAAGTGGTAGAAGACCCTGGTGTGAGCGGGCTGGTCGCTCCCGCGCAATTGATCCCTGAGACAACGTTGTCGGAGATACTGTACGGCGAAGCCAGGTTTACTGAGCCGCTGTTGTACAACGTATACGTATAAGTGATAACTTCACCAAGCGCTGAGTAGGTTTCCTGGGAAGGTGTAATTTCCAGGTCTAATGAGTATGATCCACCCCCGGCACCACCCCATTCACCTGGAACGGCTGTCACTTCAATGGAAATCTCGCCCACGATCGTGCGTGAAGCGGCTGATTTAATCTCTATGGGATCTAACGGGATAAAGGGAATAACCGGTGCAAAGAATGCGGATACGTAAACACTGATGCGGTCGCCGTTCGTGATGGGGTCTGAAGAAAGCGCTGCCACTAAGGCGCAGGTGTTCGCGCTGGCAAATTCAGGGTCCGGGTTGATTGCAAGTGGATCGGGTGGATTTGTGAATGGGTTTGGGACACCGTTGGAATCCACACCTTGATCATACGTGATATTAACATTTGTAAAGTCAGTGATGAAAGCTACGCGATTGGCTTCTGCAATTATGCCATTACAGTCCTGATAGCGGGGTGTATCAAGGGTACCATTGCCATCTGTGTCGACCAAGCCGATGGCCGAACCATAGCGAACAGCCTGGCGGCTGGCTGTGTTTACGGTTGCAAATATGAAAAGCAGCCGTCCGGCTTCCAAGAGGCCATACACAACTAGCAGCAGAACTGGCAACACAAGCGCAAACTCAGCCATGGCTTGCGCGGCAGGTTTATTATTTGATTTCATAATTTTTTTAAACATGTCTTAAGTTCCTACTTTTAGTTTACTATCCGCTCCGATATGACCAATCCTACTTCGGTACCAAAGTACTTAACAAATCTGGTAAGTAAACGATTAAAGCCGCACTGATAAGGAAGAAAGGGCCATATGGAATAAAAACCATCCAGGCATCCTGTTTGTACCGTCTGGCTATTAACATAATAACAAGCATTGGAATTGAAATCAAGCCTCCAAGCAAAATGCCAACTAATAATCCGAACCAGATCAAAGGCCAGCCAAGTATCAAACCCAACACGCCTGCCAGAATAACATCCCCCGCACCTAGCGCCTCTTCATCATCAGTTTCCTGCCCGGCAGCCTGCATTTTTCGGGCGCGAACCCGCGCAAAGAGGGTGCCGAACAGGTAAAAGATCAACATAATTCCGAAGCCGCCCAGCCCGCCCCAAAGTGTAGGCCCAAGACCATGTAATAGCCAGCCAACTCCAAGCCCAAGAACTGCACCGAAGATACTAACAGGGTGCAAGATCAGGCGATGTTCCAGATCAATTACAAATACAACCGCAAAGTAGATCAGTAGGAAAAAACCAAGCCAATATCCGAGCTTTGGATGTGGCTGAAACCACAGCAATAGGCTGGATCCAAGTGCCAAGATTTGAACCACCCAGGTTCGCGGGCTCCGATGCTTATCGCATGAGGGGCACATAGATAGAGATAGGTATTCTTTTAAAGATAACGTTGTATTGCAATGTATGCAGGTAGGTTGGCTAAAATGGCGTGTAACAGGTAAAACGTCAGAAAGGTAATTGACCAACCAGCCGGCCAGCGCCCCAATTATGATTGGCAGAATTACGAGGATATTCATAAGAACTATTATATTCGATACGGATAGCGGTGAACATGGTGTAAGTCAACTGTAATGTTCTTGGCGAATCAACTAAACTATCTTACAATCGTTCGTGATAAAAGGAGCATTTCATGGAAAAATTCATTATTGAAGGTGGCATTCCGTTGCGCGGAGAGGTCACACCCTCCGGGAACAAAAACGCAGCATTACCAATCTTGGCCGCCTGCCTGCTGACAGATGAACCAGTGGTTTTGCACAACATCCCCCAGATCAAGGATGTGATAAACATGCGCATGCTGCTGGAGAATCTGGGAGTGAAGGTTGACCCTTTAGATAGGAACTCCTGGCGGTTTACCGCTCAGGACTTACAAACTGCGGATTTGGATCCAGAACTGTGCCGTCGTATCCGAGCATCGATTCTTCTGGCTGGGCCCATGCTTGCTCGTAAAGGCGAGATACAATTACCACCCCCGGGCGGAGATGTTATCGGGCGCAGGCGGTTGGATACACACCTTTTGGCGTTACAAGCATTAGGCGCACAAGTGAATTACGAACGCACCCTGGAATTCAAGGCCTCAAAACTGGTTGGCGCCGATATTCTTTTGGATGAGGCCAGTGTTACGGCAACAGAGAATGTAATTATGGCTGCTTCGACTGCCAGAGGGAAGACCACCATTCGTAATGCAGCCTCTGAGCCCCATGTGCAGGAGCTATGTAATATCCTTAATAGCATGGGGGCCCGGATCAGTGATATTGGCTCGAATACTATCCATATTGATGGGGTCTCAAAATTGCATGGCACAGAGTACACGATTGGCTCTGACTTGCTCGAAGTCATAAGTTTCGTTGGTGCATCTGTGGTTACAGGAGGGCAGGTGCGCATTCGAAATGCGGGGATTCAACATTTAGAAATGATTTCGCAAGTTTTTCGGCGTATGGGTGTGGTTTGGGATGAGGATGGTAATGATCTAGTAGTGCCCGAAGAGCAACCGAAGACGATCGTTCCAGATATGGATGGTGCCATACCTGAGATTAAAACCAATGTTTGGCCTGCGTTTCCAACTGACCTGATCAGTATTGCTATCACAGTAGCAACCCAAATGACCGGTTCAGTATTATTCCACGACTGGATGTTCTCAGGCCGCATGTACTTTACGGATAAGTTGGTAGGCATGGGCGCGCGGATCATTTTATGCGACCCGTATCGTTGCCTGATCCAAGGCCCCAACACTTTGTATGCGGAGAAACTGGAAAGTCCGGATATCCGCGCTGGGATGGCCCTCCTGCTGGCAACATTAGCAGCAAACGGCCAATCTGTAATTCGTAATGTTCGTCAGATCGATCGGGGTTATGAAAGAGTTGATGAAAAATTACGTAACCTCGGGGCAAGCATTGAACGAGTAGACGAATAACAAAAAATGGCTCGCTGGAAAGCGAGCCATTTTTTGTTATCAGGGCCCATAAAATTTCATGAGATGTTCAGTAATTTCTATCGTCCATTTGTCAGTATTGTTAGGCCTCCACGGTCCACCTTGAACGGTTGTGTTTATCGGTTCGAGAATCCAGGCATAGCCATAAATATCTCCCCGGGGAAAATCAATTCTTATTGACCCGTTTTTCTTTATGGAGTAACCACGATAACCACATTCTCCGAACACATTCCTATAAGGTAAACTAAGCGATACATTAACCGGGGCTTTTGTTTTATTTACTATCAGGATAGGAGAAGTAGGGCCAGCTAGGCCAATGTTTAGAAGTCTATTACAATCATCATTGCCTGACGCAGTAGTCGCCGTAGGTTGAACAAAAGGGGTTTGGGTTGGCAGTTCTAACGGTGGAATTGTATTGGTAGGAATAGGTGTTGGCGAAAGTGTTTCCGTAGGAGGGATGGGTGTAGCAGTAGGAATGGCTGCCTGAGTTTCGGCAACCATCGTCCACGCGGCAGCCACTGCTGTTCCTTGAACGTCTTCGGCGCTCATAGTAGGTTCTGGGTCAGGTCCGCATGCACTGAGTAAGAATATACTCGCGAACATGATAATAATCAGTTTCTTCATGTTATGTATAACTCTCCAAATTTTGATACTCAAAATTAGCAATTGGGAGCACAGCCTGCTTTGAGTATGATTGATTCATTTTCAAACCAAAGACTGTAGTTTCCAGGGCGTGTAATCGTGCCCCCACCAAAGATTTTAAAATCCTTGGGACCGTCCACAAATGCGCCGGCAGAAAATGTTCCTATGGGTACGGTTAGGGTTACTGTGTTACTGAACTGAGTACCAATATAACCGCATTGACCAAGAGTTGTGGTGAAAAATAGCGATGCGGTTACGAGGCCTTTGGGTTTGGTGTTATTCTGAAGTCTTATTTGTGCGCTTTCTCCGTCCCAAGTTATTAGGGGCTGATTGCAGGGATCGTTCGATCCTGATATAGGGGTATTCGTGGGTAGTGCCGTTGGTAGTGCGCTAATAGACTGAGTTGGAGATGCCAGGCTCAACGGTGGAACCGTATTTGTAGGAAACGGGGTTGCGGTAGGGGCTTCCGTTGGCGGAATAGGTGTCGCTGTGGGAATAGCAGCTTGTGTCTCTGCCACCATAGTCAGTGCGGCGGCCATCGCGGTCCCCTGGACTTCTGCCGGGCTCACTGTTGGCTCTGGCTCAGGGCCACAGGCAGTTAGCACAAGCGCAGCTATTGCAAAAAACATCCAAATGCGTTTCATAAATTCGTTATCTCCAGAATTATTTTTTTATTGTAACTTTGTCTTTGTTGAACGTGATTTCGATATCACCATTTTTACTCAGGCCAAACCAACCCTCGAATTGTCTGCCGCCTACCCAGGCTACGTAAGTGTATGCGCCTGCCGGGGCCGAGACGCGCATCGTTCCAGAGACGGGATATTCAACTATAGTTGTATATCCATCTACAGTTGAGCAGTGCATGGAAATGTAGACCTCAGCTTTTGATCTGTTAATCAGTTTGACTTTCCCATAAGGGATAGCTGGCGGAAGTGTGCCATAAAAGCGAGCATAGAGCGTTTCAGTTGGGGAAGGCGTTGCAGACTGCGTGGTCGTGGGAGGCGTGCCAGACACCGTGACTGTTGCAGTTGCGGATGGTCCGGTGATGGCTGTTAGTGTTTCACCTGTCTTGGTTACCGAAGCGGTCACGTTTGGATTGGTACTCATGGTTTCGGTGAGAGCAGCGATTGGGTCCGTTGTGGCTGTAGCTGTTTCGGTTGCCGTGGCTGTAATTGTGTAGGTAGCGGTTAGCTCGGGAGTATCGGTAGCAGGTTCCAGGGTCGGGGTTGGCAGCGCGTTGAGTGTTTCCACTGCCAGTGTCTCGGCCAGGGCAGCGTCAGTAGCTGCCACATCAACAGCAGGAGCGTCCGCTGGCTGTTGTAGGGATGGCAGTGCGGGTATACAGGCGCTTAAGAATAACGCTGTTGCCAACAAGTAGACCGCTGTCCTTTTCATGATTAACTCCCTTAGTTTTGCTGGATGACGTCAAGAAATTGGTTGACCACGTCCCGCAGCATGCGCTCGGGTAACGCGCCAACCTGGCGGTGCAAAACCTTTCCACCAGAGACGAACAACATGGTCGGGATGCCTTGCACGCCAAACTTTCCAGCCCATTCCGGGTCCTCATCGGTGTTGACTTTTGCAATCAGAACTTTTCCTGCATACTCTTTTGCCAGTTTATCAAGGATGGGTGCCACCATTTTGCAGGGACCGCACCAGGGCGCCCAGAAGTCAACAATGACTGGCAACTCTGCTTGTAATACTGATTTTTCAAAAGCTGCGTCGGTAACGTGAACGGGTTCTTCTACCATTGTGAAAAAACCTTTCCGGGCAGTTGCCCTAAGCCTCGGGTTCTCCAGGCTTGAAAATTTTGTAGCTTGATTTGATTTTAGCGGTCTTGCCGACCATAATGCTCACCGAACAATACTTTTGTTCTGAAAGTTCAATGGCTTGTTCAACATCTTTTACTTTGAGGTTATCTCCCCAGAGTAAAAATTCGACTTCAATATCAGTATAAACTTTTGGAGGGGATTCGGCTCGCTTGCCACGTACGTGCACTTTAAAATCTGTAAGAGAAAGTTTTTTCTTCTTGAGGATGTTAACGATATCTATTCCTGTGCATCCTGCCAAACCAACCAGAACCAACTGCATCGGCCCGATGCCTGGCTCTTCGCTTGAAGGGCTCATCTGGACAGTATTGCCTTCGGCGTTCTCTCCAATGAAATTCAAGCCACCTTTCCAGGTTGCGGATACTTGCTTCCAATCTTCTGTCACAGTGTTCTCGCAACTTGCGAGTATAACACAAAACGCCCTCCTTCCCCGTGATATAATGGCGCGTCATGACAGAGTTTCTCTCTCGTTGGCGCACCGGCCTCGCTAAGACGAGCAAAGCAACATTTGGCCGTATTGCCGGTATCTTGGGTGCGACCGAAATCAATACTGATACTTGGGAAGAACTGGAAGTGTTGCTCATCCAGGCTGACCTTGGTGTTGAGACCGCAACCGAAATAATAGAGTCGCTTCAACGCCTCGTCCGAGATGAAGGCCTGCTACGCTCCGATGAACTGGAGCACGCTCTTCGAGCGGAACTGCGTAATCGTCTTGACGAGCCCCCCGCCCTCGAATGGACGGAGCATTCATCTGTATTACTGATGGTAGGTGTTAATGGTTCTGGGAAAACCACAACCATTGCCAAGTTGGGTAAACGGTTTATAGATGAAGGAAAAAGCGTTCTGTTCGGTGCTGCGGATACATTCCGTGCTGCAGCAGTAGACCAACTCCAGGTGTGGGGTGACAGGCTTGGGGTCGAAGTGATTGCGGGCGCGCCGGAAAGCGATCCTGGAGCGGTGGCGTTCAATGCTGTCCAGGCCGGGGTTGCGCGGAATGTTAATCTTGTCATCATTGACACGGCCGGCCGTTTGCACACGCGATTTAATTTGATGGAGGAACTCAAAAAAGTCCATCGCGTAGTAGGCAAAGCTTTACCCGGCGCACCGAATGCTGTTTGGCTGGTGCTGGATGCCACGACCGGGCAAAATGCCCTGCAACAGGCGCGCGCCTTCAAAGAGTCGGTAAATGTCACCGGCGTGATCCTGGCGAAACTGGATTCGTCTGCACGTGGTGGTATGGCTTTCGCAATCAAACGTGAGCTTGGACTGCCGATATTATTTGCCGGGCTGGGCGAGCAACCAGAAGACCTGCAGCCTTTTGATCCGGATGCTTTTATCGAAGGACTTTTATCTACAAAATAGTTGGAGGAACAATGCAAGATCTACTTAGCCGCTTACAAGAAGCAGGGGAACAAACTCAGCACCTCATGGTGCGTCTTTGACTTCGCTAACAAAAAAATCAAACTCTCACAATTAGACAAGGAAATGGCAGGCCCCAATTTCTGGGATGAGCCCTCCTTGGCCCAACGTACCATCAAGACAGCCAATATCCTGCGCGAAGAAGTCGAATCTTGGGATGGGTTTGCGCGCCGTATTCAGGATGCAAACGAATTGGCGCAACTCGATGACGAAAGCCTGCGTGCTGAATTAGAAGTTGAGGTAGAGAACATCGAAAAGGAGTTGGAAAAGCGCTCTTTTACAGCTATGCTCTCAGGACGTTATGACCCTGAAAATGCGCTCTTGGCGATCCATGCTGGTGCGGGTGGTACGGATTCGCAGGATTGGGCCGAGATGTTGCAGCGTATGTACTTGCGCTGGGCTGAAAAAAGCGGATATGAAACCGAGGTTCTTGACATGACCGAAGGCGAAGAGGCGGGCATAAAATCTGTCACCATTGCTGTGGATGGAAAATATGCTTTTGGCTATCTCCGCTCTGAGAAGGGTGTACACCGATTAGTGAGACTTTCCCCGTTTGATGCAGCCCATCGCAGGCATACTTCTTTTGCACTAGTGGAAGTCCTTCCACAAATCGCGATGGATGACCCGGAAGTGGAAATTGATTCAGGTGATTTGAAGATTGATGTTTTCAAATCGTCAGGTGCAGGCGGGCAGAGTGTTCAGAAGAATTCAACTGCTGTTCGAATTACGCATATTCCTACCGGGATTGTGGTCAGTTGCCAGAATGAACGGTCGCAGTTACAAAATAAAGAGAATGCCATGCGTGTTCTCAGGGCGCGTTTGCTGGAAATTAAGCAGGCGGAAAAAGATGAAGAAGTCGCAACGCTGCGTGGTGAGTATACTAAGGCGGAATGGGGTAGCCAGATCCGTTCATATGTTTTACATCCCTACCAGATGGTGAAAGACCATCGCACCGACCACGAATGGGGGAATACACAGGCTGTATTGGATGGCGACCTTGATGCTTTTATGGAAGCATACCTGAAACAGATAAAGTGAAATTAACATGTAAGGATAATTCCGGGAATTCAATAATACAATTCTGAGATGAATTCAGAAGATCTTCTTCGCCAGGCACTTCAAGCTGCTCGCAGTGGACGAGAACTGACTGCGCGAGATTTGTTTCAGGATGTTGTGCGTATTGATCCTGACAATGAATTAGCCTGGATTTGGCTCTCAGGATTACTCGACCCTCTTGAAGACCGTATTACGGCTTGCGAGAGGGTTTTATCCATTAATCCGGGTAACCAGCAAATACGAGTGTATAAGGACAGGCTGCTAAAAGAACAAAATGCAACTCATCATAAAAGGGTATCTGGGATTGACGAGAAAGTACAACAGGTGCGCTGGTATGTCGAGGACGGGAAGCGCGATGAAGCTTTACTCTTTTTGCAAAAAATTCTACAAGAAGACAACAATCACAAGGATGCCTGGCTGCTATTTGCTAGTCTTTCCGTGAGCATCAATGATAAAGTGCGTGCTTATGAAGCCATTCTACAGATTGACTCATCAGATCAAGCTGTACGTGAAAAGTTAAAGCGTTTTAAACGTTTTCAACGTAATCCGCTCGATTTAGCTGCCTTATATGAGGAGGATGGAAAATTGGACAAAGCTCTGGAGTTGTATCGTGTCCTGGCAGCGGAGGCAGGTGATGGTCCCGAGTTTGAACGCATCTATAAAAATATCGTCCGTTTGGAAGATGCCAAAATTGAAAATGTCCGCCATATCCGACCAGCTTTCAATATCCTGCGTTTGAGTATTGGTTTACCATTGCTATACATCTTAGAAGTGCTTATCCAGGAAGGACTTAATCCAATTAGATTCCCAGCACCTGATTTGTGGATTGGAATTCCCATGGTCATGTTTGGCAGTTTTTTGCTCGCGGTTGCTGGAATACGATCGCGACATGCTATTTGGAAACGCTGGTTTGGTGACCCGGATGGAAAAGGCTCCAATATGGCGCGTGTATTGGTAGCGGTTTCTGGATGGGGAATGGTGCTGACTCCACATTTACTATTGGTGTGGGATTCTTTTGTGCGCTTACAAACATTTCAAGTTCCTTTCATACCCTGGGTTAGGTAACAATGTTCCCGCTAAATGATACTGAGCCCAATCGCTATTCCTGGTTCCCGTTCATGACGATCTTCTTGATTGCCATGAATACTTTTATTGAAGTTGCAAAGCCTTTGTATTTACCAGATGATATTGGAATGTGGCGCTATTGGGAATTCATGATGCATTTTTATTACACACCTAAATTGATTATTGCTACTGAAGGCCCGGGAATAATATCAAGTTTTACATCCATGTTCATGCATGGGAATTTCGCACACCTTCTAACCAATATGTGGGCGTTATGGGTATTTGGTCGACGAGTAGAAGATGCCTGTGGTGCCTGGCGGTTCCTCATTTTTTACTTGTTAGCGGGAATTAGTGCCGACCTGTTAACAACATTGGTCATGTACAATTCGCCCAGACCCGGTGTGGGAGCAAGTGGGGCTATTTTCGGTGTGATGGGCGCCTACTTACTTTTGTATCCTGCTGGACGTATCCGCACTTTGGTCATTCTGAGCATTGTTCCTGCCTGGCCACGAATTCGAGCTGGTTGGGTGGTGCTCTATTTCCTGGGTGTCCAGATTATCCCAGCGCTAACCATACTATTCTCAGGTGAAAATTATGGGGTAGGATACTGGGCCCACCTGGGTGGCTTCTTTTCAGCTGTATTCATCTTTCTCTTTCTGCGTCCAGAAGCGTTTGCGCGTTATCTAAGCGATACCCCTGTTTAACCCGTTAAATAAAAAAAGCCAGGCCATTGTATTGCCTGGCTGCACCTCATAACTTTTTAGCTTCCGGTTGGCACACGCTTTTCCAGCGTGCGGTTCAGGATATCTTCCTGCTCGTCAGTTCCGGTTTTTACGCGTTTCGTTTTCTCGCTTTTATCACGCGCATTTGCGCGATCCAGAGCTTCTTGCCAGGCAATTTGCATGCCTGTCAACTCTGGCTCTTTCGGTTCTTCCTGGATATCGAAGTTCATCGCTTCTTTCTTGGACCCACGCTTGCCACGACCTTTTTTGGTTTCTTTCTTGGCCGGTTTATATTCCTCGATCTCCGGTTCCAGAGCTTTCATGCTCAGGCGGATTTGTTTCTTCTTGCGGTTTACGTCTAAAACAACAGCTTCGACTTCATCGCCCTCTTTGACGATTTCTTTTGGATTTTTAATATAGCCGCGTGACATCTCACTGACGTGTATCAAGCCTGGACGCTCTCCGCCAAAGTCGATGAATGCACCGTAGGCTTCCAGCCTCACAACCTTTCCTTTGACAACGATTTCAGGCTTAATTTCGTTCCATTCCATTTCTAGCGGTTCAATCATGGTCAGTTCAATGCGGTCTTTTTTTATGCGGCGTACCCAAACTTCCACGGTTTGGCCGACTTGCACCACGTCTTCCGCTTTGTTTACCTTGTCTTTCTGAAGTTGTGAAATGTGAATGACACCGGGCAGTTCTTGTCCAATATCTACTAACACACCGGCAAGCGTAGTCTTGACCACCTTGCCTGAAATTTTGGTCTTGGGTTTTAACGCGCTGACCTGCGCGGTATCTGTCGCTTCGGTCATAATTTTGCTCCTATCAGGGGGATAATACCGAACGCTGATTATACCTGTTTCAAGAACTTGCGTCAACACGAACATGTGATTTTTCTCATTTTCAACGAAAATATGATTTTCTTCATGGTTGCGATAGTGACACCCGATGCGCTAAACAATTCAGGGAACAATTAATATTAGCATCAGGTCACCAGGTAGGCTGAAGTGCAAGTCATTTGAAAGTCCAAACGGGTATACTTAAGGAAATATAATGGAGAAACAATGACAAACACTTATCAAGAAAATTCCCCCCACATGTCCCCAGTCTGGTCGCGCATTTTCCCAATCCAATCGGAACGCGCTGAGGGATCATATATCTATGCCGAGGATGGCAAAAAGTATCTCGATTTCACCTGCGGTATCGGTGTGACCAACACCGGTCACTGTCATCCGAAGGTAGTCGAAGCCATCCGTGAGCAGGCTGGCAAGTTCCTGCACGCCCAGGCCAATATCGTTGTCCACAAGCCGATGATGGAGCTTATCGAGGAGATGCGCACCATCGTCCCGCCTAGCATTGACGGTTTCTTCTTTAGCAATTCTGGCGCGGAGGCTGTCGAAGGAGCCATCAAATTAGCGCGTAACGCCACCGGTAAACATAGTGTGATCGTGTTCAGCGGTTCTTTCCACGGCCGCACAGCCGGGACAATGGCGCTGACCACCTCGAAGACCGTCTACAAACAGGGACCGCAGGTGCTGACACCCGGCGTGTATGTTGCGCCGTATCCGTATGCGTATCGCCTGGGGATGAGCGAGGAGCAGGCAGGGCAGTATGCGCTGGAAGCGGTCGATGAATTGCTGGTGTCGCAGATCGCTCCCAGCGATGTAGCGGCTATTTTGATCGAACCAGTTTTGGGGGAGGGAGGATACGTCCCGCCGCCAGCCGGGTTCTTGAAGGGGTTGCGCGAGATCTGTGATCGACATGGCATTCTGCTAATCCTGGATGAAATCCAATCTGGCATGGGTCGCACGGGTAAGTGGTTCGCCTTCGAGCATTACGATGTCGAGCCTGACATCATGACTGTTGCCAAAGGCATCGCTTCGGGGATGCCGCTCTCGGGCGTGTTCAGCCATCTTGACCTGATGAAGAAATGGCCGGGCGGCTCACACGGCGGGACGTACGGCGGCAACGCGGTCGCCTGCGCGGCGGCGGTTGCTACCATCCAGGCCATGCGCGAGGAGAATATGCTCGAAAACGCAAACCAACGCGGCATCCAACTGCAGACCGGCCTGCGTAAATTGCAGGAAGAATACCCGCTGATCGGTGACGTGCGCGGCCTGGGCTTGATGATCGGTTCCGAGTTTGAGGTGGATGGCAAGTTCAAGCAGGCCAAACCGCTGGTCAAGGAGATCATCCATGCTGCCGAAGAGCGCGGATTGTTGCTGCTTTCCTGCGGCACCTATGATAGTACAGTGCGCTGGATCCCGCCGCTGAATGTTACCGAGGGGCAGGTCAATGATGCGTTGGATATTTTTGCAGATTCGCTCAAGGAAGTAATTGGTTAATGTGTTGAAAAAATCTTTGAAGAAGATATATGAATGGAAACGCCCCGCAAGGGGCGTTTTATGTCAGGCTAACTACTAGTAGTAGAAGTATTAGTTACTCCTCCAGGTTCCAGAACTTAAAGTTATCAAAATCCATACTAGAGTCATGCTCACCCGATACATGGATTCTATTTTCCCCGCCGGTAAGAGGAATATCATTTTCCGAATATAGCAAAACGTTATTGAGATAAATTCCCAGATTACCACCGTATAAAACGAGTAGCAAAGTGTTATTTTGAGACTGGAGATTTGTTTTCCTGCCGGCAATGCGGACTTTTTCCGAATTGCTTACGTCGAACAAAGCCCATGCCGCGTTGTGATCGATGCTGAATTCGTAGGAACCGAAGTGTATTGCAACACTATCCGCCGCAAGTTCGCTTTCAAAGTTGAATTCGAACTGCAGAGCAAAATCTTTAGCCTCCAGTAATTCATTGGTGGGGAAGGTTGTGCCGGGGATAGCATAATCCGGTCCCAAGTTATCCTCTCCCGTATCTTCTGCATGATCTGTAATTGTCAATATACCGCCATCCACGAGCTCGGTAATGGCAAGCCCCTCACTCGTTTCTCCCCAAACCTCATCGGGTATTGAAAAATCATCTTCGAAAGTGGGTGGCTGGGCTGCAAAGTACGCCAGGACAGTCTGTGAAAGGGTATCTAATGCTTCAGATGTTAGCGCAGCATCGGATAAAGTTGCAGTGGGTGGAGGAGATGTATCTTTTGTTGCAGTTGGCTTTAAAGTTTTCGTAGGTGTTACTTCCACCGCTGGAGAAGATAAGAAATTCTGTTGTGCCCACGGTATACCAAATACCAAAACCAGAATGATTGCCAACCCGCCAACGAATGCCATAATCATTTTGGGAGAAAATTTATCCCCCGGGGTTTCTTGTTTTATCTCTTGCTCGACGAATGTTGGCACCTCGACCATTTGCGTTTTTGCTAACACACCCTCCATCGCTGCGATCAAAGCGTTCATGTCTGTGTAACGATTTTCAGGTTCTTTAGCCAGGGCTTTTAACAGAATATGTTCTACATCTTCCGGCAGGTCAGGAACAAATTGTGTAGGAAGCGGCAGAGGATCGGTCATCTGTTTCAGCACCACAGCCATGGGGGTATCGGCAATATATGGTTTTCTTCCTGTGACCATCTCATAGAGCACAATCCCCAGCGAATATATATCGGCCCGCTCATCTATGGTGCTGGCCCCCATACCCTGTTCCGGGGCCATGTATTCCGGTGTGCCAATGCCAACGCCACTTCCAGTGAGAGTTTGACCATCTGTGCCTTCGAGCAATTTGGCGATCCCGAAGTCGGTCAGGATGGGTGCATCTTCTTCACTTATCAGTATATTGGCTGGTTTGACATCCCGGTGGATAACGCTGTGTTTGTGAGCATAGGCAAGTCCACGCGCAACGGGTAGAAGAGTATGGATAGCTTCCTGCCAGGGGATTGCCTGTCCTAGCTTCTTTTTGAGTGTTCCTCCGGGCAGGTATTCCATGACCAGATAGGGCATTCCCTCGTGCTCGCCAAAATCGAGGATGTTGACTATGTTGGGATTGGATAGTTTTGCAAGTGACTTGGCTTCGCGTTCAAAGCGCTGGAGAACCATTTCCAGTTGTGCCGGGATGAACTGTTCCGTTCGCAGCACTTTGACAGCTACATTCCGCTCCAGGCGGGTATCATAGGCTTTGTATACAGTTGCCATGCCGCCTTCACCCAATTTTTCGAGGATGTGGTAGCGACCAATGGATTGTTCGGTCAAGTTTGACATTGCTTCTTCTTTTCTGGGAATATTCCCTCACCCATTGACAGTGCAGACTAACAACTTTGAGATATTTTATACCTCATTTTCTACCCAATGGAGCGAGAAAAATCATCCAATTCTCCCATCTCACTCTCTGACAACTTGAATCTCATAGCCCCCGCGCTTTCCTCAGCCTGATGGGCTTTCTTCGCACCCGGGATGGCGACCACCGTTTTTCCGTGGAAGTTAACCAGCCAGTTGAGCGCGACCTGCGCCGGGGTGGCGTTGTGCTTTTCGGCAATCTTCTCCAGGGCGGCGATCAGTGGCTTGCTGCTTTCAATTTGACGCTTGATTCGTCTGCGACTGTAGGATGACTTAGTCTTAATCAGTTTCGGGTTTCGATGATATTTGCCGGAGAGCAGCCCCCAGGCCAGCGGCGTATAGGCGATGATCGTCACGCCCAGCTCTTTGGCGGTTTCCAGCGTTCCGTCAAATTCGATGTCTCGATGCAGCAAACTGTAATGCACCTGGTTGGATGCCAACGGCAATCCGCGCTTTGCCAGCGCCTTGTGCGCGCGGCGCATCCTTTTGGAGCTGAAGTTGCTGATTCCCACCGAGCGGATTTTTCCCGCCTCCACCAGGTCGGCCATGGCGTCCATTTCCGCTTCAGGGGACGAGAATCCGATCGGCTGGTGAACCTGGTACAGGTCGATGGAGTAGCCGTCCAGGTGCTTGATGCGCTCCCGGATTGTGCGCGGGATATTGCGCGCTGTCCTGAACAAAGGGAACCATTTGGTGGCGACCACCACCTCATCGTCTGATTTGCCCAGCATTTTCAACGCTTCGGATAGAGAACGTTCCGATACACCCGCACCATACAATTCAGCCGTGTCAAACCAGTTGATTCCCCCATCCAGTGCGGCCTTGACGATGGCGGTTTTACCCTCCTGTGGGATGACCGGGAAGGCCCGCCCGATCAGCCCTCCACCGCCCGAAAAATCCATCACGCCCAGACCGATGGGTGTGATTTGAATATCTGTATTCCCCAGCGATCTAGTTTCAATGTTTGCCATGATTATCGCTCCTGACCTTTTGTTTTTTGAAATTATAAGTGCAACGCAATTCAACAGAAAGGGTGTGTTTAGGAAAATCAAATCAAGTGCGTTGCACTTCTCCCAACTCACAAAGGGTTTTCAGCTTCTCAAACTCACTTTGTGATTGTTCCATGATTTCCTTTTTTATGCGCCTTCCAAGGAAAACGCTCATCACCTTCATGAGCCCCCGCCAGCGAATATTCGCGTTTTGGGTTACGCGCGTTCGCTTGCCAACTTTTTCCACGCGGAATTCCACATCTACTGTATTATATTCCCCGCTTAAGTGAAATGAAATCATTTGGTTCTCTTCAAAGCCAGTGACCACGCCATGCATCTCCGTTTCACCATTCTCGTCACGGACTACCTCTCGAAAGGTGGAGCCAACGGTGTTGGGATCCCCAGTTAACATTTCGCCTTCTGAAACACTGGTCATCCACTCTTTCGCTCGCTCCGGGTCTTTTATCCATGCGAAGACTTCTTCTGGCGAACTCTCGATTTCGATTAAATGTGATATTTTCATTTTTCTTTCCTGCCAACGATCAGCAGGGAGGCTGCACTATCAAAGCCGACTTCCTCTAATCGCTGACGCAACTCCTCGCCGCGCGCCTGTAGTTCAGGATACCACTCGGCACGTTGGATATAGCGGTCGATGACGGGATTAATTTCTGCCAGGATGGCGGGATCGTGCGGATTCTCGCCCAACGCCGATAGTTCATTTACGCGCATCTCGGCCAGGCCCAGGCCTGCCACCAACTCGAGGATTTCTTCGCGCCTGAAAGTTTCATTGTGAGAAACGCCCTGCGACCGGTCTACCGCTCCCCACCAGTGATGCAATTGGACGTGCGTCATCTGCGTTTCGGTCTGGTTGTCGCAGTACATCTCTAACAGAATCAGGTATCCGCCCGGCTTGAGAACGCGCAGCATCTCGTTCAACGTGGCGGACAGGTCAGGCATGTGATGCAGTGAGTTGGAGATGCAGACCGTATCGAAAGATTCGTCCGCGAACTCCATCTTAGCCGCGTCCATTTGCTGGTAGCGGATGGACTTGCCCCCAAACTGTTCATCGAATACTTCCTCAAGACCCTCCTTGGTGTCGATGCCAATGATCTCCTCGTAGTCCTTCAACCCCTCCATCAAAAAATGGATGAAACCCCCGTTACCCGTAGCAACATCCAATACCTTCCCGCCAGAAACGTGCCCGATCAAATCTTTTGCTTCCAAGTGTGCTCCTTTGAGATGATTGCGCTGCTATTTTATGCGTGCCAAAACCTGCTTTTTGTCCCGCAGCGCTTCCGGGTAATCCGGGGCGATTTCAAGCGCGCGATCGATATATTCGAGGGCCTGCTCGAAATTTCCCCTGACAGCCTCGATGCTGCCCAGTCCGTTCCAGGCGCTGGGATCGTCCGGTATTTCATCCAGCATGGTACGGAAAACCACCTCGCCCTGGTTCAATGCTGTTTCTGCCTCATCCTTTCTCCCCAGGCGCAGCAGGGCCATGGCCTCATTTTTGAAGAGGTAGCCCCTGTTGACTTTTAGGTATCCATCCTGCGGATACAGCGGCATGACCCGGTCCAGGTATTTTTGTGTTTTCTGCGCCAACTTCAATGCCTCGGCGTTGTTTACATCTAGATGCTTGAAGTACTGGAATTGCAACTCATACAATTCTTTTTGCGCATCTCGTAGTGGGATTATCCCGGTGGTTGGCAGGATCAACTCGCTCAGACGCTCCATCAAGGCTTTGACATCCTCGTTCCAGTCTTCGACGTAGTTCCCCTCGATCAGAACATGTCGGTTGGAGAGCCCGCAAGAGTAGTCTGCGTAGATCCCACTCCATTCCGAGTCGCCGGTGTCCGCATCCCCGCCAGGCCCGAGCAGATAGTTGTCTCTCACGACGAGCGAGTCCTGAGACCCCTGGGTCTCGTCACACCAGGTCTTGCCGCCGTAGATCACGATCGCCGCACCACCGTCGTCGGGCTGGTTAACCTCCAGGTCCACGGTGTTGCCTTCCACTCGACCGACCCAGCAGCGATCCAACATCATCCCGTTCTTTCCGTGCTCGTCGTCGTTCAGCGTCGAATCCGCCCGCCAGATCTCGTTATCGAGAATGAAGACCCCGTCCAGGTGGCCGTCGTAGGCGTAGATGCCGTCCAGCTCGAAGCTGTGGATCCTGGAGTTCTTCACGACCACGCTGTCCGCCTCCGACATCGTGATCCCGGTCGAGGCCCAGCCGACCTCCACACTGTCCAGCACGGTACCCTCCGACTCCGCTCCCGTGTGGATGCCTCCCCAGAGATCGCCTTCCAGTG
>Ga0209536_100003410_pt1 | contig 25550 bp, 20 predicted proteins | sample DeeMarSeWOR28_12_FD_187461 | JGI IMG/M metagenome (GOLD analysis project Ga0209536, IMG submission 187461) | Marine sediment microbial communities from White Oak River estuary, North Carolina - WOR-2-8_12 (SPAdes) (version 2) | ecosystem: Environmental > Aquatic > Marine > Intertidal zone >...
TCACCCCCCAGAACCCGGTCCAGGGCCCCCACAACCCTCCCCACACCCGCCTCCGCCCCGGAGCCCAGATGGCTCCCCAGATGGGTCACCAGGAACCCGATCCCGAGGGCCGAGCACCTCTCCAGCCCCAACGCAAGGGACCTCACCGACCTCTCATAGACCTCGTCCTGGGGAGAGGCAAGATTCAGGATATATGGCATATGCCCCACAGCGGGGTCCAGGCCGGCCTCAGCCCGCTTCGCCCTGAACCCAGCCACCTCCACATCGGAGAGCTCCCTCGACCTCCAGCTCCGGGGATTACGCGTGAAGATCTGAAAAGTATCGCAACCAAGCTCGACAGCCCTATCCACAGCCCTGTCCACGCCCCCCGCAATGGAGACATGGTAGCCCAACCTCAGCCCCGCCAACCCGGAGATCACATCCCATACACCCCCCACAAGGGATAAAATCAACGCCAAGGAGGGTCCGAGGACCCCGGAAAACACGGCAAAACTAATGGATTAATATCCTATCTCATTCTTCCATAATTCTCTTTTAAGCGATTTCAAACCCTAGACCGGGACAGGTACATGCAGCTAGGCCATTTAGACAAGCTCGAGGTAGAAGAAGACGGAGAAAGCCTCGAGTCGGATATCGAGCTCCTCACCACGCACACCCGCAACACAGGGAGGACCAGAGTGTCCGATGAGGACGCCGAGCACCTCAAGGCCCTCAGGCGGATAAAGAACGCACTCTCAAAATTCGATCTCTCCAAGAACGAGGTCAGAGTCTACCTCTACCTCGCCAGATTCGGAGCCCAGAAAGCCCAGAGGATCGCCGAAGCTCTCAGCGTCCACAGGACGGAGGCCTACAAGATCCTCCGGCGCCTCGAGAAGCAGGGACTCGTCTCATGCGTATTCGAGCGACCCATGAAGTTCGTCTCCGTACCCTTCGACAAGGCCCTAGAGAACCTCATCGAGGAGCGACGCCAGAAGGTCCACCAGATGGAGCAGTGGAAGAAGCAGCTCATGGAGACCTGGCGGAGCCTACCCAAACCCGAGGCCAAGAAGACCAAGAGAGAGACATTCCAAGTTCTGGAGGGTCGCAGGCAGGTGAGCGTCAAGGCCACACAGCTCCTAGACGGCTGCGATAAGGACATACTCATGGTCCTATCGGACGAGAACCTCCTCTGGCTCTACAACTCCCCATACTTCGACGACCTGGAGAAGATCGTCAACAAGAAGGGGGTCAACGTACGCCTCATGACCAACTACTCACCCACCAGCACATACGTCCTCGAGGAGGTCAGCCTCGGCGAGGGAGACTTCGACTATAAGCAGCTCTCCGAGGCACCGTGCTTCATCCTCATCGACAACGAGCAGATGCTACTCCTAATGGAGCGAGAGGAGGAGTCGGACGGTAAACCATTCGCAATCTGGACCAACTACAGCACGCTCCTCAAGTCGTACGCCATGCTATTCGAGATGATCTGGAAGGAGCCCAACGACGTATCCGTCACGGTGGGGGCTCCACCCGTATCCTGAGAAGCCGTTCCCTAACCAGTATCGGTAACTCAGTTTTTTCACCACTATCAGTTATGTAGATTACTGCTACATACAAATCGAGATATTCTCTCCACCCGCATCTGAAACTTAGTAAAACGAGAGTGGACAACCTCGCGGAGGCCACACCAGGGGGCACGAGGGGCCGAGGCGCCGTGGGCACAGCAATCCCATCAGACCCCGGATGACCCTGATAGACATCGGCACCGGAGGCAGAGCCGTCCATATCATAGGTGGTAAAGATGAGGAGAACAAGGGCGAGGAGCCCCCAGGGGATACTCGGGACGAGGCGTGGACTGGCAGCCTCAGTCAGCCTGCTCCTCATCCTATTCTCGCTCACACTGGTCTCGACGATAGCCTACTCTTACGCCCTGGGAAGGATAGGCTCAAGGAAGCAGGACCTCAAACTCGTAGCCGCCGAGGAGAAGATGCTGGACATGGAGTCAGCCATCTCCGCGGTGGCCTGGTCCCCGGGCAGCATCCGAACACTGGCTTTCTCAAACTACGACGGGCAGCTCAGGGTCGAACCGGACGCCAACCACCTCCTACTCAACGCGACGATGGACGGCGCCACCTACACTCTCTTCGACAGCGACACAGGGCGCTTCATCTACGAGCTGCCCAGCACAGTCGTGGGCCACTACGGGATATGGATCCGTGGGGACGACCGTGCGATGGTGAACCAGAGCGCCTCATACCAGGCCCAGATGAGCGTGGATGTAGGCGACGAGTACGAGGAACTCATAGCCAGATACAGGCCCCTCACCTCATCCTCGACGGGCGACCTGGTCTCAGGACGGAGGATAAACAACGTCAGGGTCTACGTCGTCAACCTCAACTCATCCGAGTCCATCGAGTCCGGCGGAGAATTCCACGTCAAGGTGGAGTCGGAGAACGTCACAACGCAGATCCGAAGCTACGACCTAGGTCCAGGCGTGACGACAATCGACATCAAGGCGGTTCTGAACGGGACCGAGAGGACCATAACGGTCCCCCTGACGGTGGGGGCCTCAGGGTCGACGGTGAGGATAGAGGTCGTCATCGGCTACGTCAAGATACAGGGGGTGGAGATCTGATGCCGTCCCAGGCCACCAACTACTTCTACACCCTGGTAGCCATGGGGGTCATCTCCCTGATGCTCACGAACGCCTTCGAAGGCCAGGTGGGTGTCCTCGAGAGCACGGCGGAGAAGAAGGAGCTCAGGAGGCTCATGGAGGCCGTGGCCGCGGAGGGGACAGAGCTTACGAGCATCACGGAGTCCACGGGGGCGACCGTCAAGGTATGCATCGATGCACCCACGACGATAGGGAGCCGCCAGTACTGGGTCAGGCTGAGATCAGACGGCTCCAGGGCATGGGTGGAGGGCGGCTTCGGAGAGCCGTGGACGGGGACGCTCATAAGTGAAGCCTACCTGCCCTGGAACGTCTCAGCCTCAGGTACCTACAGAGGGGGATACGGGACCCTCTCTCTCAACTGCACGGATCAGGGCTCAGGCCCCGTGCTGGTCATGGGAAGATGGGAGGATGGATAGAAGGTGCAACTACTAGGAAACAAGAAGATAAAGCTACCAGAGCCGAAGGACGAGGGAGTACCCGGAGAGGCCCTCCTGGGAATCCTGGGCATGAGGAGATACAGGGTGCCCGAGGGATACGAGGAGCTCCAGAAATACCCCCTCAACCCCCCGTTCTCGTACTGCATAATCGCCCGAAACTCGGAGAACTCCGACCACATGTACATCATCGACGAGCTGGCGCTCACGATGGAGGAGAGGGAGACCCTCGAGGAGCTCAGGGAGGTCTGCGAGAGGGACCTCCAGGCCCCGAGGGAGGAGCAGACCCTCCGGGAGGCCCTCAAGGAGCAGGTGCCCCTCATACTGGACAAGAACAAGAAGGTGGTGAAGGACCTCACCCCCATCGGCCTGAAAAAGGTCATCTACTACCTCGAGAGAGACATCGCGGGCTTCGGGAAGATAGATGCCCTCATGCATGATATCAACATAGAGGACGTCAGCTGCACCGGCTTCGGTAAGCCCCTCTATGTGTTCCATAGGGACCTCGAGAACATCAGGACGAACATCCATTTCCGCGAGGAGGAGATTAACGACTACATCATGAAGCTCGTCCACAAGTCGGGGAAGCACGTGAGCCTCGCATTCCCCGTAGTTGATGCGACCCTCCCAGGGAGGCACAGGCTGGCTGTCACGTACGGAACGGAGGTAACACCGGCCGGCACGAGCTTCACAATCAGGAAGTTCAGGGCAGACCCCCTCACCATAGTGGACCTCATCAAGGGTGAGACCCTCAGCGAGACCATCGCCGCCTACCTCTGGCTCCTCATGGAGAACAAGAACTCTGCGATGATCCTCGGATCCACGGGCGCCGGGAAGACCACGGCCCTCAACGCCATCGCCTGCCTCGTCCACCCCGGGTACAAGGTCATCTCCGTCGAGGAGGTGGCAGAGGTGAACCTCCCCCACGAGAACTGGATCTCCACCATCTCCAGGCCCGGCTTCGGGATGGAGAAGACAGGGGAGATCTCCCTCTTCGACCTCATCAAGTCGGCTGTTAGGCACCGCCCCGACCTAATCATAGTAGGCGAGATCAGGGGAGAGGAGTCCTACGTCCTGTTCCAGAGCCTCGCCACAGGCCACGGTGGCCTCGCCACAATGCACGCGGACAGCCCTGACATAGCGCTGAAGAGGCTAACCCAGCCCCCCATGAACATCCCTCACTCGATCCTCTCTCTGATGAACTGCATGATAATCGTGAAGCATGTCAGGTCACCAGTGTTCCTCGAGGGCTCTAAACGCTCCTCCAGCCGGAAGTTCGTGAACATCTCCGAGATCAGGCAGGGGGGCAGCCTCAACGAGGTGGCCAGCTGGGTGCCCTCCAGCGACACGTTCAACACCAACTTCGAGAGCAGCTACCTCCTGGGACAGATAGCCCTCAGCCTGGACCTCTCCGTGGACTACCTCATCAGCGAGATGGACCGGCGGAAGGACATCCTCCTGTGGATGGTGAACAGGAACATCAGGGACTACAGGAGTGTCTACGGTGTCCTAAACCAGTACTACAACGACCCCGTGCACATGCATGAGAAGGCGATACAGAGCCTGTGAGAGTGTGAACCATGGTCAAGGCTGAGGAAGAGGGAGGCATCAGGGCTCGGATAGGCGCCATACTTGAGGGCGACTCAGATCCGAAGCTGGAGGCCGAGCTCCCCTTCGCCTCGATGATGATCACCCTCATGGCCGCCAGCGGCATCACCCCCTATGAGAGCTTCAAGAGGATGAGGGGCGTCCGGGTGCTGGAGAAGTTCCAGGAGGAGGGGGACGAGATAGTCCGCCTCGTCGAGGTCCTGGGCAACGACCCCCTGACCGCGATGGAGAAGCGCGCCGACGCCACCATATCAAGGCAGTACGCGGACTTCCTGGAGGGATACATCTCCTCGGTGAAGAGCGGCGGGAGCGTCATCAACTACCTCTCAAGCAAGCTGAGAGGCATCTTCGACGAGCACGCGGCGAAGGCCCAGAACTCCATCGAGAGGCTGGAGACCCTCGTCGAGGCATACATGGTTATGCTTATCGTCATTTTCTGCTTCTACATTATCTCATCGGTGACCTCTCCAACAGCCGGTATGATGGGGAACGTCGGGCTGCCGGACACATCGGCGCTGGTCTACCCCCTGATACTGGTGGTCATCCCGGTGTTCAGCCTCTTCTTCATGTATATGGCGAACAACATCCGGCCTGGCTCGCTGAAGGGCATGAGAAGACCATATTATGTCGCACTTGTACCCGGGGTGCTGTTCCTTCTCTTCTTTATAGCGTCGCAGCTGCTACCCTCTCTCTCCTTCGTGAACGAGCTCGTAAGCACCCCACTTCTGGTCACTGTTGGGCTGGTCTTCGTCTCCACGCCTTCTTGGTTGGTGTACCGTAGTATAGCGAAGAAGAACTACGCGGCTGAGGCGGCGATGCCAAGCCTTCTAAGGGATGTCACCGAGGCGAGGAGGACCGGTTTGTCACCGGAGAAGGCGATAGTACATGCCGCGGATCGCAGGGGCTACGGTCTCTTCACAGAGGACCTGAGGCGGATGATCAACCAGATCGAGTGGGGGGTCTCCCTCAGGAAGATCTACTACGACCTGTCGGAGTGGGTGAAGAGCTGGCCGGTAGTCGTGAACTTCTTCATCCTCGTGGAGACCATCGAGATCGGGGGAGGAGACGCCGATACGCTGGGCATCCTCGCCGAGTTCAGCGAGAAGACGCAGAGCATCGAGAAGGGGCAGAGGGACATGCTGACCCCATACGTCATACTCCCCTTCGTCTGGACCATCCTGATGGTCTTCACTGTCACGTTCACCATCCAGACCCTATCGAACATCCCCTCCCTAGCCTTGGGTGCCGTAGGGGGCTCTGAGATGCTCAAGGGCGCCGCCAACGACTCCTCGATAATCGAGGCTGGCATCATGTTCCACAGCTGGCTCTCCGGCTTCTTCATCGGCAAGATAAGCGAGGGGAACTTCGCCTCCGGATTCAGGTACTCCGCGCTCCTCATCCTGACCGCGTACGCCACCCTCGTCGTCTCGAAAGGCCTCGTAGTCAGCTTCATGGGGGGCCTCTTCTAGTTGCCCACCGCCTCAATCGACTTCACCCTGTCAGCATCGGCCATGATACTGCTGGTCATGGGGGCGATATTCGGCGTCAACATGGTGGCCGAGCCCTACCTGGTGAGTGACACCCTCGACGAGGGGCGGTACAACCAGATAGCCAGGCACATCCTGCTGTCGGAGGGTGAGCCAGCTGACTGGGGGGTCACTGGCAATCTCACGTACTTCGGCCTCGCCTCCGCTGGAGGCGCCTACGAGCTTGACATCGACAAGGTTGCCCGCTTGCACTCCCTTAATTCTCACTCGCTCGACTACGGGAGCATCTGGCAGGCTCTGGGAATCGAGGATGTGTCCTTTAGGATTGAGATGGAGCCCATCTTCGAAACGACCCTAAACCTCGACGCATCTCAGTCCCAGGGAGGCGAGACCACATACAACTTCTCGGTCACAACAGAACAGGATGGATACCCTCTCTCCACTCAGCTTACTTACTACGTCATATTCGGAAACACGACGTACACCACCTCAGGAACCACTGATAGCACAGGTGATGGGACTGTACAGTTCACGCTCCCTGACAGCCTCGAGGGGACAGCGCTCCTCGTCGGTTTCGCTAAGGAAGATGATGGGATGATAAGCTATGAGGTTCTCCCATTCTCTCACAACAACGCTAGCGCCCACAGCAGCGGTACATTCACCCTTCTAAGTCCCCACAACTACACCCTGGATGTGGATCTGTATAAGAACAACTCGTTGGTGAACGCCGCCTTCCTCTCCCACAGGTACAGCTTCAACGATCCAGGCTGGCTCCACGGATGGGACCAGAGAGTCCCAATCACACTCGATCACGAGGACGTAGACTCCGAGCTCACGGACTTCCCCGTCCTCATATACATCAGCAACTCGTCTGGAAGAGGTGACGATAACCTGTCCTTCATCTTCGATGAGATCAGCTACGCTAACAGGAAGAAGATCGCCGTCACGACGGCTGACGGGGCCTCACAGTGCTACGTCGAGATAGAGGCATGGAACCCCACCGACGAGGAGGCTTGGCTCTGGGTGAGGGTTCCCGCGGTATCTAACACCACGGACACGAGGCTCTACCTCTACTACGACGCTAGCCATGCAGACAACACGGACTACGTGGGCGAAGCAGGGGATGCCCCAGCCCAGAACGTGTGGGATGACGACTATGTCGGAGTCTGGCACATGTCCGAGAACCCGGGGGGCATCCCCCCGCAGATGGTGAACAGCAAGTCCAGCTTGAGCCACGGGACCAGCCACGGCTTCATGTCGGACAGCGACCAGGTGAGAGGCGTCGTGGACGGTTCCCTGGCCCTCGACGGCCTCAACGACTACCTGGACTTCGGGAACGATGTCTCCCTCGACATTACTGGGAGCATCACCATCGAGGCCTGGCTCACACTCGTTGACTACTCGGGGGCTCCGGACGCACTGACGAAGGGGACATATGATGTTTCATATTCCTTGTGGATCCGGGCTGATGGAACCGTTAGATTCGCGTTGAATAACGACCCGCTGACGAGCGACGCTTCACTCGTACCCGGAACACTTTATCACATAGCGGCGACGAGGAGCGGGAGTACGCGTAAAATATTCGTCAACGGCACAGAGGACATATCCGACAATTATGGTCTCGCGATTGGCACGACCTCAGGTCTCTTGACCTTCTCGACGGGAAGCTATCCCTACGAGGGGCAGGTCGATGAGCTGCGACTTTCAACCAGTGGGAGGAGCGATGCATGGGTCAAGGCGACCTACGAGAACGGCATAGATGACCTGACAGATTTCGGGGGCGTAGAGACCCGGGAATCTCAGGACAGCATGAACTACACGATCCCTCGTCTCCTAGACGGGAGCCCCAGGGTCCTAGTAGTCACCGGGCAGAACTCTACCCAATACTGGGCGGAGTGGGCGGCGTATCCTCAAATACCCCTCGAGGTAGGTGTAGAAATCGGAGCTGAGTATGTCATCTCTGATGTGTACAGCGTGTCATACATCGTTGAGGTTGAGGGGGCTCTCTACAGGTTCAATATGATGTTCAGGAGGCCGCACCGATATGAATAGGCGCGGTGTCGTCCACACATTGGACACGATCCTGGCGGCTGCTATCATATCCACAGTCCTGTTCTACGCCTCCCAGGTCCCCCTGGAGCTGGATCCGCCCAGCGAGAGGCCCCTAGACATCTGGGGGATGCAGGCGCTTGTAGGGGTCGATAGGAACGGGACCATTGGACGGCTTGTGGAATCGGAGAGCTGGCAGGATCTTGAAAATCTGTTGAGAGTCGCCCTCCCCTCGGGGGTCTCTTTCAACGTGACCGTATACGATGAGCAGGGGGCGGTTGTGAACGATTGTCACATCTCCAATGGAGGCCTGTTGGGACGAACAGTGGTATCCGTAGACTACCTGGTGGCCGTCCCTTCCGATGAATGTCCGATGTACCGGTTGAGGCTGCAGCTGGGAGGATGACATGACTGTGATGTCGCACAGGAAAGGGCAGGTCCTCGTCATCGCGGCCCTAGCTATAGCCCTGTCAATCCTCGCTATCCAGGTGTACCTGTACGACCTCCGCGAATCCTCGGTCAGCTCGAACTTCGACAGCTTGAGCGACTACATCCTAAGCATAGAGCAGGGATCCGGCCACGTTGTAGAGACATCGCTAGTGGACCCTGGTGGCTGGCTTCAAGGTTGGGGGAGGCGTGTGAAGCTGGACATAGACTCGAACGATATCGACGAGAATCTCACGGACTTCCCAGTCCTCATCTATCTTAGCAGCTCCTCAGGCCGCAACGACGACAACCTGTCCTTCGTCTTCGACGAGATACAGTCCGATTCGGACCGGAATAAGATCGCCGTCACGATGAGCGACGGCTTGACCCAGTGCTATACAGAGGTTGAGAAGTGGAATGCCACGAGTGAGGAGGCCTGGCTCTGGGTACGCGTGCCATCAATATCGGCCTCATCTGACACGGAGCTCTACCTGTACTACGACGCAGACCAATCTGATAACACGGCATACGTCGGAGACCCGAACTCCGCTCCGGCGGAGGCCGTCTGGGGTAACGACTTCAGGCTCGTCACACACATGAGAGACGACCCGGATACCTCACATGTTAGAGACAGCACCGAATACGATAATGATGGAACGAAGACTGCTCCCGGAGAACCTGTTGTCACGGCAAGCGGGACCATATCTGATGCACAGGAATTCGATGGAAGCGATGATTACGTGGATCTTGGAAGCGATGCTAGTCTAGATTTAAGGTCGACAAACTTCACGATCGAGGCTTGGATCTATCCGACGATTCAGACAGATAGGTGGCCCACATTTTATATTGTCGGTGTGTGGGAACTCTCATTTGGGATAGGGCAGGATAGTAACACGGATAAACTAGAGGTATGGATAGACGATAGCGTTAGTTATGCATCAGATGGTAATGTAACCTATAACGAATGGAACTATGTGGTTCTATCTTGGGATGGTTCAAACTACACTTTTTACATTGATGGCGTCATTAGTGGTTCTTCAGGCGGTTCTAGCTATCCTGACACGGGTACAACATATATTGGTAGCACTCCCCCTTTCGAGAATGAAGGGAGTTTTAATGGTACAATCGATGAACTCCGCACTTCAAACACGTCTAGAACTACTTCTTGGATCAAAGCCAGTTATGAAAGCGAGAGAGACTCTTTAGTCGACTATAAGGTAGAGGAGGCCGTCGAGACTTACTACAATGGAGAGGCCGTTGCGGATCTGGGCTCATACCTAGCTCGCTGGGAGTCCTTCGTGGGCAGGGACTACGCCTACGGCCTCTGCTACCTCAACTCCACCCCCACCTCGCAGGCTCCATACTCAGATGGGATATGGATAGACTGGGGCGTAGATGGAGTAGGTGTCACGGGGGCTTGTAGCGACTATACCTTCAACATAAGTGGGAGGGGGGCGGAGGCCGACCTCTCATTCACGGTCAACACGACAACGAGGGTCCAGCTGTCAGGCAGCTATGAGGACATGGGCGGGGAAAGCAAGGCCGTAACTGCCTCCATGCAGCTGACAACGGATGGTTCGCCAGCCCTCTACGGGGACGTCACCCCTGAGGCTAATATCTCCAATGGGTGGACGGACATGACCGCCTTGATCGATTACGCTGAGGAGGACCACGGGAACGGGACCTACACGTACACTTTCAAAGCAGATATCCCGGGGAGCGATGTCCCCGTGCGTTTCATGGTCCACGATAAGAGGGGGATATACGTTATAGCTGAGGTGACCTTGAACGAGGGGTGATGATAATCCCCTTAAATGTGGATGACGAGTAACAGAAGAGAGGTATTCTCCCTGGAGCCCATCGCCTATGCCAGAGTCCTGCTGAGCCTCGTGATGCTAGGCTACACCTCCTGGATCGACATGAAGACCCGCGAGATCTACGACCTTGTGTGGATCATATTCGGGGCTCTGGGCCTAATCCTGGGAATATACGAGATCTACACTGGTGCCATATCCATATGGGGACTCGGAATAGCCCTGGCATTCTCAGCCATCCTTTCCTTCGTCTTAGGCTATTTGGGGCTATTCGGTGGGGCAGACGTCTTCGCTTTCATTGCCTTGGCCCTTCTCAACCCGTTTCAGCCAAGAGGCCTGAATCCGTCACTGGGGACCGTATCCATAATCTACCCCCTGTCCCTCTTCTCCAACTCGGCCTTAGCTGGGGTCTCCTTTGCGCTCGTCCTCCTTTCTAGGAACCTACTTCTGACAGTGAGCGGGAAGGGGCTATTCGACGGCTATGATTCAAGCCCTTCTTGGAAGAAGCTAGTTCTGATGGCCACGGGCATGAGAGTTGACATAGGGAAGGTCCGCGGTCCCCCGTTCCAATACCCGCTTGAGAGTCTCTCGGGAGAAGGCCATCCCGATAGGGAGCTCATCGTGATGCCCGATATTCAGGACGACGAGGGGGCAGAGGAATTATTCAGGAGCCTTAAGGCGCAGGGCGCGGGGGAGGTCTGGGTCTCCCAGACTCTGCCGTTCCTGTTTTTCATCTTAATCGGCTATATCGTGACACTTGTGATAGGTGATATCGCGCTCTTCGCATTGATCAGATTGCTATCCCTTTGATGTCCCCGAGAGTGTGTAGCTTCGAGAACTCACAAACTCTCATTAGAACTCCGGGCTGATTGGAGGCTAGACCGGAACTCATGGGTCCGGGGTACAATCGCGTTGGGTGAGAGTAGAGTATGCCAGGAAAACTCGTAGCCGAGATAGTGACACTTCGTTCCCTTCAGACACTCTTACAGCAGATCGAGGCGGAGATTTCAACGTATTCCCTCCAGAAAGAGGAGTACAGCGAACTTTTGGGGAACTTCCTGAGGGACGCAGAGGAGAAGTACGGTGACGAGGACTGGTTCAAGGAGTTCTCGCTTGAGAATATAAGCGGGGACAAGCCCAAGAAGGACGACTCCAAAAAGAAGTCTGATAAGAAAAAGAAGAAGAAAAAGAAGAAAGGGGGTTCGGACAGCTGGGTCCCTTTCAAGAGTCTTGAACTCTCATCCAGCGTGCAAGGAGAGGCTGAGATAATGTTCGAGACCCTTCAGGAGATCACGGAGAAGCTGGAGGCCCTTGAGGAGTCGAAGGAGTCCATCGATGAGCTCAGAAACGTTGGCTTAGGGAACGAGGTGGTCTACGTATGCTATGTCAAAGACGGTGTCATCAGCAAGATCGTCCTGAAATCTGTGGACTCTGATGAGATATCGAAGTTCACTTTCAACATGGGCTTCTCGAAGGCCCACATATTAGCACAAAACCTCTAGAACCTCTTGATATGGCTTATCCGAGTTCACTCATGGAGGCTCGCAGGAATATCCTCGAGACGTTGTTAATCAGGTCCTTCTGTGAATAAACCCCTGCACTGTATCTGAAGTGATCGCTCATCCTCTCCGTGTCTACACCGATACCTATCAGGATCATCCCGCCCCCCTCGTATGTCAGTCTATTCTCCTCCAATGTTTCGTTGATACCCTCGTAACCATAGGGGTAGCCGTCGGAGATGACCAATATTATCCTCTGCTCCTCAACCCTGCGCTTCATGAACTCAGCAGCCGCCTTCAGTGCATCCGGCATGTAGGTTGTCCCCTCGAAGGGGACGCCTCCGATCCGTGCCCTAACGCTCTTCGAGAAGGGCTCCGAGCCATCTTTCAGGACGTATAACCTATCGCTGAAACCGTATATGGCGCACGAAGCGTTCTCGTTCACGAATGTGGCCACCGCGTCCGCCACGCAGATAGCCCTGGCCCTGTTCTCACGTTCGGCAGTCGCCATGCTCCTGCTCACGTCTATGAGGACGACGAGAGCGAAGCTCTGCTTCATGAGCTCGTCTTTTAGGAAGACGTCGCTCCTATCGCTCTTGCTGGCCACGACCTGGACGGCGTCGGCTAGGTCGAGGACCCCGAACTTTTTTCTGATGTCCTCGAACTCCAGGTTCGATGCTAGCATGATGTTGTTGAGGAGGCGCCTCGATGAGCCCCCTACCATATCCTTAGCTCTGAGGTACTCATGGTAGTCCTCGGGTGGCACCTCCACCGATTTGAACCTGGAGCCTGCGAGGTCCTCCTTAACCTTAGCCAGGATCTTCTCTTCTTTCTGCTTCGCGATCTTGTCGTTGCTGAAAACCTGCACTCCGGCAACGTCCTCTGACCTCACCCAGGTCGATGCCATCTCACCGTCTTCTGGAAGTGGGCGTCCCAGCGCTCTCATGGCATCCTTGAAGAAAGGCTCTACCTCTGTGTCATCGGGGGTCGACGTCCTTGTGTAGACGCTGCTTGTGGATGCATTCTCCGTGTAGGGAAACGTGGGGAGTTCAACGAACGGACCTTTCTCAGTGAGTCGGTCGTGTATCCATTCAGCTGTCCCCCTCAGACTTCCATCGTCTATCTCTCCTTCACCAAGTGAAGACGAAATTTCTGATTTCAGTTCGCGTAGCCTTTCTGCTATGTCACCGACAAGCTCGACCTCGGATTTTTCGAGCTCGTCAAGAGGCTTTCCTCCGAAAATATGGGCCAGTATGGCGGTCATTATCCGATTTGATGGGAGATATATCCGCTTCAGAGGTTTCAACGAGGAGGTCGCCAGAGCGTTGGCGTAGGCGAGGTCGGCGAGCCGATCCGGTTGCTCAGCCTCGATCTTTGCCAATGCGTAGACATCCCTAACAAGTGTCTCGACGAACTGTGCTGAGAGGGATTGCGTCCCAAGGAGTCTAGGTACCTCTGTCACGGTGTGAGCAGTGATGTGGGTCACTGCAGCTCTGAAGAGCCTTGATGTCCTCATCTTGCCGTCATTGTTCAAAGGGAATCTGTAGCCAAGGAACTCGATGGACTCCTGTTGGATCCTTGGTTCAGGTAACCTGACGATAGGTAGATCTTGAAAATCCAGAGTCGGATAGGGAAGGCCTCTGTCTATGAGGATCTTTATCCCATATTTGTCTTTCAGGAGGGAGTGCTTCTCAGCGTAGTCCTTGAACCCCATGACCCGTCAACCCTGGCCCCTATTCGAACACGTTCACGATGATCCTTCTCACTTCTTCCTGGACCTCGTGGCTGTCGCTTGTCAACGCGATCAGTGTCTCCTCGGCGGCCTTGATTGGCTCGACACCGTCGCTGCAGAGGACCGCCCAGTTGATGAGGTCTCCCGGGCTTGGGCCATAGGGCAGGTCTCCTTCCTGGTACTGCTTACGCATCTCAGCGCCTACTCTGAGGATACCGTAGGCGATCTCTTCGCTTGCACCGGAGCGCTTTATAATGAGGTCCTTCTCCCTGTCGGAGAGGTTCTCGCCGATGCTCTGGTAGGTGAAGTTGAGCCAGACAGACATCCGCCTCCTGAAGGCGGCGTTCAGCTTCTTGGTCCCCGAGAACTCGGCCGAGAACGGGTTCATGGCGATGACGCAGTATCCGAACTGGTGGCGGGGCACGATCTCGTTGTCCTTCTCCGTGATGACGAGGTGGCCACGTGTGTCCAGGATCGGGTTGAGCCTCGTTGCGACGTCCTGCTTCATCATGTTGGCCTCGTCGAGGTAGAGGATGCCCCCGTGCCTTAGCCAGAGGGTCACCTGCCCGTCGATCCAGTTCTCCTTGCCCAGACCGACGAAGCGCCCGATTAGGTCGTAGCTGCTCGTCTGCAGCCCACAGTTGACCTCCCAGACCGGGAGCCCCGTGAGCTCGGCCACGAGGTAGACGATGTGGGTCTTCCCCGTCCCGCTGGGCCCGATGAGGGCGCACTGCTTGAAGTGGTACATGGCTCTGACGATGCGTTCAACGTACTGCTGGCCGTCGTCGATGTACTCGGGCACCCCGCTGGGAAGCATGTTCGCAATGTCATCGAAGTAGTATCCCGGATGCAGGTCGTACTTCTGGATGTCGTACTTGTAGTACAGTGGAGAGGTGGTTATCGCCCTCTGCTTGGAGAGGTGGACTGTGATCTTACCGTTCCTCCCCTTGGTGGACATGGACTCCTGGACCTTACTGATGCTGTGCTCTCTCTTGCCCTGTTGGCCGTAACCAAGAGCCTTCTGATCAGCCATAACCTTCAACTCGCCTCAAATCTAATGCCCCTTCGTTGATTCCCCGTAAACTTAGCCCTTATCTGCAAAAAGTCAATATATAGATTCTTCAGCATCGTTCCAGTCCATTTTTCCCTTTTCCTGATACCTCGTAGCCGAATCTATTTGTGATACATACTAGAATCCAGAGAGAGACCTCTGTTTCAAAGATGAGTGTCACCTAAAACGGAGGAAAAATGTGATGTGGGTGGGTAATACATACAAAACATTATCGATTCACCCGTCTCTGAATAGTCTCCGGGAGAGAGTAGAAACTAGATGTCTCAGGCACCACCCGAGGAGGAAGCAGTTCAGCCTCAAGAGGCCCCCTTAGAAGACGAAGCCAATGTAACCGGTGAGGTATCTGAACCTGCTCCCGATGATGAAACATCGATTGGTACGCCCGAGAGCCAAGATCTGGAGGATATCCCCGATGACTCCGAGGGCGCTCCCGATGATGATGGAAGCGAAGAGAGCGTCCCAGATGAATCCGTCCCCGAGGAGGCTCCGGAGCTGGATGTTCCACCCCCGTCTCCTGAGGAGGTCGTAGACACCCTGAAGAAGCTGAGGGAGGATGTGGGGCAGATATTTGAGATCAGCTCAGAGGAGGAAAACGTCGTCATCGCCTTCTCTCTTGCCTTCTTAAGGCTAATGGAATCCTTGACGAGGAGCCTCCCCGTCGATGTTGAGGCTCTGAAAGGGCAGCTGAGGAACGCTGAGAGGGCTAACATCCTGCCCAAGGGGGAGCTCGTGGTCCTCTTCAGTGATGGTCGAATCGAGGCGGTGGACCTCAAAAAACCTGAGAATAGGGATCTGCTGGTCGACGTCGTGAGTAACGTGATGCCCAAGTTCAACGAACTGATAGGTGAGAAGAGGGGGAGGATCGAGAAGCGTATCTCGTTCCTCGCGGACGTCACGAAGGAGCTGCAGAACATCGCAGACTCGGTTACGACTGTGAGTTAATCCGTTGTTGGGCTGATGGTTGTGTCATACACGATGGTTTCCGGATGTCTCGGGTGGCTACATACATATCTACAATACCCTCTCGGAGCAATACCCATTCAATTCCAGGGGGCACTCCTGTAAGGATAATGGATAATGGGGGTCTATAGCAATCGAATCTAACGCCGAAGCGTCGCCCGCCAGAATCAGGCTCGACAAGATAGAGGGCACTAAGATCGACACATCCGTTAATCCGAACGAGGTCAACTTCGACGTCGAGGTCAAAATGGACGAGGAGAACAGAACCAACGACGAGCTGACGCTGAGTTTCCTGCTGATGATAAGCACGAAGCCGAGCCTCGTTAAATACGAGGTGGGCGGGAAGGCGGTTATATCCGGAGGCAGGAAGGCCTTCGACGCAGCCCTGGAGGTGGACGAGTCCACCCAGGTCCCCAAGATACTTCACACGATATATCAGAGGGCGTTCACCTCCCTGTTCCTGGCGTCATCCGTCATCGAGGCTCCATACCCCCCTCCGGACCTCATCCACTACCCCGGAGGTAAGCACGAGCTCAGCCCAGAAGATCAGGCGGCAATCGATGCGGCTCAGGTGGAGCAGCAGGTCGCACAATAATAATAAAAAGGGGGGGAATCAGGCCTTCTTGAAGGCCTCTTCCATTATAGTTAAGCCCTTCTCCAGAAGCTCGTCCCCTATCGTTAGGGGCGGGTGCAGACGTATGCAGTTGCCGTAGAGACCCGCCTTCAGTGTCAGCAGGCCTGCTCCTAGGCAAGTCTTCATGACCTTCGATGCAGCTTCCGGGTTGGGCTCCTTCGTCTTCCTGTCCTTGACGAGCTCCATCGCGAGCATTGGACCCTTACCCCGGACATCCCCGATGATCTCGTATCTGTCGTAGAACTCGTCGAGGCGCTTTTGAAGCTTCTTGCCCAATACTGCGGCCTGATCGACGACCTTCTCCCGCTCGATGAGCTCCAGGACCTTGAGGGCCGTGGCGCAGGCTATGGGGTTGCCGCCGTATGTCCCGCCGAGGCTTCCTGGGTAGACGTCCTTCATGAGTTCGTCTCTGGCGACGACGGCGCTCAGGGGGAGCCCAGATGCGATAGCCTTGGCCATTGTCATCAAGTCTGGCTCCACTCCGTAGTGCTCGATGGCCCACATCTTGCCTGTGCGGGCGAAGCCCGTCTGGATCTCGTCGATGATCAGCTTGATGTCGTGTGTGTCGCAGATCTTCTTGATCTCCTTGAAGTAGTCGTCAGGGGGAGCGATGAATCCGCCCTCCCCCTGGATGGGCTCGGTGATGATGGCTCCTACCTGGTCGGGCGGGATCTGGGTCTTCAGCACCGACTTCTCGATGTGGTGGACGCAGTGCAGGCTGCAGCCCGGGTACTCCAGGTGGAAGGGGCAGCGGTAGCAGTAGGCGAAGGGCGTGAAGTGGACGCCAGGTACGAAGGGTCCGAAGCCGACCTTGTAGGGGTCCCACTTCCCCGTGAGAGTGAGGGCCATGTACGAGCGTCCGTGGAAGCTGTTCTCGAAGCTGATGATCCCGGGTCGACCCGTGTGCTGGCGCACGATCTTCACGGCGTTCTCCACGGCCTCCGAGCCGCTGTTGAGCATGATCGCCCTCTTCTTGAAGCTTCCCGGTGTGACCTCGGTGAGCTTCTTTGCCAGATCGAGATATGGCTCGTAGTTGACCACGTGGATGCAGCTGTGGATGAGCTTCGCGGCTTGACCGCTGATGGTCTCGACGACCTCGTCGACGCAGTGGCCCAGGCTCGTGACGCCTATCCCAGAGGTGAAGTCGATGTAGACGTTGCCGTCAACGTCCTTCATGACGGCCCCCTTGGACTCCGCTATGGTGATAGGCTGCACCAGGTAGACCCCAGGTGGGATCAGGTCGTTCCTCTTCTCCACCAGGGCCTTGGACTTGGGGCCCGGCGGGGGAGTGACAATGTTAGGAACTTTATCCATTTCAATCTACTAACCTTTAACCTATTGAGTATTAACCGTTTTCCACGAAGTTATCCGTAAAAAGGGGTTATTTGAGTGCTATTGGGGTACCTTCTCTCCACTCTTGGGCTCCTTCACGAACAGCAGTATCATCGGGATGACAAGTGCCTCCAATCCCGCCCCCAGGGCAAGGAGCGTGTTAGGGTTGCTTTCGTAGAGGTAACCTCCAAGCGCTGGAGCCGGTAGGCTGACTATACCTGTAAGAGTGCCCATCAGCCCGAGAACCTTCCCTCTGTCCGCCTGTGGGACGATGTCCGTGATGAGGGCCTGCCAGGCGGGTCCTCCCATGTACCCTCCACCCCTGATCCTCCCACCTCCGAGCCCCCCCGCTACACCGATGACGGAGTATGCGGCCAAGAGTTGGTTGAAGTTTCGGAGGAGCAGCAAGCTGAGTGAGTCGAAAGGTCCTAGGCCCCTCGCCAACAGAATACACGGCATTCTCCCAAATCGGTCAGCTATCATGCCGCTAACAAGAAACAGGGGGGTTGAGATCAAGGTGGCCACAGATTGTAGCATACCGTACTGGGTGGTCGTGAGGTTGACCACGTCCACGGCGTAATATGAGAGGAAGCTCCACGTCATGTTCATGGCGAACCTGGAGATTATGGCGACTCCAAGCATGGCATAGATGGTCTTATGCTGCCGCTTAAATGTGGCCAGCAGGCCTTCACCCTCCCTCCTCTCCTTGGAAGCCTCAGCCTTCCTCGCCTGAGGGTCGAAGGTCTCCTTGAGGAAGATGGCTCGGACCACCGTGGCGATGAACGCGGCTACCGTGAACATCATCAGTCCGATCCTGACGCCTTTTGCGACTCCCATGACCTCTAGGTAGTATCCGCTCACGACGGGCATGAAGATACCTGGGATAGACGTCATCATCCTGTACGCGCCGAACGCTGTACCCCTCCGCTCCTTGGGCAGGGACTCGGCTATTAGTGCGTTGAACGCTGGCATGTAGAGGGATGTTGTGGCGTTCAGTATGACGCCTGGAAGGACCCAGTGCCACGATCTAGCTGTGAAAAGAAATATTGGTGCAATCACTCTCAACCCGGTTCCGAATATAATAACCCTCTTCCGACCTATCCTATCCGCAAGGATGCCTCCGGGGAGCTGGAAGAGTATGCTGCTCCCGCTCTGGATAGTGGCTAGGAACCCGACTATTGTTATGGGCGTGTTCAGCTCATCTATAAGGTACAGCGTCCACCACAGCTGCCAGAGTCCGTTGAAGATCTGGTAGAGCATGTTTGTGGTAGATATGGCCAGGACGTTCCTGTTCGAGAAAACCTGTCTCAGTATTGATGCCACTAACATCTACCTGTTTGGGGATTACCCATTCGCTCCACTAACATGGTCAGTAAATAAAATGGTTTCGATTAGAAGTATGGAAATTAGTGGGGGAAAATGGGGGTCTATGCCACCACCAGGGCCAGAACGGCTTTCTCTGTATGCATCCTGTTCTCACCCTCGTCGAACACGGCGCTCTGGGGGCCCTCGATGACGCTGTCGGTCATCTCCTCGCCCCTGTACCCGGGGAGGCAGTGCATGAAGATGGCGTCCGGCTTCGCCAGGGCCAGGGTCTCGTCGTTTATCTGGTACTTGGCGAAGGCCTTCTTCCTCTCCTCGATGTCTTTGTGGCCCATGCTGTGGAATGTGTTCGCGTAGACGACGTCCGCCCCGCTGAGGGCAGCTTCTACGTCGTCCGTGACCACCATCTCGGTGCCCCTCTTCTTGGCGTTGTCCTCGGCGAAGTCGACTATGACCTTGGCGGGAGCCCAGCCCTTGGGGACGGCGACGTTGCAGTCCATGCCCATGAGGCTGCTCCCCACCATCAGGGACTGGCAGACGTTCCACGGGTCGCCGATGTAGGCCAGCTTGTTACCCTTGATCTTGCCCTTGTGCTCCCGTATCGTCAGGAGGTCGGCAAGCCCCTGGCACGGGTGGGTGAGGTCTGTGAGGGCGTTGACAACCGGGTTCGTCATGTACTCGGCGTACTCCTCGACGACGTCCTGGCCGTAGGTCCTGATGACCAGCGCGTCGCAGTACCTGTCCAGGATCCTTCCAGTGTCCTTGATGGGCTCTCCCCGGGCCAGCTGCATCGTTTGTGGGGTCGAGTAGAAGCTCTGCATCCCCAGGTGGGCGATGGCGGCCTGGAAGCTGAACCTTGTGCGGGTGCTGTGCTTCTCGAAGACCATGGCGATTGTGCGGCCCTTGAGGTAGTCGTGGGGCTCCTTGATCATCCTCATCCTCTTGAACTCCTGCGCGACGTCGAGCATGTATCCGATCTCGACGGGGCTGTAGTCCATGAGGGTGAGGAAGTCCTTACCCCTGAAACGGTCCTTCATACTCATCTCGGATTCAGTAGGTACTAGCATAAAGCCGTCTTAACGTTTCCGCCTAAGCAAAAGAAAGGGTTCAGCCGTTGTTCCCGTTGGAGAAGGTTAGCCTCGCGTCCGTTGTGACGTTCAGACCGAGTCTCTTCAGGGGGTTCTCGTCCTCCACGTCCATGAGGTGTGTCGTATGCATCTCACAATCCTTTAGCCTGTCCAGCGAGTCGATGCACCTGCGTGCGTTCTCGTCGGATACTGAGCTAGCGGCGAGGGCGTCAAGTATCTCCTTGACGTTCAGGGACGTGCTGCTTAGACCCATGGTCTTCTTCAGGAGGATCATGCTTTCTATGACTGGCCTGGAGATCACCTCGAGGTCGTCTGGGACCCCGGCAAGGGTCTTCACGGCGTTCAGCAAGGCGGCCGACTCCGCGTGGAGGAGCGGTGAGTTCTTCCCCTGTATCATCACCTTCCTCTCGGAGTCGTCGCAGATCTCAATGGCTGCACCGCAGAAGATTCCGTTGAACCCCTTCCCCTCGTGGCTCCTCCTCCTCGCATCCTCTGCCGCCTCCCTAGCGGGGAGGACCACGCTGCGGTCCATGGGCGTGACCCCGACCTTCTCCATGATGGCCTCCATGCGCTCCAGGGTGTCATGGGTAGTCTCTCCCTCCACGAACTCCCTGTTGTACCTGAAGTGGCGCCTCACAATCTCCTGTCTGCTGGCCTCCCTGACCGCCTCGTCGTCGACTATCCCCTCTTTGGCCATGTTGACCCCCATATCCGTGGGGGACCTGATCTTTGCCATGGGGTCGTCCTCCGGGACCATCTTCTCGATTATCGCCTTCATGATGGCGAAGTTCTCCACGTCCCTGTTGTAGTTGATGGCGGTGACCCCATGGGCCTCTAGGTGGAATGGGTCGACGAGGTTATAGTCCCCCATATCGGCCGTGGCGGCCTCGTAGGCGACGTTCACGGGGTGGTTGAGTTCCAGGTTCCAGATGGGAAAAGTCTCGAACTTGGCGAAGCCCGCCTTAACCCCCCTCTTCCTCTCCTGGTACACCATGGACATGGCGAAGGACATCTTCCCGCTCCCGGGGCCTGGGGCGGTCACAATGACGATGGGCTTCTCCGTTGGCACGTATTCGGGCTTCCCATACCCCTCATCGCTGACGACTCGATCCACGTCTGTCAGATAGTTGGGGATCTCGTAGTGGATGAAGGTCTGGATGCACCTGTTCTCCAGCTTCTGTTTGAACTTGAGGGCAGCACCCTCCCCCTCGTAGCGGTTGATCACGACGGCCGAGACGTCCAAGCCCAGCTCACGGAGGTCGCTTATGTCCTTGAGGATCTGGTCCTCGTATGTGAGGCCGAAGTCCCGCCTGACCTTCCGCCTCTCAATGTCCTTCGCACTGATGCAGTGGACTATCTCGATCTTGTCCCCCAGCCTGTTCAGCATCTGCACCTTCGTGTCAAGCTCGAAACCGGGCAGGACCCTCGAGGCGTGGTGGTCGTACCTAAGCTTCCCGCCGAACTCCAGGTAGAGCTTGTCGAATTGGGAGACCCTCTCCAGGATCCTGCTTACCTGGGCGTTCAGGTACCGTTTTGTATCAAAACCAGCCTTCTTCGTCAATCAAGTACCCCCGAGAAGAGCCTGTTGCTGTTGTATCTAGATAGAGGAACTTTCATTTGAGATGATATAAAGACGCAGCACTGAAGGATTGTATGCATAGCGTAACATGATATTATTTTAAGATAAGCGTTTCGAACTTCCTGAGGTTCTTAATGACATATCAATACGCGGAAATCCTGCCTACTAACAGGCAATGATGCTGAGCCCAGTCATCTCTCGAGGTCGCTCGATGCCCATGAGCGACAGGATCGTTGGGGCGATGCTGCTGAGCCCGAGGCCACCGCACAGTTCAATATTTCTAAGGCTCGGCTCATCGCTGACGACGATGAATGGCACAGGGTTGACTCCATGGGACGGGTTCGGTGTTCCATCGGGGTAGAACATGGTCTCAATGTTCCCGTGGTCACCCGTGACGATGACGACGTATCCTTCGGACAAGCCCGCCTCGACCACCTCCCCTACGCATCTGTCCACTGCCTCGCACGCCTTGATGCCCGCTTCGAGGCCCGCAGAGTGGCCCACGAGATCGCCGTTGGCGTAGTTCACTAATATGAAGTCGTAGACGCCCCCATGTATCTCTGACAGGAGTCTAGCATTGATCTGGGGCGCGCTCATCTCGGGTATCACCTCGTAGCTTTTCACCTTTGGGCTGGGGACAAGGATCCTGTCCTCCCCGGCATACGGCTCCTCCACCTGACTGTTAAAGAAGAAGGTGACGTGGGCGTACTTCTCGGTCTCCGCTATCCTGAGCTGCCTCATCCCGTGGTCGCTGAGTACCTTTCCCATGTTGTTCTCCACCGTCCTCTGGGGGAAGGCAGCTGGTAGGCCAAGGCTCTGGTCATACACGCTCATACATGTGAGGTGGACTCTTGGGAACACTCGCCTCCGGAACTTTTCGAACTTGGACTGCGTCAGCGCGTAGGTTAACTGCCTAGATCGGTCAGACCGAAAGTTCCAGAAGATGACCGCGTCCTCGTCTCCCATGGTCGCCAGGGGCTCTCCCTCGGCCCCCTTGATGACCATGGGCTCCAGGTAGTAGTCCGTCTCGTCCCCCCTCCCATAGGCGTCATCAATCGCTCGGATGGCGTCGGTCTCCCTGTACCCTTCTCCCAAGGTGAGGAGGTTGTAGGCTCTCTCTGTGCGCTCCCAGTTCAAATCCCGGTCCATGGCGTAGTATCTACCTATGAGGGAGGCGATTTCCCCTACGCCCTTCTCCTCTATCTGCTGCAGTGTCTCCTCGATGAACGCTTTAGCGCTCCTCTCGGGGACATCCCGTCCGTCTAGGAAGCAGTGTATGAAAGCCTCCGTGAGGTCCTCCCTCCTCGCGAGCTCCAGTAGGGCGTAGAGGTGATGGGTGGTGCCGTGGATGCCCTGGTCGCTGTGGAGGCCCATGAGGTGGAGCTTGCTTCCTCGTTCCTTCACGTGACGAACGGCATCGACGAGTGCGGGTATACTGTAGAAGCTCCCGTCCTCGATGCTCCTGTTTATCTCCTCGAGGGGCTGCCAGACCACCCTCCCCGCGCCCATGGTGAGGTGGCCAGGCTCGCTTCCGCCCTGGGTCCCCTCGGGGACTCCGATGGCGTTCCCTGTGCACTTCAGTAGCGTCCAGGGGTACTCCTCCATGTACCTGTCGTTATTCGGAGTGTCGGCGAGGTGTACCGCGTTCCCTTCTTTCTCCTCTGAGTAGCCCCAGCCGTCCCTCACGACGAGGATAACCCTCATGACGCTCGTTTAAACCGGGTAAAGGATGATTAAAAGCTTGCACTACCGTAACCCCAAACGAGGCGTCTTTAACCCGGATTCTTGTTGCGCGACGTAATCCTAACGAGAATATGGAAAAACTAACTAATCCGGAAAGATTAAATTTAACAACTTGAACTAACACGAGGTTAAGAATGGGTGAATACATTCCGTCGGAATAGCCCATATAGAACCACCTTTTCTAGTCGCAACCATACAAAACGAGTAGGTGAGATGAATGAGCGATAGATTGGACTCTGACCAGAAATTCAATGACTTCAGTGAGTGGTACGACAGGATACTGCTAGAGGCCCAGATAGCCGACGACCGCTACCCCGTCAAGGGCTTCACGGTCTACACCGGCTGGGGCTACAGCATAGCGAAACGCATCTACCAGATGCTAGAGAACATGCTCGAGGAGGCAGACCACCAGCCAATGCAGTTCCCCGTGGTGATACCCGAGGACGCATTCCAGAAGGAGGAGGACCACATCGAGGGCTTCTCCGCGGAGGTCTTCTGGATCACCCACGCCGGGGACAACGAGCTGGAGAGGCGCCTCATTCTCAGGCCGACGTCGGAGACCGCCATCTACCCGATGTTCAAGCTCTGGATCAGGTCCCACGCCGACCTACCCCTCAGGATGCACCAGACATGCAACGTTTACCGCTACGAGACCAAGGCCACTAGACCCCTGTACAGGGGGAGGGAGTTCCTCTGGAACGAGGGCCACACGGCTCACGTGGACTTCGAGGACGCCGAGCGCCAGGTGAAAATAGCCGTCGAGATCTACAGGAAGGTCTATGACGCCCTGGGCCTGAGCTACCTGTTACTTAAGCGCCCCGACTTCGACAAGTTCGCCGGCGCCGTCTACACACTCGCCTTCGACACGTGGAACCCTGACGGAAAGTCAAGTCAGATTGGAACGGTGCACAACCTCGGTGAGAACTTCGCGAAAGCCTTCGACGTGACATACGAGGACGACGAGGGCACCCACAGACACGTCTCGAACACGTGCTACGGCATGGGGTTCGGCAGGACCCTGGCTGCAACCATCGCCCACCATGGAGACAACAACGGCCTGGTACTCCCCCCTGTAGTCGCCCCCAAGCAGGTCGTCATAGTCCCCATACTCTTCAGAGGAAAGGAGGAAGAGGTCGTCGCTTACTCCAAGGAGATTGAGGCGAAGCTCAGGGAGGCGGGGATACGTACGGTCTTGGACGACAATGACCGGCTGAGGCCAGGGGAGAAGTACTACAAGTGGGACATGTACGGCGTCCCCCTCAGGGTCGAGGTGGGCCCCAGGGAGGCAGATGCGAGGACCGTCACCCTGGTGAGGAGGGACAACCGGGCGAAGAGCAAGGCCTCCTTCGACGAGCTGGTCGGGACGGTCCAGGGGCTGTTCGAGGATCTCTTCGCCGATCTCAAGAGGCGGAGCAGGGAGCGGCTTGAGAGCGAGCTTGTGGACGCCAATAGCCTCGAGGAGCTCAAGGCTTACATGGAGCAGAGGAAGATAGCACGGGTGAACTGGTGTGGAGAGCCCAGCTGCGCCTTCGAGTTGAAGGACCAGGTTGCGGGAGAGGTGAGGGGCACCCTCTGGGGTGAGGGCGATGAGCCCACGGGCTCCTGCATGGTCTGCGGAGACGAGGCGAAATACGTAGCCTACGTTTCCCAAACCTATTAATCTCCCCAATTCCGGTCTCTCCACGCCTCCGACGCCTGATCCCGACCGGTTTTGGGCGTTTAACCCTGTTTTCCTCAGAGATTACTGCCTAAAAATAATAAAAACCATGTTAAAAGCAACTGAACACTAGGCGCACAAGTTAAATTAATAACACCGTATCCATAGTTGGAGGGGGCAGCATTTGAAGAGACAAGGGATTTTTTTCCTCTTAGCATTATTATGTCTGGTATCAACCACAGCACCTACCATGGGGCAGGAGGAGAGGTGGCTAGTCTCGTACAGCGTAGTGGACATGACGACAAAGCAGCTCGTCCTCGAACAAGACTACGAGACCGGGAGGAGCATCACGAACGCACCTATGTTCGCAGGGGCCGAGTACAACATTACGGTCACTCTCGACGTCGGCCTGTCCGCCCCCTACGCCAATCTCAGCCTGTGGGTGAACCTGAACCAC
>Ga0209536_100003412_pt1 | contig 25547 bp, 25 predicted proteins | sample DeeMarSeWOR28_12_FD_187461 | JGI IMG/M metagenome (GOLD analysis project Ga0209536, IMG submission 187461) | Marine sediment microbial communities from White Oak River estuary, North Carolina - WOR-2-8_12 (SPAdes) (version 2) | ecosystem: Environmental > Aquatic > Marine > Intertidal zone >...
CCCGACCGGCAAGGGGCCGAACGGCCTGCCGCTGGGGCTGCAACTCGTTGGCGCGGTCGAAGAGGAAAATTATCTGCTGTCAACGGCCGCCTGGTGCGAGCGGTATTCGCCTTTCAAGGGCCTGGCCTGAGCAGGCTGACGCGGACTGCGCTTGCAACGAATTCGGCAGACCGGTACTGTGCGCGCGCTGCGATCGGTTTGTGTAGCCGATCGCGGCTGTTGAGACCCGTAACCCGCATTTATCGGCACCGTCGCGACGACACCTATGTGCCGCGACTCGCCGAGCGAGTGCGGGCGCGTGCGTGCAACCGCTCGTTGCCCGGTTTCAGTTATAAGAGCCGAATGCGAAGCGATTGGCTTGCAGGTGTCAGTGGAGGCTGACTGACGTGATGACCGTAGTGCTGTTCTTTGGCGGACTTGCCGCGCTGACTGTGGGCGCGGACCTGCTGGTTCGCGGCGCGTCGCGTATCGCGTCGTCACTGGGGATCTCTCCATTGGTTGTAGGTTTGACCGTCGTCGCTGTCGGCACCAGTTCGCCGGAACTGGCGGTGGGGGTCGGAGCGGCGTTGTCCGGGCAAGGCGATATTGCCGTCGGGAACGTCGTCGGCAGCAATATCTTTAACGTACTCTTCATTCTCGGTTTGTCGGCGTTGGTCGTGCCGCTGGTAGTGGCACAACAGATCGTCCGTTTCGATGTGCCCTTGCTCATTGGATGCTCCCTGGTCGCGATGCTGATCAGCATGGACGGCCGTATTGGCCGCTTCGACGGCGTTCTGTTGTTGTCGTGGGCCATTGTCTATACGTCCTTCCTCGTCTGGCAGGCGAGAAAGGAACGTGACGCCAGCGTGATGGCCGAGTACGCTGATGCCTACCCGCGCATCGGGGCGCGGAACTGGCTCATCAATCTTTCATCGATTCTGTTCGGCCTGCTGCTGCTCGTTTTCGGCGCCGACTGGCTGGTCACCGCGGCGGTTCAGTTTGCAAGGCAGCTCGGCATCAGCGAACTGGTCATCGGCCTTACCGTGGTCGCAGCCGGCACGTCCCTGCCGGAGGTCGCAGCGTCGGTTGTCGCGGCAATCAAGGGCGAGCGGGATATCGCGGTTGGCAATGCGATTGGCAGTTGCATCTACAACATATTGCTGGTGTTGGGCGTGACGGCGCTGATCGCTCCGGCCGGCATTGCGGTCGCGCAATCGGTTCAGAATTTCGACCTGCCGGTAATGATTGCGGTGTCGGTGGCGTGTTTGCCGATCCTGTTCACCGGCTACCGCATCGATCGGTGGGAAGGCGGGGTATTTCTTGCCTACTACCTGGCATATACCGGATTCGTGGTCCTCAAGGCGACGGAGCATGATCTGCTCGAGCCTTTCAGTCGTGTCATGATGATCTTCGTATTTCCGATCACGATGTTGACGATCGCGATCGTGCTGGTCAGAGCCTGGCTGGGTTCGAGACAACCGCACGCTTGAGTATCGGCTCAAGAATCGGCGCAAGAGGATTTGTATTCGTCTCGTCGAAACGGTCCGGTCTCCGCTGCCGGACATGGTAACGATGTCCTTTGCTTGATCGGGGCTTTTCTGTGACCTGATGGCGTCCGCCAGTTCGAATGAACCTGTGGACATCTCTGCGCGCAGAAAATCGACGAACTTCCGGGAACTCGTTTCGGTGCGCCCGGTCTATTGACCCGAACCCGCTGACGTTGCTCGCTGGATGGCCAAAGTACCGGCCTCGCGATGACAGGCACACGGGCAAAGTGCAGGGCGGCCGCCCGGCACCCCGCAGCTGCCGCTGCAACGCGATCCACATAAATCTTGATAATCCGGTGCGCTTCGGAGGCCCAGGTTCGTCCTCAAATAACCAAAGGAGAAAGTCATGAAAAAGATCGTTGGAATTTCCGCTGCTGCTGCTGTTCTTGCGCCGTGCCTGGCTTTCGCGGAGACGCCTTTGCACGCGTACGAGTACATCAACATCAAGGCACCGCCAACCAAGGTGTGGAAGATGATCGAGGGTTTTGACGGCATGCAGGCATGGCATCCCGATGTCGCCGAAGCACGTATCGTCGAGGGCGCGCCTGGTGAAGTGGGAACCGTGCGCGAGGTGCGTTACAAGGACGGCACCACGGTTCGGCAGCAACTTACCCGGCATGATCACACCACGATGCGTATCGACTATCAGGTTGTAGGTGAGTCGCCATGGGGGCTGAAGGATTATCGCGCCGTCATGGACGTGGTGGAACTGGAACCGGGCCACTCCGCGCTGATCTGGCGTTCGAGCTTTCTCAAGGCTGACTACTCCGGCGAAGCCGACGTGGTAAGCAACGTCCAGGATGGCTACGAAGCAGGATTGGAAAGCATCAGGAAAATTGCCGAGAGCGGTTGATCAGTGGACCTGAATCGATCCTGATCTACGGTTGCGAGCGCGGGCCAAGGCCCGCGCTTTTTTTTTCGGCGCCGTACTTGCCATCGCGGTGCCCGCTGTTTCGCCGGGCATGTGCCCGACAGTACCGGCGGGCAGTGTCATGATTCTCGAATGCTTTCGCGATACCCGCATCAGGGCTACGGTTTTTTTGTCTGTCGCGAAAAAGCCGATGACGTTGGAACTCGGCAATAGCGCTCATGTCTATCGGTAGGTCGATTCGCGACCGACACTCAGAGGAGACACGATGCGCACTTACACAAGAAACAGTCCCGAAGCCGTTTCCCGCCTTGTGGCCATGGCAATCATTACCGATGCCGAGGTTGATGACCGTGAACTTGACGCGCTCGAGCGCATGGATTTTTACGGCAGCGTCGGAATCAACAAGTGGGCGTTCGGCGACGTGCTGGCGGATTTCTGCGACGACCTCAAGCGCAGGGCCGACAGAAGGGGACGCATCCGGCTGCTTGACCAACGCCACCTCGATCACGCCTTGTCTGAAGTAGACGATCCTTTGTTGCGTGCCAAGACCATTGCACTGATCGCAAACCTGGTCAGATCGGATGGACGTGTAGCGGCGCAGGAAGCTGCATTTCTTTCCTATCTCCTGAAGCGTTGGGAGTACTGCAGCGATACCGCAGATACGGCCAGATTGCACTGAGGCGCGAGCAGATGAGATGTCCTGTTTGCACCGGGTCGGAACTGAAGATGGCCGATCGCCAGGGGATCGAGATCGACTACTGCCCGCAATGCCGCGGTGTCTGGCTTGATCGTGGTGAGTTGGACAAGATTATCGAACGAACGGGTGTGTCCCGGGCGCCGGCGGCCGAGCCGCAACAATCCCGGTACGAGGAGCGTGGCCGCGACGGTCATCGAAGCACCGATGATCGCTATAATGACAAACGTCATCGCAAGCGCAGCTCGCTTTTCGATCTGTTCGATTTCGACTGAATCTCCAACGTACCTGAACGGATAACTCCGGCCGCGGCGATTACTTCTGCGGAGTGATGCCGCAGCCGGTCAGGCGATCGGGACGACCGGAGCGGCGAGCGGCCGGATGCGATGCGCATCGGCCGTTTTTTTTGAAGACGAAGTGCCCTCTACATCATCGCCAACCACAGCTGTAAGTACCACCGACGTTCGCGCCCAGTTTGATCGCCTCGAGCGATGCGCAGTCGCGGATCGGTGGCGTCTGCGGCGCACGTTCAGGCGTGCACTCGATGCCGCGCGGGCGCAGCCGATTTCGCCGGAACAGCTGGCGCGAATGACGGCCGAGGTCGATGCCGCAGTGGCGAAGGTCGATGCGCGTCGAGCACGACAACCGGTAATTTCGTACCCGCCGGAACTGCCGGTCTGCGCCAAACGCGATGAGATCGCGCGCGCCATCGGCGAAAACCAGGTTGTCATCGTCTGCGGCGAAACCGGATCGGGCAAGACCACCCAGTTGCCGAAAATCTGCCTGGAAGCCGGCCGTGGCGTTTTCGGCCAGATCGGACACACGCAGCCAAGGCGTATCGCCGCGCGCTCGGTGGCCAATCGGATTTCACAGGAATTGGGGGCTGCGCTCGGTGACCTCGTCGGGTATCAGGTGCGCTTCACCGGAAAGACCAGCCCCGACAACCTTGTCAAACTGATGACCGACGGCATCCTGCTTGCCGAGACGCAGTCGGACCGTTTTCTGAATGCGTACGACACGCTGATTATCGACGAGGCTCACGAGCGCAGCCTGAATGTCGATTTTCTGCTCGGATACATCAAGCAGCTGTTGCCCAAACGCCCCGACCTCAAACTGATCATTACTTCGGCCACTATCGACGCTGACAAGTTCTCCCGGCACTTCGACGATGCTCCGGTCGTCGAGGTTTCAGGCCGCCTGTATCCGGTCGAGACTGTTTACCGGCCGTTCGATGAGGACGATGAGGACGCACATGACATCGATTTGCCGGAAGCCGTGGTCAACGCGATCGATGATGTCGTCATGCAGGGTGCAAGCGGCGACGTGCTGGTGTTCCTTCCGGGCGAGCGCGAGATTCGCGAATGCGCCGAGGCACTGCGCAAGCATCCATCCCACGGACACCGGTCGGGGCGAATCGAAATCCTTCCCTTGTACTCTCGTTTGTCAGCGCAGGAACAGGAGCGGGTTTTCAGTTCGGGCGGGCCGCGGAGGGTCGTCCTGGCGACGAACGTCGCCGAAACATCCCTGACGGTCCCCGGCATCCGCTACGTGATCGACTCCGGACTGGCGCGTATCAATCGTTATAGTTTCCGCAACAAGGTGGAGATGCTGCAAGTGGAAAAGATCGCGCGCGCCTCCGCCAATCAGCGTGCCGGGCGTTGCGGACGTGTCATGAATGGCGTGTGTGTTCGCCTTTACAGCGAGGACGACTTCAATTCGCGCCCCGAGTTTACCGACCCGGAGATTCTGCGTTCATCTTTGGCCTCGGTCATATTGCGCATGCAGTCTTTGCGTCTCGGCGATGTCGCCGAGTTCCCCTTTGTCGACTCGCCGGCCGCGAAAGCGATTGCCGATGGTTACCAGTTACTCGTCGAACTGGCGGCGGTGGATGAGCAAAAACGTCTTACGGCTGTCGGACAGCGATTGGCGAAACTCCCGATAGACCCGCGAATTGCGCGCATGATCGTGGCGGCGCACGAGTTTGGCTGCCTGCGCGAGATCCTGATAATTGCTTCCGGTTTGTCGGTGCAGGATCCGCGGGAGCGCCCGGCAGACAAACAGGAGGCCGCGACGCTGGCGCACAGTGAATTTTCCGACGAACGTTCCGACTTTCTCGTCTATGCGGCGATGTGGAACTGGTTCGAGGAAGCAATACGCCACAAGCAGTCAAATCGCAAGCTGGTGCAGGAGTGTCACAAGCGGTTCCTTTCCTACGTGCGGTTACGCGAATGGCGGGAATTGCACGGGCAGCTTGCGTCGATGACTGCCGAAATGGGATGGCATCCGAACGAGAAGCCGGCGCGTTACGAAGAAGTGCACCGTGCGTTGCTTAGCGGTTTGCTTGGCAACATCGGTTTCAAATCCGACGATGCCGGCGTCTACCTGGGAGCGCGCGGCATCAAGTTCGTCGTGCACCCGGGCTCGGCGATGAAAAAACGCAAGCCGAAATGGCTGATGGCGGCTGAATTGACCGAAACGACGCGCCTGTTTGCTCGCTGCGTGGCGCAAGTCGATGCGACGTGGATCGAGAAACTGGGAAGCCACGTGGCGAAAAGCAGTTATCGCGATCCGCGCTGGTCGCGCGAGATGGCCAATGTCGTGGCGACCGAACAGGTCTCGGTGTATGGCCTCATCGTGGTGCCGCGCCGCCAGGTGTTGTATGGGCCGATCGATCCGGTGGCGGCCCGGGAGTTGTTCGTTCGCGGTGCGCTGGTGGCGGGGGAAGTGAATTCGCGCGCGCCGTTCCTGCAGCACAACCGGCGCCTTATCGAGCAAGTGAGCGAACTCGAGCACAAGTCGCGACGCCATGACGTGCTGGTCGACGAGTCCGCCATGTTCGATTTCTTTGACGAGCGCGTGCCGCAGGGGATCTGGTGCTGGGCCGATTTCGAAAAATGGCGGCGCGAGGCCGAACGCGGCAACCGGGAACTGCTGTTTCTGAAGCGGGCCGACCTGATGCGCCATTCCGCCGAGCAGGTAACGATCGATCTGTATCCGGACAGCATCGCGCTCGCCGGCCATCGCCTGGCGCTGTCATACCGCTTCGAGCCGGGCCACCCGATGGACGGCGTGACCATGACCGTGCCGCTGGCAGCGCTCAACCAGATCGATGAGCGCCGTTGCGAATGGCTGGTGCCCGGCCTTTTGCGCGACAAGATTACCGAGTTGCTTCGCGGACTTCCGAAGGGTGTTCGCAAGCACTTTGTGCCGGTTCCGCAGGTGGTGACCGCTGTGCTCGGTTCGATGAAACCCGATGCGCGTCACCTCACACAGGCGTTGGCGCAGGCGCTGCACAGCAAGACCGGGATCGAAGTGGCCGCTGACATGCTGCAGGCGGTGGAGTTGCCCGTTTATCTGCAGATGAATTTTCGCGTCGTGGATGACAAGGGTGACGAGATCGCGATGGGCCGCGATCTGGTCAGTCTGCGCGGTGAACTGGGCGTCAAGGCAATGCGCAGTTTCACCGAAACGGCGGCGACGCAGTTCGAGCGCAAAGGCCTGCGGCGCTGGGATTTTGACGAAATACCCGAGATCATGGAGGTTGATCGTGCCGGCGCCAGGGTGGTGGGGTTTCCGGCCATCGTCGATGAAGGCGATTCGGTGGCGTTGACGCTGGTCGATACCGAGGTCGAGGCCCTGCGTTTGACGCGTCGGGGGCTACGCCGTTTGCTCCGTCTGGCTCTGCCCGAACAGTTCAAGTTTCTTGCGCGCAACCTTCCCGGTTTAACTGAAATGTCCTTGCGCTATGCGTTGCTTCTGGAAGACCAGGGCGCGCGTGGTAACAAGGCCTCGGTGACAGACCGCTTGCGTGATGAGTTGATCGAGGCCACCTGCGACCGCGCGTTCTTCCTCGACACCGGTCCTGCGAAAGCCGGGCCCGACACCACCGGCCAGAATGACGTGATGGCGGTGCGCGACCGCAAAGCCTTCGATGCCCGGGTCGCAAAAGCGAAAGTACGGCTGGTCGAAGTGGCAAACGAGTTGTGCCGGATTACCGGCGAAACTCTTGCGCACTATCAGACCCTGCGCGGCAGACTGAACGATCCGCGCTTTGCCGCGTGGCCGCGCTCGCTCGCCGATACTCGCAGCCATCTGGCTGCTTTGCTCGGTGAGCGGTTCATCGTCACGACGCCGTTCGAACGCTTGCGACATTTTCCCCGCTACTTGCAGGCGGTCGGCGTGCGCCTGGACAAGCTCGCATCCAATCCGGAGCGCGATGCCAGCTGGCAGGAGCAGTTGACACGTTACTGGCAGATGTATTCCACCCGCATCGAGCAGGACCGGTTGCGCGGCGTGAGCGATCCCCGGGTCGAGGAGTTCCGCTGGATGCAGGAAGAATTGCGGGTATCGCTTTGGGCGCAGCAACTGAAAACGCCATATCCGGTTTCGTTCAAGCGACTGGAAAAATACTGGGCCGGGCTGTAGGCCGACGCAGATGGAGCAGAAGCATCCGGAAGCGGTGCCGGCCGGGTGCCTTGACGCTCCGGTCCGGCGAGCGCCGGGGTCTGGTCCGTTTCTTGATTGAACGAATGGCTCCCTGTGTTGTTTTCTTGGTGACCGTGTTCAAGGAGGTTCCCGGACGTGTCTGAGAACGCCCGATTTTTCTGGGCTGACCGCATGCGAGCCAGCGGGATTCATCTTGGCATCAGCATGGCAATTGCCTTGCTGGCGGCCTTGCTGGTTTTCCTGCTCTGGTACCCGTACCCCTATCGCGAAGTATCGGGTGGGCGCGAACTGTTTCTGATTCTGGTTTCGGTTGACGTGGTCCTCGGACCGCTGATTACGCTGGCAATTTTCAACAGATCCAAGCCCCGGCGGGAACTGGTTCGCGACCTTGCGATTGTCGGCCTGATTCAACTGTCTGCCCTTGGCTACGGCATGTGGACCGTATTTGTCGCACGGCCCGTGCACCTGGCGTTCGAAATCGATCGCTTCCGCGTGATCCATGCGGTTGACGTGCCCACGGAAATGCTGCCGCAGGCACCGGAAGCCATGCAGTCACTCCCCCTGTTCGGGCCGACGTTGGTTGCGGTTCGCCCGTTCCGCAACCCGCAGGAAAGTTTCGAGGCGACCATGGCAGCATTGCAGGGCGCACAACTTGGTGCGCGGCCCGACTTCTGGCAGCCTTATCCGGAAGCGCGCGAGCGGGTGCTCGTGGCGGCGAAGCCGGTACGCGAACTCTTGCAGCGCTTCCCCGACAGCGCCGGGCATATCGAGCAGGCGGTCATGGATTCGGGGCGTTCGCTGGACTCGTTGAGGTATCTGCCTCTGGTGGGAAGAAAATCGGCCTGGACGGTGTTGCTCGACGCGGCTACCGCCGAGGCCGTCGGCTTCATACCGCTCGATTCGTTCTGAACCGGTCGATTGCCTGCGGCTGCGCAGGCGGGCTCCTGCTAACATGCGTGCTTGGCGCGGGCGCGCATGCGAATGTTCGCTCCGCGGCGTGCGGGAGCCACGAGACACAATGGAAAAATCTTTCAAGAGCGAAATCGAGCTGCTGCGCCTTGGGCAAGGTCAGACGTTTCACGGCGAGGGGATTCTGGCCATCACCAAGGCTTTGCTCCAGTCCGGTGTGTCCTATGTCGGCGGCTACCAGGGCGCCCCTGTATCGCATCTGCTCGACGTCATGGTGCAATCGGCCGATTACATGGACGAGCTTGGTGTTCACGTCGAGGCCTGCTCCAATGAAGCGTCCGCTGCGGCGATGCTGGGCGCATCGATCCACTATCCGATCCGCGGCGCGGTGACGTGGAAGTCCATCGTCGGCACCAACGTCGCGGCCGATGCCTTGTCCAACCTGTCTTCGCCCGGGGTCAAGGGCGGGGCGATGATCGTGGTCGGCGAAGACTATGGCGAGGGGGCCAGCGTCATTCAGGAACGGACTCACGCATTCGCGCTGAAGTCCACCATGCTGATGCTCGACCCGCGTCCCGATCTGACGAACATGGTTCGCATGACCGAACACGGGTTTCGCCTGTCCGAGGCCTCCAGCATGCCGGCGATCCTCGAACTGCGCATTCGCACCTGCCATGTGCGCGGCAGTTTCGTATGCAAGGACAACGTGGCGCCGGCGATTTCAACCAGACAGTTGCTCGACCGCCCGGCTGACTTTGACTACTCGCGGCTGGCGCATCCGCCGGTGACCTTCCGCCACGAAAAACTGAAAGTGGAGCAGCGGATTCCGGCGGCGCGGGCCTACATCGCCGAACACAAGCTCAATGAAATATTCGAAGGGGCGCGCGATGACGTCGGGTTGATTGTGCAGGGCGGGTTGTACAACTCGTTGATCAGGGCGCTGCAGCAATACGGGTTGGCCGATACCTTTGGCCAGACGGTCATCCCGATTCTGGTATTGAACGTAACCTTCCCTCTGGTGCCGGAGGAAATCGCTGATTTTTGCCTCGGCAAGCGCGCGGTGCTAACGCTCGAAGAAGGCCAGCCGGATTTCATCGAGCAGGATATTCTGACGATGCTGCGCCGGCGCGATATCAACACGCCAATACACGGCAAGGACCTGATTTCCGCGAGCGGCGAGTACACCGTCGAGGTGATGGCGCAAGGGCTGGAGCGGTTTTGTGAACGTTATCTTGCGGACGTTGATATCGAAAGCGGCAGGCAATGGCGGGCGGGTAACCTTGCGCGGCGAGAGGAAGTCGCGGCGCAATTGTCGTCTTTGCTGCCGCCGCGACCGCCGGCTTTTTGCGTCGGGTGTCCGGAACGTCCGGTTTTCTCGGCATTGAAACTGGCGCAACTCGATGCTGGGCCGATACACATCGCAGCCGATATCGGGTGCCATGCGTTCAGCACTTTCGAACCGTTCTCGTTCGGGCATTCGATACTCGGTTATGGCATGAGTCTGGCCAGCCGTGCCGGCGTGTCGCCGATGATGAACCGGCGTGTGCTGGCCGTGATGGGCGACGGCGGATTCTGGCACAACGGACTGCTGACGGGGGTGCAGTCGGCGTTGTTCAACGGCGACGACGCTGTGTTGGTGATTTTCAAGAACGGTTACACGTCCGCGACCGGAACGCAGGAAATCATTTCCACGCCGGACGAAGACGTCAAGCAAAGCGCCAGGCTCAAAAACCAAAGCCTGGTTGACCGTAACCGTACCATTGAGAACACGCTCCGGGGTCTGGGCGTGAAATGGATGCGCACTGTCCACACCTATCATGTCGACAAGGTACGCAAGGTTTTTGACGAGGCGTTCAGTACCCCGTTCGACGGACTGAAAGTCATCATCGCGGAAGGCGAGTGCCAGCTCGAACGACAACGCCGCGTCAGACCATGGGTCGCCGGCTTGCTGCGTGCGGGCAAACGTGTTGAGCGTGTCCGCTACGGTGTCGACGAAGACGTCTGCACAGGCGATCATGCCTGCATCCGGCTTTCCGGTTGCCCAACCCTTACGTTGAAGGACAATCCCGACCCGCTGAAAGTCGATCCGGTGGCAACAGTCATCGACGGTTGCGTCGGTTGCGGATTGTGCGGCGAGAACGCCCACGCCGCCACCCTGTGTCCGTCGTTCTATCGCGCCGAGATCGTTCGCAACCCGAAATGGCATGAACGCTTGCTCGGCCGTGTGCGGGCCAGCATGTTGCGCCTACTGCAAGCGGCCTGACGCAGTGAACGCAATGAACACAACGAAACGCCCGATCACCGTGTTGATCTGCGCGCTCGGCGGTGAAGGCGGGGGCGTGCTGGTGGAATGGCTGGTGCGCACCGCGACGGCGCTTGGCTATCCGGTCCAGAGCACATCCATCCCGGGCGTGGCGCAGCGCACCGGATCGACAACTTATTATCTCGAAGTGTTTCCCGTTCCAGTCGCTGAGCTTGGTGGGAGACAACCGGTGTTCAGCCTCTACCCGGTGCCCGGAGACCTCGACATACTGGTGTCCTCGGAGTTACTCGAGACGGTTCGACAGATTGGTAACGGCATGGTGTCGCCAACCACTACCAGGGTTCTGACCTCCACCTCACGCACGTTGACCACCGCGGAGAAAATGCAGGCTGGTGACGCACGTGTGCCGGTCGAAGAACTGCTTTCTCTGGTCAGGAAATCCAGTGCCGAACATCATGCCTTCGACATGACGCGGATCTCAAACGAAGCGGGTACCGTCGTCAGCGCCGTACTGATGGGCGCGATCGCGGGCAGTGGCTGGTTGCCGTTTCCGTTCGAGGCGTTCGAGGCAACGATTCGCCAGTCGCAACGCGGAGTCGACGCCAGTCTGGCCGGGTTCGCGCGCGCGGCCGACGCCGTACGAGCGCCTGCTCCGGAAAAAACTGCCGATGGCATGCCCGAAAGCAGCAGCAAAGAACCTGCGCCGCAGGAGGTCACGGACTTTCCCGAGCCGTTGCGCGAGGTAGTGGCTCTGGGTTACGCGCGTCTTGTCGAATACCAGGGGCGCAGCTATGCACGATTGTATCTGGCGCGTCTGCGAAGAATCGTCGAGGCCGAGCGGGCCGCCGACCCCAGCGGCGAGCAGGGATTCGCTGTGGCTTTGGAGACGGCGCGCTATCTGGCGCTATGGATGGCGTTCGATGACATTGTGCGTGTTGCAGACTTGAAATGCCGAGGCGGCCGTTTTGCACGCGTGCGCCGCGAGGTCAAGGCGCGCCCCGACGAACTGGTTCGTGTCTATGATTTCTTCAAACCCGGGATGCCGGAACTGGCCGGTTTGCTGCCCGCGTTCCTGGCGCAGCCGCTGCTTCGCTGGGACGCCCGGCGCAGGCGCAAGGGCAAGACCGGGTTTGCCGTCGCGCTCAAGGTCGGAGCGCACAGCTTGTCAGGATTTCTCGCCCTGCGCGCCGTCGCCGGTATGCGCTGGTTACGCCCGCGCGGCATGCGCTTCGCGCTGGAACAGGAGCTGATTGAGCGCTGGCTGGGCGGCATCGTTCATGGAATGGACGCAGACTGGCAGGTCGGATTTGAAATTGCTGCCTGTGCGCGTCTGATCAAAGGCTATGGATCTACCAACGAACGCGGCAAGGAAAACCTGCTGCATGTTCTGGCGCACTTGATCGACATCAGGTTTGACAGTGTTCAGGCACGCGCCGATGCGATCCGTTCGGCCCGCGAGTCGGCAATGTGCGACGATTCCGGCAAGGCGCTGGATCGGGCGCTGGTAAATGCGGGCGCTCCCGCCCGGCCCGCCAAGGCGCAACCGGTCATCTGGGTAAAAAAACCGCGCCGTACGGCAGGATAGATTGCCCGGGAGGTCGGAGGCATGCCCGGCCGGTGGAAAGATCGTCGCGTATCTGCTGTTCCGCGCGGGCTCTAGTTGCGGCCACCGCAACTGCGCGCTTGGGCGAACACCACTCCGTATGCCGGATCGCGATCATTGTGATACCGGCCGACCAGCACTCCGGCACTGACGGCATTCAGGCCCTGCGGGTGGCCCGAAGTGCGCTGAAAGCGTACGCCGGGGTACTCGCGTTCCAGCAGTCTGGTCCATTCTTCGATCGAATAAATGACGCGGCTCATTGGCAGTTGCCGCTGCAGCGAATGAGGCGTTGTGCGCAGTTGATGCGATCGAACGCCTGTGCAGCCTGATTGTCGATGTCGCCGCCAGCATGATGCAGCAGAGCACTGTTGCAATGCCGGCGTTTCGTGACGTAGGCGGGTGATCCGAGCCATTCGACATTCGCACACCCGGGGCTGCCTATCCCGAACTGAATGCCGAGTTCATATTGAGCGCAGAATGCGCCTCGATGTTGAACATTGCCCTCGATATGCCAGTTCCCGTCCTCCAGCAGCCAGGCGCGAATGTCGCCATAGAAAAAATCCAGCCGGCCGGGAGAGCGCTCACCGCCGAGGTCATTGCTCCGGCGCGGTTCGGTGGCGAGTTTGCGCACCTCGTCGGCCGTCGCGGGAAGTGCCGAAACGATGCATGAAACGAGAAAAAATACTGTGCATAGAATACGTTGCATCAGCGCAATCTATCACGCCGGAGAACCGTCTGCCAGAGCGTTGACAAGCCTTCAGCGTGGTTGAATACTGGACCCTCCCTACCGATGGTGCTACGGAGAATCAAATGAGAACCGTACAACAATTACTGGATGAGAAAGAGCACCGGCTTTTGACAATCGCGCCGGATGCGAGCGTGCTCGATGCCCTCAAGCTCATGGCCGAAAGGGATGTCGGGGCACTGGTGGTGCTCGATGGAGAGAGGCTGGCCGGCATCTTCTCGGAGCGCGATTACGCGCGCAAGATTATCCTGTTCGGAAAATCTTCGAAAGAAACATCGGTGAGCGAGATCATGACCTCGAAGGTTGTCTGTGTGCGGCCCGAACAGACTGCTGACGCATGCATGTCGCTTATGACGGATAAACGGGTGCGGCACCTGCCGGTGTTGTCCGGAAAGAAGGTCGTTGGCATCATTTCCATCGGCGATGTGGTGCGAGCAATGATCTCCGATCAGCAGCACACGATCGAGCAACTTGAACAGTACATCATGAGTTGAGCGCGGTGCTGACTTGCATGTCGCATATGCGGTCCACTGCCGTTTTGTTCATTGTTCTGTGCGTTCTATCCGCATGCAAGACACCGTCGTCGATGATGGGCAGTGAAATCGGATGTTCGACCGGAGGTGTCGAAATTCTCGACAGCGCGTTTTCGCGAAAAGGCTCTGCGACAACCTGGTGCGTTCGCTGCACCGACAGTGATTTCAGCAAGACCTATATCTGCGCGAGCAATCCCGAGCGCGACCGGATGCAGTGCCGCGAGGTGCCAATGGGTCCGCCTTGCGAATGAGGCGCGATCCGGGGACAAGAAAATAGTGCGCGGGCATTCGTAACGGGCCAGTGGCGGTTTCGTCCAAAGGGGATTTGAGTTTCTTGCCGCTGGGTGACCGCGCCCTGTTGCTGGAAGCTGGCAACACGGCCGATCCCGAGACGGTGTCCAGGGTCCGGGCGCTTGCCGATTACCTTGCACAATTGCACTTGCCCGGCGTGCTCGACCTGGTGCCGGCCTTGTGCACCATCGGCATTCACTATGACCCCGAGCAATGGCGCGATGGATCCGCAGCGCGCTCGCCGTATGAACTGCTCGTGGAGCATATACGTACGGCGCTGCCGGATCCGGCAACACTGGTTTCGTCCGAAGGCCACGCGCGGGAGATTCCCGTCTGTTACGAAGCTGATTGTGCTGCGGACCTGCCCGCACTGGCGCGAAAGCTCGGATTGTCGCGCTCACAAGTGATCGACATCCACAGCGCCGTGGAATATTCCGTTTACATGATCGGATTTGCCCCCGGGTTCGCCTATCTCGGTCCGCTCGATGCAAGGCTCGTGCTGCCGCGCAGGAAGACGCCCCGCACCCGCGTACCTGCCGGCAGCGTAGCGATTGCGAATCAGTACTCCGGTATTTATCCGGGCGAGCTGCCCGGCGGATGGCACCTCATTGGGCGCACGCCTTTGCGATTGTTCGATCCGTCGCGTACACAGCCCTCCCTGTTGAAAGCAGGCGACCGGGTGCGATTCTCACCGATTGATGCGGCGAAGTTCCGGCGCCTGCAAAGTGAAGCGCAATGACGATAGAGGTGATCCGGCCCGGCTTGCTGACTTCGGTGCAGGATCTTGGACGGTTCGGCATGCAGCACTTCGGGGTGCCTGTCAGTGGCGCGATGGACGGCTATGCGTTGCGGGTGGCGAACCGTCTGGCTGGAAACGAGTACAACGCCGCGGCTCTGGAAGTGACCCTCGCCGGCCCGGTGCTGGAGTTCCTTGACGATACGCTGGTAGCGCTCACTGGCGGTGACCTCGAAGCGGCAATCGACGGCAAGCCGCTGCCGATGCATAGGCCGGTTTGGGTTGCGCGAGGCCGGCGGCTGTCCTTTGGGCGCTGCATCACCGGTTGCCGTGCCTACCTGGCATTCGGGGGCGGCATCGATGTGGCCCCGGTGCTTGGCAGCCGGTCGACCTATGTGCGCGCGGCGCTTGGCGGTTTGAATGGGCGCGCGCTCGTGGCCGGAGACCGCATCATCGTCGCAGGGAACACCCAGGCAGGGAGCGCCCGGGCATCGTGCTCGAAGTTGCGCGACTTGCCGGCCTTCTCGCGCGATGGTTTCGCCGCGCCGCGCTGGTCGGTGCAGGTTCGTACCGAACGTTTGTTGTTGCGGCCGCAGCGCATCCGTTTTGTCGCCGGTCGCCATTGGGAATATCTGAAGGCAGGCGTACGCGCGGCCTTTACCAGCGAGAACTTCCAGGTCAGCGCGTCCTCCGACCGCATGGGGTACAGGCTGGAAGGCGTGCGGCTGGAGAGCGGAGAGCGAGGCGAAATTCACTCGGAGGCAGTGGCGTTCGGTACAGTCCAACTGCCGCCGGATGGGAATCCCATCGTGTTGATGGCCGACCGCCAGACCATCGGCGGCTATCCGCGGCTTGGCGAGGTGGCCAGCGTGGATCTTCCGCTGCTGGCACAACTCAAACCGGGTGACGCGTTGCGATTCGAGCTTATAGACCTTGCCGATGCCCAGGAACTGGCCCATGCTCAGGCCGTTGCTCTGGAGCAGATCGCCGCGTCGATCGAGGCGGGAATGAGCGAATGAACGGAGACAAGGCATGAGCAGGTCGATCGACCTCAATTGCGACATTGGCGAAGACGACAGCGAAGAGGGCGGGCGGCGCGAAGCGGCAATACTGCCGCATGTCAGTTCGGCCAACGTGGCCTGCGGGCTACATGCCGGCGATGCCCATGTCATGCGGCGAACCATGCAGGCGGCAGCCGAGCTGGGGCTTGCGGTGGGCGCCCACCCGTCACTCGCGGACCGTGCCGGGTTCGGCCGGCGGGAACTGCCGGTCGATGCGCAGGAAGTGTACGAACTTACGCTCTATCAGATTGGCGCTTCAGCGGCGCTGGCCCGGTCTGTCGGCGCCCGTTTGAATCACGTCAAGCCCCATGGCGCCTTGTACAACATGGCGGCCCGCAATCGTGCCCTCGCGGACGCGGTTGCGCACGCGGTGCGCGATTTCGACGCTGGCCTCGTGCTGTTTGGTTTGTCGGGATCGCAACTGGTTATTGCGGCTGGGGAGCTCGGGTTGAAGAGTGCCAGCGAGGTATTTGCCGACCGCCGCTACCAGGCCGATGGAAGCCTGACGCCGCGTACCGAAGCGGGTGCCCTGATTCATGACGTTGAAGAGGCCGCGCGGCAGGTTCTTGACATGATCGAGCACGGAGTGGTGCGCACGCGCGATGGCGGCGAGGTGCCTGTTCGTGCCGAGACCGTGTGTATCCATGGTGACGCTCCTGCGGCACCGCGATTCGCGCAACACCTGGCGGAAACGCTGGCGCAGGCAGGTGTATCGTTGCGAGCCGTCGGCCGGGACGACTGAATGGTTCCGGTAAATACTTTATAATCCCACTGTTCTACCAAGCCGCCGCGCAAACCGGCGGCTTTTTCGTTACCTCGGCCGGGGCTGCCAGGCAGGCCTGCGTCATTACAACGGGATCGATACGTTGATAAAGCTTCTCATTTCGCTCGGCATGGTGGCGTTGCTGGGCCTGCTGCCCGCGACTGCCGCATTCTCCCAGTCAAAGGAATCCGAGGCGGCTCAACAGGACATTAGCAAGGCGGTGAGTCCCAACAAGGCCAAGCGGCGTTTTTTCTTGCGTAACGAGTACAGGGAGCGCGAAGACAACGCTGCGATCAACATCTTTGAGGCCTTGTACGATCTTCCGCTCAATGACGATCTGGTGCTGAGAACGCAGGTTCCGTATGTCACGAACAACCCGACGACGGGCTCCACAAGCAACGGGCTTGGCGACATCACCAATGTGCTCGACTACCGATACAAGAGGGAAGGCAGCAATTCCTACGCTATTGGCCTGGAAGCAAGATGGAATACTGCGGCCGACCGGGCTCTGGGCGTTGGCAATACGCTCCTGGCCCCGACCTGGTCTGCGACGATCAGCGTACCGAAATACAACACAATACTTTTTCCCCAGGCGCAGATTTTCTTCTCGGTCGCTCACGACGACGGGCGGGAGGAACTCAACTACACGGCTCTCAAGCCGCGCTGGCTGACCAAACTCAAGAACAGGTATTACACCTTCGTCGAGCCGGTGGTTTACATCGATCATGAAAGCGACAACAAGACCACGGGTGTGCTGGAGGTGGAACTGGGCCGATTCGTCAACGCGCAGACGATGGCTTACGCGAGACCGGGTGCCGGACTGTGGGGAGAAACCGACTCGCGCTACCTGTACGAATGGAACTTCGAGATCGGTGCGCGTTATTTCTTCAAGTGAGGCCGCTACCGGGTAACACCGGCTTGCAGTAACGATCTTCCGCGCGCGACGCGCGCGTTTTCCGCGATGTTCGTCACCCTTGCAGGATACAGGGAGCGTCTGCCAGGCAGTCGCCGCATCAACGACGTTGTGCCTGGCATAGGTGCAGACTTCGATCAGGGCATTCTGAAGGCTTCGACACCGATCCGTATGGTGACTTCGTCACCGATGGTCGGGACGTACTTTGTCATTCCCCACTCCGAGCGCCGGATGCGCGTTTCGGCATCCGCCCCGCAAACCGGTTTCTTGTGAATCGGATGCTCGCCGCAGTTAAAGCGTGTAATTTGCAGTGAAACCGGAAGCGTCCTGGCCAGCATGGTCAGCCGGCCATCGGCCCGGACGGGACGCATTCCGTCAAACACGACCGTGTTCGAGACGAAGGTCATCGTCGGATACTGGTCCACGTTGAAGAACTCCGGTGCCCGCAGATGCTCGTCGCGCTTTGCCAGTCCGGTGTCGATGGAAGCGGTGTCGATCACGATCTCGATTCGCCCGCTTTTGCTCGCGGTGTCGAGCACGATTTTTCCCGACGTGCGGTCAAACGTACCGCGCGCCGTTGACAAACCCAGGTGGTCTATTTCGAAAGCCGCGTAGGTATGCTTCGGATCGACGGCGTACGACACCGGCGCGGCCAGCGCGCGTGGGTGGAATGCCGGCAGCAGCGCCAGTGCGGCCGTTGCCAGCGTGATACGGGACAGCAGCTTGCGGTTCGCCATTGTCGTCCTCCAGGTCAGACCTGCCTGCCTGAACTCTAGCGCAGACCATCGATCGGGTCATCCGCCCGGCAGGGCAGGACCGGCCTGCGGCCGGGTCGCCGGCGCGACGCCGCCGACGCCTTGACGCGTCAGAGGTGTGCGGACACACTTCCGGTCCATGGCTCCCGCGCATATCAACATCGGCTGTTTGATTATCGGCGACGAGATTCTTTCCGGGAAGCGGCAGGACAGGCACTTCCCCAAAGCAATTGAAATCGTGCGCGCGCGCGGTCTTTCGCTGTCATGGAGCATGTACCTGCCTGATGATCCGCAAGTCATCACCGATGTGTTATCCAGCACGATGGCGCGTGATGACGTGGTGTTCAGTTTTGGCGGCATAGGCGCTACCCCGGACGATCACACGCGCCAGTGCGCGGCACGGGCTGCCGGCGTCGGCCTCGCGCTGCACCCGGACGCGAAGGCCGAGATCGAAGCGCAATTTGGCAAGGACGCCTACCCACGGCGAATTGAAATGGGCGTGTTTCCGGAGGGTGCGCGCATTATTCCCAATGCCTATAACCGGATTCCCGGTTTCAGCATTGGCAGCCATCATTTTCTGCCGGGATTTCCCTCGATGGCCTGGTCGATGATGGAATGGGTGCTCGATGCCGAATACCTCGACCGGCATCGTGATACTCCCCCGGTCGACATTGCCATCGTTGTCAGGGATGCTCCGGAAAGCCAGTTGATCGATTTGATGAACGAATGCCTCAGGCGGTTTCCGGCGTGCAAGGTGTTCAGTTTGCCGACGCTGGTCGCCGAAGGCAGGCGCGTGGAGCTGGGTGTCAATGGCGAGGCGCGTGAGGCTGCCCGGGCGCTGGATTTTCTCAAACTGGGGGTGAGCGACCTCGGCTTCGACTGGGTCCCGCGGCCCTGATACACGGCGATTCTGCGGCGACTCGTCCTGATCGATTAACCCCGTTTCACTGTTTCCGTCGTTCATATCATCACCAATCCACTGAAGGAGGTTGTGATGAAACGATGGATATTAATCCTGGCTCTGTCGGTGCTGAGCTCCCCGGCGCTGGCGGCGGGGCGCCTGGCCCAGGTAGAGGTCGTCGATGCCTTGTCGGGCAAGTCCATGGCGGTCTATTACGACAACGGGCGTTACTACATCGCCGGCGTGCCGGGGCGGGAATATTCGATCCGGCTGCGCAATTGCACGCATGCCGACTTGCTGGCGGTCGTTTCGGTCGATGGAGTGAATGTCGTTACCGGCGAAACCGCGGCCATCGATCAGGGAGGTTACATATTGAACCGGCGTCAGCGCTTCGATATCAAGGGCTGGCGGAAGTCGCTCGACCAGGTCGCCGCGTTCTACTTTTCCAGCGTCGATGCATCCTACGCCGCGCGGACCGGCCGCCCCGATCATGTCGGCGTCATCGGTGTCGCCTTGTTCAAGCGGCGCGTGGATTATCCGCTCTACGATGAGCTGGATGCACCTGCCGGTTCCGCTGCCCCGCACGCCCGGCGCTCGGAAGGCAGGTCAGCGGACAGCGAGCAACTGGGGACAGGGCACGGACGCAGAAAACATTCGGCCGTTCGCTACGGAGAATTCGAGCGCGCTTCCGAAACGCCAGACGAAGTGGTGACGATTTACTACGACACGCACGCCAATCTGGTTGCCCAGGGCATCATCCCGGCGAAACGCGGTCACCCGGAACCGTTTCCGAATGGGTTCGTGGCGGACCCGCCGCATGGGTGATTCGAACAGCCGGTGCTAGTGGTTGGCCTCCGTTTATTTTGGCTATGAGGGGCAGCATGGTCGCGATCCGTCAGGGTCGCGATCTGCGAATGGCGCCGCCAAACCCGGTAGACTTGCAGGAATGGCAGCGACCGATTCCGATGAGACATTGATGATTGCGTACAGCAACGGCGATGCTGCCGCGTTTGCGCAACTATACGAGCGCCATCGCTCCGCTTTGTACCGGTTCATCCGTCGCCAGTGTGCTGCCGCGGTCGCCGATGAGCTGTTCCAGGATGTCTGGACCAGGCTGATCGTAGCGCGGCGCCGCTATCAGCCGAGTGCGAAGTTCACCACCTATCTGTATCAGGTGGCGCGTAATCGCCTGATAGACCACTACCGCGCGGGCGGGCGCAACCTTGAGGATGCGCCGGGCGACGATCCGCCGGAGGCCCCGGCGGCCGGAGCCCTGCAGCCGGAAAACGCCGCCGACACGCGCCAGCAAGCGAGCCGGTTGCTGGCGTTGATTGAAGCGCTGCCGGCTTCCCAGCGTGAGGCTTTTCTGTTGCGGGAAGAGGCAGGATTGACGCTGGAGGAGATCGGTGAGGTTACCGGTGTCGGCCGCGAAACGGTGAAGAGCCGATTGCGGTACGCGTTGGGCAGCCTGCGCAACGGCATGAAGGAGTGGCTGTGAAGAGCGCGCGCGAGCTTGAGGGGTTGGTCAAACGCGCATGCGCCATCGGGAGAATGCTGTGAGCGAACATCCGCGCGACGACGAAGATCTGCAGTCATTTCTGGACGGCGACTCAGCGCTGTCGCGCCGCTACAAGGACGCCAGTGACGAGCAGCCGCCGGCAAAGGTGGATGCAGCCATCCTGGCTGCGTCAGAGTGGGCGGTCGGCGCCGGGCCTGGGCGAGGCGGACAGCGTTCCGCGCCGGAACGCCCTGGCGGCGCGGTTCGGGGCGGTTCGAAGTGGTGGGACAAGCTGTTTTCGCGATGGAGCGTGCCACTTGCAACGGCAGCGGTCGTGGTGGTTGCTGCAACGCTTACCCTGATGATCGAACGCGACCCTGAACTCGAGCGTATTGAACGCGATTACGATTCCGTTGCCTTGAATGCGCCGGACAAGCGTGCGGAAGAAGCAGAGCAAACACAAACAATGGCGGGGCAGAGCGATACGGTCGATGCAGACCAGCCGGCGCCAGCGGCTTCTTCGCGGCCGGCATCTGCAATTGTGAAGTCGGAAGCCGCGGGGGCGGAGAACGACAGCAAGCCGGCACGATCGACCGCACCCGAACGTCTGGCGTTTCGGCCCGTGCAGGAGGATGACGCCGTTGCCGCCGCGAATGCCGTGGCCAGAAAGCAGGCGGCAGACCGTAAGGAAGCGGCCGGCGCCACGGGGCGCCAGGAAACGCCGGCGGAGCCGGTGCTCGGGGAGTTTGCCGGTAACGTCGCGCCGCCGGCAGCGGAACGGGCACGGTCATCAGAACTGGAATCGAAGTTGGTTGACAACGCTGTGCCGGTCGAGCGTCGCCGCGAGGCTGATGCGTCGCGCGTCGATGCGGATGTCGCAACGGAGGAAGCCGCCGCGCCCGTTGCGGCTCCGACGCAAGCGTTCTCCCCGGCACCGGCGACGGCAGTAGAGACCGAGCCGGCAGACGTTATCGGGGACAGGGATGGCGCAACGGCGCCCTCGGGCATGAGTTCAGCGCGGGTGCCGGCGCCAGCAAACAGTGATACCCGATCTGCGGCGCGTGACCCTGAGCAGTGGATTGCCGATATCGAGGAACAGCTGGCGCTGGGCAATCGCGAGCTGGCGCGGGCGGCAGTAAGGAATTTCCGCGAGCGCTACCCCGACTACAAGTTACCGGATGCGCTGGCGGAATTGCTGCCTGCTGATGAATCCGGAACCGGGGCGTCGGGCATGGAAGATCAATGATGACCGGCTCGGAGCCCGGGTTCCGGTCAGCGTTTGAGCGCGAGCGTCAGGCCGTCGCCGATCGGCAGCAGCGAAATGTCGACGCGCGAGTCGGAATGCAGTTGGCGGTTGAACTCGCGGATCGCCCGCGTATCCTCGGTTTGATTCTGCGGATCGGCGACGTTTCCGTTCCATAGCGTGTTGTCCACGGCGATGAGGCCGCCGGGCCGTATCAGGACCAGTGCACGCTCGTAATATTCCTTGTAGGCGGTCTTGTCCGCGTCGATGAACGCGAAGTCGAACTTGTCCTGCAGCTGATTCTCTATCATCGCGTCAAGCGTTTGCAGGGCGGGCGCAATGCGCAGTTCGATTTTTTGATCGACGCCGGCTTCCTTCCAGTAACGCCGGGCGATAGCGGTGCATGACTCGTCAATGTCGCAGGCGATGACGCGGCCGTCATGGGGCATTGCCAGGGCAACGCACAGGCTGGAATAGCCGGTGAATACGCCGATTTCGATGGCGCGCCGGACATCCATGGCCTTGACCAGCAGTTGCATGAATTGTCCCTGCTCCGGGGTGATCTGCATCGCCGCCAGCGGAAGGCGGCTGGTTTCGTCGCGAAGTCTTGCCAGCAGTTCCGGTTCCCGCAATGAAACTTCCTGCAGATAGGCGTTGAGGTTTTCGGACAAGGATAGCGTTCTGTTGGACATGTTGATTCCGCTTTTAGCTGTACACGGGTGAAAAAGAATCGTTGGGTGACGCGATGGCGCGCGCGGCCGGAAGCCGTTCGCGCCGCCAGGTTTCTACCGCCCAGTCAAGCGCCGTTCCAGCCGGCCACCGGGCAAGTTCGGCGGGCGGGTGTTGGCCAAGAAAACGCAGCACGGCATGGATGATTTCCGCTGCGCGGGAAGGATCGACAGGCGCTGCCCGGGTCTGCTTGGATAGTTTCTCGCCGTCGGAGTTGACGGCGACGGGCAGGTGAAGATAACCCGGCGTCGGCAGGCCGAGCAGGCGCTGGAGAAGAATCTGGCGCGGCGTGGAGTCGATCAGGTCTGCGCCGCGCACGATATCGGTAATGCCCAGCAGCGCGTCGTCGACGACGCAGGCAAAGTGATAGGTGAAAGCCCCGTCTGACCGGTATACGACGAAATCGCCGACTTCGGTCATGAGGTTTTGCCGGATATTTCCCTGCAGCCGGTCGTTGAAATCCGTGACTGTGTCGTTGTCAACGAGCAGACGCAGCGACCTTGCGCGCTGGCCAGCGGGCAGTCCATTGCGGCAGGCGCCCGAGTAAACGGGACCCTCCGCACCGGGCGCGCCGGTTTCCCGCACCTCCTTGCGGCTGCACGCGCAGGGAAACACGCGACCCTGGGTGCGCAGCAGATGCAGTGCGCAGTGGTAGGCTTGCTTGTTTGCGCTCTGGTACAGCGGTCGGCCATCCCAGTGAAGGGAGAACGCTTCCAACGTGCGCAGTATGCCGTCGGCTACGCCGGCAATAACCCGTGGCGCGTCGAGATCGTCGATGCGCACATACCAGTTCCCCCCGTGAGCCCGGGCATCGCAGAAACTGGCAATGGCCGCGATCATTGATCCGAAATGCAGCGGCCCGGATGGCGTTGGCGCGAAACGGCCGCTATAGCGGCGCATCAACGGCGTTCCCTGGAGTGCCGGATCCTGCCCAGTTCCCGCGCCAGGAAAATCAGACTGAAGAAAAGAGCTGTCGCGAGCACGATCTCGATGGCGGCCAGATAGCTCGAAGGGGGCGAATCGCTGTACGCGCGCACAACTCCTTCGATGAAATACGCGAGACTCAGCAGCGAGGCCCACTGGCAGGTATAGCGTTTGGCGACCAACAGCCCCGGCAGGGGCGCCAGCAGCGGCAAGGCCTTCAACACCAACCACGATCCTCCCGGGCGCAGCGGAGCGAGGAACAGTTCCCAGCCAATGCACAGGGCGATGAGCAAGAGAAGGCTGCCGTTGGCAATGAGATAGAGCGGGCGAATCATTGGCGCGCGGATTTCGAGAGTCTGACCAGCGCTGCCCGCGCATCGCTTGCGGTACATGCCACCGCGTCGAAGTCAAAGCGGTAAAGACGGTTTTCGCAACGTACGTCAAAGCCGTCGCAGTCGACACCGACCATCTCGGCGGATGTGGCATTGATGCCGTGAACATGGCGGCAGTACTGCAGCAGCGCGCCGCCGTGATCGTTGTTCATATGGTCGAGAATGTCTTGCTCGGCATCTGCAAGCGGGTATTTTTCAGCAAGCGCCGCATCCCCCCTGATCCAGTGCGCGCTGCCGAAGCCGGCAATCAGGCGGACGTGATCGGGGTCGATGGTGTGAAAGCGGAAACCGCCGATTTCCAGAAAACGCCGGTTGTCGGGAAAGAATCTCAGGTAGCGCGCTGCGACGGCGTCGTCGTCGTTGCCGCCGATTCTCCCCAGTACAGTCAGCCGTGCTTCAGGCCGGAAATCCGGGTTGGAGGGCGATACCGTGAACGAAACATGCGCATCGCGCGCGAAGGCCTTCGTGTGCTCGGAGAGGTGGCTGACGAACACAACGATGCGCCCTTGCTGGTCGGTGCAAAAAGGCAACGCAGCGGTATAGGGGTAGTCTTCGTAGCGCACACTGCGTGTGCCCGCCACCCCGGTTCTGAAGCGGCGCAGCAGGCGGCGCGCCTCGGTCGCACGGCTTGCCGTCTCGCTCATGCGGCAAGTTTTCCGGCAATGGTGGCCAGACGGCGTCCATGGGCGATGCACAAGCGCCGTTCCTCCTGGCTCACGGGTTGGTCGTTATTGATCCCGGCAACGTGGCTGGCTCCGTAAGGCGTGCCGCCGGTTCGCGTGGAAAGCAACTCGGGTTCGGTATACGGCAGGCCAACCATGATCATGCCGAGATGCATCAACGGCAGCATCATCGACAGCAAGGTTGTCTCCTGGCCGCCATGCAACGAAGACGACGAGGTGAATACCGCGGCCGGTTTGCCTGCCAGGCTGCCGCTCAGCCACAGGGCACCGAGGCCGTCGAGGAAATACTTCATCGGCGCCGCGATGTTGCCAAAGCGCGTCGGGCTACCCAGAGCGAGCCCGGCGCACTCCTCCAGATCCCGGCGTTCGACATAGGGGGCGCCGGCCTCGGGGACGTCGGGTTCAACGGCTTCGGCCACCGTGGAAACGGCGGGCACGGTGCGCAATCGTGCCGACATTCCCTCGACCGATTCGACCCCACGCCCTACGAGCTGCGCCATTTGTCTGACGCTGCCGTTGCGTGAGTAGTAGAGAACGAGAATTTCGGGCATGGCTTTAGCTTCTCCGGGACGGTCTGACGTTACCACACGACGCGTTTCCCGGCCTCTTCATGACTACCAAGACGAAAACAGAAAGCGACAAGCTCGCGGGTCCGACGCCGGCCATCGCTCCCAGGAAAGTACCGCCCGTCAGCCTCGGGCGGCAATTCTATCTGCTGGCGAATTTCGTTTCCCTGGTTTACTCGCGATTTCGCGAGGAGCGCTGCTTCCAGCTTTGCGGCAGCCTGACGTTCACGACGCTGCTGGCGCTGGTGCCGTTGATCACCATTGCGCTGATGTTCATGACAGCTTTCCCGGTGTTCAGCGAACTGTCCGAACGCCTGCGCGAATTTGTGCTGGGCAATCTGGTGCCGCAGGCGGGCAGCAATGTCATCTCGGTTTACGTACAACAGTTCTCGAACAACGCCGCCAGGCTGACCGCAGCCGGGGTGAGCGTTCTGGTGATCAGTGCAATCGCATTGATGCTCACCATCGACCGGGCGTTCAATACGATATGGCGGGTGAAGCG